>Ga0307507_10007659_pt1 | contig 15491 bp, 21 predicted proteins | sample 7_EM_MG_FD_207223 | JGI IMG/M metagenome (GOLD analysis project Ga0307507, IMG submission 207223) | Populus trichocarpa ectomycorrhiza microbial communities from riparian zone in the Pacific Northwest, United States - 7_EM | ecosystem: Host-associated > Plants > Roots > Unclassified | place... | reverse complement strand
GTGAGCCCCGATGTGGAGCGGGTGTCGGGGCGGGCGCCGAGTACGTTCGCGGCGTGGGCGGAGCGCAACGCGGCGGCCTTCCGGTGACGGCCTCGCAGGTGACTCACGTCCTCGACTCGACCATGACGCACCGGGAGTCGGGCACCGGAGTGCCGATCGTCTTCCTGCACGGCAACCCGACGTCGTCGCACCTGTGGCGGCACGTCCTGCCGGCCATGACGTCCGGACGGCTGCTGGCCCCCGACCTCATCGGCATGGGCGAGTCGGGCAAGCCGGACATCGACTACGACTTCGCCGACCAAGCCCGGTATCTGGACGCCTGGTTCGACGCGCTCGGGCTGCGGGACGTGGTGCTGGTCGGGCACGACTGGGGCGGCGCGCTGGCCTTCGACCTCGCCGCACGCCATCCGCACCGGGTGCGGGGCATCGCGTTCACCGAGACCATCGTCAAGCCGATGACCTGGGAGGAGTTCCCCGAAGGGGGCCGGGAGCTGTTCCGGGCGATCAAGACGGACGGCGTCGGCGAGGCCATGATCCTCGACCAGAACGCCTTCGTCGAACAGGCACTGCCCGCCTCCTCCGCCACCCCGCTCGCCCCGGCCGACCTCGCCGTCTACCGGAAGCCGTACCCGACCCGGGAGAGCCGACGGCCCCTGCTGCGCTGGGCGCGCTCGATGCCGCTGGGCGGTGAACCCGCGGACGTCGTGGCCAGGATCGAGGAGTACGACCACTGGCTGCGGTCCAGCCCGGACATACCCAAGCTGCTGCTCACGTTCACCCCCGGAGCGGGGACGATGATGAACGCGGACATCATCGCCTGGTGCGCGGCGAACATCGCCGCCCTGGAGATCGAGCACACGGACGCGGTCGCCGGCCACCACACACCGGAGGACCAGCCCGAGGTGATCGCCGCCGCGATATCGGCCTGGGTGGAGCGGCACGGCCTCCACCGCTGAGCAGCCACGGCCCCCCGCAGATCCCGCCTACCGCGAGATCCGCACGTCCCGCGTCACGCTCACCTGGTCCACGTCCGACGTCCTGACCGTCACCTTCATCGTCCAGGTCCCGGCGATCGGCAGGTTGAGGGTGTTGGTCCCCCAGTAGCCGCCCTCGTCCTTGACGCCGGCGTCGAGCGGGCCGATCTTCCGGGCGGCGAGGGTGAAGGAGAGGCGGAGTTCGGGGACCGTGGCGAAGCCGCCGTCGGGGCCGTAGACGACCGCCTCGACCGAGTTCTGGCCCACGCGTCCGGGGTCGAGGGTGATCTGCACCTTGCCGCCGGCGTTGCCGACGCGGAAGGGAACGGTGGTGACGGAGGCCGCCGGTATGCCGGCCGGTGTCGCCGTCCGTTGTGCGTCCGCCGCCGCCCGGCCCGGGAGGGTGGTGGTCAGGAGCGTGGTGATGACCAACACCGTGACGCCGACGGCGACTTCACACAGCACCGAACGGCGCAGGCCGCGCCGGTACCGGTCCTGGGAACCGTCACCGGGCTCCGCGGCGCCGTCGCCCGTACCGTCCGACTCCGACTCCGACTCCGGCGCTGCTGTTCCTGTTGCGTCGGCTCCCGTGCGCACCAACTCCGGTACGTGAAGCGGCACTTCCGCGCCCACCAGTCGCCCCGTCCACCGTCGCGACCACCCCGCCGCCGCGAGCAGCAGCACCACCGCGCCGAGCTTCACGAGCAGGATGCGGCCGTACGACGTCCCGGTCAGCGCGTTCCAGGAGCCGAGGCCGCGCCAGGACTGGTAGACGCCGGTGACGACCAACACGGTCACCGAGAGGAACGCGAGCCGGGAGAAGCGGGCCACGGGAGCCGCGTCCAGGCTCGACGAGCGGTAGAGGACGGTGAGCAGGGCCGTCAGTCCGCCCAGCCACACCGCCATCGCGAGCAGGTGCAGGACCGCCGACGTCATCGCCACCGGCACCTGGATCCCGGCGGACGCGTGCTCCGCTGACGCCCAGGTCAGCGCCAGCCCGATCGCGAGGGCGGCACCCGTCCCCAGGGCCACCCGCCCGGGCCGCTCCCGCCCCCGGAGTCGTAGGAGGAAGACCGCTGTCGCGGCGAGCAGGAGCAGTCGGGCCGCGAGTGCCAGGCCCGGGCGGTTCGTCAGGGTTCTGGGGAGGGCGGAGGGGTCGAAGGCCGTGGCCAGGCCGGTGCCCGCCTCGTAGGGGGCGCGGAGGATCAGGAGGGCGACGGTTGCCGCCAGCAGGGTCCACCAGCCCATCCGGATCGGCTTGTTGAGGATCGACGGGTCCGGGGGGCGGCACAGGGTGACGAAGGTGGCCGTGCCGATGAGGAGGGCCGCTGCGATGTACGCGAAGTAGCGGGCTATGTCGTAGAGGCTGCCGGTCAGCGGGTCCTCGGTCGGGGCCGTGTTGATCGGGGTGGTCGTGGCGGAGGGTTTGCCGATGGAGAAGGTGAAGGCGCCCGAGACCGGGTGGCTGTCGGCCGAGACCACGCGCCAGGCGACCGTGAAGGTGCCGGTGCCGAGTTCGGCGGGGAGCGTGACGCTCGCCGTGTCGCCCGCGTCCTTCGCGTGGTGCGCCGCGCTCGTCCTCACCCGCCGGTTGTCGGGGTCGTAGACACGGAAGGAGTCGTCGAGCAGGGCTACGGACTCGGAGAAGGTGAGGGTGACGGAGCGGGGAGCGGACTTGAGGACGCTTCCGTCGGCGGGGTCGGTGGATTCGAGGGCGGCGTGCGCGGACGCGGTGCCCGCGGTGCCGAGGAGGAGCAGGACCAGCAGGGAGCCCAGCAGCACCAGCCTTTGAATTCCCCGCCGGGCGCCCCGTCCGCCGCCTCCGTCGTGTCCAAAACCCTGTCCCTCATTCCGTCGTCGGCGCACGTCATATCTCCGTCTTCGGACTTGCAGGCCTCGGGTTATGTACGGACGTACGGCGCCCGTGACTCACCATGTGGGCCGCGCGGACACTCCGCCGTCCACGACCAGGTCGTGCCCGGTGACCCAGGACGCGAGGGAGGACGCCAGGAACACGCACGCGTCGCCCACGTCCTCCGGCCGCCCCAGCCGCCCCGTCGGCGCCGCCGCCCGCCACCTCCGCACTCCGTCCGGCCAGGCCTCCGCCAGCCCCTCCCGGTCGATCAGACCGGGCGAGACCGTGTTGACGCGGATGCCGTACGGGCCGTACTCCAGGGCCGCCGACCGCGCGTGCATGACGACGGCGGCCTTGGACGCGGAGTAGTGCGCGTGGAGCACGGCGGGGGCGCTCGCCTCGATCGACGCGATATGCGTCACCGTGCCACCGGTACCGTCCCCTTCGCGCATCACCTCGGCCGCCGCCTGCGTGCACGCGAACACGCTCGTCAGGTTGGTGTCGACGACCGCCCGCCAGTCCGCGGCAGTCATCCCGGGGAGGGGCTGCGTCGGCTGTACGCCCGCGTTGTTGACCAGCGCCGTCAGCCGTCCGCCGCTCCACTCGGCCGCGTGGCGGACCAGTCCGCGGCAGGCGTCCTCATCGGTCAGATCGGCTTGCAGTACGACGGCTCGGGCGCCCAACTCCCTTACACGAGAGGCGACTTCACCGGCCGCCGCCATCGCCGTACGACAGTGGACGACGACCCCCGCCGCCCCCTCCTCCGCGAACCGCAGCGCGATCCCCCGGCCGATGCCGCCACTCGCGCCCGTGACCAGGACGAACTGGCCCTCCAACAGGCGGCTCACGGGCGGCACAGCCCGGTGATGCGGGCGGCCTCGGACGGGTAGCGGGCGGTCAACTCGCCCGCGTCGCCGTGCTCGTAGCCGTCGTAGGTGAAGCCGGGCGCCATCGTGCAGCCGAAGAACGTCCACGCGCCGCCCGCCGCCACCCGCGCCCCCATCCAGGTGCCACCGGGAACAGTGAACTGGAGGTGCTGGCCATGCCGTATGTCCGGGCCGAGGACCACCGTGCGAGCGGTGCCGTCGGGGGCGAGGAGCAGGAGGTCCAGCGGGTCGCCGAGGTAGAAGTGCCAGACCTCGTCGGCGGGGAGGCGGTGGAGCGCGGAGAAGTCGTCCGCGGTGAGCAGGGCGACGATCGCGGTGCCCTCCGGGCGGCCGTCGGACCGCTCCGGGCCCGCCCAGGTCTGGCGGAACAGGCCGCCCTCGCGCGGGATCGGCTCCAGGTCGTAGTGGGCGACGAGGTCTTCTGGGGTCACTCCGGCAGGCTACGGGAAGGCCACCTCGCGAGGGAGAAACGCCAGTTGGGCGTGCTTTTCCGGCAGGAACACGTCGGGGATGTCGATCTCCGGCAGGACGACTCTCGGGCCTGCCACGAACCCCTGCCTCAGGAAGCGCGCGACGGCCTTCTCGTTGCGCACGTCCGGATCGACCACGACCCGACGCCGGTCCAGGCCGAGCAGGACGTAGGAGGCGAGAACGCCCATCACCGCCGACGACCAGCCGGGCCGCCCGCCGTCCGGTCCGGCGGGTGCGAGGAATAGGTGGATGCCGATGTCGCCGGGTCGTACGTCGTAGCAGTCGCCGACGCGGTCGGCGGCGGGCTCGTAGGTCTGCAGGAGCGCGACCGGTTCGCCGTCCCGGACCACCAGGTAGGCGTGGTGGGTGTCGAGGGTGTCCATGTGGGCGTAGATCTCGGCGACTTGGGCCTGCGTGAGGCCGTTCATGCCCCAGAAGGCGGCCCGTTCCTCGCTGACCCAGCGGTGGATCACCTCGGCGTCGGCGGCCGGGTCCAGGGGGAGGATGTGGACGGTTCCGAAGCCGTCGACGTGTTGTGAGTGGACCGGTTCGCGGGTGGGGACGTCGGGGTCGAGGCGGCTGAAGTCGGTGACCACCGGAACCAGATCTCCCTTGAGCCACAAGGGCAGTTGGTCGCGGTGGTGCGGTGAACCGGCCACCCCTGACGCCCCCAATGGCACCGCCCACAGACTGTCCTCCCGCCGGGCCAGGTCCCACACGAACCGGGCCGCCGGACCCCGCGCGCTCAGATCGGTGAGGCCGGGCACGGAGGAGGTGCACAGCACGCAGTCGTGGTCGCCGGAGAGCCCCGGTTGTTCGGCGTATGTCGGTCGTTCGGTGTACGTCGTCTCGGTGAACGCCCGCCAGGGAACGAGGCGATGGCCGTCACCCCACGCGCCGGCCGGCTCGCCCGCGGCCTCCTCGACCGCCGCCCGCACGATCTCCGGACGGTCGATGCCGTACAACTCCCCCGCGCTCAACAGGTGTTCGAGCGCGAAACCCACCCGTGGGAGCAGCGCGAGCCACGGCAGGAACACCTCCGGGTACGCGGGCGACTCGGCCAGCGCGGCGAACGCCGGGTGGTCCGCGAGCCGTCGTACGACCGCGCCGCGCACGGCCGCGTAGGCCGCCGCCTCCGTGCTGTCGGCGTCCATGCGGCGGTCCCAGTCCATCAGCCGGTCGCGGAGTGCGGAGGCCTCGGGGGTGAGGTCGGCGAGGGCGGCCAGGTGGTCCAACAGGGGTGCGGCGGAGCCGAGATGGGTGTCCATGTGGATCGCGGGCATGTCGGCGGCGGACCACTTCTCGCGCTCGGCGAGCAGCTCGGTGATGCGGTCGGCGCGGTGGCGCGGGGCGAACTCGACGCCGAGCGGGGTGGCGAGGCCGCGCTGGTTGGCCATGACGGCGATGCCGTCGTCGGTCAACCGCCCGCGGGGCGGCTCGTGCCAGCCGTGCCATTCGTGGCCGGGTTCCCAGGCGGGGACCAGCCGGGTGCGGTTGGCCTCGGCGCGCACCGGCACCTTGCCCGCGACCCGGTGCAGCAGTCCGCCCTCGGTGTCGGCGGCCTGGACGACGTTGACGGGCTCGGCCCAGTCGTCGAACGCCCGGTCCACGTCGGCGACTTGGCGGGCGCGAAGGAGGGGGAGCAGGGCGGTGAAGCCGAGGTCCTCGGTGACGCGAGGCGGGTAGCGGAGGCTGACGGCGAGGGGCGGGGTGCCGGGCGACTCGCTGATGCCTCCGTCGAGCCCTTCCGGCCCGCCGATGACGACGGGCCCCCGGTCGGTCTCGATGACCTCGACCTCGACGGACTCCTCACCGGCCACCTCGATGATCTCCGTGTGCCGGGTGGCGCGCCGCCAACTGCCGTCCGGGCCAAGGGCTTCCACGCCGGCACCGGTGCGGCGCAACCGTTCCCGATAGAGGTCCTGGTAGTCGGCCATGGCGTTGGTGATGGCCCAGGCGACCGTGCCGGTGTGCCCGAAGTGGGCGATGCCGGGGACGCCGGGCACCGTGAGGCCGACGACATCGAACTCCGGGCAGGAGAGGTGGACTTGCTGGTAGACGCCGGGATCCTCTATGAAGCGGTGCGGATCACCGGCGAGCACGGGCCGCCCGGTCGTGGTCCGCTCCCCGCTCACCAGCCAGCCGTTGCTGCCGGAGGTACCGGGCCCGTCCGTGGCGAACAGCCCGACGGAGTCCGGCCCGAGATGCCGTATCGCCTCCTCGCGCCAGAGCTTGGCCGGGAACCCCGCGAAGAGGATGTGGGTGCCGAGCCAGACGCCGAGCGGGGTCCAGGGCTCCCAACGGCCGGGTGCGAGGCCGGTGTCGGCGAACTCGGGAGCAACAGTCGCGCCCAGCCCCTCGTTGACCCCGTCGACATACGCCCGGACCCAGCGTGCGGTCTCCGGGTCCCGCTTCTCCAGCGCGGCGAAACAACGCCTCGCCGTGTCGTCGAGCCGGACGCGTCTCGCGAAGAGGTCCCAGGGCAGGGCGCCGATACCGAGAAAGGCCGCCGAGGTGCCCTGTGCGCGATGCCGTTCGACCTCCAGCTGCCAGGCGCGGTCGAGGGCGGTGACGTGGCCCTGGGCTCGGGCGAGTTCGTCGGCGCTGCCGGCGCGCAGATGGGGGATTCCCCATGCGTCGCGGTAGATCCCGGCATCGCGGTGGATCTCGGTCGTCACCCTGCAACCCTTCTCCTGTAAGGCTATTTTTTAGGTTAGCCTTGCCTAAGTTATTCGTGGGAAAGCGTACGCGAAGGGTGAAGAGAGCATGGCGCAGGGACGCGGTTGGGAGGGCGCGGTTCTCAGACTGCTGCGCGCGAAGGACTACGAGTTCACCGTGACCAGGACCGAGGACGTCACCCCGCACTACCGCCGCCTCCGCCTCACCGACGGCGGCATGCTCGCGGCGACCGGCGTCCACCCGACGATGTGGGTCAGGCTCTGGTTCGACAACGCGGGCAAGCCGCACCAGCGGGCGTACACCCTGGTCGACCCCGACCCGGCGGCCGGCACGTTCGGCCTCGAATTCGCCCTGCACGAGGGCTGCGCGAGCGACTGGGCACGATCGGCGAAGCCCGGCGACACCATCGAGGCGACAGTCCAGGGCACGGGCTTCGAGACCCCCGACCCGACTCCTTCCCACCTCTTCGTGATCGGCGACCCGGCGTCGCTGCCTGCGATCAACTCCCTTCTGGGAGCGGTGGGTTCGACGGTCCCGGCGACGATCTGGTTCGAGGGCGGCACCGAGGACCTGCCGTTCCACACCGCCCCGCCCCTGCACGAGGTCCGCCGCCTCTCCAGGGGCCAACTCGCCGACCAGGTACGCGTGGAACTCCCCGCCCTGCTGAAGGGCAGCGCCGACCCGTACGTCTGGATCACCTGCGACACGGCTACGACCCGTGGGCTGTCGTCGTACGTCCGCCGGGAGTTGGGTGTGCGACGGGAGCGGGTGCACGCGCTGGGGTACTGGCGGACGACCTGAGCTGTTCGGTGTTCTCGCGCGTGTCGCGATGACTCGATAGCGTCCGTGGGCATGACAGCCAACCAGTTCTCGACCTCCACCGAACGGGAAGCCCTCTGCGGCTTTCTCGACAAGCAGCGCGCCGATCTGCTGCGGAAGGTCGAGGGCGTCTCCGACGCGGACGCCCGTAGGACGCCGACAGTGAGTTCGCTGTCCTTGACGGGCCTGCTGAAACACTCCGCGCTCTGGGAACGCCGCTGGTTCCAGGTCGTCGTCGCGGGGCGGACCCTTCCCGGCGAGTGGCCCGAGGCGGGCGCCCGGGACTGGAGGGACGAGGACTTCCGTGTCGACGAGCGGGACACGGTGAAGCACTGGACGTCCTTCTTCGAGGAGCAGGTGGCCGTCTCACGGGAAATCGTCGCAGGCCTGGAGCTGGACGCTCCGTGCAGCCGAGCCGAACTCGCGGACCGGAATCTGCGCTGGGTCCTCCTCCACATGATCGAGGAGACCGCCCGGCACGCCGGTCACGCGGACATCATCCGCGAGAGCATCGACGGCAGTACCGGCATCTAGCGCCGCGCTCGCCCTCCCGCCCGCCCGCCCTCACATGGAGCTCCGCGGCCCGCGAGGGCATCATCGGAGTCATGGACGTCACCCTTCACCTAGCCCAGGACCCCGACGCCGACGAACTCCTCGGCCGCTCCCCGCTCGCCGCGCTGGTCGGGATGCTGCTCGACCAGCAGGTGCCGATGGAGTGGGCGTTCAAGGGGCCGCGCACGATCGCCGACCGACTCGGCGCCGCCGACCTGGACGCGCACGAGATCGCCGCCCGCGACCCCGAGGCATTCGCCGCGCTCCTCTCCGAGAAGCCGGCCGTGCACCGCTACCCGGGTTCCATGGCCAAGCGGATCCAGCAGCTGTGCCAGTACCTCGTCGAGCACTACGACGGGGACGCGAGCCGCGTATGGGAAGGCGTCGGCACCGGCGCCGACCTGCTCAAGCGGCTTGAGGAGCTGCCCGGGTTCGGGAAGCAGAAGGCGCAGATCTTCCTCGCCCTGCTCGGCAAGCAGCTCGGGGTCACGCCGAAGGGGTGGCGGGAGGCCGCCGGAGCGTACGGAGAAGCGAAGTCCTTCCGGTCCGTCGCCGACATCACCGGGCCCGAGTCCCTGACCAAGGTCCGCGCCCACAAGCAGGAGATGAAGGCCGCGGCCAAGGCGGCGAAGGCGGCAGGCGGCAAGTAGCCGGCCCGTCAGTGGCACAGCTCGTCAGCCAGGTGGCCCGCCCCGGTGGCGGGTCCGCCGACCCCGGTCAAAACATGGACCATGACCGAGGCACCGAGCGGCCCCTCCTGGGGCCCGGAGTTCGACGACCGCCGCGCCCACGACACTCGTGTCCCGCGCCCCCCGCGTGACGAGCAGGAATTCGAAGGGCCACTCTTCGCCCTCTCCAAAGCCGCCTGGCAGGTCGTCCTGCTCACCGGCGTCGCTTCTCTTATCCTCGGCGTGCTGGTCCTCGTATGGCCCGGCGCGTCCCTCTTCGCAGCCGGCATCCTCTTCGGCATCTACCTCCTGATCAGCGGCGTCTTCCAACTGGTCGCCGCCTTCGGCACCCACCGGGCGACCTCACTGCGCGTGCTGGCGTTCATCAGCGGCGCGCTGTCGATCGTGCTGGGCCTGTTCTGCTTCCGCGGCCCGATGCAGTCGATCCTGCTGCTCGCCCTGTGGATCGGCATCGGCTGGCTGATCCGCGGCATCACCCAGACCCTGGCCGCCGTCCACGACCAGACCATGCCCGCCCGCGGCTGGCAGATCTTCCTCGGCATCGTCACCTTCATCGCCGGCATCGTGCTGATCGACTCGCCCTTCCGCTCGGTCGCCGTCCTCACCCTCGTCTGCGGCATCTGGCTGGTCGCGGTCGGCGTCGTCGAGATCATCACGGCGATCCGGATGAAGGGCCGCGCCGACCGAGTACCCCAGGCCCTGTGAGGGTCGTTGGTAGGCCGTGCGGGCGGTTTACGCGCCCGCCGCGATGAACGCCGTACGGCCGCTGGGAGATGACCTTCCATGAGCACGAGGGTGAGCACCACACCAAGCCTCCCCCGCAGCCACGCCTGGCTGCGGGCGCTCGTGCTGCTGCTCGCCCTGCTGGTCCCGGGCACCCACGCCGAGATGCACGCGACCCCGGTCGCGTCGTCCGCCGAGACGACCATCGAGTACGACGTCCTCGACACGGCGACCGCTGCCCTACGGCCCCTCTCCCTCGCCGTCCACCGGCCCACCGCGCCGCTACGACCCGCGCCCGCTCCGAGCCCGGCGTCCCCCGATCCCCAGAGCAGCGCCCTCCCCGCGCCGCCCCGGCCGCCGTACACCCTACGCGCCCTGCGCACCGTGGTCCTGCGCTGCTGACGGACCGACCGTCCCCCAAGGTCAACCCGTCACCGCGACGCTAGGAACACAGCCATGCCCATCGACCCGTACGCGGTCCTGCGCGCCCTGCTGCGCGCGGAGGCCGTACGCAACGCGCCCAAGCCGGCGCAGGAACCGACACCGACACCGAAGCCGAAGAACAGCGAGTCGCTACGGCCGCTGCGGGAGCCGGAACTCTGACCGGCCGACGGAGGCGGTCGCCCGGCCCGGCCACCGCCTCCGCCCCCTCCCTCCGGACCTCCCCGAGCTGCGCAGACCCGTAGTCCGACTTAGCGTCGCTTCAGGGGGCACATCCGAGAGGCGGCACTTCATGACTGGCAAGTTCGAGGTCTACAAGGACAAGGCGGACAAGTACCGGTTCCGGCTGAAGGCGGGCAACGGCGAGATCATCGCGGTCGGCGAGGCGTACGAGAACAAGGCCTCCTGCATGCACGGCATCGAGTCCGTGAAGGCGAACGCCGCCGGCGCTCCGGTGGTCGAGAAGGAACCGACGTCGTAGCCGTGGGACACAGACCGGGTCCCGCCGACGGGGCCCGGTCTCCTTCACTCCGTTCACCGGTACCAGTACTTCACCCCGTGGTGGCGGGAGCACGTACCGGAGAAGTGCTTGCTGTACGAGTACGTGCCGTCCCGGCACTGGGCCGTAGCCCCGCGTGGGTGTGGGGAGTTGGCGTTGCAGGAGCCAACCGTGTGATGTGCGCAACTTGTGAGGGCAGGCACGGTGGCCGCGTCCGCTGGAGCTGCCGCCGCGAGGGGTACGAAGAACATCGCGCCGGCCGCAGCGAGCGAGGCGAGTCCGGCTCGCGTTCTGGTGAACATGCCGCCTCCCGCCGTTCGGTGGTACGTCAAGCGTCACACCAACTCAGCGGTAGCGCGAGCGAGCTGGGTGAGCGATCATGCCGAGCGACTCGGGGCGGGGCGGGGACGGGTTCGCACCAGATGGTGAGTGCAGGTCCTGTGAAGGCGTAGCCCGCGGCGATCGTCTCGCTGTCACTCATATCAGGCCCCTGTTCCCGTTTCGCCCGGCTTTGCTACGGCTTTTCCAGCGTCGCACTACGTCGCCATGGCTGCGCCCGGAAGGTCTTGACCGGTAGGCTTTCCGTGTGATCTTCAAGCGCATCGGAAACGGCCGGCCGTACCCCGACCACGGCCGGGAAAGCACCCGGCAGTGGGCGGACGTCGCGCCGCGCCCGGTCCGCCTCGATCAGCTCGTGACGACCAAGGGCCAGCTCGACCTGGAGACCCTCCTCGCCGAGGACTCGACCTTCTACGGCGACCTCTTCGCACACGTCGTGAAGTGGCAGGGCGACCTGTATCTGGAGGACGGCCTGCACCGCGCGGTCCGCGCCGCGCTGCAGCAGCGCCAGGTGCTCCACGCGCGCGTCCTCGAACTGGACTGAGGCCCGGCCCGAGCCCGACAGAGCCCCGGATTCGTCCGGCGTTGACCCTTTCGGGTTGGACCGGGCACTGTCGAATGATCATCTAGTAGGCATCACCGCCCAGGCGCACTACGCTGCGCTCATGAGCATGCTGACTCCCCCAGGCATGGGCGGCCAGTACCGGATCACGGGGGACAAGTACCCGCGCATGCGCCGTCCGCGGCGCCGCGGGAGGCTCGTCCTCATGGTGGTCGCCTCCGTCGCCGTACTGGGTGTGGGCGGGTGGGGCACGTTGCAGCTCATCGACGTCTTCACCGGTGGCGGCAAGCAGGCCGCGGCGGCCGGTCCCAAGGCCGACTGCGCGACCAAGGCGAGCCCCTCGGCCAGCACGGGTACGAGCACGGACTCCACCGTCCCGAAGCCCGCCCAGATCACCGTGAACGTCTACAACGCCACGCCCCGCAGCGGCCTCGCCAAGTCGACCGCCGACGAGCTCAAGAAGCGCGGCTTCAAGATCGGCGACGTGGGCAACGCGTCCGCGCAGTGGGACAAGAAGGTCAAGGGCACCGGCGTCCTGCTCGGCCCCGCCGCCTCCCTCGACACCTCGCTGCCGGTCCTCGCCACCCAGCTCACCGGCGCCGAGCGCCGCACCGAGGCCACCCGCAAGGGCAGCACCGTCGACCTGATCATCGGCACCGCCTTCAAGGACCTCACGGCGAAGGCGGCCGCCGACAAGGCCCTGGCCGCGCTCGCCGGACCCGAGCCGACGGCCAGTGCGTCACCGAAGGCGTGCTCGTAGCCGTAGAAGAGCAGCCGTACAAGACCAGTCGTACGACAACACCCGATTCCCGTACGGCAGGTAAGAGCCGTACGGGAATCGGGTGTTGACGGAGTCTTACTCGGCGTCTTACTCGGCCGCGCCGTAGAGCCGGTCGCCCGCGTCGCCGAGGCCCGGGACGATGTAGCCGTGCTCGTTCAGGCGCTCGTCGACCGAGGCCGTCACGACCGTCACCGGGGTGCCCGCCAGCTCGCGCTCCATGACCTCGACGCCCTCCGGGGCGGCGAGCAGCACTACGGCCGTCACATCGTCGGCGCCGCGCTTGATCAGCTCGCGGATCGCCGCGACCAGGGTGCCGCCGGTGGCCAGCATCGGGTCCAGGACGTACACCTGGCGGCCGGAGAGGTCCTCCGGCATGCGCGTGGCGTACGTGGAGGCCTGGAGGGTCTCCTCGTTGCGCACCATGCCCATGAAGCCCACCTCGGCGGAGGGCAGCAGCCGGACCATGCCGTCCAGCATGCCGAGGCCGGCCCGCAGGATCGGCACGACCAGCGGGCGCGGGTAGGACAGCTTGACGCCGGTGGTCGAGGCGACCGGCGTCGTGATGTCGACCTGTTCGGTGCGCACGTCGCGCGTGGCCTCGTAGGCGAGCAGGGTGACCAGCTCGTCGGCGAGGCGGCGGAAGGTCGCGGAGTCGGTGCGCTGGTCGCGCAGCGTGGTGAGCTTGTGGGCGACCAGGGGGTGGTCGACGACGTGGAGACGCATGTCCACAACAGTAGCCGCCACTCCCTACCTGCTCGCGACCTGCTCGCGCCGGCATCAAACCGCCCGTCCGGGGGAAAGTGGGAGGGACGGAACGGGGTGGTGAACCGATGCCTGACCGTGAGTCCCACGAGGACCCGTCGCAGCCGGACAGCCGGGAGAGCGATGCCGAGCGCAGGCGGCGCCGGGCGCAGTTCCTGCGGGAGCTGACCGAGGCGCGCGAGCTGCGTGACCGGGTCCAGCCCCGCCGCGCCAAGGCCGCCCGGCTGCGCCACGCCATGCGTATGCGCACGTTCCGCTGGTAGTTGAGGCCTGTCTCACAGCACCTTGTAAGCCCAACCGGGTGCGTGTGCACGGCGATCGCCGCGTACGATCCCGCTGGTGGTCGATCAAAACGGGCGGACACAGGGAGCCGAAGACGTCCCCTGAACGCCTTGTTTCTGCCACGATTCCGAGTGGGTGGGGCTCGGAGCACGAGCTCTCCCCGCCCGCAACCTCCGCCGGGGGGACCCCCAACCGGCACACCTATGACCAGTGGGAGAGTCACGGTGTACTTCGCCGCACTGCTCGCGCGCACCGAAGACGGGTGGGAAGCGAGCGACACAGAGCTCGACGATGTCGAGAGCCTGTCGGATCTGGCCGAACTGGCCCGTGAAGCCTCGCCCGAGGACGACACGGTGCTGGTGCTCATCGAGCAGGAGGACGCCTGGTTCGGCGTCGTCCGCATCGACGGCGAGGACGACCCTCGGATCTACGTCTCGGACGCAGCTGCCGCAGCCCGCAGCTCGTACGGCGAGATCCTGCTCACCGACGAGCTGCTCGGACGGGATCCGGACGACGACGATGTCGTCGACCTGGACTCCCTCGACCTCGACGGTACTGAGGACGGTGATCCTCAAAAGGAGGACGAGGACGACGACGAGGACGGCACCTCCTCGGCCGAGGCCGTTCCGCACAGCCCCGTCGGTGACAGCCAGATCCTGGACGACCTGGGCGTCGGCGAGAAGGAGCTGCGGCTCCTCGACGCGGACGACGCGCTGAGCTCCATCGCCGAGGCCCTGGGGGCCTCGGAGGTCCTGGAGACCGTCCGCTGACCACCGCACGCACAGAAGGGACTCCGGACCCGGTACGCGACCGCTGGCGGGCCGCGATGCGGCTCGCCCTGGACGAGGCCGGACAGGCCGCCCGGGACGGCGACGTCCCGGTCGGCGCGGTCGTACTGTCCCCGGACGGTACGACCGTGCTCGCCACCGGGCACAACGAACGCGAGGCCACCGGCGATCCGACGGCGCATGCCGAGGTCCTCGCGATCCGCAGGGCCGCCGCTCACCTGGGTGAGTGGCGGCTGTCGGGCTGCACCCTGGTGGTCACCCTCGAACCCTGCACGATGTGCGCGGGCGCAATCGTGCAGTCCCGGGTCGACCGGGTCGTCTACGGCGCCCGCGACGAGAAGGCCGGCGCGGCCGGCTCGCTCTTCGACGTCGTACGGGACCGGCGGCTCAACCACCGCCCCGAGGTCATCGAGGGCGTGCTCGCGGACGAGTGCGCGCACCTGCTCACGGAGTTCTTCCGGAATCGGTAGCAGCACCCGTGGCGGGCGGCCGATTACCGATTTCAAACCACGCCCCACCTTGTTGTAAGGTCTCTCTCGGTAGCGTGTCCGAGCGGCCGAAGGAGCTCGCCTCGAAAGCGAGTGTGGCGCAAGTCACCGAGGGTTCAAATCCCTCCGCTACCGCTTCTGAAGGGCCCCGTCGAGAGACGGGGCCCTTCGTGCGTGACGCCGGCAAAAGCCCTCCACCTGCGACCCGTTGATGCCCGGCTGATCACAAAAAGGGCCGCGAAGGTTACACTCACCGCCGGCAACAGGGGGCCCACAGGGCACGGACGTCACAGGGGAGGCCGCGATGGCGGTGAACGCGAAGAAGGTCGCCGTCTATGTGCTCGTGGTCTTCGCGCTGTACGTGATCATCACGAAGCCCGCCAAGGCGGCCGACTACGTCCAGATAGGCTTCGAGGGCATATCGGACGCCGCGAAGGCCATCGGCGACTTCATGACCTGGCTGGCCGACGGGGCGCATTAGCGAACAGCCGACCACCCAGGAGCGCGCAGATGATCCGCCACCTCGTCCTCTTCAAGCTCGACGAGGGCGTCGAGCGCGACGACCCGCGCGTCACGGCCGGCGTCGAGGCCTTCCGCCCGCTCGGCGACCTGATCGAGGACCTGCGCTTCTGGGAGCTGGGCTGGAACATCAGCGACCGCCCCATCGCCTACGACTTCGCGATCAACTCGGCGGTCGACGACACCGATGCCCTGAAGCGGTACATCGAGCACCCCGCGCACCAGGCCGGCGTCGCGCTGTGGCGCGAGTTCGCCACCTGGGTGATCGCCGACTACGAGGTCTGAGACCCCCCTCTTCAACAGCCCCCCGCCGGAACGGCGGGGGGCTGTTATGCGTCTTATGAACCAATTTGCCATTCAACACGGCGTAACACGGCGATA
>Ga0307507_10007658_pt1 | contig 15491 bp, 17 predicted proteins | sample 7_EM_MG_FD_207223 | JGI IMG/M metagenome (GOLD analysis project Ga0307507, IMG submission 207223) | Populus trichocarpa ectomycorrhiza microbial communities from riparian zone in the Pacific Northwest, United States - 7_EM | ecosystem: Host-associated > Plants > Roots > Unclassified | place... | reverse complement strand
GCACGACAACCACGATTTCCTCTTGAAATCTGTGATCGCACTTTTCAGCTTGTTGCAGATCATCTCGCAGCCATTGATTATCAAGGTCCAACATCTCTTAGCTGTGATGATACTAAGCTTTTCAGCATTTTCCGTCTTTACTGGAATTCACAGGAGAAGTCTCATTTCCTCATCGGTGGCATTGACAGCCCTATTCAAATTTTGGACCCAGATAATATGAAGGAAACAATAGCCACTGCAAGAGATAAGAAAGCGACAAAGGTAAGTCGATTTGAAACCTTACATGTTCACAGTACATTCTAATTCTTTCCCTCAGGTTCGCCTGTGGTGCCTCACTATTTCTGCACCCAAAGTCACCCCAATCATTGTCGCAGCTTTACCCATTCCGAGCGATCTTGATGCTGAAGTGTTATATCCCATGATGTGAAAAATTCTTGATGGCCTCATCGATCGGAAAATACAGGTCGTTTCATATGCATGCGATCGGACTGAGGTGGAGTGAGCTGTTCAACGCCTGGTCATCGAGAGGGCAGATTCACGGATTGAGTATATAATCAAGAACCCTCACCAAGGTGGTCCTGATACCAAGGTTATCATTCCTGTCATCAAAGGCCAAGCTATCGCAATTGTCCAGGACTCTAAACACGCACTCAAGACCTATCGAAATAACCTATTTTCTGGTGCACGCCTTCTGGTGCTCAGAAATTTCATCGCTGTATATGCCCACATCTGTCAACTTGCCTTTGAGGAAGAATCCCCACTCTATATACACGATGTGCAGAAGCTTGACTGCCAAGATGATAATGCGGCAACACGTCTTTTTTCAGCTGATGTCCTAAAGTATCTCTGTGACAATCACCCAGATTACTTGGGTGAAATCGTTTACCTGTTTGTTTTTGGGGAGCTTATTGACACGTACCAAAATTGGGCCATCAGCCATGCAGAGTGCGTAAAGTTGGTACTCTGTGCTCAATACTTCCTGGATGCATGGGAAGCATTTCTTAAATGTTGCAGATATACAAAAGCGACATATCTACTATCCCGAGAGTGTCTCGACATCACACGCATCATCATTGAAGGCTTCCTTTCCCTTGTCTTTATACGCCGTGATCACATTGATGGTGTCAACCCTCTCTATCTGTGGTTAGATTCCAGTGAATCTTGTGAACATGTTTTCGGCGAGGCAAGGCAGATTGTCAAGGATTTCACAATGCTCGATTTCCTTTACATGATTCCAAAACTTCGCATAAAGATGAGGCAGGCGATACTCAAAGGAAAGACATCCGACCCAAAGGCCCGGGCAGCTGGTTACTCACATCCATACTTTGACATGGCTGGTTTAGATCAGGTGAACCTATCGACATTCCCATCTGACGACGAAATCAGTGCTTTAGCTCAGCAAGCCACCGATGAGGCAGATAGCCTCGTCGCGCTTCTTTGTCTTAGTCCAAATCAGGTTCGAAACCTGCAACGATCATCAATACTTCCCAGTATCGATTCTTGGTTCTCGTCGTGCCCACCTACTGCATCAGGAAAAACCCCAAATCCAAATTTCAGATAATTATATCCCAGTTACTTCTAATCTCCATAACTGGGAGATAAGACACCTAACTACCAACTAATTTAAGGTAGTCATGATAAAACTTGTTAGATAGTCATAATTTGTTGTCTATTACCAAGGGTTCTTCCTCAGTCCCTCATAATTTCAGATAATACTCACAATATGCTCAAATTTGTTGTGTATTACCTGGTCCTTCCTCAGTCCCTTGTAATCTCAGATAACACAACTAACTGTAGCATTCTCATAGGCCATGCCATTTAATTTGGGAAATTTTTAATAGAAAAGAATACTATGAGGGGGATTACAATACAATGATGTACATACAGCAAGTACTGTAGCTAGGTGAGGAGAGACAAGGTGGGGAGTGAGAGAGCCGCAACAAATTGTTCACAAGTCCGTTGGAACTCCGACGTCATGTGATCATGTTGAATTGTCTTCCTTCCTAAGCTCTTTCTTCTTACCACCCTTCTTCCTTCCGACCACATCGTCCCACTTGTCTTTTACATTGATCTTGGATGACGACACATTCGTTGTTCGTCCTCGTCCATTGGTGAGCACCTCCATCCCAATCCACCTAACCTGACCCACCAACAGATGACGACATGACATGACAACAACACCAACGGATGATGGCGACACTGTACACAACATGGTGACGACAAAACCCGGCGACGACACGATGACAATGGACAGCAACGATGACCGGACGACGGTGACTGCGCGCAACAACAACGCGGCGACATGATGTCCCACCACCACCCCCCCATCAATGCCAACGATGGCCCACCACCACACGCCACCAACACCGATGAGGGCCCACCACCACCACCAAGGGCGATGACAGCTCACCACCACAGCTCACCACCACCCACCAACGCCAATGACGCCTGAGCACCACACCCCACCAACGGTGAACACAGCCCACAACCAGACACCTGGCAGCGCCGTGGTCTCTTCACCATATTCACAGCCCCCATTGCCTCCTCGTCTCTATTTCATGTGTGCTTTCATCCTCCCTCATCCGTGTTCGCCGTACTCACATCCCCCTTCTCCTTGTCACTAGGGAGTGCATGCTTTTTAGAGGGTGCGTGCTTTCGTCCTCCTTCATCCATGTTCGGTATACTCACGCCAACCTTTGCCTCCTTATCTTCTCTAGGAAGTGTGTGCTTTCATCCTCCCTTATCCACGTTGGTCATACTCACACCCAAGTTTGCCTTGTCTCAGGTTTGGGTGGTCCTCCCTCATCTGTGTTCACATGCCCCCTTTGTCTCCTCATCTGTAATTGGTGTGTGCTTCTGTCTTCCCTCATCTGCACCTGTCCTCCCTCATCCGCATTGGCCATACTCACCCAAGTTTTCCTTGTCTCAAGTTGGTGGTTCTTTTGTCCTCCCTCATCCATGTTTGCCGTACTCACATGCCCCCTTTGTCTCCTTGTCTGTTGTGTGCTTCTGTCTTCCCACATCTGTGTTCGCCATACTCACACCCTGATGATGGATGACAAACGACTACAACAGATGATGAATCATGGGTGATCACAGCTCTCCTCCCTCGTTTTATAATGTCTTGTATAACCTCCTTGTTATTTGCCTACCACAATACCCACCTGTGACTATGTAGATATTTATGGTACTCTATACTTTGCTTAATCAAATTCATTGTTTGGCCTTTAAATGACTGTTGCAACAATCCTGGAACAATTCTTAGTACCCGAAAAATGGTTAAAATGCCACCCTAACTGGACTAATCACTCTTTAACCACAATGTAACTTCATGTCAGATGCAAGTAATTTATACATACTTATTAGTAATTTCAAGGTAACCCGAAAATAACCCCAGGTAAGAGTTAGGAACCATATCAAGATCGGGTAATTTGAGGTAATTTGCTCAGAGCAGTAATTTGACTTAATCCACGGAAATTCAAAGTAATTTCACCAAATATTTCAGTTATTAGGGGAAATGTGGAGTTGGGGTTTTCCCTGATGTGGCACCAACGAAGAGTCTGAAACTGGGTCTGTCATATCACATGATGATGAGAGCATATCTGAGGCCCAAGAACTTCAATCGTTACTTGATGATGAAGAGGACCCTACCCTCTCTTGCACGGCCAAAGAGGAGACAGAGATTCTCAATCTGACTTGTGCTGCTCTTGCCTTGGCAACTGACGAGATGATGACAGTGTAAGTACAGCTTTCCTAGCTCCCCTTAATTCATTACTAATTGATAGATGCAGGCTTGCCAACACTGACATTACGGATCGCGAGACTGAAGACCTTATCACACAAGAGGACCTTGAAGTTCAAAACAATGTCAACTGGCTTCATGAACTCGCACTCAATGATGAAACAAGCAAACCACTCAGAAAGGGAACTGTCACCTATCAAGACCTCAACTTCCACGCACTCATTGAAATGTGATACCAACATCAAACTCGCCATGCAGCAGCCGGGGTTTGTACAAAGGGTCGGCTGCAGGATGAAAAACCAAGTGAAACAATGTGGAAGAAGATTATTTGTCGGTTCCATGAAATTTTGGGAGAGGAGCAAGATGATGTCGCCATTGGAATGGGGTATGAATGCAAGGCACGTTGGACTCAAGCAGCAAAGGGTGGCCAGTCAGCTGATAGAACGGCTACAGGAAATACTGCAAATGCGATTGCGGCGGCGATGTCAAATGCAAAAAAAGTTCGTATTGTCATTCTATCTACAGATTATTGGGTTAAATTTGAAAACAGGCTGCGGAGAGAAGATACAAGATCTTTCGTGAATTCAAAATTCCTCGTCTCAATTCTGTCTCCACCGCACGCATCACTGCTCACCGTCCACTTAGAAGCAGAGATTATGTCTTGGTCATGGTTGGTGATGAGTTAATGGTCGGCGAAGGTCAGTGTCTTATACTTGGAGCTTTTTTATCTGCATGATATTGTGCTGATATGCGAAATAGTCATCATCATGTATGCACAAAGTGCTGCAAAAAATGCAAGACATGAATCAGTGGACATGACGACCAATATCAGTGCCCTTTCAAGGGTTGTCATTCGCGTTTTTGAACATACCCACAGCCGTCAGTTTCGAGCAATCCCAAGTGCAACGGCTATGCTTCAAGCCCATCAATTTGCCCTCCTCCCTCCCTCAAATATCATTTCAGTTTTGAGCACAGGCCCACAAGCCTTGAATTATTCTGGGTTTGACCTCTCCCCCACTGACATGACTCTCTTCAATGATCTTCACCAGGGAAATGTCATTGTCCAACTTAGGCTGGCAATGAAGGCATTCAGGAAATGAGAGAAGAAATAGGTTTTATTTGAAAGTCAACTTGTTTGTTGGCTTGTAGGGTCATGTAAACTACTTCTATAGAAATTTTGAGCACTCAGAAGGCTGAATCCTGCAGTCCAGACACATTTTGGGCCTCCAGAAGGCCTGTTCCCAAAGTCCGGAAAAATTTTCGAAAAGTTGGCGAAGGCCAGGTGCAATTTGGACAGGTTTCGCCGGAAATGGGATGGACAGAAAACTGGAAAATGCCTGATTTTGGGAACCAGCCTCCAAGGGGACTTTCAGGGGGCCTGCAACATTCTCTGACGAATATTTCCCAGACTATGAAATACCTGTGATCGAACACATTCCTTGGGTTCAAAGCCCTATCCGCATTCCCAAATCAATCGAAGACACCGTGCACCAGATGCTTCTCGACCAAAAAGCTGCTGGGAAATACGAATACTCAACAGCTTCTTATCGTTCTCGAATTTTCACGGTAGTGAAACCCAAAGGAGGCATCCATTTAGTTGCAGACGTTCAGGAACTCAATCGAGTGACAGTGCGTGATGCAGGTCTACCTCCTACAACTGATGATTTTGCAGAAGGCTTCGTAGACCATGTAATTTACGGTTTGGCGGATTTGTTTTCCGGCTACGACAGAAGAAAATTGGCGGTCACATCAAGACCTCTCACCACATTTAGCTGTTTATTAGGCCCACTTCGTTCATGTGTTCTACCTCAGGGCGCAACAAATTCCTTACCTGAATTTCAGCGTTGCACAACTCACACTTTACAGGACGAAATCCCCAAAAATGGGGATGTGTTTGTCGACAATGTAGGATTGAAAGATCCCACGTCAACTTACAACGACATAGAGGTTGCTCCTGGAATCAGACGTTTTGTTTATGAATATGCCACTACTTTTGACAGATTTCTGATGTGTTTCATTCAGGCCAATATCACAGCTTCTGGAAAGAAGCTAGTTCTTGCGACCCCATGCTTACACATTGTAGGAACGATCGTATCAAAGGACGGCTGGCACCTTGAACACGGCTTGGTAATGAAGATCTTGAACTGAGGTCCATTGACTAGTGTCACTGATGTCCGTTCATTTCTTGGAACGGTGGGTGTTGGACGGAAATGGATACGTGGTTTTTCTCTCATTGCAAAACCACTAATGCTTCTCACAAAAATAGCAGTCCAGTGGCAGTTCTTTTTCTCAACAGAAGTGGAGGCTGCTCAAAATGAACTCAAATGTCTCGTTTCAACAGCGCCTGTTCTTATAAAGCTAGATTACGAAGCTGTGAAGCTTCTTTCACATCAGGATCAATTACCTCGGATCTTGGACAATGGGCTCATTATCATCGCCATTGACTCTTGTCAGAACGGTACAGGTTGGATTTTGTATCAGATGGTTGAGAAAGATAAACACCCAGTGATTTTTGGGTCTTGTACTTTTAACGATGCTGAATCACGATATTCGCAGGCTAAGTTAGAACTTTATGGTGTATTTCGAGCTGTCAAGGACCTTCGACACCGAATCTGGGGAATCCATTTTCGTATTGATGTCAACGCGAAGTTTCTGATCAAAATGGTGAAGCAACCTGACCTTCCGAACGCTCCCATGACACGTTGGATTTCCTATATTGTGCTTTTTGACTACACGATGCATCATATCCCAGCACAATCACATGCAGGTGTCAATGGACTATCTCAGCAGAAGCGCACTCCCGAGGACTCCGACGACGAAGATGCAGAAGAGTATTTGAATAAGTTTATGGGCTCTGCTCTTCTTGATACCCCCTCTCTCTCGTCTATTTCATTAACGAACTTTTTATCATCAGGATCACTTCACGCTTTTCGTCCAACTCATCTGGACAACGGTTTCTTCCAAGACCTATTGTTGACGATGCAACGAACTCCTCGAATGCCATACACTTCCTTTTGTACCACGTCTATTGCCGAAGACCTTTCTGTGCTAAGTGTTGTAGACCCGATCCCTTCCTTGGTGGCTGAGCTTCAAAGCATTAGACAAGCACCATATGACCCTTCAGAGAAGGATTGTAGCAATGGATCTTTCATTAAGCACTCTCTCCTCTCTGTTACAGATGATTTTTCTTATACAGGAATGGAATTTGAACATCAAAGAGTCTGCACTCCCATACTAGCAACATGCTCTCTGGGAGAAGAGACTTTCATGATGGAGTTATACCTATATCAATGCGCTTATATGTCTTCTTTAGAGCCAGATGTGCATCCACCTACAGTTACTGATCAATCTTCGCTCCCAGGCATTCCCAATCCCTCATTCAGGACTGACAACAGAATTAACTATGAGGATGTACTGCCCCTCATTGACGTTACATGCGCAACGCACTCTTACAGTGTCAAAGACTGAGACTCACCCAAAATGTGGCAAGAAATTATTGCCTATCTCAAAACGGACGCCATGCCTAGTCATTGTGAAGACCAAATCGAGCGCAAATCATTTATTCGCAAAACAAAGAACTTTTTCCTTCACGACCAAGACCGTTTGTGGAAGATCGAACCAAAAGGGAAGATTCCTCGTTTAGTGATAATGGACATTGACCGTCATTTAGCGTTGATAGGCGAAGCCCATAATGACATAGGGCATTGCGGGCATGACGCGACTTACAAGACTCTTTCTGAACATTTCTTCTGGCCGAATATGTTTGATCAAATTGCTTATTTCGTCTGCTCATGTAATATTTGCCAGCTTCGTTCGAAGACCCGCCCCATCGTCGCCTTCAGCCCAACTTGGAATTCCAGGATCCTTCGACGTTTTGACTTGGATACGATTCACATGCCTGATGGCTTTGGTGCATGTGCCGCTAGGTGTTCTACTTCTGAAGCTTGGGCGAAGTTCCTCTACGAAGAAGTTTACTGTCAGTTTGGTAGTGTCCTTTTGTGTTTAGTCGACGGCGGAACAGAATTCAAAGGCGCAGTCAAAATCCTCTTCAAACAATACGGAATCATTGCAATCATCTCGTCTCCTTATCACCCCAAAGGCAATGGTCATGTGGAACACTCACATCAGACTCTCGTCAACTCTATCTTTCGAGCCTGTGGAAAAGACACATTGCATTGGCCTCTTTATCTACACGCCAGTCTTTGGGCGATGCGGTGTTCAACTTCTAGAGTAACAGGGTATCCTCCATACTTTCTTCTTTATGGTCGTCATCCTTTTTTTGCTTTTGATTTCACAGACAAAACTTGGGAAACTTTAGATTGGCACACAGTCACCTCAACCGAGGATCTTCTGGCATTGCACATGCAGCAAATTCTTTGACGCGACAAGAAACTTGTCCTCGCAATGGAGTGACAGAAGCAAGTTCGTCAATGGGCCGTTGATGACTTTAATCGTAAGCACACCCATTATCTCTCCTCTGGTTCTTTCATTGTGGGCACATGGGTTCTTCTGCATGAAACCTGGTTGGATTCTCAGATGGGGAACAAGGGTGCATTGCAGTGGACAGGCCCTTATATTGTTCACCATCAGTTGTGTGATACCACATATCAGCTGAGAGAGCTGGATGGGATCGTGATGCGTGGTTCAGTGGCTGCTAACCATTTGAAAGTTTTTTATTATCGAGGAGACCACCAGACGGTTCGTACAGTACAACACACCAACTTTGCTCTTCACGCTGCCATTGGCTCTACGTCTTCGCCACATGCTTCAATCATGATTGGTACCCTTAATCAGGACATCCTAGTCACTCCACCATATCTGGTCTCTGTGAAGGGCAGCATTGTGTGTCTCCCTGACAATCAATTGCTCGTTTTTCTTCCAAGTGTTACTCCATCTGCATTTACATCCAGTAATCTTCATCACCACTATCACCCCACCATTGCAGAACTCAAACCGATGGACTACAACCCTGTTTGTTATATTTGCTACACTTCTTCCTCAAGAATTTTTCATGGGCATATTCATGAAAACCTCCTTGGAAGTTCAAACGTTAGTGACCTTGAGTCTTGGGCTCTCGATGCTCTCCCGCTACGCTAAGTTTTTCTTTATTTGCTTTTATTCAACCCTTTCTTGGCCCCTATCCGAAATGATGGGGGCATCATTTAAATTTTTCTCTCTATTTGTGGAAGTGCAGAATGTCCCATTCATGACACTCCCTTTTTATTCGTTTTTCACGCTTTTTATGATTTTGATAGCTTTTTATTTTTATTTCTTTTATTCCTTTAGGTAACTACAAAATCATGAAGCCCGTATTTCAACTGCGAGTCCCTCAGAAACCTCAAAAAGCGAAGTATTCAAAGTACAGGAAGGATGACATCATCCCGGCTACTAAGGTGTAAACGATACAGGTCAATGACATCATACCCAGCGACTTTCTTTGATCAAGCTCCCCAATACTTCATCTGAAGATAGCGGCTCAGGACTTATAGTTTCGTACGCTCTACCTTTATTTTCTTTTCTTGTTATCATTTTTCTCCTTACTTACGACAAATCTTGTGAGACCAAAGCTTTATTCGACAACTGGATGGTAGGGTTGAGTTTTCAATGACCAGGACGCCCGCGCTGAGGGTGGCAGTGTGCAAGTAAATAGGCCTCTCCTGGCATTGCTCAATTCCCCGAGAAATTCCCAGTTCGAGGATTCTGCCGAGGATTCTGACAGGACATGTCAAACTTCGTTTTATTTGTTCACTTCCCCAAATCATTGCATTCTTTTCTTCTTTTCTTCTTTTAGAATCGTTGGGGACAGGCAGCATGCAAGAACGTGTCAATTGCCTTGTGATTTCGTTTTTGTATTTAAAAGGTGTACTCCCACCTTGCGAATGGAGCAGTTCTTTCCCCCTCCTTTCATCTTCAAAACCCAAAAGTCCACTCAGAAAATTGATAACTGACATCCTTTTCCCTTTTCCTTCTTCCCCAACTCACCCATCTTCTTCTAAGTCATCACGCACCAAGGCACGACAATGATCAAGTCAAGTTTCTCCAAGCGCGTTGAATCACTCACGCCACTTTCACTAAGCACATTGAAGCACTCATGCCACCGCGTTTAAACTTTTGTATTTATCAAGCACTAAGTTCTCTTTTTGACCTTCCCTTTGTCCACCATCATTTCTTTCTCTCTCTCTTTTCTTTATTTTTCTGTGGCAGACGACCAGTGACTCTATTCTGCCATCGAACTTTCGTTCTTCCACACAGGTGAATTTGATAAGATAATAGGAGTAGGTTAACATACTCCTTATGCTCAGTGGCAGGGGTAAGCTCAGAGGCTGGGTTATCCATATCAACATCAATCCTGGTTAAACAGGTGAACGTGATAGGATAATGGGAGTAAGTTAACATACTCATTATGCTCAGTGGCAGGAGTGGAGTCTTGCTCCAAAATGATATGGTCTTCATTATCACGAAAACAGGGTTCAACATACATAGGAATATCATCCCATAGTATGTCTGAGATTGGGGGAGAAGGCAGAGAGACAGGAAAGCCATGAAATTTGACATCGCGACGTGGACAAACAGTCCTAGAGTCGGGAAACCAAATTAAATAGCCTCTTGCATGACACGCATATCCAACAAAGCGACCTTCCTCTCCCCAGGGTATGATTTTGGTCAGCTGATCAGAATTAGATTTTCTGGCTGTGACGAGCACACCAAAAGGCCTGAGATGAGATAAATCAGGCTTACACTTGAACCAGCCCTGGAAAGGAGTTTCTTTAGAATCAAGTGAAGAATGTGGTACACAATTTTTGATGTGGGTAGCAGCATGAGCGCTCAAGGGCCAGAACCAAAAGGTAAGACTGCTGTCGACAAGCATAGCATGAGCCATGGATTCAATGATTTGATTTGCTCATTCAGCAACCCCATTTTGTTGAGAAGCGTCAGGGATTGTAAGTTCGTAAGTTATGCCATGTTCTTTGCAATAATCATGAAATTGACCTTGAGTTAATTCAGGTGCATTGTCAACTTGTAGAAAGATGATGGAGTAGCCAAGGAATTTTTCAGTGGCAACATGGAATTCTTGGAAGCATTTGAGGGCGTCGGACTTGAGTTTAAGAAAATAATGGCAATATAATGGGAAAAATCATCAGTAAAGGTGATGAAATATTTGAAACCTCCATATCCAGAGGGTAATGAACCACATATGTCACAGTGGATGCAAAATAAAAGTCTGTTAGCTCAATTAGTGGCTTTTTGAGGAAATTTGAGTTGCTTAATGTTGGCAAGGGCACAAACACGACAGTTGTGGACATGAACACTGTTGATTGGAAGAACAGTTGTTGTGTGCCATAGCCCTTTAATGTCTATGTGGCCCATTAGACGATGGTAAAACCCTGCTTTTGGGTTTCTGCATTTTTGGCTCCAGGCCCAAAGAGCGAATCAACAGATGGCATCATTGTTGCAATCAGGTCCAGTGATGGCTGTGCTTCTTCGTCTGGTGTGACCATTTCGACATCCATCTTATACAAATCCTTTACAATTGACCCAGTGGTGAAAGGAACATCAGCAGCATTGAAGTAAGTGATTTTCCCTTTCCCAGTTTGTGTATTGACCCCTTTTCAGTCAAGTCTAGATCCAGAAAGGAGGTTGCAATGTGCAGTGGGAATATGAAGAACATTCGACACTGAGAAGTTGCGCATTACGCCATCATACATGGATTTCAAGATGATCTTCCCTTTTCTGACAGCCTGGGCCATCAGACTTGTTCCAAAACCATGCACTGCCAACAGAGACTCGAACATGGCATAGTCATGGAAAAGTTCATGTTTGTGGAAGATATGGCGAGAGGCTCCTGTGTCATGGTGAATGGAGTCGTTCTGGTCAACAGTGGCGTTACATACTATTGCGTTGACTTTTATTTCTTCATCAATTGTGATCTCATCACTCTCTTCATCAGGTAGCATCGACATAAACACAAAATCATCCTGAACTGTCCCAATAACATCTTCAACATCTTCATCCTGGTCTTTGGCATAGTCAGCTAAGCCAAAGAAGCGCTCGTTGGCTTTTCCCTCTAGGGCATTCTTTCAACGGGTGGCGATTCTTGCTTCAGGTGAGAGATGGATGTCTCTCTTGCCATGAAAGTTTTCAGGATATTTCCCGGCCTTTCCCCCTCCATAGGAGAAGCAGTTGGCTTTGATGTGACCAATCAGGGTCTCACAGTAAGTGTTTTCACAAATTTTACGTGGTGCTGATCGCTGTTGGTTATCATAGGGAGCAGGACGTTTGATCTGTCGCTGATGGGCTTTGTCCATTTTGTGGTTGTTCTGATTTGAAGATCCAGCAGCATATGAGCTTGGAAGAGTGCTGTCTCCTCCATCAGGAAGCTTCCTCTTGGTGACAAGAGTGTTGATGGATATGATTGAAGGTGCAATCCCCTTCTCAACTTCTTTGTGCTTCAATCATTGAAGGACAACAGCAGACAGAACAGGCCTTCCCATGATTTCACCTTGATGAACTTTATCTCGAAGAGAATCATGACAGTATCACCATTCATCGGACTGCGACATGAGGGTGACGATATGCTTCACAAATTCGGTGTCTGGCATCATGAGAGGATCAGCATCCCGCAACTTTTGGTACAACTGAACCATCACTTGTCTCCAGCGAACAGGATCATTGTGACTTCCACATTCATACCCGATAATTTGTTGTTTGATGGTTACAGCTGTTAACGCATTCGCAGGCTCATATTCATTCTTCAAGGTTATCCAAGCATCATGGGCAGACTTGCAGTCATGGACAACATACAGCTTCTCAACCGGAATGGCTTTGACAATGATAGCATGAGCCTTCTTGTCAGCCAGAAGCCAAGCTTCGGCTTCCTTCCTCACATTCTCAATGGTGACTTCATTCCCAGGAATAGTGACAGTAACGGTAGCTCCTGTGTTATCGAGACCTTCAATCTGCTGACTCTGCTTGAGCACAGGTATAACTGGTGGATCATAATCCTGGCCATCAATGTATTGCCAGTATCCAGTGGCATTGAGCTCAAGCTGAGACTTCTGCTTGAACTCGTTGAAGTTGTTTGTTCCATCTTCTTCTTCCTTAATAGGGGTAAGCTTTATCCCTTTCCATTCCCTCTCCTTATCAAGAAAACTTTGATTGGTCGACATTTCAAATGCAGATAGTTGAGAAGAACACAGTAGTAGAGGCTGAATGAAGTTGTTTCAAATTGATAGTAGGTTTTGTGCAATTAGAAACACTCGGGGCCCATAACCTGTTGAACAAATAGGTAGATTGACTGGTACAGTGAGAGCAACGTTAAGTTGTCTCACTGTCCAGGTTTGTACATATAAGGCCCAACTAAGATGTTAAGTCACATTCTAACACAAAGTTCATTGTGGAACTCACAAAGGCAGCATGAGCAGCAGGCCTGGAGCCCTTGCAAGGTTATGGCATCAGGATTGGATCCACCCTTGAATACCTCCTGCCAGGTGTGCCCTTCAATGTAATGAAAGTGAAGACATCCAGGCCATGCCAGCAGTACATGATGCATTCACTTGCTTAATGATGCCAGCCATGTGGTAAAAACTGGTAAGCAAAATCAAGGGGGTGGCAGAACATGGATCCTGAACCAAGGCTGGGGGGGGGATGGTCCAGCTGAAGGCTGAAAAATGGAAGTGGTCAGTGATGCGACTTCAGATGGTTCTACTAGAGTTTGACATGTGTGCTAGTTGCTGTAGTTACCTTCATAGCTATAGTAGAGGCTGAGAAGCTATTGTGGACTTCTCAGCAGGCTTTGTTGTGATGAATGTGGTACAGATGTGCATGTTGGTACCAGCAGAATGAGCAACCTGAACGCACATTGAGTCTTGAAAAAAAGGCAAGTCACAAGGCTATAACATTGATATAAAGCTTTCAAAATGTGTGAATCTAATTCCATTCAAATATGCAATTGCAGCAACATCCTCCAAAAACTCACCATGCATGAATGGTCATCTGTCTGCTTTGCCCCCCAAAGTCACCAGCAGTTTGGACATACAGCCTAGATGCTCACTCTTGTGACAGCCACAGCCTGGCTCATGACCATTTTCCTAACAAGTACCACCCTTCACGATCAGAGACTGAAGAAATTCAGATCATCTGGGAAAATTGACATCAGATTTGAAAAAAGAGAAACATATGGGGTAAGAAAACCATACTATTGGTAATATCCAATGCCCATCACTACTGTGGTACTGTGGGGTAAATTTTCTCTTGATTGAAGAGACGAGACACTAAGGTTAGTTGATTGGGTAGACCAAATCTCCCTCAGTTTGACAGTCGTGGGGAGGAAGCAGGCCAGGGTGATGACCCACCTAATGAAGAAGATGGTGCAATGGAGAGGGAGAGTTACTGGAGTGATGATGATGGATCCTCCAGTGATGAGTACAAATCCAAAGGGGGATGGAAACAGAGATGGTCAGGGATTCTGATAATGAATCTGAGACAGAAGAACTTGAAAATCAGTGTGTTATGCACCTTCAAGACTAGTGCTTGGAAGTTCAGTTAATTGACCAGAAAATAACTGAGACCAGACCAGACCTAACTGCAAAAGACCAGACCGTGATTAGTGGTTAGTCAATTCTGGAAATGAAATAACTTCTTATTTTGCAGTTAACTAACCATTAAAAAACCGGTTATAACCAGTCCTATTATACCCCTTCAAAACACATCTAAAAAGGTGAGAAACACTAAAAATCTGACTGAGTTATGGTCAAATCTCTAAAATATTGGCCAAAAGAGTAGACTTTCCAGAATATTATCATGAATTTGTCAATTCTTCACTAAAATTAGCATTCTTGGGCTCTTTTTAAAGCTATGATGCATGGCAATGATTTTTACTGAGACAAATATGAGAAATATATGTGGTCTTAATTGGTTTTAATTTTTTCAGTCTTAACTGGTTAGTAACTGCAACTAACCAGTTTTGGTCAGTTATTTTTGGTCCAGTTAGGTTATTTTGGGTTTGGGAACAAAGCCTAACCAGTCTCAGTCTCGGTTAGAGCCCCTGTGCACCAAATAACTGGACCTAACTGGACTTTCAGCACTATTCGAGACCAATTGCCCCATGAGAAACCTTCAGGCCTGACTCGCCTGAGTTGATCCCCCAACGACAACCAATGCCCTTCTCTCTCCCTGCAGTGGAGGACACTCCCATCTCTTTGCCTATGATGATTGGCCAACAGGGACCAGCAGTCAAGTGCAGCTGACAGGCTCAGAAACCAATGAACATGAGTCTGAGGACAACAGCACTGGCCAATGAACTTCTGGATGAGTCTGAAAAAGGACCCAGATTGATGGGAGGTGTGAATGTGACATGGAGATAACAGCAGATGAAAAGGAGGAGGGAACTTGGGTGATGAGATGTAAAGTGCAAGGTGGCAAAACAGGTTGGTGTGATTCATCACCAATTCATGCCTTGTAAGTAACTGGACATGCCCTAGCTACAAAGCTAATTCCACAAAGCACTGTCAATAACAGGAGATTACTTATGTAGAGAATTATTGAAAACATTCCAAAAAACATGGGAAAAACATACTATATTAGGAAGGTAGGGGGTGGGGGGAGTCAAGTGGGACTCTGAAAAAAGAAAAGTGAGCATTGCAAGGGGGTTCAAGAATTAAAAAGGAATACCTGGGGTCAAATTTTTTGGTAAAGCCCTCTGTGCTTGACCTACCTACCTACGTAATCAGGCACATATCTATATATAGAA
>Ga0307507_10007657_pt1 | contig 15493 bp, 3 predicted proteins | sample 7_EM_MG_FD_207223 | JGI IMG/M metagenome (GOLD analysis project Ga0307507, IMG submission 207223) | Populus trichocarpa ectomycorrhiza microbial communities from riparian zone in the Pacific Northwest, United States - 7_EM | ecosystem: Host-associated > Plants > Roots > Unclassified | place... | reverse complement strand
CAGGCTGCGTGTCAAAAAAATACGACATAGGCTAGTCGGTCGAGTTGCCAAATGCCCTCAACTGCGCGCCAATTGCGTCAACCACCAACCATTGAGGCCATTGGTAGGGTACCATATTTTCCCGATGAAATAATAAAGTCGTTAAACGCATAAAACTTGCCACAGAGAGACTAGGATAAGCGATGAAGGGAATCACTATAGCACAGGAGTATGTTAATATTACTATAGGAAAGTGGATAACCGTTTATTAAGCTAGTTAAGTATAACAGCTAATACTAGAGACAACGGCTTTAGGATAATATTTTCGACAATTGTCGCGGAGTAGGCTAGACGTAATTACTATTATACTTTATTTAGTCTTCCTTAGGCATAAACCTATGTTGCAATTAATAAGGCAGTTATAATATATTAAGAAGGCAAACTAGAGAAGGGGTAATATGGAGCGCACTTACTTTATGGATAATATATCTGCTTTCTATAAACTGCTTATAATTTTATGGATTAGATTTAGAGAGTAAAGGCGGTATTATATACTAATATTCTTTTAGAGGGGTCTGTGATATAGATATAGGGGTATGTCATACTATAAGGTATTGGAGGTTGGGGTTAGGCTTAGCGTAACCTTAGGTTACGCACAACCCCCTAAGGTCCGCAACATATCGTCCAAATATTACCCCCCCCCCTTGGGTAGTGGCCCCTACTTTTTAGACGCGTTTTTAAGGCCTAGGTTAGTACTAGGTTAGTATAGAGGTCCTTATTACGCGCCTTTAACCTTATTGTCGCTTTAATAATCCTATTTTCTAACCCTCTGCTGTTTTTGTGCCTATACTAGCTCCTAGCTCGCGCGGGGCTTCTAATTTTATATAGAAAGGCCTACTATAATTCTAATTCTATAATATAGAGCCCTCTTCTTCTCCTTCTCTATTAATATTTACGCGTTTGGTAGCTTTATTTACCTATACCGCGCTTACGCGTCTACCCCCTTACCTCTTACGGATATGGAGTCTCTTAGGAATCTTCTTACCCTATGGTCTACTACGGAAGCCCCCCTAGCCTCCTCCCCCTATAGCCTCTAGAACGAATTCAAGGCCCAAACAGTACGGCTATAGGATATTTATAAGGCCTAGCGCTCAAAGAATACTATAAGGGCGTACGAGCTAAAGTAGAAAAAGTAGGAGGACTGGTGTACAAGACTAGAAGGCAATATAAACAGCGCCTAGGTAACGGAAGATAAGCTTTACTTATTTTTAGAGTAGCAAGTTATTAATCGAGAATCGCGGGCCGCTGGCTATTAAAAACGGAAGTTAAAACGGAAAGAGATATGGAAAGATAGTAAGTGGGCGAAGAAGAGGTAGAAGATAACCGCAGGAGGGCCGCCAAGGGGAAAGGCAGCCGCAGGGGTAGCTATAGCCGCAGGGGAAAAAGCTATAAAGGAGGAAGAGATGTGGGATAAGGAGGCCCTAGACGCCCTATTTAACGAGACTGTCTAATACTTAGTTATAAATAGCTACGTCTCCGCTATTACTAAGCTCTATATATAGTAGTCGGAAGGCAAGACCTTATAGCCGCTATAGGGGGCGAAGCTCTCAGCAGTACTAGACAGCGTCCGCCATAATAAGGACCGGATTTGATGTGTTAACTTTATTAATTAAGGCCTATTTATAATTACTAGCGGCTACGACGTTAAAGGGCTTAAAAAGGCGATTACTTAGTGCTGGGAGACGGGCTCTAAGATACTGGGTTCAGTTAAGTCTTACCTTTAAACTGCGGCTAAGCATTTATTAGGTTTGTATATTACGGTCTATATAGAGTATTTACGGCTACCGTTTTCTAACCCGTTTCTTAGGCCATACTACTGTTACCTAGGGTGAGAGTAGATAGGATATTTAGCTTGCTAACCTTGTCCTTATTAAATTAGAGAACAAAGGGCCTAAACCAGACAAGCCAGTGCTATGTATGATTATGTTAATAATATAGGGGAAGCAGAATTAACACGGCAAGGTTAAGTATATGGGCTGTATATATAATACTGACCCTATCCTCTACCCTCTCTCTGTAATAGCCTTCTACTTCTTTAACTGCTGGGGTAAGGACGGCGCTAAGAGCTTCCCATCCTTTTAGCAGCTAGAGGACTACTACAACCTATATATCTTCCCTGGTAGTATTAAAGTACCGCAACGGCCGTTAAGCTATTATACGCAATTTAAATGGAATAAGAAGATGTTCTAAGGGGTAGGAATTTACTTAAAGGAGAAGACCTATAGCGCCTATAAGCAGAGCGTCCGGCACGCCGAGCTTAGCGGTGTTAAGGAGACCCAAATTAGACGGGCCGGACGCTAGAATATGGACGTGATGATGGGAGCCTACCTTAGCTATTTACCTTGCGCGTTTATGTGGTTGATCGCCGGCTTCTTAAAGGAAGGAAAGGGCTACTTTCTCCCCTACGCGCGAGAGGTGCCAGAGGAGGCCCTCTGCTTAAAGATATGGCCTGAGACCGATGTTTGGCTAAAACGCATGGAGACCTACCACCTAGAGAAGGCTGATAATGAGGTTGTATAGCTTGACCTTACGGGCTTAGGATTTCTACGCCTCCTTTGTGCGCTTAGGGTAATCCTATTATAGGACTTAGTAATCCTACGTAAGTAGTTCCCGCTCTACCCCCTATAGAAGGACTCCCTTTTCGGCTGTAAGGAGTACCAGAGGTTTGCTGCGCGGGTAGAAAGCTTACTAGCCAGCGTAGTTATGCTAGATAAGATAATAATGCGGAAATACTAGCCCACCTATAAGGCCGTAGCTAAGCTAAGACACGAGGCCGTGATTTTAGAGATGAAGGGGGTTTAATTACGCGTGCAGACGATCTTAGAACGCCTTAGCGAGATAGAAAGGTTATTAGCATTATTCGCACCTATATAGATCCAGTAAGGGAAGACGGGTATTTAGATAGGGCCTACGGAGTCTATATGTCCGTCTTTAGACGGCCCCGTACCCGTACCTATGTCTGTACCCGTACCTATGCCCGTACCCGCGTCCGTTTCTAAATGCGTTAACGGCTAGATTCCGTCTTTAGATAAACCCTCTCCCGTATATCTAACCCCTAGAGAGATACTAAGAGGTCCTTAACTATCTACTGCCGCAGAGCCTGCTTAGCCGTCTACTATAACGTCTACTATAACGTCTACCATACCCCCACAGTAGCTGCCGCAAGCTTCTACTATACCCCCACCATAGCTGCCGTAAGCTAACGCTTAACCTCTTCTATTTATCCTTGACCCGTAGGCGCCGCCAAGGAAATATAAAATGCTTTGGGGTGGTAATTTAGTGTTCCAGCTCTGGGCTAAGTGGACTTTAGGGCTAGCAGGTAGGCCGTTAATTAAAGCTCTTAATCGCTGCTAGGGGGCACGCTGGCGGGTTAACGGCGAGGCTATGTTCTATAGCCGTCGCCGTAGGATAATTAAGGATATAAGACAGCGCGTAGAAGACGGTACGGCAAGAGACGAGAGACAGGCTATTGACCAGCTAGAACAGCTACGAGGCCGGCATTCTTTGGATTGGCTTTATAAGAATATCTAACTACTAGGCGGGGGAGGGAAAGGGAGGAAAAGGCTCCATATTAAGCAGTATATATATATATATAATACTATTTTACTGTAGGACTACTGCAGTAACTAAGACGCCTTAATGTAGGACTTTACTAGTAACTAAGACGTCTTAATATAGGACTGCACTGCAGTAACCGAGACGCCTTAATATAGGACTATATACTCTAGTGACTGAGACGCCTTGATATAGGACTATACTCTAGTAACCGAGACGTCTTAATATAGGACTGCACTATAGTGACTAAGACGCCTTAATGTAGGAATAGAGCCCGTTTAGGTGTTGTAAATTTAGAGTAATATTACGCGACCGTCTAGAAGTACCGATTTAATATAAATTATGTACCTTTTCGCCCAAAATCGCGTGCGAAAGTACTTGGGGGCGGTTGCTGCGCGACCTCGTGCGGGGTTTAGGCGTGTTATTAGTAGGGGTGGCCCTAACCTTGTATTAACCTGGGTTGTAACCGCGCCAAATCAGCCCCCCCGATATGTGATAGTTATAATAGTTCACCAGCACTACGCTGAGACATGAGACCGTGGCCTAAGAGGCTCTGAGACACAATTGACGCCATCCTCGTATGTCTCAGATACGGTTAAATATTAAGTTATAGACTATGGAGTTTTGGGTCTACTTTTATGTATTTAGTTCACTTAATTTCTATAGATTTAGAATTAAGTTGCTTATTTAATCCCTACACTGTACTGTTACAGTTATGAGTCCGGATTGCACTACCTACTAAACCAATTAATCTACTACCTTATTTACGAAGTTATTACTTCTACCACCTTTGCAAGTGTCTTAAGCTTCTTTACCTATTAAATAAACGGATGGTCGTACCTAACCAATAAATATACCTAATAGATAAACGAACTGATAAATCGAATTAAAAGCTTAAAACGTTAAAATAAGGTTTCGCTAAAACGCTAACCTAGGACCCTACTTGACCTATTAAATTCTAAAAATAATAACTAATATAGACGGACCTTATTTAAAATTCAACCTTATCCTTAAAAAGCCATCTAATTAGATGCAATAGTTCTTTATTATTTAAGATACTGCTAAAATAAACAACGTATGGCAGTATATTAACCCATTAAAGAAGAAAGACAAGCTTCTAAAGCTAAAACCTCCAAATTAGCCTATACTAAGAGACGTGCTTCCTACTGCTATATTAATAGCTAAGCTAGATCCAAACTAACTTATTGTCTATAATTAACTATACGTGGAATATAAGGACAACCTCCGCGTGTACCAGAAGCAAGAGTAAGCTATAAACAATATCAGCAATTATATTGTCCGCACAACATTAGTAGCCTACCTCCCTCTTATTAAAGACCTTAGAATAGTATACAAACGCCTTTAAGAGTTAAAAACTGTACTTGCCCCTACCACCTTAGGTTAAAAGCGCGATGTCCTAAATTAATATACAGCTCTTAAAGCCTATAATAAAAAGCAGAGTATTAAAAAATGGTTAAATAACTAGAGGAGCGTCTATAAGCTAGTAGAGGAATTAGAGCTTCTAGACGTATAGGGATTTAGGCCCCACTATAATTTTATATAAGCCATTAAAGCTATCTCTTCTAGTTTTATAGGAGTACTGGAAGTAGACCTAATTAGGAAAGAACAAAAAGATAAAAAAGCCCTATCCATTATTAACCTTATTAAGGAATTTAAGGAGCACTACTGTATATAGTAAGCATTATCTACCTTAACTGCTAATAACTCTGCATTTGCAACCCTTTAAAATAATTCCAATTTAGACTCTAATGGCAATTCCAATTCTAATAGTAATTTAAATTTAAATTTAAGATGGAATAAGGAATGTATATACAGCATTATACATTAGTTTAACGACTGCTATTACATTACTAAGTATAAGCGCCCTTAAGAATAGAGACTAAGGGTAGATATCTAGAAAAAAGTAGACAAAGCTATCTTATCTACACCTTGGATTAAACGCATTGTTAAGTAAATCTAAAAAAGAGAATAGGAAGTAAAGGAGAATAATTAGAATCTAGAATCTAGAATTAATTTTAATTCTAAAACCCTACCTTCTACTAAACCAACTAGCCATGCTGCTGTGTTTAGTACTAGTTAAATTCCTTTTAAACTCTAGAACACCTGGATACTTAACCTGTAAAGGCGCGAAAAGGCTTCGGGAAAGATTTAAAGGAATAATATAAATTCTATCTAAATCTGAGGGTATATAGCTCTTGCTAGGAATAAGACGTTGCGTAAAGAAGAGAAAGGAATAACAAGAGAAACTTACAATTAAACAGTTTAGGGGTCTTGGTCGATGCGTACGCACATACGCACGCAGACGGACTTTGGTAGTATTCAATTGATCTAGTAGAACTTGGCAGAAGTTAATTAAGCTGGCAGAATTCGGCAGAATTCGGTTAAAGCTTTAAGTTCTATTTGTTGAGTGTTTTACTAAGATATTTCTACTGTAACTAGGCTAGTCCCGTTATAGTACCCCCCCTTTGGCTAAAGGTCTAAAATAATACAATTTTATTATGTTGTATTTTACGTTAGGTGGCGGTATAGAGTTTTGCCGGTTCTAATTGTTAAATGGACTAATTAGGATTTTCCATCCCCGGGATAGAAAATCGCTATTGGTTTAGTAAAGGTAGTAAGCTAAACTAACATCTTTATAGTAGGTCTTGGTAAGGCAAATCTAACTAATTAGACAACTTTAACCGCCGGTTAAAGTTCTTTAACATCTTGCGCGTTATATAACCGTGTTATAAGCATTGTGGTATTTTTTAAGCTCTTTTTAATTTTAAGTTTCCTATTATTGTGTTTCGTGTATTCGTGTTAGGTGGTAGTTATTTACCTTTATATTGTGTCCATCCAGCTAGAGTAGGCCGTAAAGGATAGTCCTTATGGAATTCTTTTATTAGGGAAGGCGTATTAGTTTTAACTTACTTATATAGCTCCTAGATTCGTGTTTCGTATTCTTTCCACTTAATAAGAAGTTTAAATTATTTAGATCGTTTTTTCTATTATATATTATTAATTAAGTCAATAAAATAAGAACCGTTACCATTGTTAACAATTATAGGAGGTGGCGGCGGCACTTTACAAGTTATAGGTTTGTCTTTTAAGGGTTGCAGCAAGCTTATATAAAACGTTAAATATATTTTTATCTTAGTTGGCAGTTTGAGCTTATAAGCATACGGGCTTAATTTCTTCTTAATTTGGTATAGGCCTATAAACTTCTAATTAAGTTTCTTTAAGGGCCGTTAAGTCTTTAGGTTTTGTGTATTTAGGTAAACTATATTACCTTCCTTAAAGTCCTATGTAGGGGCTTGTCCTTTATTCGCATACCATTTCTATACCGTTTGAGCGTACGTTAATTTACTTTGTAATAGTTCTATTAACTGCTTTATTTAATTAGCGAAGTTATGCACGTTAATTAACTAAATCCGTTTAATTATGGGTCCTATTATGTTAATTTTAGGTCATGGTTTGAATTTAAGTTAGGAGTCTTATCCGTAGGTTGCGTAGAATGGCGTTATGCCTATTAATACGTTTATTGTATTATTCGCAGTAAACTTAGCTAAAGGTAGCCATTTTTCCTAGTTATCTTGCAGGTAGGAGTAGTATATTTATAGGTATTATTCTATAATCGCGTTTATAATTTCAGTTTAACTATCTGTCTCCAGATGGAATGTAGTTGAGAGTTATGTTTAAATGCTTAATCGTTTGCATAAAGTTTACTAGAAGTCTGAAACAAACTAGCTTCCACGGTTGGATATTATTAAATTAGGAAGTCCGTGTAGCTTAAAGACGTGCTTAACAAAACATTTGGCTACTAATATCGCATTAATTAAGTCCATAGGAATTATATGTCGTATTTTTATAAGATGGTTAATAATTACCATAACATTCGTAAACCTGTTACTGTTAGGCAAGTTGACTATGAAGTTAATTAAAATATCTCGCTATCTTTGCATTGGAATTGGCAACGGTTAAAGTACTCCTTACTTCTTTATATAAGAGGTCTTCCTATGCACATACGTTCTGTAGGCTTAAACGTATTTTTGTATATAGTTGTGTATCGTAGGCTAGTAATATGCTTGTTAAATAATCTTATAAGTCTTCGTATGGCTAGGATATCCTACTATAGGGGAATCGTATACGAATTCGAGTATCTTAAATTATAAGGGTTTGGAATTTAGAACTACCATCTTCTGTTAATAGTATAGTCAATTGTTACGAATTTTGCATTTGGCGAGTGTGATATCTTTATACTATTATTTTCCTATTTAAATCGCTTTTATTATATTTGCTATCTATGCGTTGTTCTTATATTTGTATTTTATTAGCTTATTAATTTCTATTTTCTATTTATTGATTTCTAATTTGTTTCTGTTGAGTTCCGTATTTAGGAATATAGGACGTAGTTTCTTAAAGTATTTAAAGGGTAATAAGATCCGTAATTAATTTGTAATCCATTTATTTAAGGTGTTTATAGGTAAATCTTGTAATTGTTATATTAATATATTAGGCTTCTGATTAAGTTTGCCTAGTTAGTACATAATCTTAAAGTTAAATTATAAGAGGTATTTGGCCTAATGAATTTGGCGCTGCGTTAACTGCTTTATAGTTATAAAGTACTACAGGTTTTTATGGTCCGTTAATACGCGTATTAGAAATAATAATCCTTTAAGTTCTGGACGCCATTGTTTAAAGCATCTAATAATTATAAGTAGTTCCTTATCGTATATCTCGTAGTTCGATTTGGTAGGGGCGAGCTTTTAAGAGAGAAAGGCTACTGGACGTAGCTTACCGTCCTTATTGTATTGCGATAACACTCCCCCTAGGGCATGATCAGACGAGTCTGTTTTAACGACATATTTAAGGTCAGGGTTAAAGTGGGCAAGAATTGAAGTAGTTATAAAGCGTTGTTTTAAGTTATTAAAAGCTTGTTTATATCTGGCAGTCTATTTAAATTTCATGTTCTTTCTTGTTAGGTTTACTAGTGGTTAGGCAATTTTCAAGAACTAGTTAATAAATTGGTGGTAGAAATTTGCGAATTTTAGGAATCCTTAAATGTCTTATACGTTACTAGGGCTTCCCCAGTTTATAATCGCAGCGACCTTTTTAGGGTCTATTTTAATTCTGTTATGGGATATAATTAGGCCTAGGTACGTGACTTTGGATATATAGAACTTGCATTTCTTAATATTATATTATAAACCCGCATCTCGCAAACGTTTAAGGACTATTTGGACGTGTTTTTAATACTTAGAAAGCAAAGATAAGTAAATTAGGATATTATTAATATACACGGTAATAAATATATCAAGGAATTCACGAAGTATATTATTAATGTATTGCTAAAACGTACTAGGACCGTTCTTTATACCAAACGGCATTATTAGGTATTTAAAGAGTCTCTATTATATACAAAAGGCTGTGTACTTTTTATCTCCTTCTTGGATACGAATTCGATTAAAGGCAGCGACTATATTAAGCTTTGTAAAATATTGTGCCTTTACTAGGCGGTTAAGCGTCTCTTAGATTAAGGGGATTGGATATTAGTTTCGAATTGTAATTATATTTAGGGCTTGGTAATTAATATAGAATCTTAAGCCTCCTCTTAGCTTTTTAATGAATAATATAGGTAAGGTGAATGGAGATTAACTAGGGCGAATAAATCCTTTTTTTAGATGCTTATTAAAGTATTATTATATTATAAGCAGTTCTTCTTATAATATACCGTATAGCGGACCAAACTTTGGTGTTGTATTAGGTTTAAGTTCTATCTTAAAATCGTGTTTATCCTAATACGGGGGCAGCTAGTTTGCGAATTATTTTTTAAACTCGTTGATTAGATTGTGGTACTCCTTGGGTATAAGAGGTTAAGGGTTAATATACTACTTTGGTTTTAGCGCCTTCTTAATATCTTCTATTGTTATAGTAAAGATTTCGTGGTCTCGTTTTCTTGCTAACAAAATAAAAGGTGCGGCTTGTATTATATAAATTTTAAGGGGTTTTAATATATCATCTTCGCATTCTTTACTGCGATTAGTAGTTGTAGTTTTATTGTATTGGTTTAAGGTTTGTGGTAAGGGCAATTTGTATTATATTAAATTCGAATAGTCTTGTACATGTTTGTAGGGCAGGTAGTGTTTTAAATAATGACTTCGGCAATAGGTTGTACAGAATTTTAGTGTTTCTTTAACCTAGCTAATTAAAGGATTGTGCTATTTTAGCTATTTATGTCCAAGTATCATCTTATATTGCTTTAAGGGTGTTACAAATAGGGAAATGTATTTAAGGTGTTTGCCTATCCGCATTTTTATAAGAGCGTAGTGCGTTAATTTGCTATATATTAAGGGTTTGCCGTTAAAGCCTTATAGGCCTTAGGGCTTATTAAGTTTCTTTAAATTTAGGCGTTAGGTTTTCGCGTAGTTTATATTAATAAAGCCTATGCTAGTGGCTCCACTGTCTATAAGGATTTGTACCTCCTTCTATTTTCTAAGTATTTAAATTTCGCTAAGTACATTAAGGGAGTTGTGTTGTGTATTAGCGCTAGAAGAGCCTAGATATTTATACTCTTCTACTTCTTGTCCTAAGGCGCGACTTGGCCCTAGGACGATTTGTTTTCCAAGTTAGCCAAGTATAAGATGCTTTATAATAACTAGGTATGATTTATGGAACAAGTATAAGTTAAGGAGTGAGTATAGCTTAAAGAATAAGTGCGATTTAAGGAGTGGGTGCAATTTAAAGACCGGAAGGAACTACAGCGGACTTTTTTAAAAGGGTGAGTTTGGTAATTTCTTTAGATATATTCTTTTCTGCTACATCTAAAGCATTCTCTATTTGTGGCTTAAGTCCTTTGTTTGTTGGTTCCTAAGGGTGCGTAGGATTAAGTGGCGTCGAGGTCTATAGGGTTATGCGTAGGTTTTAGAGAAGGGTCGCGCTTTGGGGTATATATTGGTTTCATAAAGTCTTAAACGCGAGGCGTGGTTGGCTTTAGAGAATGAGTTTATTTGTTATATTAAAGGTCCTTATTAATTTATTAATATATTATAGCAAATTTAGGTAGGTCCTTTAGCAGTTCCCTACCTACTAACTGTGCTCTAATTTTATCTGAAATAGCTTATTAAAGAGCAGCAACTTTAGCGGCTTTATTCTAATTTAGTTTGCTAATAAGGCCTAAAAATTCCAAAAAGAAGCTAGTAAAGTCTTAATTCCGTTATTATAGGTTTTTAAGTTTAGTAACAGTGGTGTGTTCGCGGCTAGTGTTATTATATGTTTGTTCTAATAAAGAGACAAAGATTTTGAAATTAACGAAGGTGCCATTATAGAAGAATAGGTCTATAGTTTATACAGCGTCTTTGCTTAATTAAGACATCCTATAGCTAATCTTGCTAGCTTTGGTAGGGTATTAGTTATAGTTTATTAAAAGTTTAAGGCGGAGCTTAGTTACAAAGGGATATAGGTTATTTTAATTTCCATTAAATATTAGAGGGTTAGGAAGCTTTTCTAATTTTATAATAGGTACTGGGTTTGTTATAGGTATAGGTTAAGCTACTATTACTAGTTTAGGGTTTGCATTTAATAGGCTAGGTTTATATATAGTTATCTCAATTTTGTTTATAGGTGTTACTATTAGGGTCTTTATTATAAGTGTATTAATGTTGCGGAGTTCTTCGCGGAGTGTTTCTATTAATCACTAATGCTGGGCTTCTAGTGCAGCCCGCTGCTAAGCTAAAGCATCTATAAAGGCTTCTTGTATTGTAGTTAACTGTTCCCTAACTAGGGTTATAATGCTTATAGTTAACGCGTGGGATTTGAGGTCGTTTGCCATTTTAATAGTAGTTATTTTTAACGCAACGTAATGTAAGGGCGCGAAGAGGCTTCGGGAAAGATTTAAAGGAATAATATAAATTCTATCTAAATCTGAGGGTATATAGCTCTTGCTAGGAACAAGATGTTGCGTAAAGAAGAGAAAGGAATAACGAGAGAATCTTGCAATTAAACAGTTTAAGGGTCTTGGTCGATGCGTGCGTACGTACACACGCGGACGGACTTTGGTAGTATTCGATTGATCTGGCAGAACTTGGCAGAAGTTGATCAAGCTGGCAGAATTTGGCAGAATTCGGTTAAAGCTTCAAGTTCTATCTGTCGAGTGTTTTACTGAGACATTCCTACTGTAACTAGGCTAGTCCCGTTATATAACCCTAGTATAGATACCTACGTCTGCAATAATAAAGAAGACTTTAACTTCTTATACTTAGTAGCAGAAGATGACTACCTAATTACTAGTGGAAATTTTGTGAAAATTCAAGCCTATGGAATAGTAACTATTACTGTTAATACACCTAGTGAGAAGTTAAAAATGAAGCTATCCTATATAGCACTCTTAAGAGCTACTGATAATGATATCCATTTTGACTTAGGATGAAATGTGCTATACTGTTTAGCAACTGGTAAAATAGTTTACTATGTGAAATAACTAGGGGGCACTGGGTACTGATGCATAGAGAGCCTAAAAATACCCTAGACTTAATAACTTAATTAACCTTCTTAATAGGAAGATTTTAACTAAGCTAAATGGCCTGTAAACTAATCGGAGCTATAGCTATAAGATAGTATAAGATACTTAGCTATATAGGACCTGATGCTATTACACAGCTTCCTAAGCATATTATTGGTGTAGAGCTGACCGAATTTAAAACTAATGAACGAGCACCGCTTAAAATTGAATGTAAAGTTTGCTTATTAGTAAAGTATATATAGCAGATCTTTTAAAGATAAGAATACGAATTTTCAGCTACTTAACTATTTGAACAGCTAGCATTTAATATTATCTACCTTGGAGTACTAGGGTATAACGGTAATAGATATGTTATGTACTTCTATTACACGTATTTTAAATTTAACTTTGTGTTTACCTTTAAGAATAAGGATAAAGCTACTGTCCTACCTACTATTTATAAGACTTACCGCTTAATTAAGATATGATTCTACTAAGATGTTGTCTTTTTCTGGAGCGATGATGAATAAGCATTTGGATAAATGGAAGATACCCTATAAGTATGGTGTGCAGATAAGGGCATTACCTTTGAATGCTGAGCACTGTATACTAAGGAATAAAATGGCGAAGCTGAAAGATCTGGAAAAACCCTTATAGAATGATTAAGGTCTATGTAGCTAGAAGCATCCTTACCCCTATCTCTAGGACTAGAAGCTTTTCTTGCTGTTGGCTATGCACTTAATTAAATACTAAATAAGCAGCTAGGGTGGAAAACTCCGTATAAGGTCGCCTACGGTAAGCTACTATTACTTACCTATATGCATGAATACGGTTGTAAGACCTATATGCTGAATAAATAAGTTAGAAAGGGAGATAAGCTAGCTCCTTGTGTATTAATAGGATACCTAGTTGGCTATAATTTAATAAATATCTATTGAATCTGGATTCTAAGCCTTTACAAAGTTATTTGAACTAGAGATGTTATATTTAACGAGATCTTATTCTATAACCCTAAGGGTTAAAATATCGATTACCTACTTAGGGAAGCATTAAAAGATACTATTTAGGTAATTAGTTTATTAGAACATTTCTATAAGGACAAATCTGAGGATGAATCTATCCTATATAGACCTACCTTAAATGCAGATTAAACGACTATATTGAATGACTTGGCAGAGCTTCCTATAAAGGATATTAAACAGCTACCGACACCTAGTAGAATGGTATCTCTGGATCTGCCAGAAATAAACACCATATTAGGAGGACTTTAAGACGATATCTTGGATATAATTGAAATAGGTTCTACCTAGCTAAGCAGTTTACTAGAACCGTTGAATATAGCTCCACGAGCTAATGAGGTCTTGGCCGATCCTTCTGCTGACCTTGTCCTACCAGAAGGTTCTAAACGAATTTAATGTTAGGCGTACGTAGTAGCACTAGCTAATATACCTACCCTATTTGGTTACTACGCTAGCTTTGCTATAGGACTAGTAAAGGACATTAACCGAACTAGATCCTCCCTATATTAAGATAATCTTCTACCTAAACCAAGGAACCTTAAAGAGCTAAGAAAGCACCCTTTAACTGCCGGCTTTTAAAAGGCTATAGAAAAAGAATATAATGACCTAAAACGCTGAGGGACATTTAAGACTGTGCTAAAAGAAGAAGCATATAATAAGCAGATCCTTCTACTAAAATGGGTCTTTAAATATAAGTTTAACAGCGACGGTTACCTACAAAAGCTAAAGGCTTAACTGTGTGTCCGTAGAGACCTGCAGATTACCGAAGAAGAGACCTATGCAGCAACCCTAGCTGCTCGAATATTCCGTGCCCTTATGGCTATAGCAGCTGTATTTAATTTGGAGATTTAATAGTATAACGCTGTAATCGCGTTTATAAACACAAGACTAGTTAGGCTAGTCTACTACTATTGCCTAGAAGGCTTTAATTAAAACGGACATATCCTAAAGCTACTTATGGCGCTATACGGATTAAAAGTCTTACCACTACTTTGGTATAAAGAGCTTACTAGTATACTGGCCAAATTTGGATTAAAGCCTATTCTAGGTATAAACTGCCTTTACACCAATAGACGACTTATTGTCTTCTTCTATATAGACAATATTGCCGTTCTATTTGCCAAAAAGGACCTTTAAAGATTAGAAGAATTTAAAGCTAAACTTCTACATTAATATAAGATCCGTGCACTAGGAGACCTATAATGGTTCCTAGGAATTTAAATTAAACAAGATCGTGTAAGTAGAAAGCTTTAGCTCTGCCAAGATTCCTATATTAAAAAAATAGCCAGTTAATTTAATATTTAACCAGGAAGATTTCCTAAGTTATTACTTCCTGCTAAAGAACTAATTCCGTCTAACCAGCAGATGAACCCTTAAAGAACACTAGCCTATTAGCAATAGGTTGGTTCTCTTGCGTACCTTGCCGTATTTAGAAGACCTAATATTATAAAGACGCATTCTAAGCTAGCCAAATTTCTCACTAATTTAAATTAAAAGCACCTTGATGTATTAAACCAAGCTATCGCCTATTGCCTTGGAACAAAATCTATAGCTATTAAATACTTTAGCGAAGTATTTAGAGCACACGTCTACTTCAGAAACCTTAAAGGAGAAGACGTTACCTTTTATAGAGCATCTGACGCAGCATTTGCGGACCATAAAGAGACTAGACGGAGCTCTTAAAGATACCTTTTTATGCTATTTGGAGGACTAATTAATTGGAAGGCAACCCTATAATAATTAGTAACTTACTTAACTACCAAAGCGGAGCTTCTCTCCCTGTCTACGGCTGCTGTTAAAATTATCTGGTGGCAGCGTTTCTTTAAGGCAATCGGTCTTAATTTAGAACGTAATTTTACCCTACTATACAACAATATGCAGACTATATGACTCCTAAGACAGGATACACCAAAGCTTGACACCAAGCTACGACATATCAACGTCCATTAGCACTGGCTTAGACAGGAAGTCTAAGACAAAAAGATTGACGTACAATGGGTCCCTACAGACAAGATGCCTGCCGACGGTCTTACCAAGATCCTACCCCGTTAAAGGCACGAGGCATGGATAAAGCAATTAAATTTGGTGGATATTCGACATTAGATCACTGCTACAACTGATAAAGACTCTTAAGTATCACCCTATACTACTCCTAAAGTTGTATCTAAATTTCCTATTTTGGTATAGCTTCTATCTTTGTTTTATTTTCTACAGCTTTAACTACACCGTCAAATCTGGGGGGGTGTGTAACAGTTTACCAGCACTACGCTGAGACACGAGACCGTCGCCTAAGAGGCTCCAAGACACAATCGACGCCACCCTCGTATGTCTCGGATACGGTCAAATATTGAGTCATAGACTACGGAGTTCCGGGTCTACTTTC
>Ga0307507_10007656_pt1 | contig 15496 bp, 4 predicted proteins | sample 7_EM_MG_FD_207223 | JGI IMG/M metagenome (GOLD analysis project Ga0307507, IMG submission 207223) | Populus trichocarpa ectomycorrhiza microbial communities from riparian zone in the Pacific Northwest, United States - 7_EM | ecosystem: Host-associated > Plants > Roots > Unclassified | place... | reverse complement strand
CCCCCCCTAATACAAAGCCGAAGTCCCTTGAGGCAGATCCTCCCCTTATGCGTAGTACTGTGGTACTCGTTGGCGACTAGCAAAGTGTTTTTTTTTTGAGGTGTTCGCTAGCAGACGTTGCACGAACAATTGGCTAGGGTGTTCGCTGGCAGGTGTTGCACAAACGGTTAACTGAGGTGACGATTCAATAGGTACTCGATGTCTAAGGTGTCTTGTAACTATTCTTCTAAGTTCGTTGAGTCGTAGATAACTGTTCGTAGTCGTAGTTTGAAGTAGTATCCTCACAGCAAGACATGGGTGCTGGTCTTGCTCGGCGGGAGCTCACAGCGGGAACAGAGGTGCTGGTCTTGGATCAGCGTCGTCGTAGTTATATGCACAGGCAAGTAGAATTGTAGAGACAGTAGACAGAGATAGAGACGTTAACGCGCTAGGAATCGAGAGGTAGATTAAGGGCATCGAATTTCGTCGGCCAACGGTCGGTACGAGTTAAAGTCGTCGTGCCGGCTCCATAGGCGGTAGGTGAAGCCTATGCGAGTCGTTGGGGTGCAACATAATGTCACGAGACGAGGTCAAGGAGGCTCTGAGAAGTTGTAGTATTGACTAGGTACACGACAGGATGTTGCACGAAGGTGCAAGAGGTGCGTAGGCACCGTGGCTCTATATACTGTGGGTGCCAAGGCTCGCCTATGGCGAGCCCTTGGCGGTGCTACAGCCGGAATCCGTGACACTAAACCAGGGATCTTAGCAGTAGAAGATGTTTAGGTGGACTCTATAACAAGAGAAATAGTTTAAAGATGGAGCTTGTATAAATTATGGAAAATAAGGTCATTTTGCTAGAGACTGTAGAGGTAGTTAAAGTAACCACGTGGTAAAGGGCACCAAGTTATTAAAGTACAATAATGTAAATATAAGGATGTTGTGCGGGATTAAGGAGTATTTAATTAAACACTTCGCGTTTTGTTACAATAACGCATGCTAAATTTATAAGGACGCTAAGTATGGCGCAAGCTATTAGCTATAAGAGCTAGAGTTAAAAGGACTTAAAGGAACCAGAGAGTTAGACAAAGAATAAAACCAACTCTATAAGCTAGATTAAGATGTTACAGCAACGTATAGATAAAGATTAGTAATAATGATAATGGAGTTAGAGTACTTATTAATTATTAGTAATAAGGATAAAAAAGAGGCCAACTAGGAGCACTTAAACCTTAATAACGTAATAGAAGCAGAGACTAAAACCACTATAGAACGCAGATTAGTAATAGGTATCATAATACCGTTGGATATAATTTCCATTACTTTGTAAGATAGAAGGAGTAATACCTAAAGACAGTTAAGCAAGTAGATAACTGCTAGTGCTAGCTTACCACTTGTAAAAGGTAAAAGGCTATAGGTCTAAGATTCTTAAGAAGAGATGTGGAAGGCTTTAGACTTGCAAGATATAATAAGGATAGCTTAGGAACCTACAACAGAAGAAAACTAATGGGAAAGGGTAGTGACTTAGTTTAGTAATAAACAAATAAGTATAGGACACAAGTTCACGAATTAAGAGTTTAAAGAATAAATAAGAACGTTAGTAGAAAACCGAGATTTTAATAAATAAATAAGGACCATAGTAGTTCTAGGTAAACGTAGTGTTTAGCCTAAAGATTAAAAAGTTAATATTAAGATTAAGAAGCAAGATGACTTTAAGGATCTAGCTATAAGACGCAGAAAATAAGAAACTATAGATAAGTTTAGATAAAGAATTATTATATAGTAAGAGCAAAAGCTGGATAAAAGGTCTATAGTAGGTTATATAAGGGACAGAGCACCTATATAAAGAGTTACTAATAGGCCTAGTGCAGGGACACCTAAGGTAAAGTGGTTAGACAAACTGGAATAAGAAGAAGATTTAGATATTCTAATTAGGTTCAAAGAAAGACACACTAAAGGATGTTATAATGTAGCAATAACAAGGTACTTTCTTATAGATAAACTATATACACTAAACCAGTTATATGGAAAGTAGTATAGGCAATAATATAATAATAAATAAGAAGACTTTTACATATGGCTGAATAAAAAGGTAGTCTAAAACCAACTTATTATAGAAAAACGTATAAGTTATATTAAAGGAGCATTAATTATAATATTAAGGAACCTAGAAGAAGGATCTAGGGACTGGAGAAGTAAGTAATAAATCTTAGTACCTATAGCAGAGATACCAGTAGTTAGGTTAACTAGGTATAGGTTTAAACTTAAGAGCAAAGATAAGCTAAGAGTTAACCTAAAATATGTAGCGCATTATATACTATTGTGGATAGCTTATATGGATAATATATATAATATATATAGAGTACCAAAAGACAAGAACCAGAAATACCTAGTAAGGATATATTAGGCACTAGAAGAAAAGCGGTTTAGGGATACTAAGTATATGCATAGATAGCACCTAGTAGAAGTGCAAAGTTAAGGAGACTTAATACTTTAACTAGGAAGATTTCTTACAGAAGAATGCCTAGATGGATAATAGTGGTGGGAGTGCCTAGAGAACACTTATCTATAGCATATAGAGGAAAAGAAACAAACTAAGTATTAGCCTAGGTTGGACTAAGTATAGGTAGGATCTAGCAGCTAACAGTTGGGAAAAGGGGAGGCCTATAGGACTAGAGGGAACCAGTGGTAGAGCCTTAGACCCTTAAAGGAATTCAAGGATAATACCTAAATTTACGAGTTAAATGGCAAGATTAGTAGTTTAAAGTGTTAATAGACAGTAGAGTAATAAGGAACTATATATTACTAAAAGCAGTAGAAAGGATAGGGTTACCACACAGACAGAAGGAACACCTATATCCACTTATAACAATTTTAGGAGATTAGATAGCCTATAGAGGAGGTATTATTAATCTTAAAATAGGACCTATTTAGTTAACTATTAAAGGGAGACCAGTTAGAATGTTTTTTAATATCCTACTATTAGGACAGGATGAGGTAATACTAGGAATGCCTTGGTTATAGGAATATAATCTAAAGATTAATTGGGTTATAGGTTAGGTTAATATTAGAGATACTTAACAACGCAAAGTATAATAGCAAACCAAGTTGGTATGGTACTAAGTTGGAGCAACGTATAAAGAGACTAAGCGAAGCTTAAGTTATGTACCAAAGAGATACCATAAGTATGGAAAAAAGTTATAGTTACTAGAAAGTAAAAAGCTATTAGAGTATATAGTATGGGACTATAAGATAGAATTAAAAGAGGGAATAAGTCTAAAGTTCTTTTTAATTTATAAGCTTACTAAAACAGAGTTAGTAGCGCTTAAGGAGTTTGTTTAGGAGAACTTATAAAAGGGATATATTAGACCATTGTAGTTATTAGCAGGATATCTAGTACTGTTTATCCTAAAGAAAAATAGAAAACTTAGGATGTATATAGACTATAGACAGTTAAACAGCATTACTAAAAAGGATAGGTATCCTTTACCCTTAATTAGCGAAATCTAAGATAGGATAAGCAACGCAAAGATCTTTATAAAGATAGACCTAAGGTGGGCGTACCATCAGATTAGGATTAAGGAAGGTAATAAATAAAAAGCAGCCTTTAGGTTAAAGGAAGGACTATATAAGCTATTAGTTATGCAATTTGGGCTTATAAACGCACTAGTAATATTCTAGAAGCGAATTAACAGTGTATTAGGAGAACACCTTAATGAGTTTGTTATGATATATCTTAATAATATTATTATCTACTTAGAAAGTAAAGAAGAATATAGAGAGCACATTAAATGGGTCTTAAGGAGACTATAAGAAGAACAGATGCTAGTAGTAATTAAGAAATACAAGTTCTTTATAAGAAAGACCAATTTTATAGAATTTATTATTAAATTAGGAAAAATCAGCATGGACCTAAAGAAGGTAGAAGCTATAGTGAATTGGCAAGAACTAGAGAATTTTACACAGTTAAGATTATTCCTAGGGTTTTGCAATTACTATAGGAGGTTTATAGCACAGTGGTTAAAGAGTATTAAGCCATTTACATAATTAACAAAGAAGGAGGAACTGTGGGTTTAGGGTAGTAAGTAGAAAAAGCTGTTCTAAGAACTAAAGGAGTTGTTCACCTAGGAACCAATCCTTAAAATCTATTAACTAAGGTTAGAGATGGTTGTTAAGACAGATATATTAGACTTTGCACTAGGAGCATATTTGCTATAAAAGCATTAGGACGCATAGCATCCAATAGCATACTATAGTTGGAAGATAACACTACTAGAACTGAACTATAACATCTACAACAAGGAGTTGTTAGGTATAGTTACAGTATTAAAGGAATAGAGAGCATTCTTACAAGGCACAAAGAAACCATTTATAGTTAAGACGGACTATAAGAACCTTACAGGATTCCTAATAATAAAGGAACTTAACCAAAGATAGGTTAGATAGGCGGAAATGCTTACAGAATACTATTTTAAGATTTAGCATACTAAGGGTACAGACAATGCATAAGCAGACGCTCTAAGTAGAAAAGCTAAACTATAAAGTAATAAAAAGCTATTAGGAGCTTTATTGCAAAAGGATTAAGATAGATTAATTAAGTATAACTATCTAAAGATTGCAGTAACTAAGGAAAGTTAGGTCTATAAGTTACTAAAGAGTAATTGGACCCAGAAGATCTAGGAAGCACAGGCAGAGGATCTAGACTTAGAGTAATATAAGAATAGAGAAGCTACTTATATTCTAAGGTTAATTATAGAGGAGTTTATAAAAGAGTTTTATAAAGAAATAATATAAGGATATAACAGAGCTATAGGCTTAGTGTTAAGACTTTAAGAGGAATACGTTATTTAAGGGATCTGGGGACTAGTAAGATAAGTTATAAAAGAGTGTCTAGATTGCTAAAGAAATAAACCAATAAGGCATAAGCTATATAGAGGGCTATAACCTATTAAAATACCAGAATAACTATAGGAAGTTATATTATGGGACTTTATTACTAAGTTACTAAAGTTAAAAGATCCTATTACAGGACAAGATTATAACGCAATCTTAGTGATAGTGGATAAGCTTACAAAGTAGGGATACTTTATAGCATGCACAGAAGAGATATTAGCAGAAGATGTCGCTAGAATCTATATTAAGGAAGTGTTTATAAGACATGGAGTACTAGACAAGATTATATTAGATAGAGATCTAAGATTTATAGCAGTATTTTGGGAAGTGTTTCTAGCAGAATAAGGAGTTTACGCAGCAACCTCTATAGTGTATTATCCACAGACAGACGGATAAATAGAAAGATTAAACTAGACACTAGAACAGTATTTAAGGCACTATATTAATTATGCGCAAAATAATTAGGTATTGTTATTACTAGTTGCACAGTTTATATATAATATAACACTATAGGAAGGAATGGGAATATTACTATTTAAGGCAAATTATGGGTATAAGCTAAGAATATTATTATTGCCACATTAAGTAAAGAGGATAAGTAGTATAGCTAAAGAAAGAATAGAGACGTTAATAAACCTTTATATAAATCTTAAAGAAATAGCTAAACTAGTATAAGAGTAAATGAAAAGGTACTATAATGCTAAGAGATCTAAGGGACCAGATCTTAAGGAGGGAGATAAAGTATAGCTACTACACAAAAATTTTAAGAGTTAACAACTAAGTAAAAAGTTGGACCATGTTAGACTAGGACCTTTTAAAGTTAAATAAAGAATTTTATTGGTTACATATAAGTTAAACCTATTAGCTAAAATAAAGATCTACCCTATATAGCATATTGCAATGCTAAAACCGGTATATAGAGATGTTAAACTACTAGTCTATAAGGCAGATATGTATAGAGGACAGGAAGAAGACAAATAGTAAGTTTTAAAGATTATCAGTTATAAGGATATAGATAATAAAATATGGTATAAAGTAAAGTAAATAGGCTATAGTAAGACTACCTAGGAACTACTAAGCAACCTAGAGAATGCTATAGGAAAGGTATAAGAGTATTAGAAGAAAGCAGGTTAGGGAGCATTAAAAAAGGATTATTAAAGGATAAACTACCTAAGGGGGACTTAGGAGGAGTAACTGCTACATTACTTAGAATTGTTTCCTTTTCTAGAGACGCTGTTCTCTTATTACCTAGCTTAAAAAGACCCTATTAAATAAGTTTCTACTCCTTAGAACGAACCTTCTTATAAACCTTCTTAAGATAGAGTAACTAAGCGGAAGCGGAAAGACGAGCATTAAGAGCACGCTGTTAAGCAGTGGAGGCCTCTAGCTCCGCCTCCTAAAATTAGTAAACCTTATCCAGGGCACTTGCAAGCTTACCATTAAGCTTTATAGCGGCAGATTAAATATAAAACCCTAAGGGAAATTAATAAGGGAACTTAAAGACTGTTAAGAGTTATAGGATGTGTATATTTAGTATTAGAGATAGAACGAACATTGTAGGATGATTAAATGTTTAACTTCATATATTTGGAGTAGGAGGAAGGTTGGCAACTAGAAGGAGCCGCGATCGCAATATAAAGCAACCCCTCTTTTACGCAGCAAGAATATAAAGGAGATATAACTTTACTAAGTGATAGTATAGCAGCTACGGTGCGAGCACGCCATTAGGACAAAGAGGAAGAAGATACTTTAGGTATAATAAGTAATAATATTAACCAGATTAATTAAACGGACATTATACCTCTAGTAGATAACTTGGAGATGTTAGGAATCTTTAAGGACGAAGATGAAGAGAAGGGAGATAGTGTTACGGACGCTTTAAGTACAATGTTATAACTACTTAGAGAGGAGTTGGAAGAAGCTAGTTAGTTAATATAGGCACGGTCCAGGATGGATCTGGTAGAACTATGTGATAAGGAATAGTAGCCGAGTCATATAATAAGCTCTGTAAGCTCTATAAGCTCTATGAGGTCTGTTATGTACCTTATGTACCTTATATACCTCACATAGCGAAGGGATTTCTTAGGCGTACGGTTGTGTATTTAAAGGACCACAGTCCCTACCCAGATAGTTCTCTCTTTGTAGTAAATCTTAGAATACAATTGGAGTTAATCTGTTGGGTAACCACTCCACCAGTTGTTATTATGTTGTTGACTAGTTGTTTATACCTACATACCTAGCCCATTAACGAGCCCACCGTAGTTCTTGCTACAAGGTTCCGTTACAAATATCGCAGAATTTGGCAGATTGCCTAGAAAGTAGCAGGTGACCTGCTCTAGCACTATTACATTACCCCCTCCTCCCAAAAAAGCCTACCCTTAGACTTTATCTAAGTTTTTTATTATTATTTAGATTATTATAGTTATCTAACCCTTTTTCCTAGCATTTAATCTAGCTGTCTACTTTACGTAGTAGTCTAGGGGGGTCTAGGTAGGCTAGGTAGAAATCTTATAGCTTATAGGGAGAGTACTTAAAATTAAATATGGGGTACCATTCTAGATCTTTGTTATAACCCACTTAGCTCGTACGGTATTTTAAGGTACTACGGTCCTTCTTAACTGCTAAGATCTCTTTAACTTTTTATTTCTTATCCTCTATAATCTAAATTAGTAGTGGGGAGTCGTTTAGGTAATAGGTCGTCCACGGCCTTCTATAGTTAGTCTAGAGAGAAAATAGGGTAGATCTTTATTAACTTTAGTAGCTTAACCTTAAAAGAGTGCCCTATCTTAAGGACCTTATAGGGGCTAGCTATTTAGTATTCTAGTTTATAGCTCGGCCTCTATGTCTTTTAGTTCTTTATTAATACCTATACCTTATCTTCTACTTAGAAGTCTACCTTATAATAGTGTTAATTTATATTAGCCTCTTTCTTCTCTTATACCTTTTTTATAATTGCTTAAACGGTCTCCTAGGCTCCGTATATTCTCCTAGTAAATATCTAGCCCTCTTTATAGCTAAGGCGTTCGCGGGCCGTTATAGGTCCTATATCTATCCTAATTAAAGGATGTTCGTGGCTTATATCTATAGAGTAACTTAAATAGTAATATTTCTATACTATTATAAGGGAGCGTAAGCCAAGCGTAGTCTATTATAGACAGTAGTTCCAACTAGTTGTCCTAGTAGTAATTAATAAAGGGGCGAAGTTATAGTGTGTCCAACAGTCAGCCTAGCTGCGAGCTTGAGCAAAATAGCTGACTGACTGCGTCAATTGGATCGCTCGCTGTCCGCTGACTGTTGGATAACGTCCGCTGACTGTCAAGCTGCCAGCTAGCTGTCCCAATGAGGAAAGTGGTATAGACTTTGTGGTATTTCATTGGGATTTTTGGCAGCACCTCTCTATACAAATATCAACATTGCCTAATTAAAATTTAACCCTAATTTACCCAATAGAGTATTTAAATAGAGCTGAATTCGTCCTGCGCACCCATAGAGGCTTAAAAAGGTAGATAAAATAGTCGGTGGTAAAGGCTCGTTTATATGCAAAGCTTATTGCCGTTAATTAGAAGAGGGAAGGAAGCAGTTAATCTACGAGCCCTACGCGGTACTAAAGGAGTCGGGTAACGCGTAGATTGTGAATTTAATGAGGAAGAAGTAGAGGAAGAAGTAGAGGAAAAAGCAGAGGAAGAAGCTCTACTGCCTGGCTGACGCGTGAAATGCAACGTACGTTACATTTTATATAGGTAGCACGGGAGACGGGTTACGGCGCGTAATAGAGATATTAGGGAAAATGCTTTATTTACTATGGCTAAGCAAGATATTCCCATGGGTTTCTCATTGCTTGGCGTATAATTAACTAATTAGATCTTAGTTGAAGATCTGAATATTCTTAACTTCTACCAAAAGCTCTAACTTACCACCAAATCTTACCGCCAAGACAGCGAGCTGTCAGCTAGCTGCAGTTTTATAGCTGACTGACTGTTACAACTCTATAAGCTCGCTGACTGCTTATGTTATCAGCCTCTTGGCGGCGAAGCTGATAATGTCGCCAACTCTTGGACACACTGCGAAGTTACTAGTTAAGGTACTGGTTTATAATCTTGGTTTAGCCGTTAGTTTAAGAGTAAAATATAGTAAAGAGCTTAATCTAAATTTTAAGGATGCGGTAGAATTTGTCCTAGAAGTCCAATATAAATTAGGGTTTATGGTTAGAGACAATTAACTTAGAAGCGCTATAAATCTAGTAAATGTTATTAACGTATATACGGGCTATATCCTTATAGTTATGGTCTTAAAGTAAGGGAGGGAAATAGCTTGCTTACTTAATTAGTTAAATACTATAAAGGCTATATTATAGCCGTGTTTGTTCATTAAGAATAATTTAAAGTCTATTATAATATGTTATTAAGGGCGTTTAGGAACTGGCAGTGGTTATAGCTATCTAGGAGTTTAATCCCTAGGGGTATTTATACATTTATAAGCATAACAGTTTCTAATAAATTGTTCTATATTAGATAAGAGCCTTCGCTAATAGTAATAAGGCGCTAGTAGTTAGTAGGTTTTATTTTAACTAAGGTGCGCTATAGAGACTTAATAGTAGGCTTAATAGATTAGCTCTATTTATAGGTTATTAATATCTAGTACTATAAGCCATTCTTGGTATAAAAGTAGTCCGTCTTCTATTTATAAATTAGGGTTACTTTTTATAGCTTAGTCGCGGGGGGCTTTTAGGGATTTAGCTATGCGGTTCGCGATTAAAATGCGATTAATTAGTCCCTATTAGTTTATCTAGAATCTCTCATTTTATAGGTGCTAGCTTATTCTATTTAGAGCTTAGTTTCTTAAAGATATATAGGTTAAGCTGTTTAGGATAGAGGAGGGTATATGTTTAGTGCTAAGCCTTTAGCTTATCCTATAGCTCTACATTTTATTCTCTCTAGGTTAGGGTATTAGCCTTAGAATTTTATTTACTAGGGCGGTATATTATTATAAAGAAGAATTAGGAGAGTATTTTAGCCTACTAGGCCTGTTAACCGGTAAGCTGCTTTATAATTAGTATATACCTTAATTTAAAAGTCCGTGCTTTTAGGCTCTGCGCGCTACTAGGATAATAATTATATAATAGCTAGCATTTCCTTATTATGTACCTTATAGTTATACTTAGCTAGGGCTATTATCTTTAAAAAGAATATAATAGGGTACTACTTACTATTTAGGTATAGTTGTAAAAGAACCCCCGCTACTACTCTGTTAGATATATCCGTTTCTAGCATTAATTTTGGGTCTAGGTTATAGTAACGGGGAATTAGGGAGGAGATAAGTTGGTTCTTTAACTCCTTAAAGGCTTTAATATAGTTATTATTAAAAATAAAAGGTGTATTGTTCCTAGTTAGTTATATAAGAGGCTTAGCCACAACCCTATAATTATGGCTAAACTAATAGTAGAAATTATAAAAGCTAAGAAAGGACTAGATCCCCTTTATAGTATAAGGGTTTTTTTAGTTATAGATTGCTTTAACCTTCTTAGGGTTAACTTTAATTCCTTTTATGCTAATAATAAACTCAAGATACTTTATACATTTCACTCTAAATTTGCATTTCTTAATATTAACTTATAGGCCTATATTCCGCAGCCTCTTTAGGACCTTCTTAATATAAACTTAGTGCTTAAGTTTATTATCTAAGTATATAAGAATATTATTTAGGTATGCCGCGCAGAATTTATTAAGGTAATTAAAAAGAATATTATTTATATACCATTAGTATATAGCTAGCCCATTTGTTAGTCTAAAAGGAAAGACTTTATATTTATAAAAACTATAATAGGTATAAAATATTATTAGATTTTCTAATACAGGGTCCATTCTAATTTAGTAGAAAGCTTAGCGGATATTAAGTTTAGTAAAGATTTTAGCTTAGCTTGGGCGTATAAGGGTCTCGTTAATTAAGGGAAGAGGGTAACGGTCTTTCTAAGTAATAGTGTTTGGTTTTTAATAGTTAATATAGAAATAAAGGCCTTTATTAGGCGTTTTTATAAATAGAATAGGGGAAGTAAAAGGAGCTTAACTTACCTTAATAAACCCTTTATAGAGGTTATTAACTAAGTACTGCTTTATTGCTTTTATTTTCTTTATAGTTTGCTAGTAAAGGGGGCTATAGCCTAAAAAGTTGTTAGCCTTTAATTAAATCCTATAATTATAGATTTAGTAGGGGGGTAGTATATTTAAAGCTGCTTTTAAGAACGCGTCTTTATAGTTAAAGAGGTAAGTAGGAAGGATGCGCTTAACTAGCTCCTTATTAGTTTCCTCTACTAGCCCTTCTTCCTTCTTATTAATAATTTAATTCATTTTATATAAGCTAGTTATAAAGACCTTATTATCTTTTTAATGTATATTAAAGTAGAAACATATAATACTAATTACCGCGATATTTACTATAGGGGGGTTATGTAATAGTAGGGGTGTCTATAGCCTTAGGGGCCTTTAATATATCTTCTAAAGGTTATCCTTTATATCCTATTAGTACGTCCTCTTCTATATTAGCTGGATTTCCGCAATTTAGAAGTTGTCTATATTACTATCCATTCCACTTCTATAAGTAGAGTTTTTCTTAACTATAGTACTTTAGGGGAGTATTATTATCGGTATAGAGTTCCTACTAGCCTTATAGCGGGCATCTTATTAGGCAAAGGCTAGGTCGCGGTCCCTAATATCCTTCTAATAGATATGGTCAGCCTTTATAGGTAGTATCTTATAGTTAGTCTAAATTTCTTTAATAAAGGAAGGTAGTTTTAGTTTATTCTCTAGCTAGATAAACTGTCTTTATTAAATATTTAGCTAAATGTTAAAGTAGGATATCTATTTTTGGCTAAGGATTATATTATAGGACCCTAGGTCTAGAATATATAAAGGAATACTAAATTAGCGCCGTCTATTAATAGCGATATATGGCTTTAAGATATAGGTAACTAGCTTACCAGCTTAGCTATTATAGCTTTTTACTTAAATAGGCTTCTCTAGTTAGGTAGCATTTATATTTAAGAACTTAGTAACGTTATTTATATAAGCAGTATTTATAAAAGTTAAGCTATTTGCTCTAGTGTTAATAAGGGCATCTATATTAACTCTATATCCATTTTAAGATACTATATATAAAACTATAAAGTATTTTCTACCTATTAGCTAACTTAGATTAATTTCCTTAAGATTAATAGGATATCCTAGGGAGGAGTTTTGCCGTAGGGTTCTTCTTTTCCTAACTTATTAAATATTTCCTCTTCCTTTATCTCCTTAATATTACCTATATCCTCTAGCTCTGGGCAGAATAAAGTAAAGTAACTGCTGTCGAAATCGGACTCTGTACCTATACGTGGTAACGGCTACAAACCTAGGTCTTTAAAGTTTAGACTCAGAGCCAACGCAGAGACGTTGTACAGCGTGCGATAGGACCTGGTGGTGGTTATAAGCGTTGGGGCGGTAGTGAAAAGTTTTTATATGGGATGGTGAGATCTCAAAAACCACCACCGTTGGTACCCCTTTACGATAACTGCTACCACGCTGCTCTCCTATTTAGGCGCCTGTACGATCCAACCAGTGTGGTTTTCCATATATGGATTAGGCTGCAATCCATTATCGATATGGATTCGTCCATATCTCTCCATATCCATACGCTAGTCCATACTCCTTAGAATTATAATACGTACATCTATCCGTTTAATTTCCGCACAGACCTTATAACAAAAGGGGCGTATATCGTTAATTTAGTTGCTAGGTTAACGGGAGTCGCGCTATGCCTGGGGCGGATTACGGTTCTGGCGGAATTCGGCGGAATTTAGTAGACATTATAGATATTGCGGATATTATAGATATTACGGATATTGCGGATATTGGACAGTATATTTAAGTTATTATCTTAAGTTTTTTGTCTAAAATACCACTTTGTTTCCAATGCTTTAAACACTCTACTCTCTTAAGGGTTTTAGCCCCCATCTGCGCCCTTTCCCATAATACCGTACGACATGCCCCTAAAAAGACTCGCTCTGGTTTATTACTTATAGCTAGAATTAAGAGAATATTAATTGCCATATATAATAACCTTAACCAATATTTTCTCTGTTAATCTTAACACCACTATTTAAGAGCCAATATTTTACCAATATCGTACGGTTCCCCATTATAATAGTCTTAGAACTTATCCTAACTTTATAGTTAAGTATACTTCCCTAACTTTTAAGCAACCTAATTAAATACATCAAGCTCCTATTCTTAAGGTTGTCCCTTTTTATGCGATAAAGAAATTAAAGGAGAAGGAGCCTTTTCCTAGTAGGACTCCCAAAGTCCTTTAACCCTTTTTAATATAGGCTTTACCTATTTTGGCTTCCAGTTAGCCTTAATATACTTTATATAACGGTTTGGATAAAGAATAAGGGCTGTAGCGTAAAAGGGTAAATCGTCTGTTTTACTGTAGTACTTATTAAAGGTTTCTCACCCCTTTTTAATCTAAGAGCTAAACTCTTTATTAAAAGCATATTTAGACTATTATATAGTGTTACTATTATTTAATCTAGTAGAAAGTTTACTTACAAGTGCAGCTTTAAAGTACTGGATAAGAATATCCATAGTAAAAAGTACACTATTAATTATTACGTGATCTCCTTAAGTCTCTAGAGTTGCTTAGTAGAATAGTTAAAGGAATTCCTTAGTTATATAAAGCCGTTCCCAGTCCTCTAGGGAGAGATAGTCTGCCTAGAGCGTAGCAAAATGGTTTTTAGTATAGGTATTAATAGCTCCTGCCTTTTAATCGGCTATAGCTAGCATTTAAAACCAGCTATTCTATCTTGTACGGTTATTAAGTAGAATTATTCTCCCTGCAAGATCCTTAAACTCCTTTATACAACTAGCGGAACTATGGATATGTATAATAATATTATAAAGCTTGCCGAGTGGTCCTATAACCTAAAAGGTTGCCTATTTCTCCTCTTTATTTCCTACCTCCCCTTTCCCTTCCTATTTGTTATATAACTTAAGTTATTCTATTTTAATTTAACTGCAAAATAGGAAGGCTTGTACGGCTAAGTTAATAATATAACCAGTATAGCGGATCCGCTAATACGTGAAATCCCATTTAATCTCCTCCTTTTCTAAGAGATAGGCTTCTACTTTACAATAAAGGGTATTATTTAAACTGGCATTATCACAAACAATAGACCTAAGCTTTTATATAATACCGTAGTCCTTAAGGACTAGGAGAAGAGTAGCAAATTACTTATCTCCGCTATAATTTGCTACCATATAAAGGGTAAGGAGGGCCTTTAATTGCTTCTCTTAACCTTAATTAATAAAATAGGCGCAGATCCCTAGAAGAAGGAGCCTGTTTAAAAAGGTCCAGATATTAAGCAATAGATAAATACTTAATATTGCCAACTAAAGTTTCTTTTATATAATATCTTTATAAGCTTACCAGGATAGTTTAATCTTTTTTATAATTTAAGAGTGTGCTATTATAAGAAAGTTAGACAATTCTAGATTAAGAACCTAGTAAAAAGCATAAAATTTAGGCCATGGAATAGAATGTTTTGTACAACAATTAATAAGATTAAAGCCTTATTAATTATATCCTGATCTAGCCGTTTTTAAAAGACTTGTGTATTTATTTCTGTCGTTTAACCTAAAGACTCTGCTTTAATATATAGTTGCTAAAGTTTTTTAAGTATCTCTGATTGTATTAGGCTAGTATCTTTTTTAACCTAAAGTAGATGTTTTAAATTAAGATGCCTTTAAAAATTACTAGTAACTGCACTACTATATAGTGATTCTTGTGGACAGTAAATGCAGTAGAGAATACAATTTTGAACTAAATATTCTGGCTCCGTGCCAAGCGCCGTATAAGCATGGGCCTTTTTTATTTTTATTTTTATATCCAATTGTATTATACTACATACAATACTGCGCATGCAGCCTCTGGGCTATAGCGCTATAGTCCTATATACATGAATCCTTCCTAGGCAGCTTAATATGTACTAGTAACTAAGTGGACACCCTGGTCCGTTTTAAATGCTAGGGGAGTTTTGTCCTTGTTAGCGACTCAGTCAATCGAGGCACGAGCACGGCATGAGGGACGCGCAAGCCTGTACAATTGGTAGTCTATAAACGAGGATCCAAAGCTAGAGAAAGGAAGGGAGAAGAATAGCAGCGCCGTGCGAAGTTTTATGCGGTCCTCTAGTCACGTGGACTCACGTGACTCGGCGTCTACCATAACGTCTACCATAATCCACCGTTTTCCACCAGCGCCGTAACAGTCCTGGTATTTTGCTTTCTAATACTTAGTTTACACCAAGGAAATAAAGAAATCCTGGCTCTTTTATCTATTTCTGCCGTATTCTGCCGTTCCTAGAGTAGAAAAAGCGCTCTAAAAGATAGATTTAGTAACATTTGCATATAAAAACAAAAGGGCTCTATATAGTTTGCCAGCTTGGAGATAACTACCAGTTATTCCTATACGACTTTTTTTTTGGTAATGTAACCTATTCTTCTCCTTGCTTAAGAATAGGTAGGGAATTAGTAATTAATAGCTACTCTCCCCAAAAGTAGGCTACTAATAGTATTTTAGAAGGGCGAACCTTGCTACATAA
>Ga0307507_10007655_pt1 | contig 15497 bp, 1 predicted proteins | sample 7_EM_MG_FD_207223 | JGI IMG/M metagenome (GOLD analysis project Ga0307507, IMG submission 207223) | Populus trichocarpa ectomycorrhiza microbial communities from riparian zone in the Pacific Northwest, United States - 7_EM | ecosystem: Host-associated > Plants > Roots > Unclassified | place... | reverse complement strand
CCTCCCTAGGTAGGGAGGATGTAAGGAAGGAAAGAAGGGTAAAAAATAAGGCGGCTACATAGGCAGAGACACGTGTAGACGCTATCGGGAATATAGCGGGGACCCGATGCAGAGCTTCGTGCAGAGCCTCTGTACGCAGAGCTTCGTGTAGAGCTTCGTGTAGAGCTTCGTGTAGAGCTTCGTGTAGAGCCTCGTGCAGAGCCTTGTGCAGAGCCTCCAAGTAATAAAACTATATAAGATTGTATAAGATTATATTAGATAATATATAATAGTTAAATATATAGTATATAACTTTACCTTAATTGTATGTTAAGAAATATATAGTTACCTTTTAAAGTTGCTAAGTAGGTTAACTGCGTGTCAAGGAATATACAGTTAGCTTTTAAAGTTGTTAAATAGGTCAACTACGTATTATTTAACTTTTAAAGTTGTTAAGTTAGTTAAATTGCGTGTTAAGTTAGTTAATTGCATATTAAGTTAGTTAAATTGCGTGTTAAGTTAGTTAATTATATATTAAGTTAGTTAAATTGCGTGTTAAGTTAGTTAATTATATATTAAGTTAGTTAAATTGCGTATTAAGTTAGTTAATTACGTGTTAAGTTGGTTAATTGTGTGTTAAGTTAATTAAATTGCATGTTAATTATACGAAACGCGAAAATCAAAGTCTACTTAAATCTTATCCTGCGAATATTTTCCCGATGTTAAACGGATATTATACCTCTAGTAGACGACTTAGAGATGCTAGGGATCTTTAAGGATAAAGATAAAGAGAAGGGAGATAGTATTACGGATAGCTTAAATACAATATTATAACTACTTGGGGAAGAGTTAGAAGAAGCTAGTTAGTTAATATAGGCACAGTCTAGGATAGAACTAGTAGAACTATATAACAAGAAATAGTAACTAAGGTCACGTGGTGTTAAATGCGTTAACTATATTAAATAAAGGGAACGCTATGTTTAAGATAGATAACACGCACCTTATGTATAAGAGAGGATTTTGTAGGAGTATGGTTATGTATTTAAAGGACCTTAGCCCCTACTGTAGATAGTTCTCTCCTTATAGTAAATCTTAGAATACAATTGGAGTTAATCTATTAGGCAACTACTCCACTAGTTATTATTACGTTGTTAACTTCTTGTTTACCTACACACCTAGCCTAATAATAGGACCCACCGTAGTTCTTGCTACAAGGTTCTGTTATACTAAGTAGGCCTACCCCTTTAGGCAATTTAACCTAAATACTAATTTAAGACCTAAGGCTTATTAGGAAACCCGCACTAGTTACTAGTGCTAATACTACCTCTATAGCTAGAGCTTCCCTAAGCCCAAGTTTAGAAAGTTAAGAGCCCTATACTAATATCCTTTAAAATAGATATTGGGAAGCTATTATAAGGCTCTTAAAAGCTATATAGGAGGAAGCCACTAATAAATATATTAAAACTCTTTAAGGGCAAATTTAAAATTAGTAGGGTTTAATCTAAGCTAGATAAGTTCTTTTATAACCTAGCTAGGGCTAAGGGCTTTCTATGGGCTACCTAATATTTACCTAAAGAAGTATAGAAGACTTAGAGAGGCATTTACGCAATAAATAGAAAAAGGATATAGACTAACTGGCTAAGGCCTCTAGTAGTTTAGAACTCTGTTATAGACCTAGCGCCTAATAGTTAGATAACTAGGTTTATAAAGTAGACAACTTTTTTAAAATACTAATAATATAAGATAATACTAAAGAGCGTATATAATAGATTATTAGTAGGATTAAAGATTAATTACTAAACTAAATTATGCTTAATTAACCTAACAAAAAGCAAGTTACTATATGGCTATAACTATAGACATTTCTAAAGGGTTGGACCTAAGATCTATAGGTTATATAATATAATAATGCTGAACAATTCTGGAATGGTACCTAGCTAGACTATTACGATTTCTATTAGTTTATAAACTTTATAAAACTTGTGCTTAATAAATAGATCTAGAGCCCTTTAAAAATAAGGACGGTAGCATCTATAAAAAGAAGAAGATTGGATTTATCTAGGCTAAAATTAAGCTAGCAATTTATAATAAAATAAAATATATAGGAGCCCTATTGCGGATTACTACATATACTAATTTTAAATAAGCGGTTCTAAACGCTAAGGATATGGTAAGGAACTAAACATCTTCTAGTAAGAAGCTAGGGGGTAGCTAGAAGCGTAGGCACTTTAGTAGTAATATAGGATAGACCTAAACTTTAAAAAAGCCATTCTTAAAGAGAAATCCAGAATGGTTAAAGTTAGGGACCTTAAGTAATAGGAAAGACTTCTAAGGCTAACCTAATACCTATCTAGCACCCTTATAGAAACACTCTAAAAAGTTAAGAGAAAACTTCTCCGGAGGTAAACCTAATTAGAAAAATAAGTAGGGTAATAACCGCACTAATAATCTAAAAAAAGAAAAGCCCTAGTTACGGACCTCTTCCGGCTATAACTAGGGCAAAATACAGAAGAAGAGACTCCGTATCGCTATTAAGCTGGAAATAATACTCTCTATAGGCAAGGTATGTTAGTTCTAAGCACTATATAATAGTGGCGCCGAAATTAATTTTATATAATATAATTTGGTAAAAGAGTATAAGCTTATCCTATTACTAAGGTAGCAGAAACCTACTATAGGGTTCCCAAATAAGTATTAGATTAAACTATATAGTGCCTATAAGCTTATAGTGTTAGTGGCCGATATGTATAACTGCATTAAGATAGTCGGCCTATAACCCTTTTAGGCGGCTAACTTTGTAGGTTACGACCTTATTTTTAAATATCCTTAGCTTATAAAAGTAGATCCTAAGATACGCTTTAAGATAGGAGCCTTTAAATAGTAGAATAAGAAAGAATTAGAAGGGCGTATATTACTAATAGGCTTAAAGGATATCCTAGATAATATAGCCCCGGGCGAAATAGTATACGCTTTATACCTAAAGGAATATTAGATCTAACTCCTATTTTATAGTAAGATAGGTATAGAGCCTAATATAGGTAACAACCCTTTTATAATGGATACCTTATGGGGAACTACTAGATAGGTTGCGAAGATACTATAGGAAGGCGGCGATTTTAAAGATCTTATAAAATACTTTTACCGCTATAGGTTACTCTGGCTTAAGTAATACACAGAGAGTATATTACGGTACCTTAAATATTATATTAAGGAATTTCCTACCCTCTACTGGCTACCGCATAAAACTGTTTAATGTATAGTAGCAACTATATACAAATAGCTACTATAGCGCGTAATTCTGCCTATAAGCATCTTAAGAGAGCTTTAGGATCTACCTAATGATAATATAAAGGATAAACGCGACCCTAATTTATTAAATATTCTGGTAGGCCTAAGGGACTTACTAAGGGTATTTTTGGGTAGGTAAGTAAAAGTTATTTAGCAGAACTCGGAATATAATTATATAATTAATCTAAAAGAAGGTAAATAACCGCTAAACCTTTCTATTTATAACTTCTTCTATAAAGAGCTTAATATCCTATGGGAGTACCTTAATGGCTTACTAGAAAAGGGATAGATATAGCCTAGTAAGTTACTAGTAGGCGCGCCTATTCTCTTTATCCCAAAACTAGATAGAACTATAAGGCTATATATAGACTATTATAGTCTTAATAAAATTATAATTAAGAACTGTTACCTATTACTACTGGTAAGTAAAATGCTAAATTAACTATTTAGGGCGAAGATCTTTATAACGCTAGATCTATAAGACGCCTATTATAGGCTCTATATTAAAAAAGGGGATAAGTAAAAGACTGCTTTTAAAACCTAATACGGCCACTTTAAGTATCTAGTAATACCTTTTAGGCTAGCCAATATACCTATAATATTTTAATTATATATTTATAGAGCCTTAGGGGGACTAGTTAACCGCATATATATTATCTATCTAGATAACATTCTAATCTACTTAGAAAATAAGGATTAGTATAAGCAACACATCTATAAAGTGCTGGAATATTTAGATAATTAGGGCCTCTACACTAAGGTATTAAAGTATATTTTTAATACTAAGTAGGTTGAGTTTCTAGGCTATATTATAATACCTATAGACGTAGTTATAGACCTAGTATAGGTGTAGATAATTTAAGAGTGGCTAGAGCCAAAGAGTTATTGGGATATTTAAGTATTCCTAAGCTTTACTAATTTCTATAGGCGTTTTATCTATAACTACTTAGATATTACCTAATACCTATTTAACTACGTTGCTAAAGCTTCCTAAGACCTAGCCTAAGAAGTTAAAAGCTTAAAGGCGAAAAGGAAGAAAACTAAAAAGGGACTAACTAAATAGTATAAACTATAGATATGGCCCGGAAAGGGTTAGAAAGCCTTTTAGAAACTATATATAAAGTTTATAGAAGCTTTACTACTATAGTATTTTAACCTATATTAGCTACTAATAATAGTCACTAATATATTAAATTTTGCCCTTATTAGTATCCTACTACAACCTAATAGGCATCTGGATGCTACCCAGCTCCATTAAAGACCGGTAGTATTTTATAGTAGAAAATTCTAGGGACCTAAAGTTAGGTATTATACCTACAATAAGAAACTGCTAGCTATAGTTAACTGCTTTAAATAGTAGCAATACTACCTTAAGCACGCGAGCTATACTACTCGTATACTCTTAAATTATTATAATTTATGCCACTTTATAACTATAAAGGAGCTTATACCTTAATAGGCTAAATAGGCAGAGAAGCTTACGCGATTTAATTTTAAGATTAAATATAAGCTAGGGAAAAATAACCCTGCTAATAAACCGTTATAACGGCTAGACTATGCTAAAGGCTTTAAAACGGGAGAAGGAAAACAGATAATAGATATCTTACTCCCTATATTATAGAATAAGCTCTAAGTGTGGGATACTTAAGCACCTATAGCTCTAAGTACTAAGTCTTAGGTAGTATAAACCCTATTAGCTTCTACTGACGTTCCGGCTGGTACCTAGTCCATTACTAATAAGGGTCTAAATATATCTAGACAGGATGTCCTTAATACACTCTTGGAACCTAGTAATATATTACCTCTAATTACTAAGCTATCCCCTTAAACTAAAAGTAAGGCTATAGAGTAATTGGAACCCAGAGCCCTGCAATAATTAAAGGACTTTAACTTTATAGCGGCCTTCCTAATATATGCGTACTAAAGAGTTATAAGATCTATAGTACTATCTAGTTATATACTTAGAGCAGTATAAAATAAAACAGCTTTTACCCGGGAACTATTTAAAAGGTTAATAGATTTTATCCGTAAGGTGTAATAGAGGGATACCTCCTATACTATCTTTAATGCGGAAGTAGACCGGAAATATAACGGAAAGGAAGCTAAAAGGTGTTAAAATTGGGAACTGGACCTAATAGGCCTACTATATAAAAATGGCAAGGTTTGGGTACCATAAGAAGTAATCTATAATAGAAGATTCTTATAAAGAATTATAATAATCCTTTAGGCGGCCACTATGGTCAAGCTAAGATAGTAGAATTACTTTAACGTAAATACTATTAGCTAAAGCTTAAGCAGAAAGTAAAGGAGTATATTAGCCAGTATAAAAAGTGTTAAGTATATAAAATCTAAAGGTATAAGCTATGGGGTTTACTTAAATCGGTTCCTCCTACTAGCAAACTATAGCAATATTACGCTATAGATTTTATTACGGATCTTCCGCCATTTAAAGAGAAGTAAGGATAAACATATAATTTAGTCCTGGTACTTATTAATAGGTTTTTAAAGTATGTCTAATACCTTCTTATTAACAAGACGATTAACGCATAAGCGCTTACCAGCTTAATTAAGGAGAAATGCTTTCTTAAAGTAGATTAGCCGCACTTAATTATTACTAATAGGGGCAGCGTCTTTATAAGCCAGTACTGGTTAGATCTATGCTTTTATTTAAAGATAGACTACTATTATAGTATAGCTTTCCATCTATAAACAGATGGGCAAATGGAACGCTAGAACTAGGAACTGGAGTCCTACCTATAAATATATTTAAACTATTAGCAAGATAACTAGTATAAGCTACTTCTATATGCGGAGTACTCTTACAATTTAAAGTAATATGTATTATATAAGTATATACTAATCTAGATTGCCTATGGCGTCCAACTATTTAGGTTTAATAGTATACCTAGCAATTACTAGCTAAGGCCGTATAATTAATTATGGGATCCTACTAGGAAGTCTAAAGATATCTATTAAAGAGTATAAGGATACCTCTAGGAATGGGAGCAGTAATAAAAGTATATAAAGTAGAGCCTATAAGATGCCTAAGAGCAGTAGAGACTCTAGTATAATCGCAAATACTAAAATAAGCATTTTGGAGTAGGCGACGAGGTTCTATTATATTTAATAAATATTAAGACCCGTTAATTATTAAAGAAGCTTAATATAAGATACCTAGGTCCCTTCCAAGTTAAGAAACAAATTAGTAAGCTAGCCTACTGTCTCCAGCTACCCCTATTTATAGCCTATATATATCTAGTATTTTATATAAACCTACTAGAGCTATGGCATAGACTACTACTAAAAAGGAACTTCCGTCTAGGCCCAATTAAATACCCTAAAGTGGTGGGTGAGCGGTATAAGGTTAAAGCTATACTACGCTATAAGTCTATTAAGAACAAGCTTTAATATAAAGTTAAATGGCTAGGCTAGCCCACAAGGACTTTATATGGGAACTAGAGGATTACCTTAATTATTATAAAGATATTTTAAAAGAATATTAAGACCAAGGTCCGCAATCTATAAACCGTAGAAAGCGCTCTAATACTATAGTGTTATTGCAACCTATAAAGAAAACTTGTGGTAGGCCGCAAGAGGCTTTAAAGAGTAAGAAATAGGTCAAATTAAATATAAAACGGACAGGCTTTAGAAACTATAAAAATTAATTAGGGCTACGGCCTAAGGTAAAATAGGTCCTTAGCCTTTTCACATATATAGCATAGAATTAATAGGGTATTTTGCTAGAATTGTATTCCCATTTATTAGTCTATATTAGAAATAGTATTTCTATACCTTCCTAAATGCCTTATAAGGCCTTCCCAATTGCTATTATATATAAGAATTAATCCCAAATACCTAAATTAAAAGCCACTATGCCTTATCCCTAGGTATAGGGTTAGTATCTATTGGCCCACTAAGTAATGGCTAACAGGAATAAGATCTAGATTTCTTAGTAGGAGTATAAGTAGGTATAAAAATAGGGGTAGGCTAATAAGGTATAGATAGAGCAGAGATTCTTAAACACTTAACACCAATATTAGGCCTAAACTAGTACTAATAAAGTTCTTAAGACGTAAGCTTATAGTTAATAAAGATATGCTTAAGCCTAGAATAAATAGAGACGTTAGCTAGCTAGTATAAACCAAAACCACTAAGACCTTACTATAGCAATTATTAGTTACCTATCCGTTAGGTACCTAAAGGGTAACCTACCTAATACCACATTATATTGTGCTCTTTTAAAACTTAACGCGTATATACAAACTCCTTTTTATAGTAAACGACAACCTTCTTCTTATTACCCCTATTCTTTACCCTATCCTTAGTATACTAGCCTTGCTCCTTTATTAGGCGTTACTAGCTGGCTTACTAGGAATTGTGGGCGGTGTAAATAGCTATAGTATAGTCTCAAATTCGACCTAGATATTTAGTATTAGCGCTAGAATAAGAGAGAGCCCGGGCGATATAGTAATTAAGGATATTAAAGGATTGTCGCTACTTAGGGCCAGGCTATATTAAAGCTTAAAGTTAGTAATGGAAACCTATTAAGAATAGGAAAGCTTACTTTAACGCAATTACCGCTCTTAGTACGCATGCATTAATTATAAGGACTAAAGGTATTAGATCTTACGCAGTAAGTCTTATTATAAGTATCCAGAATCTTTTTATTAGACTTTTAGTCTTTTAAGGACGTATATATAAAGTTATTTAGGCAGGACTAGTACCAGTTATAGGTTAGCGGAGGTTGGGGTTCTATATATAGCGGCAGGGCTAGAATACGCTAAGGAATTGGCTTAGAAAAGTAGTTAGTAGGAGAATAAAAAGGCATATTAAATTAATAATAGAAAAGAAGAAAATCTTAATAATATATTAAAGATATGTCCAAAATTAAACGAAGGTTAATAATGGGAAGTAAGGTGTTAAGGAAAAGGAGCAGCTTAATAAGTAAGATATCTCTATACTTTACCTTCTAATACCCTTTTAGTGAATAGCCGCAACCTTACCGATATAACTCCGTTATAATAGCGCAATTTAGAAAAAAGGAAACACATATATACGCCATTTGGCCATTACTTCCTTATAAGAAAAACTAATTACGTGGCTAGGGAAGGTAATTAAGACGTTAATTATAGACGTATATACGTTAAATTATATCTAAATAAGCAACGTTATAAACGTTCTTAACAATTGCATAATAGCTATAGGTGCTATTGTAAAGTATTCCTCCTATTTACTAGGCAGTAGAGCTACGCTAAATATATAGTATAGGACCACTAGATTTGAAAGCATATACACTAAATCTTAAGAGATAAGTCTCTTTAACTAATTAATTAATACCTTAACCGCATCTAATAGCCTAAGGGTAAATATAGGAGTAATACGTTAGTAACGCAGGGGATTATAAGAAAAGGATTATAAAAAAAAATTATAGACTACATCTTAATAGTTAAAAACGACGGTAAGCTAAGGCTCTATATATTAAATCCCATACTAAAAGGTTCTACGGAACTATACTAGAATACTAAATTGCCTATAATACTTGTAATTGATTACAGACCAGCATAAAGGCTTAGAAGTAGAGTTGCATGAAAATCCCTATGTTAGCCTAGGTAGTCACCAGTATACTTCTAGTAGGCTCCTAATAGGTCTCCTAGTAATCCTCGCATCTTTTCTCTAGTTATATTTTTTTCTTATTAAGGGTTTTCAGGAGTTTAAAGCAGGGGTTAGATAGATAGATAATATACAGTAGTATACTAACATCTCCCTAACATCCCTCTAAACCCCTTCTAGGACAAGCCCTTATAATCTCCCTATTACAAGGTAATAGCAATTAGGGGCTAACTATAAGAAGGGGGGGGGCAATATAAGGGATATTATTACGGACACTTTGGGTTGCCCTTAGGACAACCTCTGGACGCCCTTTAGATAGTCGCCGGTTACGTACTAGAGGCACATGCCTGTAGTATATAGTCTCCATAATTCCTAAGGCCTTACCTCCTTAAGGATTCGTCTCTCTTACCAATCTATCCTGTTCTATAATTGTGTCCTTATAGCCCCCTGTTTATAAAGTCCCCTTACATTATCTAACTCCTAGACTTCCACTAGATATTAGCTATATATTTACTTAGTATTCCTAAACCTTCTTTTATCTAGTGCCCAATATATTCTTATTAGGTACTTATAGTTCTTTTCTTTTAGTACTTTATATATAGTATATATATTATCTATATATGCGATTTATAATAATATATAATATACTAGGTGCTTTAGATTAACTTATAGTTTATCTTTATTCTTAAGTTTAAACCTCTATTATATTAGTCTAAGCGTTACTATCTCGTTTACTGGTACTAATATCTATATTATCTCTCTCTAGTCTATACCCCACTTCTTTAGGTTCTTTAATATTATAATTAATACCCCTTTTATATAATTAATTTATCTTTCTAATATTACTTAGTTTGGTATAGCTTTCTTGTCTAGCTATATACAGAAATCTTCCCACTTATTATTTCTTTGCTATCTATACCACTTTTAATATAACTCCATAAATATATACGATCTTTTTATAAGAAAGTATCTTTTTATTACCGCGTTGTTATAACCCTATATATATTATTCTACGAACCTAGTTAGGATTTTTAGATCCTCTTCTTATTCTAATTTATTTAACTATTTAGCTCTTAGTATTCCTATCCTTAGCCTATTAGTGATTTTCTATATAGGTACTCTGTCTCTTAAACGGCCTAATACACTAAATCTCTAGTTTAGTTTCTGTTCTTACTATATAAGAATTTATTGCCTAAACTCTATATTTTCCTTTAGTTCTCGCCTTATAAGTAAATCCTTAAAGTTCTTGTTTTTCTTAATTATTATATTAACTTTTTAACCCTTAGGCTAAACACTATATTTACCTAGGATTAGTATAGACCTTATTTATTATTTAAAATCTTGGCTCCCTAGGAATTATCGTCCTATACTTATATAAAACGCTTTAAACTAAGCTACTACCCTTCCCTATTGGTTTTCGTCTATTATAGGTTCTTAAGTCTCTCTTATCTCTTCTTAAAAATCTTAAGCCTATAGCTTTTTATCTTTATTAAGTGGTAAGCTAGCACTAGCAGTTATTTGCTTACTTAATCCCTTTAGGATACTTCTTTTTTCGTCTTATAAAGTAATAGATACTATATCTAATGGAGTTGTAATATCCGTTACTAAATCTTACCCTATAGTGGTTTCGGTCTCTACTTCTAATATAACTTCTCTAAGGTCTATATACTCCTAGTAAGCTGCCTTTATTACCTTATTATTAGTAAATATTTCGCCTATATTAAATTTATCGTCCTTAATATCTAATCTATATAATAGTTTATTAGTTCCCTTAAACTCTAATAACTTTAGCTCCTATAGCTAATAGCTTACGCCATACTTAGCGTCTTTATAAATCTAGTATACGTTATTATAATAAATGCGAAGTGTTTAATTAAATATTCCTTAGTCCTACGCAATATACTTATACCTATGTTACTGTCCTCTATTAATCTAGTGCCCTTTACCGCGTAGCTGTTCTAACTACCTTTATAGTCTCTAGCAAAATAACCCTACATTCCGCAATTTATATAAGCTCCTTCTTTAAACCACTTATCTTGCTATAGAGTCCGCCTAAATGTTTTCTACTATTAAGATCCCTAGTTTAACCTTTACTCCTTAGACTTCTAATTACTTAATTCTTGTCCTTTAGATTTTTATAGTTTCTTATTCCACTTCTTATATTCTCTAGTACCGCTTAGGTCTATTAGCTCTAGTCCGCTATTCTATAATTTTTAATTCTAGTTTTATTATTACGTGCTTTACGCCTTATATAATTATAGAACTCTATCTTAACCCTTTTTAGCCTATTCTCTTTAATGGATTCTATTATTAATCTTAATCGCCTAATCTATTAGTTCCCTTAACGTGTCTGCATCTTATATTAGAATAATCGCGTCCTAGACTTTCGCTTTAAGTCCCTATTTATACTATGCCATAAGCGCCCTATTATTCTATTCGACTTATATAGTAAGCGTTTAAAACTGCGTTATATATTTAATTGCTAATATTTGTTATACTAGGTTCTAAAGCTTTCTTTCCGCCGTAGTTATTTCCTTAAGGTCTCTAAACATTTAATAAGTTAATTTATAAACCCTTCTTAGCTAAAGAATATATACTTAACCTCTGGGTTAGTAGTTGCCGACCCGTGTTTCTGTATTTTAGTAAGATAAGGTTTAAACCACTTAAGTGCTTTTCCTATTAAGAATAATCCTATATAGACTACCTAATTTATTAATATAGCAAGCTTTATACCTTCTTGCATTACCTTAAAGCGCATTTATGCAAGGAATCCTTTAGGTTTTAACTTTTTTCCTAAGAATCGTTTAACTAAAGGTAACTTAACCTTAACTACTCCGATTCTATTAATTCTTTCTTTAAGTATTCTATTATTATCTATTATAACTGTCCAACCGTAACTAGTTACGAGTTAGTGTCCCTTATACTAGTATTCTTACCTAATCTTAAGGTAGTTACTACTGTTAATAACGTCGTAACTAGTGCCTTTAGTAGTATATTGTTTAACTTTATTAATACTATAACCTTAGTAATAGATATATAACGAAGCCTTATAGGAAATACCACGATAGACTTATTAATGGGCTAAGTATATAGGTAAATAAGAAGTCAATAATATAAACCTAACTAGTGGAGTGGTTGCTTAATAGATTAACTCCAATTATATTCCAAGATTTACTATAAAGAGAAGAACTATCTAGGTAGGAGCTATAGTTCTTTAAATATATAATACTATGCCTAAGAAATGTACTAAGTATGTCGGTACATCAGTACGTTGGTATATCCCCCTGTATCTACATACTTATATACTTACTATTACGGGACGGGGGTAATGGCTACAGAGCGTATGTATTCGAGGAGTCTATAAGACGTTGCGCGATTAATTGTAAGGGTCGAGGGCGTAAGGAGGTGATATACCTACGCGTAGCTGACGTAAGCTGTATATAAGGTGTATGTAAGAGCACGGGGCTCTCTTATAAAGTTAATCTTTAGGCTAAATAGAATTTTTCTAGTTTTATGTTGCTATATACGTCTTTACTCTTTTTTAGTGGTATAATTAATTAACGGGCCACTACCTTTCTACTATTAATCCACCCGTCTATATCCTCGAATTATAATTAAAAGGATTACAATTCTAATAAAATGCCTACTAAACTTAAATTCTCTATATATTGCATAAAATACTTTATAAGGCCTTATCTACCATAAACTTATATAAAGAAGTATACGTTTTTAAGACGATCGAGGAAGAAGAATTAGAATTGTTTAATTTTGGTTAATTAGCCAACTATAGATCCTAATCCTTATATTTAGCTAGGTAGGGTATAGAGCTATAAACTCCTTTTACTAAATAGCCGCAATAGTTATTAACAGATTAATAGAGCGACGTTATAAGGTCTACTGGCTAGGAGATTGGCAAATATCCTACTACCTATAAGCTAGTAGCAAAGAAAATATAAGCGTAGAGTTATAATAAACGTCTAAGAAGGTAGCAATATTAGTAAACCTATTATACTTACGCCTCTATCCCAACACAGTACTTAAGCCGACGTTGTTATATATTCTTCAATCCCTTTAGGTTAATAATTAGATAATATTAAGCGTTTATACTAAAATCCCCAACTTAAATTTCTAGCAACGTAACATTTCCCTATAGATATAAAAGTCGGCTTTCTCCTTACCACGTCCTATTTAAAGAATTCGTACTTATAAATTTTTGTCTATATCTTTATTAAACGAGCGATATTTAGCTCTAGTTTGCGTTTTAGGAGGTAACGTAGGCTTAATTTCTTATTAGATAAGTCTTACGCTTCTTATAAAATTATTAAAAGTTAGTAGTAGGTCCTTTAATGCTTTTCATTTTACAGTCTTACTACTATAAAGTAGATTTATATATTAAAAAAGGCTTCCTAAGAAACTATATATCTTATAACTTAGACCCTTTATCTAAAATTAAAATAATGTATGGAAAATTCGTGTTTGTTATATAAGCTCTATTATAGATATCTATAATATTTATTAACTATAGAGAGTCCCTAATAGCGTATCCGAATTTCTAAGGCACTTTAATAAAGTTATTGTTAAAGCGTCTGTTTATAATTTTGGAAGCTATATTTTTTTTATAGCGGAGCTATTATTCCCTACCCTACTATATTTTAAGGTTGTAATTTAAAAGAAAGTAACCTTATTTGCGATCTTGTATTTATTAAATAGAGATTTAATAGTAGAAAGGGCGCTTTAAATAGTTATTATAATAGTTTTAGGAGGCTGCTAGACCATAAGGCTACCTATTTAACTTTACTTATTACTCCCCTACTACTATTTATAGCCATACTGCTATTCGTGGCTCTACTACTGCTTATGGCCCTACTGCTACTTATAGCTAGCTAAATAAGTACTTTTAGGCACTTCTAATATAGGTGCTTGCATCCCTTTTATCTAAAGGTCGGAATTGTTTATATCTCCTTACCTAAAAAAGCAGAAGAAAATTAATTGTTTAACTATAAATAATATAAGTATAGCTTTTAGACTAACTATATTATCTACACTATATAATATAGGTAGGAATAAAAGGTTTTTGTTAGAGATATAAGAAGCCTATAACGGTTTACCATATCTGCGATTAATAGGCTTACCACTAAAATTAACGCTTAGAGTATGATTAAGGTCTAGGAGTATTTACCGCTTAAATTTAGTATAAAGCACTTCTAGTTGGCAGTCTACCTCTAATTTAAAATCCTCGTTACTAATTTTATATAATTCTTTAGGTCGCCGATTATAAAGGAAACCCCATATTTCTACTTTATTAGGGTCTTCCCCTAGAAGTTTCTTAATAGGCTTTAACTTAAACCTAAGATTACTAGCTAGCCTCGCAAATTTATACTAAGCCCTCTTTCTAGCGGAGTTATTACTCTTTTTACTGCTTTTAATATTATCCTTTTTACTTTCTCTATCTACTAATAGAGATATATTAGTTATATTAGGAAAATATCGTTATAAGTATAGGTAGAGTTAATAATAGCGGATAGGTAACCCTAGGGTATTTAATACGCGACACTCTCTATTTAGACTAAATTAAACTAAATAATAACCATCGTGCTCTAATAAGCCTATATAGTAATACGCAACTATCTCTCTTATAAAATCTTTATAATTTAGCGATAGTATTCCCCTTAAGATTATTATTACAGGTTTAATATACTTTAAATCTTTAAAGAATGTTTTAAATGTTGGGATTATACCTAGTACCTTAAGCAACTATATTAGGATCTTTAGACGTAGCGAATTTAGTATATTAGAAAAAACCTAACCAGTGTTTACTAATATTATTACTAGATTTTTATTATTGGAGCACGTTAATAGTATAAGGGATTATAGGCTCCAGACCGTACTCTCGTTAAAAAAGGCAGTATTAACTTATTATTATTGGTAATAAACTTCTAAACTTGCTACATATACTTAATATAGTGGTAGATTTCCTATTACTTATAAGTAATATATTAAAAAATCTTAATTATAGGAAGTAAACCTTTAGGCACTTCCAACTCCATATTATAGGAAAATATTTAAGTAAAATGTCCCCCTATAACCCTATATACGGCAAAAGCGTATCTATTATATAGCCTAACTATTTATCTTTAGGTTGTTAGATCCGCTTTATAACTTTACTTTAATTATTATTACTTAGTTAAAGAAGCTATCTCTATTCGCCTAATATATTTCTATAAGATTGATAGAAGTGGACTAGTCAGTATACTTTGCCGTTAGTAGCTTTTCGAGCGTATAAATACCTTTCTTAAATATGTGTCCTTGTGTTACGGAGTAGGCACAAACCGGGATACAACATCGGCAAAATATGGTACCCTTTCAATGGCCTCAATAGTTGGTGGTTGACGCAATTGGCGCGCAGTTAAGGTTATTTGGCAACTCGACCAACTAGCCTATGTTGTGTTTTTTTAATACACAGCCTGCGCGCAGCCTGTACGCAACCTACGCGCAACCTACCAGTAATCTGCGCATTTAGTAACTATAATTATATTTACCTCTTTTATACTAATAACATATTTTAAATAAATAAAAGCTACTTTAAAGCTATTTATAAGGCTAGTAAAATAAATAATATT
>Ga0307507_10007654_pt1 | contig 15497 bp, 23 predicted proteins | sample 7_EM_MG_FD_207223 | JGI IMG/M metagenome (GOLD analysis project Ga0307507, IMG submission 207223) | Populus trichocarpa ectomycorrhiza microbial communities from riparian zone in the Pacific Northwest, United States - 7_EM | ecosystem: Host-associated > Plants > Roots > Unclassified | place... | reverse complement strand
GTTTTATCACTCTCGATGGTCACGTTGTTCCGGGACGCTTTTTGTTCGGTGAAGGGTTTACCCAGAGATCAGGATTCAGGACATCCAGAACAACAGAGCGACCTTTCCAGTTCCAAAAAGTGCCTGATATCGGTTAGTCCGGCGAATTGATAACATCGTACTGGAGTCCTGAAGCATAGTCAAAGTTGAAGATACGATCGATCAAGCAGCGAACAAAGAAACAGGGATGATAATTTTGCGAATCAAGAGAGTCGTTCGGATTTCAAGCAGGCCACCAGACCTAATCCAAGACACACCACCAGTATTTGCCCTTGGTAAGCGTAGGCCAGGAGATATATGTGTAGGGTGAGTGACTTGAATTTGCAGAGCGAGGGTCGAGTTTATTAAAACCTTTTATTGAAATTTGACAGCCTGGGGGAAGAAACGGAATCCCTTCAGTATGGCTCGACATGGCATGTCGTACCTCATGGCGAGGACTCCCATAGCCGCAAAGTTCCGAGCACGTATGTATCTTTTGTCTTTCGTTACAGAACAGCTGGTGAGTGAAGGTTGGTGCGAACTACTTCGTCTGATGTTGATAAAGCCTTCCAGAATTTCTTGAAGCTCAGGGGATCTCTACAGAGCGAAAGCCCATCACAGTTCCTTCGCGTAGGGTGGCTAGTCTTCCCCCTAGTATGAGTGCGTTGGCATCACCTAGTTCGGGCCTTCCGAGGCTGCCCAAGTTGACGACAGCGGTGACTAACCACTACCCAGTAAGCTGATCATTCCCTGTGAAACCGTGTTTATCTCACCAAATTCGTTAGAATGCTACGTATAGGCGGCCTTCCATCGAGCTGAGAAGAACAGTTAGCTGGAAGGCTACTGCAACAACATCGAACAACACTGGTGTCCAAAGATATTTCCTCCTTGGAGCTGGCCTGGAACTGAAGGTTGAGCCTAGTCAAGAAGTTGATTACCAGGCCCATTCTTTGGCTTCCGAGAGCGCAGGAAATCAAGGGAATTGAGAGCCGCCATATATAGTGTTATTTTGCTTTGCAACTTTGTACTTACAGTGTATAAGACGCTTTCGAGACTTTGGTTCTGTTTGAAACGGAGGATTGAAATCAGCTCTCGATCAATCACTCTGAGGCTCTCTCTTTTCGTTACTCTGTACTCTCTGCAGGAACCTCACTAATGTCGCAAGACACTCGCTCCAAAAAACTAGTCCTATATGTTTGGCCAGGGCAATGGGGATTGCCATCTTTTGATCCTTTCTGCTTAGCAACTATTTTATATCTCCAACTGGCCATCCCAGAACAATTTACAGTCTCCCAATGTGCCGATCCAGACGTGTCTCCTAATGGTATGTAAGTATTTCTTGCACTCAATGCACATCTAGCTAACAGTGGCAATCAGGGCAACTGCCCTTTCTCGTCCATGACGAACAGGTTGTTGTTTCTTTTCCATCCATCATCAAATACGTCGTAGGCCTCGGCAATTCTGACCCTTTGACATACCCAAATGCAAACTTGGATGGTTCTTTGGAACAACTAGAAAAAGCTCAGAAGCAAGCGTGGTGTGCGCACGTAAATTCCCACCTCGGAGATTTAGTGGTACGTCAACCTCTACCTCTCATCCCCGCTTCATTTCGCTTAGTAAGGATTTAGTACCACATGCTCTACTCGGTGCATGAGAATTGGGTGGAGGTTACCCACCCAGCGCTAGCGTCTATGTTACCTGTTCCACAACGGTATTACGTTCCGGACAGGATACGTAGCTTGTACAAGCCACGTCTGGAAACTTCTGGATTGTGGAGTCACCTTATGAATGAAAAACATTTCGAAAAAAATGCCAAGTCCCTATCATCGAAGCCAACACTCCGCACCCCTGTATTTACACAGGTTTTTGAGCAAGAAAAGGTTACTAGCTTTCCTACAATCGTACTTATGCATGATCTCAAATTTCCCAATTCGTAGGTTGCAGAGAAGGCGCGTTCGACACTCTCAATTTATCAGCGTCTCCTGGGGAGCGAGCTTTTTGTTTACCAGCATTTGTAAGCGCACCATTGTCGATTCCACTCAAAATTTGACTGACACACCTGGAGTCCCACCTCATTGGATGTTGTTCTTGCAGCCCATATTCTGCTTTTGGTAAAACCTCCCTATCCGAGTGCTGTACTCAAGGACCTTGTGAAGGACTCTTTCCCGACTTTGGCATCACACGCTCAACGTATTTATGAGAGAACTATAGGCCCTAGCCACCCCGTAGCAGGGACAAAATATGATGCAATCAGCGTCGGGATGCCAACTTCATGGAAGGTACCAGAATGCAAACGCAAGATCAAGTCTCCCGAAGTTATTTATTATGATCGAATGCGTTGGGCATTCTTTGGCTTATCCATCGGTTCTCTTGTTGCATACCTCGTTGTGGTGGGTGCCCCAGTCTTGAAACAGTTGAGGTTGGTACAAGCACAGCCAAGAAACATGAATGATATTGGTGTTGATTTGGAAGATGCCAAAGACCTTGGAGAATGTACTTAGTAGTACACCGCCATTTCCACAAAGCATGTAGTAAATATCTTGAGTTCCAGGTGATCTGGCTGAAGGTGCTTCTTCAATGGTAAAACCTGGAACTCCCACTCCTGTTGTATCTGCTCAAGCAATGTGGTAATGGTGTGGAATGCAAGAATGTTTTTTGGAATATCTTTCAATGGGTCTGTGAGTGTCGCCAGGAGGGTTGTTGTTCAGTAGAGTCGGATAGACACATGTGTGAGAGTTGTTTGTAAGAGTTGTTAAAGTGCAATATGGACGATGACTTGATTGTCATTGACGATGTTGACGTTGTCGAATCTCAGCCAGGTCCCTCTTCTACCATCGGTGCTGGAGCAGTAGATACCCAGTCATTCTATGCAAATTCGCGTCCAAGATCAGTCGCAGAACGGTCATTGGCCTCCTCACGCCTTCGAAGCTCCAGTAACCCTCCTACCCACCCCCCAATGGAAACCTCGGAACGTACGACGCGATCATCTATAGCCAAGCCCAAGGCACAGCCGAAGCTGAAGCTCAAATTGAGCGAAAAGGCCGCAGCCCAGGCGCCTGGAATGTCATTCTTGGGCCAATATGACCGTGAACTAGATTCAGATGACGATGATTTGGCGTTTGAGGAGCAGTTTATTTTGCGGATGCCCCCTGGGGAGGATGCTGAGAGGCTAAGGAAATCCGTAGCTGCTCGAGAGGTTGCAAATGATGTCTGGTTCAAGTTCAAGGGTGAGTCGCAGCACCTTTGGTTTTCGACACATAATGACTGGTGGGTTAGACTCTCGAAGAGCTGTGTTTCACATAGGCAATAATACCTACTCTTCGAAACTCGTAGATCTTCCTTGTATTATCGAGTCACAGAAAACGTTGGACAACAAGCAAATGTTCAAGGTGGCAGATATATGTCAGGTGGCTGAGTCTCTCACAGACTCTCAAACGTTTCTTATTTAGATATACCGCAGATGTTAGTGGTCGAAAGCAAGATTGCAGATGAGAGCCAACTAACGAATCACAAGAACTTCAATATCGACGAGTTTATTTGGCCTCATGGGATCACTCCGCCTTTACATCACGTTAGGAAGCGCAGATTCCGGAAAAGGGTCAACAGACGGGTATGTTTTGTACACGCGATCCGTTGTATCGCCATCTGATGTTCCACAGACCATCGAAAGTGTTGAACAAGAGGTCGAAAGGCTCCTGGACGAAGACTCGCTAGCCACGGAAGTTAAATATGGCATGCTTCGACCCTTGCGCAGAAATCACTAAGTACTGATGTAACCATTCAGATATTTTGGAGAACGTCAATCCAGATTTATCGGACTCTGAATTCATTGAACATGAGGAACCTCTCAACGCCCTAACGCCAGCAATATCCGACACGGGTGATGCCGCTACACCTGGTGACGATTTAGGCGAGGAAGAAGGCGAAGAGGATGAAGAAGGAGAGGAGGGCGACATCGACGAGGAGCTTGCAGCTGAGCTCGACCTAGCACTCGGGGACGAGGAAGGTATCGATGATGATGAAGAGGAGGAGGAAGAGAGTGAAGAAGAGGACGAGGATGATGATGACGATGATGACGAAGCACAAATAAGAAAGCTGCTCAACGAGGAGATAAGAGACTTGGAAGCTGCTGTTTTTAAGAAGGGCAAGGAAATTGCCAGCTCAGCCAATCCCCTCATACGCGTTTGTCTTTTTTGTTTATCGTCCATCATCCGCTGCGGCTAAGACTTGTGTTTAGAAACGATTTGAGGATGCGCTCAAAAAGCTGACATCTGATTTGGAAATGAAACTCGCGCAACGGGACGAGATGAAGGAAAAGCAGCGGCTTCGAAAAGAAGGTATTGTAATCGATGCCACCGATGATACCGATCCAGACATCATCGGGAATGAGGAAGGGGACGGAGATGAGAACGAGGATGATGTTGATCTGTTTGGACCAGAAGAGGGAACAGAAATTCGTTGATATTTTACTTTTCCTCTTTTGATCTCTGAGAAAATGATTCACTTGACGAAGTCTTTGTAACTTATGAACACGACGGTAAGATACATACAATACTAGCCTGCAAAACCAGCGGCACATAAACGAGGCAAATAACTGGTGCAAACCATACTGATAGAACTTCCCAGCTCAAAATTGCCGCCTTCATTTCTTCCTGTCCAAGAATGAGCCAACCAAGACCCAAGAGTAAATGGGCTGCGTATCTCAGAGCGCGGGTGGACGCTGCTGAGGACGACGAAGTGGTCGCAAGTGGGACACCCAGCAACACGGAGAAGAAGACCGCAAGGGAGAAGTTGAGCACAGCTGTGATGGAGATAACCGTGGATGCAAAGCAAAGGTTGAGCGCTTTCAAAACGGTTGGCAGAGGGGCACTTTCAGATGTTGGTTTGGATATAGTGAGGGTCAACAGGGGTATGATAGCAAATAATATGAATATTATCGGTGAAAGAATCTAGACGCAGATGGTGAGATCCGAATAATGGAATAATTACAAGTAAATTTACCTGACAGTTCTTCATGAACCACGACCTAGTCAGTATGAAGAAGAGCGAGCCACCAAATATGTGGGTTGCAGTCATGATCAACAAAGCGGGTATCACAGGCCTTCGTCTCTTCCTCCATGTCAACGGGGTGTTTGAAGCTTTCTCCCTCGTTTGTGAAGACTCCTCGGAATCGTCCAGTACCCAGGCAGCGTCGACCCACGTACCCAGCCCTTGAAACATCATCGCGACACTAATAAGTATGGCACTTGGTAAGTAGCCGCCTACTTTGATGAACCGTTCGGGACCAGTTAAGAAAAAGAAAAAGAAAGATGCATGTAGACGCTCCAATAGGTTGTTCATGGTTCGGAGGGTAGACTCTACGATCCTTGTAACGATGCTGTGTTATTTCAAACCACACCGCTGTTGAGTTCGGCTCACCTTCCTAGTGCATGAAATCCATGCGGTCCTGTGGAGGGAACGGCAAAAATCGTTATTGCATCTATCCGAAATCTAGATAGTGATCAACCTCAACCAACGCCACCGAGAGAAAGAAAAAAATTACTGATGGAACAGCCCATGCACTCCGCTGGCGCGACCCCGAGCTTGATATTTTAAATGCCGAACAACATTCCTTGCGTGATATGCATAGGATACAACGCTTTGATGATTGCGAATCATTGACGGGATCCAGGTTTTTCCTTGTTTATTTATTGTGTCTTCTTGAGGATGGAGATGATCGTAAACGGTCACAGGGACGCCGCCTGTGTAGCGAGAAATTCTTTCGAACGAGTTGAGGAGGTCTTGGTTGGGTAGGCGACCATTGATGCCTTCTGAATAATACATATGAAATATCAGCAGCCTAGTGATGAAAAGAAAGCCGACCAAAAAAGATTCCCAAATGAGAGAATGAGTGACCGGGGTAATCAATGTTAAGAGCTGTCCAGATTACTCCAGAGGAGATCTTCAACTCTTCGGTCACTAGATCTGTGAAGCATAGAAGGGCGAGCGCGTGACAAAACATATAGGATAGACTAAAATCGCGCACTTTGTTGCGTTGAACCATGGTATGCGCTAAGCCACGCATGCATGCCATCAAGATACCCATCGCTAATGACAAAGACAATGTCCTTTGCCCAGAGAGAATAACCTGATTCATATTAAGCATCCCCAATCGAAAATTGAAGGGAAAAAAAAAGCAAACGTTTAAGGAATCCAGCCAACGCGAGTACCGTAGATATCCCACGTAGATTCAGCCCGTCGCCTTCGCCTGTGAGGCTTACCCAGGAAGCGCTTACCACCATTGCTTCAGTCCCAGAACCCCGAGGTGATGAAATCACTGCATATGCATTGGCCCCTCTTGTAACCTGGGAAAAATGGCGTCAGCAAAGGAAACTAATGGACACCGGTTAGGCCCACTCCTGAGCTTAACGAGAATGAATATTCTTGGGTTGACGCGGAGAGGCCGAGTTTGCTGAATTCTTTTCGGAGGACTTGAGCACGACTACGGAGGAATGAGTTCGAAAACTAAAGAGAGCAGAAATTTATGCTCTCACTCAATGCTAGTAGCATTTGCAAGTTTCAAAGTTTCTAGTTGCTCAAGGTATCTATCGGCGGTGTGAACATCACCCCAATTCCAGTACGTGTTAACCTAAGTGCACATGAATGAGTAATTTAAAAATAAAACACGCAGAAACCATTTCAGTTGTACGTACCTGGGCTGGTTGGAGCGCGTTTTCGTCGATGTAGGTGTTCATTGACAGGGGCGTTAAAGGAATGCTGAGCATCCACAAATATCCCAACAAAAAGAGAGCAAGCCTGCAATGATGTGAGGATAAGCCACGTTTTCCCAAGTATACCCTCAAATATATCCTCACTTTATAAAGGGCAAATGGTGAGTCAAAAGTGCAACCACTGCTTTCTGCCGATGTATGCGGTTTTGGTGGGCATTTGCCGTGGCTGAAAACTTGGCCTTAATTTTGGAGAGGACCTTCCTCCATAGAGGGTCCTCTCGTTCGAGGTTGGCGTCCATCGAAGCAGAAGGCAATGGCTGAGTCCTTGCGAGATGGTAGAAGGACAGGACGTGACTACTTAGTGACTATGTATTCATTCACCAAACGGCGTTGTGAATTATCTAAGTGAAACAATTCCTGGTCGCGACTGCTTGGTCTTCCTTCACTCTATGCCACCAAAACGCAAACGGCGCGGATCCGTTCCCTCAAAAGGTCTCACTTTCGAAGACGACCTCAAGAGGACCGCACCTTCAAAGGACAGCGCTTTGCCATGGTCCTGGGTTGGCACTGAGATTACTGACGTGGCTGTCATCACGCTGGAACATCTTCTCGCGACTTGTGGGCTCTCGGAAAGGAATTGTTATCCCCATTGTCCTAATAAGTATACGTTTTTTAAGAATGCCGAAATGAAAGGATCCAGTTCCAGCGCGGAAGGGGAACCCGAAGACGACGTGATTGTTATATCTGACGACGACGCGCCACCATGCACGAAGAAGCTATGTAGGGCGAATCCGAATTGTTTGAATTATTTGGGGCAGGAAAAATGGGAAGAAGAGGGTCCGTTCATACCTTGATGTCCTTCTTGATTGTCTGACCATAACCAAGAGGGGGCTCGGGAGTCGTTTATCGCCTCAGCCAATTTAGGCAAAAATCCGATGCTTGATTCTCGAGATCCTGACCTGCCAGTTGGCCTGAGGGTAGGACTTTTGCTTGACAAAAGAAATTTGACTTCTCTCAGCATACAGAATCTCGGCGCTACATGTTACGCTAACGCTTCACTACAAGTAAGACTGAAAATGCACACCTTTCCGTCAGTGCGACAACTCATTCCCTGTCAGGTGTGGTATCGAGATCTCGCCTTTCGTGAAGGTGTATACCGCTGCCAGCCACCACACGGAACAGAAGACAGGTTTAAGGTAGGTTGATTTCAGTGGTCCTCTTTTGTTCCGGTCAAAATACACATTCAGGAATCGCCCATTTTTCAACTGCAAGTAACATTTGCGGCGCTCCAGAACGGCAATCAAAGCGTTTTCAACCCCGCTAAGCTTGTCGAAAGCCTTCAACTTCGTACGTCTGAGCAACAAGATGCTCAAGAGTATGTTCTTTATAATATCAATGGGATTTACTTTGATTATGACGCAGATTCTCAAAACTTTTCATGTCCCATCTCGACGCCGAGTTCAGGAAGCAGTCCGTGCCCTCGGTGAAACATCTCGTGACGAATCAAGTAAGGATGTTAGACCTTGTTGATCCTGATTATCACAAACCCTCTACAGTTTCAAGGACAACAGGTTTACGGAACCATTTGTCACGCCTGCCGCTCCCGCTCAGAAAGGATAACTGATTTCTTGGAGATTGAAATCAACTTTGACGTAAGTTGAAAAGGTTTTTCTATGTTCTTCTCTTGAGGCTGACGATAGCAATCAAAGAGCAACAGCAGACTTGAGGATCGCATGGCTACCTCCCTTCAACCAGAAACACTCGTCGGTGAAAATCAGTTAGCATCAGTGATATAAGGTCTATGAATGTGCTGACTCACCCTCGCCTTGCAGATATTTTTGTTCACAGTGCAATGAGTTGAGAGATGCTACACGCTACACGGAACTCCGCCAATTGCCGCATGTTCTTCACTTTTCCTTGTTGCGCTTTGTCTATGACTTTTCTTCAATGGAACGAAAGAAGTCAAAGCATTCAATTTCTTTTCCGACCACCCTCGACATGTCTCAATTTCTCGGCAACGAGGATGACAGAGGCCAGGCTACCACTTCTAATGGCGGGCATAAGAGTAACACCTATGAACTGCGCGGCATCCTTTTGCATAAAGGCGCAAGTGCTTATCATGGCCACTATGAGGCCCAGGTTTATGACTCAGAGTATGATGTTCTTTTGTTTTTGTTTTCAAAAAAAAAATAACCGCTGCCAGATTACAGTCATGGTTCCAGTTTAGTGATGAGACTGTGACGAGGATGAAGTCGCTTGGAGACAAAATAGCAGAAAAGAGATCTGAAGTAAACGGTCGCCGATATGTGGACGAAAAGCACACACAGAATAAGGATCAGGCTCGAGGGAATCGAGCGAATGCACGAAAACGGCGCCGGATATGCGATAGCGACGAAGATGCTATAGAGTGTGTCTCGGGTTGTACCTATGGTCAACCATTAATTACTCAATTCCTCTCAGGCCTAACGTGACGGTGCCGGAGACGTCATCGTCAGTGGCACCATCGTGCGACGACAGCAAGTACGGACCCTCGAAGCAAAGCGTCCCCCTCCATCAACTGACTTTTTTATTATTAAGCACCATCACGTCCAAGGATGCCTACATGCTTATTTATACCAAGAAAGAATTCGGTAAAAATGTGAACGAGTCTGGCGCTGTCTCATCGACACGTATCAGCACTCCCTGCCCTCCTGATTGGGCCGTTGATGCTGTTCGTCTATTGAATGCCGCTCACGAAGGTGCATGCGAAAATTTTGAGAGCAGGTAAGGCGGTTCTAGCTCTCATCGTATTTTTATCCATTTTCCCCTTTCAGTGAGAAGCTGGCCAAGAAACGTTTCCAGGATACAAGAAAAAAGGTGATGGACATCTATCACACATGGAATACGCTGCGGCCTACTCTGGTGGGCGTTTTCTCAATAAGTTTTTGAATAAGCTCATCGAATCAATCCGCAGGACTCCCTTATCATCGGTCAGAAAGCGTTAGAGGAATGGCTTTCGAAGGCCTCTGTCGAGGCAGGGCTCGGGCCTGCACTTGTTGAGCAAGATACTGAAGACCCTAAATTAGTTGGTTCAAAGCCTCAGATTCAAAAAGTGATATCAAACCGAGACATCCTTTGCTGCCACGGCAAACTTGATCCCAATAAAGCAAGGGACATGAAACGCATTGCCAAGGTAGATGATTTCTCGTTAGTCTTTGCGATCCTGTATTCATCACGATACTCCCTATCCATTTAGAAGGGCTATGACGAAATTGTCAAGAACACATATTGCCTTTTCGATCCAACTCCGACGCCGTCTGATGTATGTGGGGAGTGTGTCGCCATGATCTTTCGAGGTAGAGATCCCTCCTTTTGCATACTTTTTGTACGAACTATCCTCGACCTCAATAGAACGCCTTTACGAGGTGCAGCACCCCGCCCTTGTCAGAGACTTCGACTGCATCTCGGATATTCCCGAACATTGTGAAGGGTTTTGGATATCCAAAAAGTGGTTGAAAGGTATCGTCGGATTGTTTGTTTAATAATACCTTTTTAACAATATGACTAGATTGGAGGCTATCAATGCCCAGAATGCATGTTCCTTCGCAAGACGATCCCCCTCCTGATTCCTGTGACTTTGATGGACATGTTCGATGTGAACATGGCGGTTTGACCCTCAACACGACAAACCGTTGTAAAATTTCCGAAGAGGTGAGCGAAAAAACTGTTTAGTTGATGGAGGAGACTAACTTAGTCCATCATAGGCAGTAAAATTGCTCCAAGTATTATTTCCTGCATGGAATCCTACATCAAGTGATACAGAAATATGTGCCGTGTGTGATGCACTCATACACATCTCCAAGGAGGATAAGAAAGAAGGTCGACGACGGGCGGAAAATGAGAAGGCATATCAGTTTGATGTTTGCTCAATATAAGATTGAAAGCTAACACATCTACTCAGGCAATGCTAAAACACATGTATAACTCGTGGGCCATATTCCCACTGGCCTCGGAGAAGACACCTTGCGCTGTCATTCCTACTCAGTTCTACAAATGCTGGAAACGTTGGGTGGATCATCCAGCCGAAAATACCAGGCCTGATACTGTGAACAATGAGCCCTTTTTTTGCGAACACCGCCTTCTCATATTTGACCCCAACTGTCAAACTGATGTGGATTCAACTATCACTGTTATTCGACGTGAAGAATGGGATGCATTACAGAGATTGTTAGTTCTGGGTCATGTCTACTGTTTAGTTCAACGATGACCATTTTCAGGTATTCTGCAGGGCCTCTGATTGACCTGGAACAGCAAGTTTGCGACGAAGAAGTTAATTATGGTCATAGCATCCTTGTTTGCTCAGACTGCCGCTTGAAGAGGTGACAATGTTATACATACTGCCTGGTCTTAGGTTTAAATGGGCGTCGAACAGGAAGACTGATTGGGACAATGCGGAAATCATTGTCCGATTCTGTGGATCCAAGACTAGGACCTCTAACGTCAAAGTCCCATCCCAACGCAAGCCCATTACGACTTACTCGTGTAATCCTGGCGCGAGGCAGTCGAAACGACTTCGTCAGATCAAAGAACACGGCGAAAGACGGAGATTTTCTGTTTCGAAATCAACTTCTTTGAAGGAGATCAAAATTATGGTTTGTGGACGTTTGCTTCATCCCTTATTTCATTTTGTGTAAAGCTGCTGCTTAGATCCAAGAGCAATTCAAGATCCCAACTATATGCCAACGTCTATTCCATAATAATGTAGAAGTTCATGATAACGAGGCCACGGTGGGACACCTTCAATTCCTCGCCGGCGATATCCTCGATCTACAAGAAGCCAACGAAGTTATCGAAATAGACTCTGATCCCGATGACCCCCCGGCCAGAAAGAAGCGAAGAGAGGAAGGGCAGGGTTTTCATGGCACATTGTTGAGCGGGATGCCAAGCTCACGCGAGGATACACCTATATTGATTCCCTTGGGAAAAGTATGCTCAGCCTGTACATTCTCAAATGCGATTGATGCTCTTTCATGTACAGTATGTGATACAGTCTTTGGATGAATAATGCTATGAAACGTGAGCTAGAAACTTCCTAAAACCCAAGCAGATAAGATAGATAGGCAGGGCGAAACTCCTAATCTAGGTGACCCAAAAAGATAGTTCATTATAAAACCATGACAGTTCCCTGTACTAACCCAAGATGAAAAAAAAATTACACATATTCTGGGAGTGGTGACAGGTTGGTACCTGCAGCAAATCTGGTTGAACCAGCCCCAGGCAATAGAGGGCGTGGCTGTTGCTGAACACTACTCGGCACAGTATCGAGTATTGGTGTCCTAGCTTTGAGGATCGAGGTTGCGGCAACAATAATATCAACCTCGGTAGAAGCAGTTCCGTTTCTTTTAACGGCTGTTGCAATGGCGTCTTGCGTAGCGTCTGTCAACTCGCCGACAGTGACGCTCTGCATTGCCGTCGTTTCTGACTGCTGCATGGGAATCCCACCGGTGCGATCAGCTATAACTCTGTGCGCAGCTTGAACGACAACATTCTGCGCTGCAACTGCCAAGCGGCGGGTCTGCGAATGACCTTGACCAGTTATTTCCTTGTCATAGGCGTCTACCGTCTGCTCCAGAACGTGCTTTTGTTTTACAAGATCCTGAAGTGCGCCCTGTTCCGGGGGAGAAGTTGAGACAAATTGCGACTCTGCCTCTTCTGTTACACGCTGTGCAACATTTTCCAACACCCGCTTGACACGGGTGTCGGGAGACTCCAAGACTTGGGCTGGGCGCTTGGCCCTGACAGAAAAAACGGGGATGAACATGCGTGACACGATTGGGGACGGACAGACAGACCTTTGCGGCGCTTGGAACAAGGCCGAATCACTTGTGCTCCGTCTGGGGAGATCGCCAGCGAGCGACGGGCGACGAGAGCGAGAGAATGAGGGGTCAATGGTAGACGTGGGTGCAACAGTGAGATTGAAGCTGTATGTGAGCTGGCACTCCTGGTTCTCGACGACGAACTGACGAGACGTCAGTTTGAGAAAACGGCGAGAAGTGCGACAAACCTTGGCAACAACGGTGATCTGGCAGCTCTCTGCATCAGGAGTAGGAATGCCCGTTAGTTGATCTTCTTTCCACATTAACCAGGACGGGAGATGGGGAGAAGAGTATTGCACCGTAAAGTTTTGTGAGGCGGCTTGAGGATCCCATATCCGCGGTGTCCAGGTCCATCGCAGGCCGCAATAAGCCACGCCTGGCGGCGTACCGGCTAACTTTCGATGAAAGGGACGAAATTCCCATTTTCCATCACCAGCCTTTTTGGCTTCTATATTCCAGATATGATTTCCTTTTGATTTAGCTTTCTTTCCATCCTCGTTGAAGCGCAGGATATATTGCTGACGCCAGAGATAGTTTCGGATCTAATGGCACAGAACCTAAGTTGTTGTCGTGTACACAGCAAACTGTGAGTGACAAACCTTTTTCATCGGAATCTTTTCTTCTGGGTAGCCTTGTCTGGCGAGCTGGATCGAAAAAATCAATTGAAGAAACAATTAGGCAACATTCGCCTGACCTCTTCCAAAAATGCGGTTGTAAAAGCTTGAATACGAAACTTGAACGGGCGAAAGTCGGGCGATTCATCCAAACGTTGCATCTTTTTCGCCATCAGGGTCTGGTGGATATGATCACCCTTCGAATCAGTAGCATCCACTGACCCAAGGATGAGTTCTAAACGAATGATACGTGGAAGATGAAAAACTCACAATTCGAACAAATTTTATTCAAATATTCAAAAAAGATGCGGTCAACTTCTGCTCGATATTCCGATGGCACATCCGTGGATGGGTGAGATGTAGGAGCATCCGAGGAAGACTAGAAAGCACTAAAGCGTTAGTGTCAAGCTTGCAGACAGGACATGGTGACTGACGGTATGTGTCGCAAGCCTCCCTGGATGGGGCTCGCTCCCGTCAGATTCGGAGCCATCCTCGTCCTCTTCGTCGGAAGGCGGGGAATTCTGCGCGGTGCTGGGAATGGTACTGAGCCCGTCAGACGTGTTCGACGGAGATGTAGCAAGAGGTGCTGTCGGTTCAGACCCAAAGTACCACCCCTTTGAAGTTGTCGCCTGTGGCACGGCGGGGGGCTGTGAGACTCTAGCCACGGTAGGCCAGTTGTTGCCTGGATCTGCAAATGCATCGCGGTATCCATAATTGAACGAGTTTGGGAAGGGAGGGGGACCGTTGATTGAGCCAGAACGTGACATCCTGCCGACGGGAGGACCGATAGCTGAACTGGAGGCAAGTGGTTGGGGTATGGGCTGCATTTGTGCAGAAAAGGCATCTAGACTATTAGACGCAAGTGCTGGAGGACCTATAATTGAGCCGGCTGATAAAGAATGTTGGTGTCGTGTTGTTGGGACAACGGGGTCAGACCAGGACGACTGCAGAGGGGGGAAAGTTGACTTGGCACCCGCGACGAGAGGTGGTGATAGATCCAAGGCCGCTGCCGCACTGGGAATGAAAGTGGGAAAGTTGGGAGGCTGTTGTTGGTTTGTAGAACTGAAAGGACCGTGGTGCGAAAACATAGATGAGGGAGATGGGGGACGGGACGACTGAGACAAAACAGTAAGGGGATGAGGAAGGGGTGCAGGAAAAGGATCCGAAGGAGGTATCGGTTCTACTATTGGTATTGATAGTGGGATATCCTCCTGTGGTTCTCGCTTTAGTGCTTTCACTGATCTGTGCTCCTCTAGTTCCGAAGCGCAGCGTTTCCTTGATTGATCGGAAATGGTCAGGTGATTAGCATTTTCGACCGGAGCAGCAGCAATGGCAGCCGATGAAAAGCCGGTAGAAAGCTCTGGAACGGGAGCAACAATGGCAGAAGGAGGACATACGGGAGGAAACGAAAGAGGCGTTTGCTCGCCGACCGATACGAGAGCAATCATGTTACACACTTGTTCTATGCATGATTTGAGTTGGTCAACCTTTATATTGGTCTCTGTGCTGTGGTGATTCTGAAAAGCGTCTTGAGCATCGACAGCAATATTTGCAATGCTGTGAGTGTGTCAGAAGGAAAGTAGAAACGAACGGAAAAATATACTTTTTGAAGAGATGATTGATGTATTGACGGGGTTGAGTCACTGCGACTAGATCTTCTTGCTTAGTGGCAATGGCTTCCCCTGGAGGAGAAAAGGCGGGCAAGGACGGGAAAGAAGGGGGTATGGGATTAGTCGGGGAGATGGAGGTGTTGGCACGGCTTCGACCACCTGGAGGAGCGGCTGGGCCAAGGGCAGACTCGAGTGATGATGTGACACCTACGGTATATGACGAGGGTGAGCCGTGAAGTGAAGGAGAAGGTGCTTGAGGAGAAAGAGTTATCGTATTTTCGGGAGTCATGTCCATCGGTATCGAACTCTCGAGCATTGCGAAAGGATCGATGTGAGGATTGGGATCGGAGATAAAAGAGGGAGGTAGAATAGAAGGTGAATCGACGGGTTGCATAGGGATAAAAGGTAATGAAATTTGAGGAGTAGAAAGCCGCATGGGTTCTGATTTTTGGAGAAAGAGAGAAGCTGAATCTTGTGGAATAGTAGGAACACCAAAAGATACGAGGATGTCTGGTTGAGACTGCGGTATTTCCAAACGAGATTGGCCTGTTTCCAAACGAGATTGGTCTGTTTCCAAACGAGACTGGGCCATCTCGATGCCCATGTCTTGTTCATAAGCCATATACAGATATCGATTTCTTTGGCACGTGGACCACGCTGAGTATCATAGTATTAGCGCTAATATCACTA
>Ga0307507_10007653_pt1 | contig 15502 bp, 10 predicted proteins | sample 7_EM_MG_FD_207223 | JGI IMG/M metagenome (GOLD analysis project Ga0307507, IMG submission 207223) | Populus trichocarpa ectomycorrhiza microbial communities from riparian zone in the Pacific Northwest, United States - 7_EM | ecosystem: Host-associated > Plants > Roots > Unclassified | place... | reverse complement strand
TTTCTTTACCATAGCTAGCGCTGCACGTAGTCTTTGTTCCCAGTAGTTGATTAATACAAAGCACATGATAAAAATAAGAAAAAAATAAAAAAAAGACAGAGGATTTGGGTAGCCTCCCTCTCCTACAGAGGCAATATACGCCGCCTACAAAGTCTCTTCTCCACCATAGCAGCAAAAGGCCGCGACATCGGCGTGTCCTTATCGGTCCCCAAAACCAAACTTATCCACTGGCGGCCCCCCAACCAGAGGACACCTCCCTCGCATGCTCCGATTGAACTAGAAAACCACCTCCTCCGACCCTCCCAAGTGGTTAGATGGCTGGGTTTTTGGTTCACCCCCTCCTTCAACACGGCCCACCACTATAGACACAGGCTCTCCCTAGCCCAGGCAGTCTTCTCCTTCGTCAAGCGCCTCTCCTCACCAGGGGCTGGCGTCAGACCTTTCCTCTGCCATCGCGTTGCCGGTGGCCTCCTCCTGCCCATACTCATCTATGGTGCTGACCTCCTCACTCTGAACTACGCGGCGCTGAGAGGCATGAACAGCCTCTGGGACAGGGTCCAGAGATGGACCACGAACAACTCCTTCTCCACCCCTACCTCCATCCTGTCCCGTGAGGCTTGCCTCCCCCCCATTGTCTCCTACTGCAGATACAAGAGGCGCCTTGCCGCCCTCAGAATCGCCTGCGCCCCCCCTGACGCCAACCCGGCCTCGGCCAGACTCCCACAGTCCTTCCCCTCCCTCTCCTCCTTCAGGGCCCAGGACGCCTCCAGGCACCTCAGAATAGACCTCTCCTTCGTCTACCTCCCCCTTAGCTGGCGCACGAAGGTCCCCTCTCCACCAATAAGGAAACACCTTCCCGTTGACGCCCTGGCACATCTCACCCTACCCTTACAGGAGGGCCTCACACGCCTTCCTCTTGTACTCCACGCCCCCCCCACCCGGAACGGAAATTCCCCCCCCAGACCTCATGAGAAAAACCTACCAGGCCCTCCGGACCCGCGCTAGGAACATGCCCATCCAGGACCGGATCACCGACGATCCTGCGTCCCCATACTACGAATAGCCCCCCTCCCTTTCCCCACACCCCTTTATGGGGCTGGGTAAGTTTGTGGCGGGGAGAATCCATCAAATGCGGTCGGAAAAGAGTTACCTGGCCGCCCACCCCTCATGGTCCGACGAGGACCCAGACCCAACCTGCCTGCAATGCGAGATCGGACCGGAGTCCTTTCAACACGCCATTCTTACCTGCCCTGCCTGCGAACGGGCCCGAGACCTCCTGCTGAAAGATGTCTCCTCCCTGGCGCACGACGCAACAACATGGTCCGACCCCCTCCTCATACAAGCACTAGGCGAGTATATCACCGACACGAAAACCGGTTTCCCCCCGGACCAGCTCCCCGACTATTACTCCCCCCCTCCCGCCCTCCTTTCCCCAGACTAGAAACATGGTTTCCCCGCGGAGGCTTTTTTTTCTTTTGGCCTTTTATTTTGTGGAGATTGTATGTTTTATTTTCCTTCGTTTAACTTTCCTTGCAAGAAACGCCTAGAGCGAGAAGTAGTTCTAGCGTTGTAATCTCCCTATATTTTGTTTCCATGGGGAACGATAGGCACATGGTTTTAGCCTAAGTAGTTTCAGTAAAACGCAGTGGACTGGGAATATGGTTTCTTTTGTTGTATGTTTTGATTTATAGGTTTTGTTCTTTCCATAGCTAGCGCTGCACGAAGCTTCTTGTACCTAAAAACAATGAACACATGATAAAAAAAAAAAAAGGAAATAAAAAAAACAAGACAGAGGATTTGGGTTCTTCACGCAACCATCTAAGTTCTTTCATACACTATACTTTCAATACAAAGATCTTTATCTATCACGCTTTCGGGAATCAAGACACCACTCTCTTATTTGAGCCTAGCGATCAACGTTGCTAGATAGGAGTCAACGGACTTAGCGATCGCAACAGATATCAGGCAAAGGAAAAAGTGATCGTTAGGAGACTATCGGTTACCTGCTGCAAGTATCACCCGGAGGGAACAGGATTGTAACATTTGATTGCGTCAACCAGCAGCACCTAACAAGCAGACAAAACGGAGACCAACAACGAGAACAACATCGACCCCGTAGCGGAAAATCTCGACCTTTCCTCCATAGGAGAAGGACTAGAAAGGGCCTTAATGGAAGAGAGGGCACCGACCCCTACAACACCAGAACCACCATCACCAATTGGATCAGAAGAAACAGACGAACCAGGAAGGACACGAGGAAACACGATGGCGGCTACAGCAGAACAAGGAGGAGTTACATACTGGGACACAACCCCGATCCTAAGCCCGGAACAGATGAGACAAATCATCACATCCCTAAGTCGAGGAACGAGGAAACCCAAAGCCAAAGAACCTGAGGTTTACCGAGGAGAACGGCACAAACGACGAGGATGGCTAGCCCAACTCATAGTGTACTACAGGACAGTAGGGTGGCAAAATGGCCACGATGAGGAAAAGATCCTCTATGCGACAAGCCTCCGAAGAGACGATGCAGGAACCTGGATCACACCCTACGCAGAAGAACGAATCACCCCAGCATGGGACAATTGGGCAGGGTTCAAAGTGGAATTACAAAGACAATTTGGCATAATCGACGCCAAAGGAGAGGCAAGGATCAGACTGAAGAACATAAAGCAAGGCAAAGGATCAGTTACTGAATACTGGAACGAATTCCGCCTAGTGGCTAGCGAAGCCGAGTTGGACGACTCAACCGGAGGGGAACTGCTTCTTGGAGGAATGATCGCAGAATTGCAGAACGCCTGGGGAGCTCGCAGCGAAGAATACGAAGAGCTCGAAACCCTAGCCCAATGGGCAATCAGGAAAGAGACCAAGTTGGCAAAGGTCAGGTATATCCAAGGGTCACCATCAACAAAAAGCTTCCAACGAGAAACAATCACACCACGAGACCCGGATGGGACATACCGACCCTCAAATAACGGCAATCAGAACTATGGCGACCCTATGGAACTAGACGCGACTCGGAAACGACCGAGATTCAACATCTCGAAGGATGAATTCCAAAGGAGGATACGAGAACAACTATGCCTCAAATGCGCACAACCGGGACACTTAGCCAGGAATTGCCCGAAAAAAGACGGACCCAAGCCATTCAACGCACAAGCCAGGAGTTGGCAACCTGCTAAGAAAACCGCCCCTTGGCAAACCAGACCAAAGATTAGGGAAATCGAGGTCGAACGGGAACCCAAACAGTCGGGAAACGACGACTGTCCCCAGTAAGAGATGGTCTGAGGGACAGACCCGAACGAAAACCCATCATCATGGAGAACTACTACGCGGCACTCAACTATACAGATACACTCGAAAACGACAATGACCACATTATGGTCAAGATACAACTACATGGCGGAAAAGAGTCAGTCACTATAAACACTATGATTGACTCAGGAGCAACAGAAGACTTCATCGACAGAGAAGTCTGCAACAAACACTGGATCAAGATGATCAGAGCAAAACACCCTAGGGAGATTTACCTTGCAGACGGAAAACCAAGCGCCATGGGTCCTGTTACCCATATCACGAAAGTACCTATGGACATTAGTAGCCATATGGAATTGGCAACCTTCCAAGTGGCAAACCTCCAAAACCATGAGGTCATCCTCGGGATGCCATGGTTAAGAGAACACAACCCCACGATGGATTGAAACGACAAAATGATCACATTCAACAGCGAATGATGTACGACTTGGTGTCTCAAAAGTTCGCCCATTGCATATGCGGTACCCGAAGAAAAAGCCCTGGAAGAAAATCTCATCACCAGATTCTCCAAGATCCAGGCCAGGAATGGCCCGACGGCCAATGACCAGAGTGTCAGAGTTAGGAAGCTATCCGCCGGGGCGAGAGTGCCTATGAAGGGAACAGCAAGAGCGGCAGGACACGACCTGTACGCCAACGAAGGAACCGACGTTCCTGCCAGAGGGCAAGCAATTGTTGGGACGGGGATAGCTATTGGATTACCTCACAACACCTATGGACGAATCGCACCACGAAGCAGTCTAGAAGTCAAACATCGACTCATGACAAATGCAGGTGTGATACGCATCAGGAAAATGTCGGAGCGTGGTCCAAGGTGGTCCTGAACGCTCCTGGTCCACCAAGGGGGGTTGTGGTCCCCGTGGTCCACCTGGTCCACTCCGATCCATTCTGATCCACACTTTTTGAAATTTTACCAAAAATGTGGACCAGGGTGGATCAGGGTGGACCAGGAGGACCAGGGGGACCATAACCCCCCTTGGTGGACCAGGACTGGTTTTTACATTTTGCTGATGCTGGTGAGGATGGACTCTGTTGAGCCAGAGAGAAAGACAGACAACATGGTGGATGTGTTTAGGGAAGAAGTGGAGAGGTTAAAGGCTGCGAAGAAAATAGAGCTGAGGGAAGAGGAAGAGACGAAACTTGGATGTTTGGGAGATGAAGATGTGATTATGGGAGGAGTGATAGTAGCAGGTGGAAACTTCCGAAAGGCCAAGAAGAAGAAGAATAAGAAGAAGCGGAAGTCTAAGACGCCTGCGAAGGAAGTTGAGGAAGTGGAAAAGGAGGAAGAAGAACAAATAGAGAATGAGGACATGGACGGTATTATAAGAAATTGGACAAAAGCGGAGGGAGAGAATTATGTGGAATTGAAGGATACAACTATAGAGGTTGTATCAGATTATCATATGTGGTAGTGGGAAAGAATGTTTGGCGGATAGATTTTGGTCTTCTTCTGTGGAGGAGGGATGTTGGGTTAACACTTGGGGCTGCAAGTGTTGACGTGAAGTGATTTATTTATGAGGGGATGGGAGGTGGATTTATTTTGTAAGAGATGGTAGGGGGTGAGCTGGCGTACCTCGGAGGTGTACTGCCGTAGGCTAGAGTACCTGGATTGGGATGCTTCCTGTAGTTACTACAAATATATGGTATTTACATGCTAAGGCCAGATTTGGCAACCGTTAGCCGGACCCGGTCGGGGAATCGGATTTTCAGTCTTTTCGGCGCTCAAATGACCCGGCACTCTTGGTAAGTTTAAATATTTTCAGCAAACCGGAAAGTCCAAATGGTTCTAGGACAGGCTTAGCGCGCCTGGCAGACCACTACAGGGAGCCTGTCATGGTCCTAGCAAACGTGCCTTTTCCCGGGTTTCCGAATTGAGTTCTCCTCATGGGTGGATATATATCCCAACCCTCGAAACTGGAGAAATAGAAAAGTAACCTGCCCCCAGGCGGGGAGGGGATGAAGGAGCGACGAGAGTTTGGTGGGGAGCTAGGCGTTTGCTCCTTCTACAGGCTCATTCCAGCCCCATCGCCTCACGCGCATATTGCAACTTAAAGGAGGTGGGAGGCGTTGAAGGAAACATGTGAAGCTTTTCACTATTGAAGGTTGATCGGGTTTATAGAAGCCCATCCTCTTTCGTCGGTTTACTGCCTGCTTGGTATGTAGCCAAAATAATGTCTAGGGCATACTCGGTCTTGATTGACCTGGCTGATAAGTTAGGCTTTTTTCTGTTCGAACTTCTAGCAAGAGGAGGATACAGAAGAAAACAGAGATTTCATACACTACCATGGCGGTATTAGAGATAGTTGGTATTACGGAGGTGGGGACCTGAGAAGAGGACGAGGGAGGGGGTGTGCGGCGTGAGCTCCGGGCTACCCGTGAATATCTACCGGCCGTACCATGTTCACGTACATATGTTCCATTAGAAATACTGCTTACTTTTTAGTCTCTTTCTGTTCTTGTTTAGTTTCTTTTAGTTTGATTTGAATACTAGAACACTGAATGTTCCATGTCATCCTTAATTAACACTTTGCTTTATTTGTTCATTTAGAGCATAGTTTTGTAATTGTGATTATGGGGGAAGGAATGTATACTGGTGGCCATGGAAGGCCTAGACTTTAAGGATTCCAGTGGAGGTGCACTTACCAGTTATTCCTCTTGAACGCATGAGATGTTCCAATTAGCAATCAATAACCGGCGTTATAACCTCCTTTCCCGAACGCATACCTTCCACTTACACTGTTAAACCCTTAGGCCGCTGTGCCGCCTTGGGCACAGTATCGTACACACACACATCACTTAAGGAAATAGATTATACGGTTACGAAAGACTAAACTCCCTACCGTGTCTAACTATTTTGGGAGGGGATTACGATCGTGGTTACACTTAAAATTGTCACTTTTGGTTACAAATTTCGCGCAGAGTTTAGTCTTCCGGAACTCAAACTTATTACCTTATCCTATTATACTATAAAAACTAGGGGTAATCGAATCAGCTGCAATACTGGTGGAGCTCCCTCCTCTACCAAGTACTGGGCTCGCCTCTCCTGTTTTTTTTCCTGTGCTTTTCGCCCCACTTCCAAAGGAGGTAATTCTCGACCACATACGATCGCCGAAAACCCAAATACACAGTCCCCACTGATTGGCTTGTAGCCCTAGATTACTAAGATTCGCCAAATCAGGAGCGAACTGTGCATTTTGGGGGGTTGTGTATTTGGGTGTTCCACGATTGTAGCACACGGCTCCATTATTCTCGTGTTTACGACACATCCCGTCTCTTTGATCTTGGAATGCACTTCACCAAGAGCATATGCCCTTCGTAAAGGGCGTATCCCTATACGAACTCTCTCACTTTTCGCGACGAGTAGAACCCTGTAACTTGATCCGGACTTTGGGAGATCGTGTCGGCTTTGGCTCTATTCGAATCTATCTTAATGAGCGAAAGGACTTTCTTGGAGCCTCTGACTCTGTGAGGGTACGACATAAGATATTACTTGATTAATGCCGTAGTTCATAATCCTGATTTCCTTTAGAGAGGCCATGACCTCCCTCACTGGTTGGAGGATAGCTAATACTTGAACCCTGTTGAAGTCGTAGAACAGTACAGCCAGTAAACTAGCTTAGGCTCCTATATCCATGTGTTTCTGTCTGCCCTCTGGGGAATGATAGTACGGGCCTTGTGGATTGGTGGGAATAAACCCCGCGTAAGTAAAGCACTAGAGCTGGATTAAGGCTTCATTGGGCACGATGTCTCTATGCTGGGAATGAGCATTGCTACATTTCCCTATTTATCTCCCAGTAGGACATAAATGGCCACTTTTCCTCTTCAATTGCGAGGGAAGGAAGTGTGTGCCAGCAACGTTACGCTAGTGTCGCGAGCATGGCAGAGGGTTATTCCAAATATTACAGCAGAGCTGTCACCCAGAAGGAATCCTAGGAGTATGATAAAACCAAAAGCTCCAGAAATCAGCCCCTCCTTCTCTTTTTTTCATAACCTCCCGTTAATTCATGCTTACCAGCCAAGATACCTTAGGCAGCTTTAGTCTAGGGAAAAAGAGAGCCCATATTCCCCCCACACACTTTCGTGGCAGCATACAACCAACCCCGGGAAGAGCAGAAGACCCACTTATTATAATAGAAAGAGATAAGAGGACGAATGTGAAAAGTACTGTATCGCACTCGTATAGCGTATGATATCTAGACTATGACGCAGAGTGTAATTTTGACTTTCTTGGGTACTGATCGTATTTACTCGTTTAGAGTCACTGAGAATTACGTCAGAATAGGCGACCGGGAAACTTCTTGGAGAGATTAGGATACCCTACTGAAGGATCTGTGGGGGGATGAAAAGAGTAAGTGAAATCCAAGGGCTGAAGAACAGGCTGCAGTTCTATACAGTATTGTGATAAATAGAGAGGGAGGGGTGGGGGAGGGAAACTTTCTGGCGAACGAGATTCAGGTATCATGGGAAATTCCAGTTTAAGACATCAGGAGCCACATGTGAATAAAAAAATAAAAAAGAGGCGTGGAAGTTGCTATCAGATTCCTTAGGCCCCCCCTCATGCCGAAAACATTCCTAGCATCATTCTACGCTCCCTACAGAATCTCTTCACAATTCCGCAAGATAAGTCCATTCGCTCACTACTGGTGTAGTGTTCGGGTATTAGAAAAAAATCGGAAACCTACTGTATCCCAGCTGATCCTACCTGTATAAAAACCTCCATGGAGACAAAGACTATGTTTTCCGATTTTTATGGACACACCCGAGCCGGCACTATCTAACACGTGGATCACCCATAACCTGCGCAATCCAGGATCCAGGTGGTTTCCAACCGCCACTGAAGGCGGGTGTGCGTGTGGGGTTTGTGAGCAGTAAATTATGACTAAGGCGGCGAAAAATGCCCACCGGTAAAGGTAAATTCGGCGCTGGTCGTCTTACTCAAGGGATCAAGTGACGCTGATAGAGTTGCCTAGCAGGAATGTGCACTTTGCTTGAGATTAGCATCCTGTGGTTGTGCGGAGGCGAGTGAGGGTCATGAGAGGTCACTCGATGATTTCAGCGGGGGTGAACTTTATTTAACGGGCGATAGAAAGTATTTTTGGGCCGTGATAACCATTTCTATATATCCATGTGCGATAGCTATAGCAGGTAGTTTTAGGGAGTAATAATCAAAGAATAGAGAATAAAGGCACAAATCCCAATCTATAACTTGGGAAGGGGAAAAGAAAAAAAAAGTAGGAGTAATAGCGAGACAGTACGTTAATCCAGCAACATCGTGGAGATTCGTAACAAGTAAGAGAGGGGGAAAGGACAGAAACACAGGTTATCGTGAAGTCGTTATATCATAGAGAATCATAAGGGGGGAGGTATAGGTACAAATCGCGACGGAAAAGACTGGGAAAAATTGGGGGCGAAATCGTCAATTACTGCTCTCGGCAGTAGCGGTAGTAGAGCTACTGCTCCCAAGAGCTATCCCAGCTCGAGCACACAGCTCATCAATCTCCCTGCTACTATCATAATGTGGCTGACATATCTCGCGAGCAATATCAATATATTTCACCAATAGCCCCCCACTAAGTCGCCCTCCCGCCGCCTCCATCTCCGCCGCAATCTCTGCCTGCAGAGACTGACCTCTATCGAGTGCCGCTAGCAACTGGCCAATTGAATTATCTTCGTGCGCTGAATCTTCCGATATTAGAGAGCTGGAGGAGCCCCTGCGCGCCCCAAAGGACGCCTCGTCCTTTGGCTGGGGGGCCGCGGACGAGTCCTCAGATACACCGAGCGGTCGGGGCCAGGATTTGCAGACGTTCGATAGTATTCTTTGTAGCTCTTGGTATACCTTCTTATATTCTTCCTCCACTGCCACCCGTTTGTTCTCCGCCTCCCCTCCCTTCCCCTCCACGGCTACGGAGCGTGGAGGGAATTCTAAGAGTGCGGTCCGCTGCCCGCGGGCGCCCTCCGTCTCAGTCGGCCCAACTGCTGGAATGGGGCTAGTCTCCGATTCAACCACGGTTTTGGATTGCCCTGTGGGGGCTTGTTTTTCTGGAGTGGCGGTTTGTGTGACTTCTGCGCTTGGTAGTGTGGTTGCGACCCCCTGGGGCTCAGTGCCCGAAGAATGGATATCCTCAATATCTTCCCTTTCGCTACCAGTGCTGCCGGCTGTGGGGGCAGATGTCTCTCCTTGAAGCTGTGCGCGGGCTGTGATCCTTCGGAGGGCGTGGGTGAAGGTCCTAAATTGGGATTGGGCCCATGGTTGCTGGGTTGGGAGTGAGGTGGGGAGGAAGTTATGCTGGTGTTCATTGTATCGGTCGGAACTGGATTTGTTGGACCTCCTATCACTCTCATCGCTCGCGTCCTTAGATGGTGGTTCTTCTTCTTGGCCCTCTTGGGATGGAGGGCTGAGGAATGGGTGGGGGATTACGGTGTTACCTTGTGTTCCTTCGCCGTCACTATCGCTTTGACCGCCCTCCGGGGGTAAGTGTGTGGATTCGTCGCGTTTTTTGGTAGGGGTGATTTCGGGGATTAGGTCCTCAAGCTTGTCCCAGTCGTCCTGGTCCCATTCCGAGGGAGGGTTGGAGTCGGAGTCTTCTCCAGGCTGCTTTCCCTTCTCTTGGTCCTCGGGTGTGATTTCTTCTACCCAGGCCCAGTCGCCTTTGGTCCATTCGTCAATCTCATCCTCGCCGTTGCCATCCTCCTCATGCTGATGCTCCTGCTGGCACTCCTCTTGCTTGCACTCCTCTTGGCGCTGTACTGCTTGATTTTCGTTTGTTCCAGACCTGCGAGCTGGGGTCTTATTACCTTGTTGATTTGATCCACTTCCGGTTGGTGCGGAGGAGAGATTAGAAGAACCCCAGCGGGTGTGGGTTCCAGGAGGTCCATCACCACCGCCGTTACCGGGATTCCTCGGGTCCCCGGGGAAGGTATTAGGCCTGCAGCCCGCTGGCCCATACCGGCTATTCAGGGGTTGTTGTTGCTGCTGCTGCTGTTGCTGGCCTGAGCTCTGTTGCGCAGGAGGTCTCTGCTGGGTGTCAGCTTGCGGAGGCGGTGGAGGAGGAGGAGGAGGAGGAGGAGGAGGAGGATCCACGAGAGTGGAATTCAGGGAAGGAGAAGGACATGGCAGACGTGGTAATATTAATTTGGCAGCGGGGGGTTTATCAAACGCCTCAACTAGACTCTTGGTAACTTCCTGGGTGCGTTTTGCATGTAGAAGGCCTTCCTTGCTGCACTGGAGCATTTCCAGAGCCATCTGGCGGATGCTGTCGTGTGTTCTCCGATCTATCAAGAGCATCTCCGATTCCTGCTCCCCTTGCTCGGTCTGGACTGCCTCCTGCCCGCACTGGACGAGGCCTACGTGCGCCATTATAACGCTCCGCAAGTCCCCTTCAGAGATTCTTGTTGCTTTCGCTCTCCTCCCAAGCGAAGAATTCCCGAGTGTCACCGGCGTCAGGAGATCTATGAATCCTGAGAAGTTCTGTGTTGCGGTGACCGGGAGATATGGCGGATTGCTTGACGGAGCTATGGGGTAATAGCTGGCTGTACTGCGTCCGAATCTCTCTGCGGCTGTCTGCACGCTCTCGCCGTCGTGTGCTAAACTGGTTAAGGGTCTATTCGGTCGTAATTGCTCGTGTTAGTCAACGACTGCAGACCGGATCTTCTGACCTAAATAGGGCGGACACCCCTATTCAAACGAAAAAAAAAAAAACTTCAAAATTTAATATAAAAAAAACACCCCACTCACAGAGAAACTATCTGGTTCCCCACCTTCCACAAGGCCAGAAATGGCCTGCGCTTCGGTTGCGAATGGGATGGAAGCGATGAATGACCAAGGAAGATTGTCCCAGGCGTGATATCGTCCACCCTCTCAACAGTGATTCCGGAAACGCCTGCCATATTGTAATTATAGAATTAACGCTCGGGTATTATCGAATAGTAGAGAAAGTTAAGGAAAAATTGACAATTAATCTTTAGGAAGAAGGGTTATATACGCGTTATAGTCCTATGACAAAACCAAACCCATTTTCCATCCGAGTGATAGCGGTGAATTTGCTCGTATTTATATAACCAAGGCGGGAGAGGTTTGGTTTTGGCGGCTCTTCCAAACCTTTGAAGTATCTCGAAAAAAATGGTTAGAAATGTTAGCGGGGAGAAAAGCCCTCCCTCCGCCCTCGTTTTGAGAGTAAGCTGGGTAGTACAGAATCCTTTTCGTAGCCTTGTCTCCTAAGTGGGTCTTTGAATAATTACCGGTACCCGATATCACACAAAGAAGGGGGTAATGGATTTACCCTACCGTATTCCACACCATAGCGAGCCATCTGCAAGTTTAAGCAATGTTATTGGCTGAACCTCAGTCCGAATTTAAATAGTGGCTAGTATTTGGGTGGATGGCTCCCTATGCCGGGCGCTCGCTATGGTGTGGAATACGTTATCTAGACGATCGGACTGATGATCCACTTACGACAACATACTCTGGCTTCTCTTACCCCCCCATTGGTAAAGACTCTCAAGAATGAAAAACAAAAATAAAATAATGCCAGTCGGGGGGGGGGGCCTCGGCTACCACAGGTTATGAACTCTTTCGAATTGAAAGACGCCAGAATCTGCAGATTGAGCTCAGCACTGCTTAGCCACATCATTTTTTTCCTTGATTGAAAAGTGACATGTTTCAGCCGCATTCAGATTTTGGCATCCTGCATTAACCAAGCTGTGCTTTTAGAACGGCAGGCTCCGGCTAAGACCAAGTTGCGCTCTTTCCCTCCTATTTACACCCTTTCTCACCAGATATGCCAGAAAGATGAAGTGTCTGGCTTTTTGCCTAAGTTGGAGTATGAGCCTGTGTGAGCCTGTGCCCTATCACGACATCCACCTGATTCACCTCATGTTGCGCAAACGCAGCTGCCTGTACCGTATCATCCCGTAGATCCATTACAATTCGTCGATGGCGAAGTCTTAATTCCCAATGATACAAGTACCGCATTGAGTTGCGGTGAAGGAGGGGCAGGTGAAACATTCCTTATCATCTTAGAAACCCCAGGCGCCAACGACCCACTTCTTAAGCTTAGACTAAACACCATCTGGTCAGATGGCCGATGTGATTAAGTTGGGAAATCAAGGGTGTTTCTTTTAAGTCATCGTTGCACTTGTAATGTTCGTAGAAATGTGAGAATGTTAGTTGTGGTCAAGTTTGGCTGAGGTCAGGTTCTGAATAAGTTGGCATAACTGCGGGGGAGGAGATGGAGCTAACTTTGTTAGGCCTTCTGTCGTCGTTACCGTACGGTAAGAGCTTGGATACCGTGGTTGGACCGTTTGCCGGGTAGTCCAGAGTTTCCTCCTCTGGAAAAGGGGCGAAAAATCTACCAAAAAAACCTGCTCTCCGTGGCAAAAAAAAAGAAAAAAAAACCCCCCAGACCTTACTAGGAGAGGCAACTCCAACGTCCCAGCACATGGTCCAATTATTCGAGTTCTTACGGTATTCCAACCAAATCGCCATCACAACCAGATTATTGTTAAAGAACTCAAGACTTGTATCACTGGAAAATGGGTGTCAAATTGTGCTCGGCGACTGTTCATGTTGGACTTTTTTCTGCATGAGGGCCGCTCTGGCTCTTTGTGGCGCCGCCCTAGCTTTTTTACAGTTCTCTAGGTACAGCACGGTACTCCCTATGATATCTAGCTGTTCTAAGTTAGCCTAATTTAACTTACAATACAGTGCGAGTGCCATGGGAGATATTTTCGTACTGTGAGCATATTTGTAAAGGGCAGGTGCTTTAGTGTAGTACAGAAAGCCCGAAATGAAAAAAGGTTTCGTACACGACAAAGGTAGTTAACCAGCAAAATGATCCCTGTCTTATACCAAAACACCTCCCCTAGCACTCGTACAAGTACTTGTACAAATATCTAGCATAAAGTATCTGAAAATAAGACAAGGTCTATTTTCGTTGGTTGGGTGTGTAGTAATAGCAGCATTTTCAGATACTTATTTCCAGATAGACTAAGTTCCTAACCGTGTTCTCAGTTCACGAATCGCAATGTCCACCATACCTTTCCTCCCTTCCCCAAAACAGAAGGATGCTCATTTCTGCTAGCGCCTGACCAGTAAACCAGGATTCAAGGAGTGGAAAAAGCCGAAGCCTTGCGAATGCAGTGCCCCCCGTCTGAGACAGTCTCATATCACCCCCAAGTTTCCTTTTAGGTACCCACGGCTAAGGTCGCAGGGTCAGGCGCAATCCGGGCTCAGATCCTTAGCGAAGTATTCGTCTTTCTGAGGTGATTGTGGAGCTCGACTTTCTTTTTTTTTTTGGCGCCGAGTGATACGCAATGACGCGCAGTCTTGTGCGACAAAAAAAAAACAATACACGAGAGTAATCGACACAAGGGTGAATCAGGAGAAAGTGTAAATATCCATAATTTCTTGACCTTGATGTCGAAATAGACACGACATCATACACACAAATGACCGAGCCCAATTTATACACCTAGAGCGAAACAGCAATACGAGTGATACAAGTAGAACAGGAGATAGGAAAGGCTTAGAAAATGTAGACTACCTCTCCTCAGAAGGACCCCTCAGTCTCTCTAACCCATCCAACCTCCCCAAAGCAGTAAACAAAGCCTCTAACTTCCCCTTCAAGAACAGCTCATCAAGATTCACCCAGCGATCATAGTCCTCCACCACAAACTCCTGATGAAGAAACAGCATCACAACCCCATAAACCTCCTTATCCAACGCTTCCAATCCCGAAACCAAAGGCTCCGCAATCTCAACGACCTTCTCAATAACCACCGCCTTCAGATCCCTCGCCTCCACAGTCTTGTCCATCACCCCAGAGGCAGACTTGAGCGCCTTCTTCGACAGAGCCCTCAACTTGTTGAACTCTCGAAGGAGAGCTGACCTGGCAATCTTGTACTTACCCTGCACGGTGAAACCCGAGTATTTAATGCGTTGCTCCCTCGCCTTCGGCATCTGCTGTTTGTGCCCTTCGAGCCTCAGCCCGGCCAGCATCTCCGCGGGTGCCTGATCCCAGAGCATGTTTGCGAGGAGGGTGTATCGCTCACGGACCCGGCGGATCGTTGCCTTGAAGGCCTCGGTTAGGACGCGGAGGTCCTCATACGCTTCCTCGAACGCGGTGGAGAGGTCGCAGATCTTGGCGCGCATGTCGTTCGGCGCCCAGTGCGAGCGGGCGCTACCTTCCGCTGCTAGCTCTCCCGCTACCAGCCCAATGACTATGGGGCGGGTGAGGTTAGTGAACACCTGCGACGCACGGATGATCTTCTCGAGGTCGTAGCTTGCGGCTGCGGCCGCCGCGGAGGAGGTCCGCATACGACTCTCTAGAAGGACTCTTTGCGGGGTGACTAGTTGGATCCCTGTTTCGGCGATTGGTGTCACGGCGGTGTAGAAGACGGAAGTGGCACCCCCTAGGATATTTTGGAGGACTGGATGGTCGGTGAGTGAGTTGAAGGTTCCGTGGACGCCTTGGCGCACTCGGTCGTTGGAGTAGGCGAGGTAAAGGAGGATCCAGAAGACCACAGCATTTATGAAGTTGCTTTTCATCGTGGCAATTTCTTTCGCCGTGCGCTTATGCCTGGCCTTTGCCTTCTTCCCTCGAGTTTCTGGGGGTGCCCTCGCTGCTGAGAGGTCTTCGGAGAGGTTTCGGCGAATTTGCTCGACCTCCTCCCAACGTGCTCTAGCGTTTCTATCAGCATTGCATTTTCTGAGAAATAGAAACCAAGAGCTGGAGATCACTAACCCTCCAAATCCATCTCGATACCCACTCCTATCCTGGACATTCTTCACAGCTACACTACTACCCCCCCCCAAACTTGTCCGAGGAATTGGACTTCCCTTAACATCTATATCAACCGGCACATGGCCGATATTCTGTTTCTTAGGGGCAGTCTTCCTAGCCCCCTCACCCCCAATAACCCTTTTCCCCCACAGAGGGCCCCCCCGTCCAAGCCTGAGCATAGCATCCTTCGCCGACGAAGTAAGCGCCAAGGCATCTTTAATAATGGTAGGTGTAAGGCTAATAATCGCGTCTTTAGCCGCAGACAACAGAGGTTCATATTCCCCCTCCCTCTCCTCCTCCTCCTCCGGCTCCTCCCCCTCTTCCTGCTCCCCCTCATCCTCCTCCTCATCCTCATCCCCCTCCTCATCCTCATCCTGATCATCCTCATCCTCATCATCCTCATCCTCCTC
>Ga0307507_10007652_pt1 | contig 15502 bp, 3 predicted proteins | sample 7_EM_MG_FD_207223 | JGI IMG/M metagenome (GOLD analysis project Ga0307507, IMG submission 207223) | Populus trichocarpa ectomycorrhiza microbial communities from riparian zone in the Pacific Northwest, United States - 7_EM | ecosystem: Host-associated > Plants > Roots > Unclassified | place... | reverse complement strand
GGCGCCTATAATAATATACCCTATAAGCGCCTCCTATACATCCTTAGGGCAAAGGGCTTCCTAGAATAGATTATATAATTTATTTAAGGGTTTATAGGCCAGAAAGAGATATTACTAGTCTTTAACGGATACCAGAGCCCCCCTATTATAGTTATAATAGGTATACTATAAGGATTACCTCTTTCGCCTATACTCTTCCTTTTCTTTATAAGCAACTTACTTAATACCTTTAAGAAAGGGGCGACCTAGGGGATAGGCTTTGTTAATAATATAAACCTAATTATATATGGGCCAACAGCCGCAGAGAACTGTAGAACATTAAAGAAAGCCTATAACACCTATATAGAATAGGCAAGATGATATAGAGTCCAATTCTTACTAGAGAAATACTAGCTAATCTATTTTATAAGAAAACGTAACTAATCTGCAGATCTTTAGTATATAATCCATATCTAAGGCTTTAGGGGTTAACCAGTTTAGGGCCTAAGGGTATTAGGAGTATAGGTAGATAGTAAGCTCCGGTGGAGCGCATATACGGTATAAGCGGCCCATAAGGGCTAAGTATAGTACATTATATTATCTAGGATTGTTAATTCTATATAGGGCCTATGCTTCTAGAGGTTACGCCTACTATACACAGCAGTTATCTAGCCAACTATAACATATAGATCCAGTATTTGGGCTATTAGAGAAACTAAGAAGGGCCCCCCTAAATTACTCCTTAAACCACTCTAAAAGGTCTAAACAGCCTACCTCTAAAGCATAACAGGCGGGTATAAGCAAACGGCCACAGCACTGCTTAAGAAGGAAGCCAATATTCCCCCCCTATAACTATATATTAAAGCCGCTATAATATTGTGACGGCTCGAACCATTGAACAAATGTCTTAACGAAGACTTGAACAAATGCTTCCAAGATAAAGCGAACGAATGCTGTATTACGAAGATATCAAGGTGAGGAGCAAGAGAAGTGGTGAGGCCACGTCTAAATACACAAGCCAAGCCCTAAGCGAACCCCTGACTAGGTGACGCGCCCCAGCGCCGTCACAAATATAAAGGGCGTAAAGTAAACGTAACTCTAATACTATAAAGTATATTAAGATACGCCTAAATAAACTATAGAGGGACCCTAGGGCGTCTTATAGGAGAATAAACTAATAACCCTAAAGTAGGGAAGAGATATTAGAGAAATAGGTAAAGAAAGCAGAAGAAGAATAGTGCTGCATTAGGGCCCAGGCCTATATAGAGGAGGAAGGGAAACGTATAAGAGGCTAGTAAAGACAATAATAAGAAAGAGAAAGGAGCTAAAGTAGAGCATAAAAAAACGCCAGGAAACCATCTTCTATAATATAATACTGGTTGGACTAACGCTAGAGAGGCGTATAGGAGTTAAAGATATAGGGGCTAACTTAGGCAAGAGAAACCTAAGCCGTGGTATGGTTAACGCTATAGGGGGTAAATACTTAAGAGCTCCAAGAAGGCCTAATAAAGGCAGAAAATATAATAGTAACACTCTTAAGAACAGGGATAATAGGACTAAAAGATTAGCTCTACTAGGTAGGTGTCCTAGTAGGCAGCCTAAGATGTAAATATAGCTGGCTAAGACAGACACTAAAACATATAATACTATTATGCCCCCTACGCACTAACCAAGAAGCTATACTCTTAGTAGCTAGCATAGAGAACTATAATATACTACTCTTAATATAAAAAGGTCTTAAGGCGGTTACCTAGTGGCTTATTAGCTAAAATATGCTAGACCAGTTTCAGGTTATAAGGGAAATGGTAATAAAAGGCAAAAGGGCGAGTAATAGGCGCCCCCTAATAACTCTACAGTAGTAGAGCAAAGTTTGCGATACTAGCGCGTCCGTAGGCTTATTACGGCAGTAGTGGTTCCTAAGGAGGTTAAAAAGTAAGGTAGTAGAGCACCATAGGTGACTTATAGGCGCCTTGTAGGCGAGTCCTAAAAGGCGGGGAGACGGATTACGGGGTTTTCTTAAAAGAGTTTTCTCCCCACATATATATAAGGAGTAGTCCGCGTGGGCCCAATAGGGATCCAAATCGGACGTTAAGCAATGAATAATAATAGTAAACCCATATAGTTACCTACTTTTAATACCTTATATAATAAAAGGCAAGTACTATTAAGCCGCGATTTATAGACTTTATTAACAATTAACAGCCTTAGTATACTAGGGATATTTCCAAACCTTAAGCGGTTAACTTTAGAACTAAAGGAGTCTAAAAAATTATAGGATATAGTCCTTTAGTTAGCCACCTCTCTATTATTAAATATGTTAAGTTATCTAAATATATAGTTTGAGATCATTTAAACATATCTACTTTAACTACCTATATATTAAGATATAGAAAAGCTAGACGTATAAGAATATAGAGAGAAGTATAATAATAACTAAGTATATATTAAACCTCTTAATACTACTACTAGCTTAATATATCTATCTCCTTCCTAGCATACTTGGTGCTATCTACTAATACCTACATATAGATAATAGCGCCGACTAGTAGTACGAACTTGGGCCTATAGGGTAGTATAATTATAGGCACTTATAATACGCGGCCTGTTATATAAGTTCTCTAAATAATTAATAGGATAGCAAGTTATCCATCTTAGACTCTAAATAATCCTAAAGTCTGCCTACGCGCACTAATGGCCCTAATGCCGCCTACCTTCTCTTAATTATCTACTTCTATGCATTTAGCCAGAATAGAAAGTATGGATAATAGCCCTAAGGATTACATAATTAAAGATTCTGGTAATAATAATATAAATCTAAGGCAGGACTTCTTAGCTTTGACACTTATAGAGATAATAGATAATAATAGCGCGTGGCAGTCTCTAATATATGGAAGTTTTACTAATTTAGAGGAGACACTGTGTGACAGGCTTGTATAAATGCTTCTAAACCGAAGCTTGTAGATTGCTACCATACAAGAATACTAAGTTAAGGAGAAGGAGAAGAGGAAAGGAGGCTCTAGGAGGTAATATATACGGTATAGGCTAACTCCGGAGATTACGCCAAGCCAGCTACAGGGGCGGTGCCCCAGCACCGTTACACACTGCAATAATCTCTTAATTTAGGTTACCTATTAACACTAATACCAAAGATAAACAATAGACATATTAGAGAGACCTAAATTAAGGTTTAGAAGTCCTATATAGCGCATCTAGAGTTAGTAGAGTATTAACCACTTTAGAATAAGACTCTTTAGGTAGCTAGCTCTTTATCTCTAGAAATATTTAGCAATTTACTTGCCTAGTTGGGTATAATAACTAGGTAGATAAAACCATAGCAAACCCTCTTAGCTAATTCTAATAGTTCTTTAGAAATATATAAAGGCTATCTATTTACACCTTTTATATAGTAGGAAAAGATATTACGGACCTTATATTAGTAGTAATACGGCTACTTAGAGAGGACGTAGATAAACTAGTGGCATTAGCGCAAAAGGCATTAGAACCGATTAAACTATGGGATAAGGGATAACTAAGTTATATAATAGATTATATTACTAGTTTAGTATATAGGATCTATAGAAGCAGCGAAGAGTATTATATACCTTATATATCCAGTATTTTCTAGGCGCAGTATTGTGTACTTAAAGGACTATAGTCCCTACCTAGATAGTTCCTTTCTTTACAGTAAATCTTAAAATATAATTAGAGTTAATCTATTAGGTAACCAGTCCACTAGTTATAGTAGTAACTCTTTAATTAACGTCTGATACGGATCCTACTGGCCCACGCAGACTACTCCGCACAGGGGGGAAAACTTATGTATTTACAGGAAGAAAACCCCTGCAGTTAGGGGAGGAAAAACCCTATGAGCAGCCTCAGTAGGATGAAAAACCCCGATTTGCCATGTTTGCACGTAGCTGCGGCCCTGCGGGCCTACAGCACGTCCTCCTCCTTAGATGTTTTGAACTCCTTGGGAACCACTGCTTCCTTCTCTAGCTTATCCAAAGCTAGGGTTCACTACGCCCTAGCTAGGCCTTGCCAATCGATTGCCGTGTATTTGCCTCTCCCATATCTTGACCATCCCCTGTGTGCTATCTCTTATTGACCATTGCCATATACGCCTTGCCTCCCCCCCCCTAGAGCCATCGAAGGCGTAAGGGGGATTCATCCGTTCTAACTACCATGATACCAAGCAGCGGGATATATTGTATTGGGTATCTTTTATGCCTAGGCCCCAGCTAGGCCCTTTTAAAGGGTCACCACTCCGTTGAAAGAAGACAAGGAAAACCGTGGGTCGCAATCCAGGCTGCAGTATTACGGCAGTAAAACGGCGAGTGACCGCATGCTCCGCGGGCGATCGCCCTGGGGGTTAGGAGGGGCCGTATATTTGCTCGTTCGTTCGTTCGTTCGCGCGTTCACTCGTTCGTCGATGTGAGGTCGTCGATGCTTTCAATTGGGGGTCGGGGGATGTTATCGAGTACTGTTCATCCATGTTGGATCGTACAGGTGCCCTGGATAGAACAGTGTAGTAGTCGTCGTACTGTAGAGGGCCAACAGTGGTGGTTTTCAAGATCTCACCATCCGAAAACTTTTCACCACCGCCCTTAACGCCCACAACCACCACCAGGTCCTGTCCGCACGCTGTGCGACGTCTCTGCGTTGGCTCTGGATCCGATCTTCGAAGACCCAGGTTCGTAGCCGTCACCACGTACAGGTGCAGAGTCCGATTTCGACGGCCAGTCCACTAGTTATACTTATATTATTAACTTTTTATCTACCTACATACCTTGTGATGGGCTTGTATAAATGCTTCTAAACCAAAGCTTGTAGATTGCTACTATACAAGAATACTAAGCTAAGGAGAAGAAGAAGTCTGTTAGAGACTGGTAAGATACAAAGGGGTCGCCAAGGCGCTAGTAATAAGCGAGCCAATGTAGTGTCGGCAGAATATGGCAGGATTTGGCAGAGTTTAGCAGAATGCCCAGAAAGTAGCAGGTGGCGCGCTCTAGCACCGTCACATACCTAGCCTATTAGTAATTTTACCGTAGTATTTTCTATAAGGCTTTATTATACATTTACTACCTAGATATAGTATTAATAAAGTTAAATAATATGCTACTAAAAGTACTAGTTACAATGCCGTCTACGGCAGTAAGTACCTTAAAATTAGGTAATGATACTAGTATAAGAAATACTGACTTATAGTTAGTTATAATAGGATAGTTATAGGAAATAGTCGATTAATTAAGGGATAATATTTAAATACTTAAAGAAAGGATTAATGGGATTGGAGTGGTAAAGGTTGAGCTATTATTAATTAAATAATTCTTAGGGGAGAAATTAAAGCTTAAAGGATTTCTTATATAAATGCGTTATAAGGTAATATAAAAGGGTATAAAGCTGGTTATACTAAATAATTAAGTAGTATACGCAGAACTGTTCTTAACAGGATGGATACTTAAGTAATTTAAATCTTACCTTATGGAGATATAGAAGAACGGATAAATAAGTACTAATTAAGAAGTTAAGTACATATTCTTAAGTTTGGAATAATTTATAAACCGCCTTATATAGATATTTAGGGACCTAGAAGTAATAACCACGATAAAATAAAAACTTTAAAACTTAGTATAACGCACTTTAGTAATAAGTATACGACGTAGTTTTAGATACTTATAATATAGGTCAAATGGAATAATAAGGACTTAAGGTAAAAATCTAGGACGTAATTATCCTAATAGAAGATATGGACACTCTAAGGGAACTAATTAACTAAGTAATTAAAATCAACAATAGGATTTATTAGAGAGAATAAACTAAAAAGGGTTAAAATGGAGTTCTATAGTTATATAAGGCACAAAATATATAGCAACAGAGTTAAAATTAAAAACTATAGTATGGCGGACTAGAGTAAATAGACCTAAGTAGTACTAGAGAATTTAAGAAGTGGAATAAGAGACTGTAAAAACCTAAAGGTGTAATAGTGCTAAAGCGCGTTACCTGCTAAATTCTGCTATATTCTGCCACCTGTTATATTGTTGCATACTATCTAGTACTATTTCTTACTATTAGCTCGCCTACTATTGGCTTGTCTACTACTAGCGCCTTAGCGGCTTGCGCTACCTATTTATTTATACCAACCCTCGCGACCCCCTTTTTTTCTCCTTAGCTTAGTATCTTATATAATAGCAATCTATAAGCTTTAGTTTAGAAGCATTTATATAAGCCCGTTATATTATACTAAGCTCTCCCTATATTGCCTGGGAAGGCCTTAATAATATCCCACCCTAAAAAAAGACCTTTATCTATAACAACGCGTTAACGCATTATACTTAGATATTAAAAAACTTATGCTGCTACGCCTAAGAAGGTCCTAAAAATATCCTACTTTATAGGCTAGACTATACTTAACTTACACCCCTAAAAGAACCCTAGAATTAAAACCAAATTATAATTCTAATAAACCTTAGGAAGCCAATAATGGCACCTAAAGTAAGCTTATTTAAAAGACCTGCCTCTATCTAAGAGGAATATAAGATTTAGTTAGGATTAGAAATTAAAGACAATAATAATATTATAGATATATATAAGCAGATTTATGCCCTTATAGCTAATTAAAAGATTAATTATCTTTAAGCCTAAAGCACCTAAGAGACTCTAAAGGAGATCCTAGAAAGCCTTACTACCTTATAAAATAGCCTAGCCTCCCCTTTATAAAGCCTTAACTAACCTATTTACTTAACCAAATATAATATACTAGAGAGTATAGATATAATAATAAAGTAATTAAAGTCCGTTAAGCTTTCTAATCCCCTACTATTATTAGACGGTATAGACCTAACCTTTAAGAACTGGAGAATCTAAGTATAAGGAAAACTTTATGTTAACTATAACCATTTTCTCTCTAAAGAAGCTAAAATGCTCTACCTCTTTAGTTAAACTGTTAGGGATACCTAATAATACCTCTAGGCTAAGTTTAAGGATAAGTTACCTGTTTGGTTTGTGTCTATTAATAAGATAATATAATATTTAGCTGCTATTTATATTAATCTAAATAAAGTACAGGATGCCTATTATAACTATAACCACCTAATAATAAAATTAAACTAATTCTTTGCTAAGTTCTAAACTTAATTCTTATACCTAGCCGTCGAAAACGGACTCTGCACCTATATATGGTGACGGCTATAAACCTAGGTCTTTGAAGTTTAGACTTAGAGCTAACGCAGAGACGTTATATAATGTGTGGGTAGGATCTAGTGGTCGTTAAAATGTTATAGGGGGTAGTAAAAAGTTTTTACACGGGATGGTGAGATCTCGAAAACCACTACTATAGTCCCCCTTTACAATAAACAACTACTACTCTTATTCCGAGCCTACCTATATAATCCAACATAGATAAGCAGTATTTAATAACATCCCTTAACCCCTAATAGAAAGCATTAATGACCTTATATTAATAAACAAGTAAACGTAAGCGAGTAACCAAATGAGTAAATATACGGCCCCTTCTAACCCCTAGGGCGATCGCCCGCGGAGCATACGGTCACTTACCGTTTTCTCTACTAAATACTTAGTAGCCTAGATTACGACCCACGGTTCTCCTTATCTCCTTTTAACGGAGTGGTGACCTTTAGAAAGGGCCTAGCTGGGGCCTAGGCTAAAAGATACCTAAAACACAACGTAATATATCCTGCTATTAGTATTACGGTAGTTAAAACGGATGAATCCCCCTTATGCCTTTAGTGGCTCTTAGGGGGGGGGGGGGGGGGGGGAAAGACGTATATGGTAATAGTCTATAGGAGATAGTATATAGGGGATAGTTAAGATATGGAATAAAGCACAAAGTATACGGCAGTTAATTGGCAAGGCCTAGCTAGGACATAGTGAACCCTAGCTTTGGATAAGCTAAGGAAGGAAGTAGTAGTTCCTAAGGAGTTCAAATATCTAAGGAGGATAGGACGTAGCCATAGGCCCGCATATAACGGAACCTTATAGGAAATACTACGGTGGGCTTATTATTGGGCTAGGTGTGTAGATATTTAAATAAAGTTAACAATGTAATAGTAACAAATAACAACTAGTGGAGTAGTTGCCCAATAAATTAACTCTAATTATATTCTAAGATTTACTACAAAGAAAGGAACTATCTAGGTAGGGATTGTAGTCCTTTAAATACATATCCATACTCCTAAAAAACTCTCCTTATACGTGAAGTACGTGTTATATATATTATACGTACGTTCCATTTATACACCGTGTACTCTGCGTACAATATTATATAACTTACTTACTATTCCTTATTATATGGTTCTACTGGTTTCATCCTAGACTGTGCTTTAATTAACTAACTAGCTTCTTCCAACTCCTCTCTAAGTAGTTGTAATATTATACTTAAAGCGTCCATAACACCATCTCCCTCCTCTTTATCTTTGTCCTTAAAGATTCTTAACATCTCCAAGTTGTCTACTAGAGGTGTAATGTCTGTTTAATTAATTTGGTTAATATTGTTACTTATTATATCTAAAGCTCCTTCTTCTTTACAGACACAACGCCATGCTTAGACTGTTGCTGCAATACTATCTCTTAGTAAAACAATGCCATCTCTATGTTCTCATTATGCGAAAGAGGGGTTAGTTTACGTTGCGTTAGCAAGTCCTTTATCTCAGTAACCCTCTTTCTGCTTAGAGTATACCAAAGCAAATATTTAATTATCCTGCGACGTTCGCTTAGTTTCTAATGCTAAATATACACGCCCTATTACTCTTAACAGTCTTTACATTCCTTAAGTAATTTATCTTAGGGTCTTATGTTTAATCTGCTGCTGTGAAACTCGATAGTAAGCTAACTTAGGCTCTAGCTAATTTAGAACGGTCTTATAATACGGAGCAGAAGGCTCTTAAAGCCCATATAGCCGTATTTACTCAAATTCTTTGTCTTAAGAAGGGTTATAAAAAGGTGCGTTCTAAGGAGTAGAAACTTATAGAATAAGGTCTTTAGGAACTTGGTGACAAAAAAACAAAAGTTCTTCCCATAAAGAGGGAAACAACTCTAAATACCTTAGTAGGTGCTCCTCTTAAGTCCTCCTTAGGTAGTTTATTGTCACGGAACCCAACCGCAGGGGCCTCCATAGGAGAGCCCCGTGCTCTTACGTATACCTCGCGTACAGCTTACGTCAGCTACGCGTAGGTATGTCACCTCCTTACGCCCTCGACCCTTACGATCGATCGCGCAACGTCTTGTAGACTCCTCAAATATATATATTTAGCTGCCACTGTTCCGCACCCCGTAACATTACGTTGCGCCTTTTTTTTTACCACCAATACCTAGCCTACAACCAATTCTACATCTACGATACTACAGGCGCTGCTAGAAGCAGCATGTCTACAAGCAACCTTTGCACCATAATAGTAAGACGATATTCCTTACTAGCCACTATGTTAAGCCTAAAGAGTAACCTAATACCCTAACCTAACCTACAACGCCAATTAATCCTAGGAGAATTTAATTTATTAACCCTAGCCTTAACCCCTAAGGGCAAGCCTAGCGGCTTAAAAGAGTTATAACTATAAGCACCCCCAAGTACCCAGCACTACCTTAAAGACGATGAGAGTCAACCAGCCCAGCAGGATGGGTATACCCCTATTGGTACAGGTGGTTACAGCGATGACCTTGATGAGATAGACACCGGCAACGTCTTATCCTTTATCAATCACACAGCCACGGAAAAGTAACCAGAAGGGTAGCTACCCATTAAGATCGAAATACGAGACGCCGAGATGTTTGTATAAATGGTAGCACAAGAACCTAACAAATACTATTGCCTTCTATAGAACTACCACCTAAAGCTTACACAAGCTAAATTGCGTGCTGCCTAAAACTATAATATTATCCAAGACTTATAAGCTAGTAAGGCATTTGCTAATAACACACGCTAAGAGACTAAAGATGACCTCTGTATATCTAAGCGCGACGTCCAACGACTAAAGAAAGCTAAGATTGTACTTATTGCTTAGGTTACTAAAAAGGAGGGCATAATTAAATACCTATAGTCTTAGCTTAATAAGCATATCTGTAACAATACCGAGTACCTCCTTATTACGCACTATACTACCTAAGTCTTTATACCTCTAGTAACCTTACCCACTTAACGCTTAGCCGAAAGTTAGCGTTAAGCAGCTTTACCTAACAGGGACGACTCCTATAATAGCGACTAAACTTAAGCCATAATTGCGGGGTCTAATATATAATACCCTAATCCCCTAGTCTTCTAGGGAGACCGCAAGGAATACAGCTACTAGAAGATATAAATCCGTAAGAAACTAACCTAGAGCGCCTGCCTTTTTCCTAGGGAGGATACTAAGATTGGTTATATTATTGGGCGTATAAAGGGTACCCTATTTAACAGACTCTTTGCCTAATGGGAGACCAATGGCCCCTAGAAGTAGTAGTCCCACTAGGAGGTCCTTAACGATCTTAACCTAATGTATCGCGACCACGACCTAGTGGCCACCAATTAAGCCAAACTACGCGCCCTAAAGATGAGTCCTACTGAGTTATTTAACGAGTTCTATGTCAAGTTCTAGAAATACACTGGAGTCCTCTCCCAAGATGATACTGAAGACCAGGAAGATCTCCTTAAAAAGGTTACCTATCGCCTTAGTTACACTGCCGCTAGTTATAATTACAATGACGTGTATGGCATGGTGGCAGCCCTACGGAAGATTAAACGACGGCTGAATTAGATCTCTACTGCTAACCCTCGCCTAAAGGCTCCCATACAGAAGCCCTCTGGGCCAACCACACCTATATACACTAGGTTACTGACGCCTACTATAAATACCGGAGCCAATATTAACCTCTCTATACTAACCTTCCTATGTAAGCTCCTAGACGGAGAGCGCGAGCTACTTTAGAAGCTAGGGCGCTGCTATAGATGCCGTTAAGAAGGCTGTTATTGCGAGAACCCGAACTGCCTAATAGCTAGGTTTGGTAATCGCCGCCTAATACCTAACTTTATACCTTAAACACCGAATACCTCGCTACGCACCGCTACTATATAAGACGAAGACGCAGTAATAGTAGTAGAGTTGGATATAGAAGCGGAAAACGCCAAGTCCTAGCCCTAAGTCGCGGGTTAGGACGCCCTGATAATAGAGGGATCTATATATCGGCCTACTTAATAGATGACTTAGTAAAGATAAACGGACAAAAATAGATAGTTTTACCTATAATAGGAACTACTGCTAAAAAGCAATACAAAAGCCGTTCTATAATTAATTGCGGAGCTACTGATAAATTTATAGATACCTAATTTATGCGTACTTATAACCTACCTACCTTACCCCTTACCAAAGCCCGCGCCCTATAACTCGCTAATGGTAATTGTACCGCACAGAAGATTACCTATATGGCACAACTCTACCTAGATATAAACAGGCACTAGGAAGAGCTCTAGGCCTATATTATACCACTTGCCAACTACCCTATTATCCTCAGAATAAACTGGCTCAAATAATACAACCCCGCCATTAACTGGAAAAAGAGAGAAGTAACCTTTAACTCTAAATACTGCAGAGAGACTTGCCTAGGGCATGGCCTAGCCGCCTTTATTTACTCCCTAGGATATTAACCTAAGGAACCCCTTATTACCCCACCTATGACTAACTGCTACTATATAAGTGCTGCGGCCTTCTACCGCATAGCATATAAGAAAGGCTGGACCGTTGCTATAGCTTTTTAATTATAACTATATAAGCTTAATAAAGAACAGGACCACGTCCTCTATAGTAATAGAATAGATATAGTCAACCTCCTAGAAGACAACGCCCCTGCGGAACTCTATGGACTTTTACCTTTAGACTTCGAGAAGTTTATAAACCTTAAAAAAGGACTTACTAACGAGGAACTCCGCAAGCTCCTCCCTAAGAGGTACTATAACTTTATCGACATATGCTTATAAAAGGGCGTAGATATACTCCCCCTATATTAACCTAATAACTATGCCATTAATATTAAACAAGGGAAAATGCTACCTTATAAGAGACCCTACCTAATGTTAAAAGACGAACTCCTAGTTATAAAAAAGTATATTAACAAGCACCTTAACAAAGGGTTTATTCGTTCCAGTATATTACTAGCAGCCGCCCCTATCCTTCTTGTTAAGAAGCTAGGGGGAGGTATCCGATTCTGTGTTAACTATAAAGGACTTAACGCTATTACAATTAAGAACCGATACCCAGTACCGCTTATACGCGAGACCCTTAAGCGGCTTAATTAAGCCAAAATCTATACTAAACTTGATATTATCGCCGCCTTTAACTATCTCTAAATATGGAAAGGTGATAAATGGAAAACCGCATTCGCATCGCGCTTTGGCTAATTCGAATATACTATTATACCCTTTAGCGTATGTAACGGCCCAGGCGCCCTCTAAAGCTATATTAATAACGCCTTATGGGACTACCTTGATGACTTCTGCTCTGCGTACCTGGATAATATACTTATTTATAGTGACAACCCTTTTAAGCATACTAAGCACGTTTGAAAGGTCCTATAGCGCCTTAGGGAAGCAGGACTTTATATTAATTTAAAGAAGTGCGAATTCTTAGTTATAGAAGTAAAATACCTTAGACTAATTGTTACTACTAAGGGTGTCCGTATGGACCCTAAGAAGGTACGCATAATTGCCAAATAGTAAGCCCTTAACTGCATTAAGGACGTATAAGCCTTCCTTAGTTTTGCTAACTTCTATTAGAAATTTATATACAACTTCTTAGGCGTAGTAGCACTACTTACAGTAATAATGCGAACAAAGGGCCTTTCTGCGAAAGGAAGAAAAACGCACCTACGCTTTGCTTAGACGCCTGAATGCGAGAAAGCGTTCCAAGACCTTAAAAATGCCTTTACTAAAGCACCTATTCTAGCTTGCTTTACACTAGGATAATAACTCTATTTTAAAACCGACTCCTTAGACTATGTTAACGCAGGCATTCTTTCCTAGATAGGCGACGACGGCCTCCTCTACCTAGTCGCATTCTACTCGTCTAAGCTTACACTATAAGAGTGTAACTATGAGATCTATGATAAGGAACTCCTTGCAATTATACAAGCGTTTAAAGAATTCTAACTAGAACTCTCCTTAGTAGAACCTAACTAGCCAACTAAAGTCCTTACGGATTATTGTAACCTTGAGTACTTTATAACCATAAAGCAGCTAAATTAACGCTAAGTACGTTAGAACGAGTTCCTCTCTAGTTTTAACTTTAAAATCGTATATAGACTAGGAGTATAAGGCACTAAGCCTAATAGCCTAATACGCCGCTCGCAAGACCTTCCTTAGTTAGAAGACAACCCCTATAATTAGTTTCAATAATAGACGATCCTAAAAGCACGGAACTTAGCCCTAGGTATGCTACCTATAACAGAGCCAACTGCACCTTAGCTTTATACTATAGAACTAGAATTACCTCCTAAAATTAATGAGCTTATTACCGCAGTATATAACACCTCTGTTAACCCACTACTGTATTAACTTATTACCGCAAAGACCGCCGGCACCTATACGCTGCCCACGAACCTCCAAAGCTTGGGCTAGATTGATATGGTAGCCTTAGAAGTAAAAGAGAATAGGCTCTACTATAGAGGCCGCCAATTTATCCCTAACTTAGAAAACTTACAACGGCAACTAATCTAAATGGCCTATGACCTCCGGTTAAGCGGCCACCTAGGAAAAGGAGGGACCTATAAGCTCCTTAGCCGATACTACTTCTGGCCTAAGATGATAGACTTAGTTAAACGCTTTATAGGTGCCTGCCACAGTTATAAGCGTGCTAAGGCCTTTAATATAAAGTACTAAGGACTACTATACCCTCTACCAGTACCTATACGATGATGGGCAGATATCGCTATAGATTTTATTATTAACCTACCACCCTGTAAACGACATAGCCGTACCTACAAGAATATCCTTATAATAATATGCCGACTTATAAAAGAGCGCCACTACGTCCCTACCGAAGGCGTAGCCGTTAGTGACGTTACTGACGCCTTTCTCTATAAAGTTTACCGATTATATGGGCTACCTAACTTGATTATGTCTGACTAAGGCATATAGTTTGACTCTAATGTATAGAGACGAATCTGCCAACGTCTTGGCACCTCTGTTAAGATGTCTATATTCTTCTACTACAAAACTGCCGGGTAACTGGAAAAAGCTAATACTAGCATAAAAGCGTACCTATAATAGGTAGTTGCCTATAGTTAGGATAACTGGGTAGATCACCTTCTACTAGGTAAATTCGCAGCGAATAACCACGTCTTAACTACTATAGGACTTACCCCGTTCTTTGTAAACAAGGGTTATCACCCCTAATCCGGCATAGAGCTACCAGAACCTATTAATAAGAAACTGCTATATAGAAAACGCCTTAAGATGCTACTTGCCGACCAATATACAGACCGCATGAAAAATCTACTTAACTACTGCAAGGGAGAAATGGCCTAGGCTTAAGCAAAGCAGGCCTACTTCGCCGATTGTTATAGAGCGCCACCACCGGAGATGCGTGTTAGCGACTAGGTATGGCTAGATACACGCAATATCTCTATATAGAGGCCTATAAAGTCACTCAATTATAAGAATCTTGGCCCCTATTAAATTAAATGAGTTATTAATAGGGGAGCTGTATATAAGCTAGAGCTCCCGCCTGCCCTAGCCACCCGCGGGATATGGCCTGTATTTTACCTATAGCTATTACACCTTTACTAGCCTAACCCCTTACTAGGATAGACACAGCCTAAACCTTTACTAGTACTAATTCAAGATGAGAACGAAGATGAGAACTACAAGAAGTGGACTATTAAACAAATTATTAACTCTAAATACCATGGCAAAGGCAGGGGACAGCAGCTCTACTATAGAGCTATCTATATAGGATTCGACATAGACCAGCCAGAATGGCAACTATAGAAAGACTTTAAAAATGCAAAGAATCTAATTAGCGATTTTTACCACGCGAACCCACAGAAACCGGGCCTAAGCAGAGATTTCGTGCCTAATCCTCTATGGGAGCCCTTATAGAGTTAAACCGTACATTGCTATATAAGGGTAAATTGCCGTTAGGTTGCCGTCAGATTGCCACAGATTGCCATTATATAATGGTAAAGTGCGATTACGTAACCGGAAAATTGTTAAGATGTCCAGGAACTTTAACTAGCGGTTAAAGTTATCTGATTAGTTAAATTCTTAGGTGCCAAGTCTTATTACGTAACGTTATTATAAGCCTTTAGCGATATTTCCTTTTCTTCTCTATACCTTACTACATATATATAGCAACCACAGCGTCGCCGGAGCTCCGCCTCTATAGGAGGGGGGGTAGTGTCACGGAACCCCACCGCAGGGGCCTCCATAGGAGAGCCCCGTGCTCTCGCGTACACCTCGCGTACAGCTTACGTCAGCTACGCGTAGGTATGTCACCTCCTTACGCCCTCGACCCTTACGATCGATCGCGCAACGTCTTGTAGA
>Ga0307507_10007650_pt1 | contig 15504 bp, 17 predicted proteins | sample 7_EM_MG_FD_207223 | JGI IMG/M metagenome (GOLD analysis project Ga0307507, IMG submission 207223) | Populus trichocarpa ectomycorrhiza microbial communities from riparian zone in the Pacific Northwest, United States - 7_EM | ecosystem: Host-associated > Plants > Roots > Unclassified | place... | reverse complement strand
TTTCTTCAGCGTACAGACAAAGAGGTACAGCTTTCAAAGAACTCGGAAAGGATCTCATCGTGATGTCTTTGTCAATGTTTAACGGATATTCTACAGGAACTCTCCTACTGAGTCAGATAAGGAGGCAATGTTGATCTCGCCTTTTGTCTTTATCCAGCGCCCATCACACCACCCCAATCTCACACATCCCCCGTAAGTGGCTCAGTGATATTTTTTTATGTAAAAACAACGACCCAACTGACCTCTTCCAGTGGCCGTCACACACATCCAAAGGTTCGTTTCCACTTTTTGTGCTATCCTGTGACGTTGAGATTGTTAAAAAAAATTCGGATCCATAGTTGATCAGGAATGTATCAAAGTCTCGCAGAAAAGGCCAGAGAAACTAAGCTCCGAGAAGACCCATTAGCGATTGTACTAAGCCCCACCTATGTCGAATGTAAACGGTGCGGGAAGCGAATTAAGCTATCGGCGAAAAGCGCATTTGACCCCCTTCACTGGCGTACTCATCGGGCGCGATGTCTCAAGACCCGCCACACAAAGACGACTATGAGGAATACAGAAATAAAAGCACAAGCTGTAAGAATCACCCCAACTTCTTGGCGATATTTTCTCATTGCGAACCTACCTTTATTTATAGCCCTCCCTATTCCCCCTGCCATCGCCGTCGCCGCGCGCACGGCCTTTAGTTCACGGCCATAGTATCGATCCAGACGGAAGCACTGAACCCTCCCCATCCCCGCTATCATTTGTTGCATCTACGCTTCCTCCACTCTATCAACCCGACGTTGTGACCAGTGAATGTTTGTGGCGTCCGAATTCAGTACAGCCAGTTTCTACTACACCTCCCACTCAAGGCTGGCAATCTTGTACATGGGTACAGCTGAAGGGCTCCACCATCGACTCGACAATCACCCATGAACTCGAAAGTAAATTATTCAATCCTGATCCCAACGAAACGATGGAAGAGAAGATGCACCGCGAGGCTGCGCTTTCCCTCTCTCTCTTATCAAGATCTCCTTGAATCATTCAAATAGGGCATCCAAGGATTCCTGTAAATTTTCTGATGCTCCTTTCCGTCACCCATGTTTTCCATGCATACTTACGTACATACCTCGGTCTTGCCTCCTCAACACACCCTAATGTTTCTTGGCCTATGTATTTTTACATATCAAGCTTCTACACCTCAATTGTGGTGCATGTGCAGTGTATTATACTACAGATTTCTTGAATGGGAATCATTGTGAATTACAAGCTTTTCGACTGGCACATTGCCTGGGTCATCATGCCGCTCTCGAGAATGGGTCACCACCATCAGGATGAAAACTGCTCTGAAGCATCTTGGCAAGTACGAGCTCGTGCACCGCCTTTTCGCCGCTGATAGAATATAGAAATCAATGATTAGAATCGGTTCCCCCATTGTGCGGGAGACAAGGATACGAACATAATCTCCTTGGCGACTTCGTTGAGTACGACGCCACTGGCGATATTGAGTTTTTGTATTTCCTGTATACCATCCGCCCTCGTGGGTCCAATGTTCAAAAGCATTATGGGCTTCTTCAACTCTAGCGCACGTTTGACCAACCTGCAAATGTTTTTTAATTCAGCCAAGGAATCGATGGATAAGGAATTACTTACCGGAAAGCGGAGTAGGTCGCCAATGTTGTGCCAATCAACAGCAATTGATCACATCTTTCTACTTCGCGAAAACTGGAAGCATTTTTAGGACCAAACAGCAATGATTTTGGAACTCTTACGAGCGCTCTTTGACATTTTGTGGTATTGACTCCCCGAAAAATATGACTTCTGGTTTGTGCTTGAAAATGCTTCATGTCAGATTACAGAAGAGAGGAAAAAGAGGGAGGTTTCACAATAGAATTTCTGCAGTTTTCGAGCAAGCAGGTTGGACAATCTGGAACGTGAAAGTCGTTGTATGAGATCCCGAGATGTTCAATCGCCACCTGGCAGATATTCAGACATATATAAACTTGTACATGCAAAAAGAACCAGACATCGCCGTCTGGATTCGATATTGGTCGAGTTCCTGACATCATTAATTCTTGTGCATACGTGTGCCATTTGGGGTTCGTTGCAGAAAGGAAATCTTGAAAAAGGTCTCGACCAATCGTGTGCCCCTTGTTGCAGCTTACTCGCTTCGAGGCAATGAGCCCGACGTCATTCAAAGCGGATGAGACTATACATGTAGAGTCCCATGCAATTCCAGGATTGCGTCTCGTGCGTGTGCTGGGTTCCATTTGTGTGGGGCAATTTGTTGAAGGGCTTTGTGGTGTAACCCGTTAACGTTCTTTAAAATTTAAAAAAAAAGGGAGACCAAAGGTAAGACCAGAAAGCATCTAATTTCACCTGAGTGATGATATTCGGGACGACTGAGGCGTGGTGTAATGCTGCCAGAGAAAAATGTGATACGTTCGGCGGTGCGTTTTTGACTGGGGGATAGCCGAGGTACGAGCGAAGCCTTGACATAATTGAGTATATTGAGCTTCAAAATTGTGTATGAGAATGCATATACACCAATATCTTTGCCTGGCAAGATGGAGAAAACTTGAACGTTATCCATCAACTTGATGACGACGCGAGAGTCTGTACCTGAATCTATGGCCTTTCTCGGTCTCGTCTATGAGTTCGTGGTAAAATATCGGCCTCTCCGACACTCAGTCGACGCGTTCAAAGTGATGGCAAGATTGTGCGACTGACTGGAAACTAGGGTTCATGTAACGGCCATCCTGACCTCGATAGGCTTTGATTCCGGAATCTACGCTCACACCGGCGCCTGTGAGGACCGTGGTCGCTCCTCTCCCAAGAAAGTCGGTGAGACGTTTGATAGCCTCTGGTAGAGTGACGTTGGGAATGGTGGGCCTAGCGGCATGGGGAATGGTAGGAATGGTAGGAATGGAGACACGCATGTGACCGTTCTGGGCAAGCTAGTGGCAAGCTTCAGCGAGTTCGAGTCCCAAGCTCGACATGAACAGCCCATCCTCCGTCTTACACACACCAGGCTTTGCCCACTATGCCTTGGCCTGGTCACCGTTCCACACGACCCGGCTAGCTCTAGCATCGTCAGCAAATTTCGGATTAGTCGGGAATGGGCGGCTGCATCTTGTTTCTGCCAATCCAGGCCCAGGTGGCTTGCCCACTTTGACGCTGGACAAACAGTGAGGTGCCCCATCCGTAACTTCTGTCGTCCGGCTGAATCTCCAAGGCGTCAGTTATGAAACACAGGACGGCCTTTATGATGTCGCTTGGTCTGAAATTCATGAGAACCAACTGGTAACGGCTTCTGGAGATGGCTCATTACGATTGTGGGATGTGATGCTCAACGTACCCTCTTGATTGTTACTTTGACACTTTTGAGGACCTTACCAGAAGCTTAGGATTTGCCAATTCGTGCATGGCAAGAGCACACACGAGAGGTTTTTTCTGTCGATTGGTCAAATATTAAAAAGGACACATTCGCTTCATCATCTTGGGATGGAACGATAAAAGTTGTGCGTCGATTACCTTTTCGCTGATTAATTCCTCTCCTTGACCGCAGCTCAGTGGATGCCCGACCGTCCACGTTCCTTTACGACTGTGCAAGCGCATCACTCATGCGTCTATCAAGCCCTCTTCTCTCCTCACCAGCCCGACATCCTAGCTTCGTGTTCCACCGACGGCACTCTGAAGTTGTTTGACCTTCGCACTCCCTCATACCTTACTACTGGTCCAAATACAAACACGTTTGTCAATCCACTTTCCGCCGCGGCTCTTACGATTCCTGCGTCAGGCACGGAAGTCCTCTCCCTAGACTGGAATAAATATCGGCCAATGATTTTAGCCAGCGCAGGTGTTGACAAACTTGTAAAAGTTTGGGATTGTCGTACGATCAAACTCGGCGAAACACCTCAGGTCGGGGGAATTTGCGAGACGCAGCTTCCTGGCCATGAATATGCCGTCAGGAAGGTGCAATGGAGCCCCCATCGTGCAGATGTTCTTGCAACCGCAAGTTACGACATGACTTGTCGAGTGTACGTCTTCCATGATTCTACATGAGCTTTGCCTCATAACAACCTTCCAGTTGGACAACAACCCCAGTGCCAGGGCGCGGCCAACTCCTTTATATCCATGACCCTCACACAGAATTTGTGGTTGGCTGTGCTTGGTCCATATTTGAAGAAGGCATTTTAGCAAGCTGCGGATGGGATAGTAGATTGAATGTGTTCCGAGTGTAAAGTTAGTGAGAGATACTTAATATATGTTTCCCAAAATTAGCCCAACCCGTGACTACCAAATAATGAAGTACCCGCGATAACAACAGATAACGCTGTTGGATTTACAATCTCAGGTTTGTTTCGTTGATACCTGAGAAAGGACTCGACTAACCTTGGGCTCGCTAGAGTCAAGTCCATTTATGGACACGGGGGACAATCCGGAAGACATATTGCTCGATTCGCTCCAGACGCTTTACGACTACCAGCCGATAACTCTATCTTCATCTGGTTCACTCTTCACGTACAAATATTCAGGTTCTACGAAAAATGGTCCTACCTTCATGATTACACTTCAGACCCCCGATACCCACGCCGCCAACTGGGCTCTGCACGCATCTTCTATTTGGGTATCGTCGATTTATCTGTCAGATCACTGGAACGAAATCGGCCTCGAGAGGCATGTCAAGGAGCTACCAACCAATGAGACCCTGAGGGTGCTTGAATTGGGTGCTTCTGCTGGTCTTCCTAGCATTTTGATTGCGAAGTTGTTTCCAGAAAGAGTCCTTGTTACAGCGAGCGATTATCCTGACGAGGAATTGATGAAAACGTTAGCAGGAAACATTGACCGCAACGACGTCAATTCCCGATGCCGGGCGGTCCCATATGCATGGGGCTCCGACATGTCGAGTCTTCATTCTGAGGATGATTGCGGATTTGACGTGATTCTAGCTGCAGATACCCTTTGGAACCCGGATCTTCATTCCATTTTCATTGATACCCTGAAGATGGCCCTCAAAAAATCGCTTTCATCCCGTATCCATCTGGTAGCAGGGCTACATACAGGTCGTTACACTATTCAGTCCTTCCTTACATCAGCGCAGAATGCTGGGTTTGTGATCGAGAGTGTCGTTGAAAACGAGGTTTCAGGTTCAGCGACGAGGAGGTGGCGTATTACAGGTGACGACGACGAAAAAGAAAGAAGGCGTTGGGTTGTCTGGGCAAAATTAAAGTTGGGAGCTGTAACAAAGTAGTCAAAAAAGAGATAGCGGTAGATCTCACTTGAATCTTTTATATTTAGTTTGAGTAAAACTTGGATAGCCTTGGCAGTGCCCTAACTGGTAATATACATGCTAAATACAGACACTGGTCGACTTGACTTGACTCTGGAACTGATACAACACACTATCCGTGACAATCAAAACATTGGTATCAAGTATCATGGTTTCACTTGGGTCCGAACGTCAAAATGTTGACGGGCTTCACTCCTTGGTGAGGTTCCTTGATATTCAACGGATCATCCAGTTATCAATGAAGTCAAGAAAGGCAAAGCTTACCAACATGACCACAATATTGTCTTCGGAAGCGCAAATTCCTTCGACTCGGAGGTGGTCAGTGACGTCAAAAGGAATGCTGCGACTTGATTCACTCGGGACCAACTTTGCTCGGGGTCCAATCAATGACCAAGGACGAGGGCTGGATCCAGGGTGGTTTGCAGGATTAGCGAAGTCAATGATAGAAATTCTAAAACGATCCCTCCCATCGGATTCGAGATATACAATGCGGCTGCCAATAACTCGGGGAACGCCAATAATTTCTGACGCCACAAGGTCTTTAACAAGACAAGCTTGACTCCAATATCCCCACGGAACATAGCACTGGTCAGCGCGTGAAGTTGGGCGGAAATAGGATTCATAGATGAAGAGCCAATGCAAGGTGCCCTGTTTCTGCCCGCGTCTGACCGTCAAATTGAGCACGCGAGTCAATGGGTCCAGATGAAACAATGCGTCTCTGGAGAGTTGACCAGGAGTTGGGATAGCGTTGTAACTGAATCGTAACTCGGAGCCAGCCCAAACGCTCGGTAATTCATATTCGCGCTCGATGGTGGTTCTGCTTAAGTCACCAATGTTGTAAAGTTTCATACAGGGTGCCCCGCGAGGGGAGTATCCGACGGTGAGGAGTGACTCTGGCTTTAAGAAATGGACATCTTGTTCCTCAAACCACTGTTAATAGTCAAAACTGATTAACATGTAGCTTTTACGGTTAGCAAATTATATGCCTACCATTGCCTGAAATGTGTGCCAGTCCATCAGAAGGTGCTTGACAGTCCCCCCTGAAAATTCGAGAGAAACTGTCATCTTGTATCCACAAACGGCCATCGAGGTCTTCGTAACAGGTTGAGCGACTTGAGTAAGGCATTCATACGAGGGTGAAGCTGCACGAGGATGCTTTTCGAAGGTCCATAAATTGCGAATCTTCAACCGAAGGGCAACTTGACCGCCGAGACCACTGCACGACCACCTCAGTCGTAGGAACTGCTTAGTCTTGTACAATATAAACGTACCCAAAAGTATGGCTTGTCACGATGAGCGATTGCATGGGATCGATCGCGACACAATCAGCTCGAGGAGCGGTACCGAACCTCATGTGTCTGGTCTGGGAAGGAACTCGACCAGTGCGGTGAGAGGGGAGCTCCATCAAGTCCAGAGTCTGGCTCCCGGCGTGATAAAGAAAACCCCCACAGACGCCTACAAGGGTTGCGCCATAAGGAATCGGAATTTTTTGCTCGTAAGCCCATCGGAGCTTTGGCCAGTTCTCCCTGTACGCCAAGAGAACCTTGAGGCGAAGAGACGGCGGATTGGAAAAATAAGAGAGAGTGCCGTCCTTCATTCCGGCCATTGCCAACTCGAACTTGTAACGGAGATGCTGGAACCCCATAACGAGCTCATAGACCCTTCCGAATACCTAGAGTGCGGTGTCAGTAATAATAAGGAGCACGTCGAAGGCGCAACTTTTACCTTGCAGGTGGTGTACAAAGTAACAGGATCCAACTTCTCCAGAATTAGGATTAAAACGTCGTTAGAAATCTTGTAGCGACGTAGAGTTGGAAGACGATGAGGCATTTCGGTATGCTCTCAACGAACCCATGATTGCTGAATTTATATCGTCGCTGCTCGTCGTCCAAGAAAAGGAAGATAAAAAAAAGCCGTTGCTTGGTCGTTCGATGGTTAGACCATTTCTTGGTAAGACAACAGCTAACAAAGACTTGAATTATGTTTATCGCGTCAAAAACTGGGTGAAACGCATTGGATGGTACGCTGGTCGGTAGGCGAGTGATTGTCTGCCGGAATTATCTTTTGTGAAAGAGGTCCCTGCCACTCCTTGCTTCGTGTAAAGGGTGTCATGTCAACAGTCTTTGAATTTGAGATCTGAGTATGTAAGTTTGAGCTCGAAGTATACCTAAGGTTGGTGCGCGAAGTTGAAAAAAAATCAACAATAAGAGCCTAACGTTAGGTACTCACTTTCCAGTCTGGTCAGTGATGGATATGGCAAGAAGGAACCAAGTGTCGGGATTAGCGACCTGGTGGAGAGAGAGATAATAGTTTGATTGTCCAAGGATGTTGCAACGGCGTCGATTCTACGGAGTAGTCGAGCTCAGAGGGGCGGTAATGAATCCAATACGAGAAAGAGATCAAAAGAGATCCAAACGAGATTGACACGATCGGGCTGACTAAGTGATCGACCACCTCGTCAGCGCTCCGTTTGTTGTTGCCTCCGACCCTCATCATGGTCTGCAAGAAGTGTGAAAAGGTTTGTCTTTTCGTTTCGTTATCCTTACAGACGCTCATTAGCCTCTCATATCCATAGAAACTATCAACTGTCGCAGCCCCTGACCCTTTTACCGCTAGCTCCAGCAGTATCAAGGATGGTTCTAGGAAAGTCGGCGAGAACAAACTCCTCAGCCGCCCTGGTAGCTCAAAGAATCGTTTCCAGGTAGATTGTCTCTTCTGACGGCACAATAACTCATCATAACGCACCCTTACATCAGCCATATCAGGCGAAATGCAAAGATTGCAAGCAACCTACCACGCAGAATAAGGCTAAATACTGCCATGGTGCGTCCATTGTTTCGTCTTATCTTGGCTTCTCCCATTTCAATCTTCCTCAGGTTGTGCTTACAAGAAAGGTCTTTGTTCAATATGCGGCAAGCAGATATTGGACACCACTGGCTACGTAATGTCGAGTAAATGACAACGGACTTGTACTGATCATTGGACTTGTATTGATAAAATGTATGTACTCATAAATATCCCCTGCCTAATCTACGATAAGTTGTGTTCCCATATAAATTTGACGAGATTATAGATGATCACAGCTTTATAATAGATATGTTGAATGCTAACTTGTAAGAATATGCAAGGTTCGAAAGGGATATCATATACACGGGATTCAAATATGTCCGACGGCGGCTTTCCTCTGCTGGTAGATTTCTTCGTCAATGGTATTCATGGTCAAGAATCTCCAAACGTAGACGTGTTTTTCCTGCCCATAACGAACCAAGCGACCGATAGCTTGTGTCTCACAAGCGTTATAAATCTCCTGCGAGGGCGCGAGGAGAGGGGATAAAAAGATGGCGTGGTTAGCAGATGTTAAGTTGGCTCCGCTTGCGCTCTCGTCCATGACATTTAGCAACAACACTCTCTCCTCACTTCCATTCTGGAACAATTCCAGATTCTTGCTCTTTTGGTGGGCAGTACCCTTGATTTCGAGGTATTTGATTTTGTTGGCTGCAAGCGCTTCCGTTACCTTTTTCATCAAGTCTGGGAATTGCACGAAGAGCAGTACTCGCTCGTCCTTAGGAATTTTCTTTCTGCGAGAGGCCAAGTAGATGAGTAGAGTTGGTAAAAAGATGTTGTCTACCACCCTTACCTTATAAGGTCAATGACCTTTTCAAGCTTCATGCCAAAGTGGCGTCCACGACCATCCCGTGCCTCGTCATCAACACCCAATGTGTCGCCTTTCACTACATTAAGCACCCGAGCGGCAGACTTGCATGCACCTGATGCTGCATGGACACACTCCTCTTTCTCTGCACAGGATTTGACGCACGATAAACAGCCCGTATGGCCACAAGACGAGAGCACAGCAATGTCATCAATCGGAACATTCTTTTTGTGGCATCCAGGGCAATCGACGACTGGAGGTTTCTCTCTTTGTTTTTGGAGGTCACGAACAACAGTGAAATATCGAAGCGAGCGAATTCGTCCGGTGAGTTCTTTTGTCAGGCGCCGAATTTCATGCGTCTTCTCTCGATGTTCCCAGACCTGGGCCTTGACCTTTTCCGAAATTTGAATGTCTTGAGATTTTCCTTTGTTTTTGGAAGTGACGGCGTTGGCTTTGTCGAGGAGGTCGTTGACCATCACGGTGGCTTCATCATCATCCACGCCTTCGGTTCTCGACACGCGGACATATTCGTTAAACATTGATTCACTCCCAACAAAACCGAGGCTTTTTTCTCGCTTGACGCCGTCACTAATTGCCTTGAGTAATTCCGCTTTGCATTCGTCCAACTGCTTCTGACGTTCCTTGACAATAACGTCACAAGCTTTCATAGCGTTCTCGTTGGACGTTTCCAGGTCGAAATGGGAACAACGCTTCAGCAGTGCTTCCTCGGCCGTTCTTTGCGACCAGAGTTAGGATGTAGAAACTCATACGGATCATGACACTTACTTGCTTTCACCCATAGATTTCGCCAACCTCTTCTCTCGGTCACTCTCCGTTTTTTTGCCACGTTTGATGGTCATGTCCAGAGCACGCAGGTGATGCTCGAGTTCGAGGTAGATAGCGCGTTCAGCAGCAGGCAGAATGATGGTTTCAACTTTCTCTGTCCAAGGAATTTCGTCAATCTCGGCGATGTTCTTGAATTCAAGTTAGATATTTGATTTGATCTTTCCTTCTGCCAAGAAAAGCCTACCTGGCGCACAAACTGGTCAAGGAATGCTTGACCAACCGTGTGACGGTGCGCGTGCCATTCCAAACTATGGACTTCGCGGAAAGAATGGAAGCGTTCAACAGCTGCAGGCTTGTGTGAGCGATCACCAGAGGGCTGGACCATGATGCTCACCTGTTTGTTCTCGACGTCGTTTCTTTACTTCCACAGACTGACCTTCTCCGTCATCGTCAACTCCCAGATGGATATTTAAGAAGGCGGCAATGGTTTTCAACGCGGCGAAGTCGTGGATTGGTGGTGTTCCCGAAAGGACCCAGTGCCTCTCAGCCGTAAGACTTGTGACCAAAGAATGGATCTTGCCGTCAAGATATGTATACTCGTCCACGACCTTGCGTGCGAAGTGAAAGATTTCAAATGGGGGTGCTTGCATCTGCGTCCAGTCTTTCCTAACAGCTTTGGATTCTAATTTCCATGGGTCAGTGTCGGCTCGTTTGGCTTTCTTGGCCGGTCGCTCGTCGTTGTCGCCCGCTTTTCGTTTCGTCACTTTCTTCTTGGGAGGAGGCGGTTCATCGATATCCATGTCATCTCTGTCACCCTCTGTCTCATCGTTGGAATCGGAAGTTGGAGGAAGGCTTGCACTTTTACGTGGTTTTTTAGCCTTGGTCGACTGTGCTTTCGGCTTCAGCTTGGGTTTCGATATGGCCTTGGATTTGCCTCTGGAAGGTTTAGATTCCTCTTCTTCGCCCTCACCGTCGTTGTCGGAAGATGAAGGTTCCATCTCAACATCCGAGTCAGATTGCTCAGCAGACGATTCTTCGTAGTCGGAGGCTGGGGAAGAAGCCTTGGAGAGTCCTTTTTTGCGCTTTTTTGGGATGTGCTTAGATGATTTAACTGTCTTCGTCGACTGGGACTTTCGACCCTCATCTTCTGACCCAGATTCATCATCCGAAATGACAACAGCACGCTTCGTGGCCGCCCGCTGTCCAAGCTTCCGTGGAGGTTGCTTGTCCGAATCAGAGCCATCGTCTTCCTTCGATCGCAATGATTTTGAATCTTGCCCGTTCAATGGGTGGCCTGGGGGGACCTCAATAACTACCTCCATAATAAGGCGAGAATCCTCTTTAGTTGATTTGGCAGCTGCAGCTTTCAGACTTGATGTTTCTTTCGTGGCAAGTTTCTTGGATTTCTGGGATCTTTCTGCCGCCTCACGGTATGATTTTCCCTTCAGTCTCTTTGAGGCGGCTGATGCTGCCACAGCAGCTTCTTCTTCAAGAACTAAATCGTCACAATATAAGTATGAGGGAGTGGTCACGGAGGGGGAACCTCACCTCGTTTCTGAGCGGCTCTAATTTCACTCATAACGGCAGAAGAATCTTCATCTTGAAGCCGATCAACCTGAGCTTTGAGGGATTGAAGTGCTTTATCAAGATGTGCATTGAAATGGCGACCTTCGCGTGTGGGAAGATCCCCAGCGCCAGCTAAAATTTGGAGATTTTCCAAATAAACATTGCTTTTAAAAATGTTTGACGCGACAATAATGATATCGGCCTCTTGAATGTCCTCGATTTTCACGCCATTGAGGTTGGAGACGGTGGAGACCACAACGACTTTCCACTTCTTTTTGACGAATTTCCCCACCTCTGAATTCCACTGCCTAGTTAGATGAGGCGGGACGATGATGAGAGTGCCTTTGACAGCAATTTTTCCCGGAATGCGACTCATTTTGTCGAATTCATCAGAAGTGTTCTTAGCAGCACAATCAATGAGGCCGAGGGTGATTGCAGTTTTCCCGTACCCAACTTGATCAGCCAAAACTCCTCCTCTGATGCGGACGGGTCTCTCCGCTCGTCCTTCAGCTCTCCATCCGAGGGGATCCAGAATAGCTTCAGAGATTTCCTCCTCTGCGAATGGTTTTGCATCAGCAGCCTCTTGAAGAAGCATCCACTCTAGAGAGCGAAGCTGTTCTTTCCTTAGGGGAATTTTGAAATTGGGGGGTTGAGCATGTTGTTTGTCATGTTTGTTGCTCGATATTACAAACTTCGGCAGAGAAGAATTTGCAGAGGGGGTAAAATTGGTGTCAAGACGCCATGACAGTGATGCCTGTGCCGCGCGATTCTTGGAGGGAAGACGAGAAATCGCTCGATGAATGAGAGATGGAATGTTGATGCCAACGCGGACGGTCCCTGTGCCACTGTCGTCAAGCTTTAATTGGGTAACAAAGGGACTTGGGCGACCCTTGAGACGCCTTTCATATTCTCCGGCTTGAACGGGATCCTCCACAGGTACCGTTTTCTTATTGACCTGGGTCCATCTAAGTAGTGGTGCTGTTGGTGCGCAGCGCTCACAATTGGTACATTCGCTGAGGAGTTCAACCTTCTGCCATGAGCGAAGGCTGCCGTCAACGTGTCGGATGCGTTCTAAAAGCCACGCTAAAGCTCTGAAAGTTCCACGTTCATGAACTTTGTCAATTTCAGCCCATGTTCCACGAGGCCACTCAGGACCGGCTTGGCCACGTAGAGGAACAGTGCAAGTTAGCAGGGCGTATGCATCTCGACAAGCGTCATCGGAAATGGGGATAGCGAATGTTTGGTCGGGAATACCAAAGGACGGACCTTGCCCAACATAAGGCTGACGCAAAATAAGTATCGAGAAGCAGTGAAAAGCTAATGTCAAACCTTTAATTCAACTTCAATGACCTTGACCCACTTGGCAGGAATATGGCACAGAACTGCCTGTTCCTCCACATCACTCGACTGTCGCCACGTGGGATCAAGCTTGCCTATGATCGGCCGACATTCCTGATATTCAAGCCTTCGGGTACTGATCGAAAAAACAAAACAATCCTCAGAGTCATTGGTACGATGTGGGTCGAAGAGCATGAATAGAGGTGGGAGGTTGCCTCCCTCTGTTGCCTCGGACTTCTTGTGTAGTGCCCCATTGGCGGTCCCACATTTGTCAAGAAGGGCATACACCCCAGATATATCCCGATCAAACGTATCTACCTGATTCTGAGGCATGGTGACTTGAATCTTCGAGAAGACTTGCTGATTCTTGAATTCTTCATGTTCTCCAATCAGGCCAAGACGAGCCCCCCAAGACGGGACCAGATCCCCAACTCCTTTTATCTTTACCTCGATCGAGACGGTCAGAGGTAATGCGAACTCCCAACACCCCAAAAGCAAATCAGCGTTGCATACAAATCTACCAACTGGAGACGCGAGTAGCTGTCGAATCTCAGCGTTGGCAGGCTCGTGTTTCTGGGGATAAGCGTATAAACGCCATTCGCTTTGCTGCGGATGCAACGATAGTTCTAAAGCTGCGGTTGGTGACTGATAAATTGCACTCCAAATCTCCTGGCGCTTGAGCTCGACGAATCGCAGCTCAGAACCAACAGCACGAAGTACAGCTGTTGACCATTCAGACCATCGCAATTCTGGAATATCTTTACCATATTTTTCTTTGAGACTTTGCAGTAGGTCATGGTCAACGCCTGACACGGAGATGCACATCGGTAGCGTCGACTTCAGCTTCTTCGCAAATTCTGAGGGGTGGAGTCGGAGGCACGCAGTAGTATCGATGGGGGATGGGTTATGCTCTGGACGTCCGCCACACTTCTTGCAGAAAGAATTACTGCAGTCAATGCAGCGGAATAACTCTCTCGTTGTCATCCCTGTCCGACCTTCACACCCGCAAAGACGCACACTGTTATTCGCTTCTTCTAAAAGTTTGGAGAAGGAAGACGTTTGAGTAATTGACAAGTTGAGTGGTTTCTGAACAAGCTTTTCCTCGCCTACAATTTGACTTGCAATGACTTTGAATTTTTCAACCCTGTCAATATCCATGGCTCGAACTTCCTCCAGTTCAACGCCATTCTTCATTTCATACGACTGCTCGTCGTTCCCGGCTTTAAGCAAGCTTCTGCCGGTGACGAGGGCTGCTAAAATGCACGCACCGACCACAGTTGTAGACATGGCGTTGCCAGCCAGATCCGCAAGCTGGTCCTCGCTCTCTCGAGTCAGAAGAAGTTTGTCCACTGGCAAGCCTTGCATGGACAGGGCTTCTAGTCCTACCATTGGGCCACCTCGATTCGTGATATAGGGAATCATGGATGGTGTAAGGCAGGGACATATCCCCACCTTGTTCGATCCGATAGTACGATCGACGTTCTGAGAAAGGTTCCAAACTTGACTAGTATAGATTCAACCACAAAAGCTAAAAGAATAAGCGACAAACTCACGTTTTATAAGAAGGATCAACCCCCTTTGTGGCAGAGCGAAGATGGCTGATATCCATCAAATCCCAGACACGCTCGACTTGGCCAATTCCCCAGTCGTTCCACGCAAAATCGGGAAGCTTGCAAAAACCACCTGGACCAGTGTTAGATTGTTCACTGAGTCAGGAATAAATAGGTCTGACCTTCGTCCCAACTCGTTAAAGGCCGTTTTGCCCCTAGCCATTCTTCCAACCTTGCTCGTTGATGGCGTGATTCACAGCGACCCCAGTCAGTGCGCCCAGTTCGTCTGTCTAGAGCACCGTAACTCTCTTGAACTAGCTTCTGTCGCGCATGATGGATGCGAGGGTCATCAGACGGTAATAGAAAAGCATCGAGAGTTGAAGATGCGGGACGTTTCAGCTTGGATGATACCAAATCTTTCCATTCTTCAGGAATGGGTGACTTTTTCTTGTTGATAGCAACAAGGTAAACGCGAGTGCGCGTATGCGGAATATAGTAATGTTTGGTGTCGACCCGTGAATATGAGGCACTATATCCATTTTGCTCGAAGTACTCTTTAACCTTCTCCCAAGGAGCGGAACAAACATTCTCCAAGATGACGAGGGGAGGTCGATGTGTCGTGACCCACGACATCATTCCGCGAAACGTACGTCCGGACTCCCCATTTGCATCAATGTCTTGCTTTTGGGTGTTGAGATTTGAATAATCGACGCAAGACGTACCTGCGATCAAAATATCGACGTCGCCTGGTACAGGGGCAAGAGCACCATACGCGGTATGTCTGCACCGAAAGGTTATGCACAGCATTATTTCAAGATCAATGAGATGCATACGCTTCGCCATCTCCCAGCTCACAAACATCACGGAACAGAAGGGGAGGTTGAAAATTGCGTTCAATGTATGCTTGCTTGAAGGGTTCAATTTCGCATGAGAAAACGTGTTCGATGTCGAGATTGACGCCGTGCTGCTTATAAATTGATTTCTGCATGAGTTCCAGAGCTAGTAGGGGAGACTCTGTTCCCGAACACATCGTTGCTACGCGGAGCTTTCGGCCTCTAACATGTTCCGCAACGTCTTTGATCTTTGGTATGTGACTGACAAGGTCGTCGAATATGGCGGGTATCTCGTTAATGGGAGGAAGGTCAGATGAGTCAGGAGCTGTAGACTTTGCAGCTTTCTTGTTGGGACCAGAATGCTCGTCCACGTCCGAGTCTGAAGCATTTTCTTCCATTTGTGCATCAGGCCCATGATGCTCATCTGTCTCCGTCGCGGCGGTGTCCTCTGCGTCTGAATTTTGTGGAAAAGATTCCTTCTTTTTTCCCCCTCCAAAGAAAGAC
>Ga0307507_10007649_pt1 | contig 15507 bp, 4 predicted proteins | sample 7_EM_MG_FD_207223 | JGI IMG/M metagenome (GOLD analysis project Ga0307507, IMG submission 207223) | Populus trichocarpa ectomycorrhiza microbial communities from riparian zone in the Pacific Northwest, United States - 7_EM | ecosystem: Host-associated > Plants > Roots > Unclassified | place... | reverse complement strand
AGCGCAGCCACGTCTGCACGGCCTTACTTTCCCTTAAACAGCAAAAATACCAAAACTTCCCCTACAAAAAGGCCGTGCAGATGTGGCTGCGCTAACCACCGGAGTTGACAGGAGGGTGTATAAAAGAATGTCCGAGATTCGCCATCTCGACAAGGGTGTGGCCAGAGCGGGTCACTCGGGCTTTCCGAAGGCAGCCGGATTTCCCGCCACAGTTCCTCCCGCAACCTCCCCCAGGGTTTCCCCCTCTCGACTCCAGCCCCCTAGGATGCCTTCCCCGGCCTGCCATTGCAGTTCAAACCCCTTGAGTAGATCAGCTAAGTTCCGTTCTATTGTAGCTTGACCCTCTATGCTGTGACAGGTAGTTCACAAAAATGGACCACCGCGGCTTGTAGTACGAAGTCATGAAACCACCTCAGGATTTTGATGCATAGTCAGGTATCGAGGCCCCCCCGATATGTGATAGATATCTCGCCGTTGGGACCCCACAACGTGATTTGATTTCGAGCATCATACTCGTAGAAATTAGCTGATTGAGATTCCACGTTCGGCGTGGCGTGCTGGAAGTACTGGGCGGAAAGAACCATGGAGGCAGACGCCGTTGCAGTAGCGTTCGCCCACGCTCGAGCTGCATCAAGCCAGCTTGACAGGGAAAATACTTTATTGGTTGGGCACGTGATCCAGATCGTCGATCATGCTTATTAGTCCCCCTGCTCGGCTGACCGGGTTGAAGCGTTCCAAACACGGATAAACTGGAGGTATGCTAGGATTGCTAAGAATCTGCCAAGTCGGTCAGGCCACGCTAAAGGGTGGGTCTACTATAAGCGCTAATGCACAATCCCTGTACGGGGCAGCCTTAGCTAAAAATATAAGATTATATGGTTAACCGAGCGCAAATTGCTTATCCTACTATATAACTTACCTCTTGGCTTTAAAATAAAACCAACTATTATAGGTAACTAGTTATATTGTGTTTATAATATATTTAGAATATATTCTAATTTAAATAGATCTTTCTAATAATTACTAGCCACTGAATTTCTCTAGTAATAATAAAAATTAATTTAAAATTAATTTAGAAGATAGTATTAGAAGATTAGAAGATTATATACTAAATATAGCCGCAAGATTAGATTAAGGTAAGTTTTTAATATATTCTAAACGCGTTCTAATCTAGTTCTAAATATATTTAACCTAAAGTTCCTTATATTATATTTCTTACTAAGACATCTACTAATCCTTTTATTATACTTATAATTAAGGATTATTTAAATCTTTTAAAGTGCCCATAGACGCTATATAAAGGCTATACTTACTATATTAATTTAAGAGGCATAAATATATAAAAAGCTATATAGGTAAGTTAATAAAAATCTAAATTATACCCTAACTATATTTATAACTAGTTTATAATGTATTTAGATCTAATATAAAACTAAATAAGTATAACGTGGCATATGGGGTTTTGTACAAGACCTGAGTTTTACTTGAGCTAGTAGACCGCCTTCCTAATGTGGAGGAACACCAAAATACTGCCTAAATGCCTTAGAAGTAGCTATTGGGTCGTGCATAACCCGATAGCGTGCACGGCTACTTCTAAGGCATTTCGGCAGTATTTTGGTATTCCATTTATATTAGGAAGGCGGTTTACTAGCTCGAGCAAAACTCAGGGCTCGTGCAAAACCCCATATGCCACGTTATACTCCTAAGCTTATAATATCCGCTTTCTTAAATATAAGAGGTAAAATATATATAATGCGTTGTTTGTATCCACAGACTACGCCTAGAACGATGCTATTGCTGCGCATAATGGGGACACACCCAAACCACATGCGCAGCACAGGTGTGCTGCGGCCACTATGCAGGCCCCCACGATACAAGACACTGCTCAAACCAGGACTAAACAAAATGCGCAAACTGTCACTGAAGCACACACAAGGTGTAGGAGAGAGAAAACTATATTAAATACAGGAGACGGAAGGCAAGGGCTTAATAGCTGCGGGAACAACTGCACACTAGGTCATATAAATAGAAATAACAGGCAATAAGCTAGGGGGACGCAGGTGCCTTCCCAGCATTTCCTACCTTTAGTAATAGGGGGCTAGGCCAGCCATCCCAAGCCTTAACGGGCCAGAAGTGGCGCCGCGCGATATTACCAGACCAAACAGGGACACAAGGGTCACAGAGAACACAAGGGTTACAGGGGATATAAGGGAGAGAACGCCCTATAGGAAGACCCCTATAGATATCTATAGCAAGCTTAAGACTAGGATAATTAAGAATTAGACTTAATACGGTAAATATAATATTTGCAGCCAACCCATAAAGGGCATATAGCCGACCAGCAAGATTAGGGGAAGAACTGGAGACAATAACAGATTTAGACATAGAAGCGCTAGTAAAAACACAAGACACGGGAATAGAAAGCTCTATATAAAATAAGTAGCGACTAGGGTGTAGATATAAGAGACAGAAGTTCTAAATATCCTAGAAAAAATAGAAATAGAAGAAGCGAGGAATAAAAGAGAGATAAAGGACCCTTACTAGGGGTCCGCTACCTATCTATTATATAGTATAACTGCGGCAATACAAACCACCATCTTGCAAGGCCCCTACTAGATAGTCTAGACCTAGAGAAATACTATATCCTTGCTATATAAGAGCCATATTATAATACCTATATATAATTAATATACTGCCCCCAAGGATTCCAGCTCCTATATAAACTAAAAGCAGCTATACACGTGTACTTTATAATTAGTAAGGCTATTAGCCTGTCCTTATAGTTATAGCAGGCAATTAATCTAGATATTATAGTTATAACAATCTAAACATATAGGGGACCGGTATAAATTATTAATATATATAACCCTAGGGTCGAAGGCGTCCCACAAATAGAGAATATTATATTAGTAATAAGATTACTAGAAACCAAAGGCACAGAGTCTATTCTATTAGGAGATATAAACCTCCACTACCTATGGTAGGGAGGTATCTATGTTGCTACTAATTAATAGGCAGAGTGCCTACTAAGAGCTATAGATATCTAGGGCCTTAAGTTAGCTACCCCCCTAGGAGCAATTATATAGCAATAAGGCACCGCCAGAAGTATAATTAACCTTATATTTATAGACAAAGGCCTATACTAGAGACTTAAAAGGTGCAACCCTAAAGAAGAATAGGTACTCGCCTTAGACTATATCCCTATCTAAATATAACTAGATCTGGATATTAAGGCGCAACTAAATAGTAAAAGATACGTAATAAGAAAGCTTAAGACAGATAGTTTCCTTAATACAGTTAAATAATAACTTTAAGACCTAGAAGAAATCCACCTAATACCAAATAAGCAAGGCTTATTAGCTACCCCTAAGGAAATTAACTAAAGACTAGAAAGAATCCAGGCAGCAATTAAAAATAGGCCAGAAGAGCACTGCCTAGTCTTAAAACCGGGCCCCTACGCGCGATATATATGGTCCGTATAATGCGCGGTTCTTGTTGCCAACCAATAACGAGCAAGAAGGAAATATATAAGTAGCCATAACCCTAAAGATAAGAGACGATACAAAGATACAAGAAACTAGTTAAAGAATACCCTAAAAAAAGAAGCAAGGAATAACTAGAGACAATTTATAAACAAGTATACTTTTAACCTAAGCCTCCCCTATAATAAGGGCCTTTAGGCTATAGCAAAATAGGTAAAGAAAAAGGTAGGGCGCCTAGTAGAAGACCTACACCTACTACCCCTATAAAGAGTAGGGGAATTACAGGCCACTAATAATAATAATAAGAAGGCAAAAATCCTTATAAAAAGGCTTTTCCCCTAACCGGCTCTAGTAGACCTTAGTAATATTATAGGTGAAATACTAGTAACTTACCTATAGGTTAACAGTGATATAATAATAGAGGAAATAGCTAGAACCATTAGCCGCCTCTTAAATAATATAGCACTAGGACCAGATAGGATTCTAAACAAGGCCTTAAAGACCTATGGACCACTTATAGCACCTTAGCTTATAGATATAGCTAGAGCATGCTTTGCTATAGGCTACTACCTATAACTTGGAAGATCTATAACGACGGTTGTCCTATAAAAAGAAGGTAAAGTAGATTATTTAATCCTAGGAAGCTACCACCCTATTGCCTTAGAAAATACCCTTAGTAAGGTCTTAGAAAGGGTAATAGTGGACTATATAGTAGATATAGCCAAGGAACACGCCCTACTACTATAAAGTTAAATAGGGGTAAGAAAGAACCGCTTAACACTATTAGTACTTACGCTACTCACTACCACTATTAAATCTATATGGGCGATGTAAAGGGACTTCGTAGTATTAATGCTTAGCTTAGATATTAGTGGTGCCTATAATAACGTACCCTATAAGCGCCTCCTATATATCTTTAGGGCAAAGGGCTTCCTAGAATAGATTATACAATTTATCTAAGGGTTTACAGGCTAAAAAGAAATATTATTGGTCTTTAGCGAATACCAGAGCCCCCCTATCGCAGTTATAATAGGAATACTATAAGGATTACCCCTCTCGCCTATACTCTTCCTTTTCTTTATAAGCAACCTACTTAATTCCTTTAAGGAAGGGGCGACCTAGGGGATAGGCTTTATTAATAATATAAACCTAATTATATACGGGCTAATAGCCGCTAAGAATTATAGAACACTAGAGAAAGCCTATAACACCTATATAGAATAGGTAAGATAACATAGAGTCTAATTCTTACTAGAGAAATACCAGCTAATCTATTTTATAAGAAAATATAACTAATCTGTAGATTTCTAGCACACAATTTATATCTAAGGCTTTAGGGGTTAACCAGTTTAGGGCCTAAGGGTATTAGGAGTATAGGTAGATAGTAAGCTCTAGTAGAGCATATATACGGCGCAAGCGGCTCACAAGGGCTAAGTATAGTATATTACATTATCCAGGATTATCAACTCTATATAGGGTCCATACTTCCAGAGGTTACGCCTACTATACATAGCAGTTGTCCAGCCAACCATAACATATAGGTCCAGTATTTGGGCTATTAGTAAAACTAAGAAAGGCCCCCCTAAATCGCTCCTTAAACTACTCTAAAAGGTCCAAACAGCCTGCCTCTAGAGTATAACAGGTGGGTATAAGCGAACGGCTATAGTACTGCTTAAGGAGGAAGCCAACATTCCCCCCCTATAACTACATATTGAAGCCGCTGTAATGTAAATGGCGCAAAATAAACGCAACTCTAATATTATAAAGTATATTAAGACACGCTTAAATAAACTATAGAGGAACCCTAGGGTGCCCTATAGGAGAACAAACTAATAACCCCAAAGTAGGGAAGATATATTAGAGAAATAGATAAAGAAAGCAGAAGAAGAATAGTGCTGCTTTAGGGCCCAGGCCTATATAAAGGAGGAAGGGAGACGCGCAAGAGGCCAGCAAAGATAACAGTAAGAGAGAGAAAGGAGCCAAAGTAGAGTATAAAAGAACGCTAGGAAACCATCTACTGTAATACAATACTGGTTAGACCAACGCTAGAGAGGCGTATGGAAGTTAAAGGTACAGAGGCTGTCTTAGGTAAGAGGAACCCAAGCTATAGCATGGTTAACGCTATAGGGGGTAAATACTTAAGGGCTCTAAGAAGGCCTAATAAAGGCAGAAAATACAATAGCAACACTCTTAAAAACAGGAATAATAGGACTAAAAGACTAGCTCTACTAGGTAGGTGTCCTAGTAGGCAGCCTAAGATGCAAATATAGCTGGCTAAGATAGACACCAAAATATATAATACTGTTATGCCCCTTACGCACCAACTAAGAAGCAATGCTTTTAATAGCTAGCATAGAGAACTATAATATACTACTCTTAATATAAAAAGGTCTTAAGGCGGTTACCTAGTGGCTTATTAGCTAAAAAGTGCTAGACCAGTTCTGGGTAGTAAGGGAAATAATAATAGAACGCAAAGGGGCGAGTAACAGGCGCCCCCTAATAACTCTACAGTAGTAGAGTAAAAGTTTGTGATACTAGCGCGCCCGTAGACTTGTTACGGCAGCAGTGGTTCCTAAGGAGGTCAAAAAGTAAGGTATTAGAGCACTATAGGCGACTTACAGGCGCTAAGTAAGCGCTAAGTAGGCGAGTCCTAAAAGGCAGGGAGATGGATCATGGGGTTTTCTTATTTTCTTAAATAGAGTTTTCTCCCCATATGTAAATAAGGAGTAGTTTGCGTGGGCCCAATAGGGATCCGAATCGGACGTTAAGCAATGAATTATTATTATTATTATAATGCGTTGTTTAGGAGTAAAATATTACAAATATCTTTAGAATTAGTTACAATCTTTAAGCTATATAATGGTTACTAAAGAGATATAGGGTTTAATATAGAGAGAGCGGGCAGCCCTAGATAGAAATGACCTAGATATTTATAAATGTAATATAAATAGGTACGGAACTAGTTCTAAATATATTTAATACTTAAGTTAATATATATAAGCTTGTTTTTAGTAGCTTAAAGATAATTTTAAGCTAAAAATATATGCAGCTCTTAAATAGAGGCTTATATACTAACAATTAAATAATAAAAATACTCTGTATATAATTACTTGGGCCCTATTGGGTTCTTTAAATGCTACGCAGCCCTATATAGTGGGGGCCTACGCCCTTAATACAAAAACACCCTTAATATAAAATTATTCCTATATATATAATCCTATACGTATTTTTACAGCTATAACCTTCCTACGCACCCAAAATAACGAAACGGAAGATTAATGTATATACTATTAAAGCCCAGAGGATTGTAGAAATTGTAAAGGAGCTTAAGGCCCTGCTGTATAAGCCCAATTTAAAGCAAGTTTTAGATAATTGGAAATGCGACTATAATAAGCTCTGGAGGACCTATTAAGGCTATAACAATAAGTCTACGTGTTATGCACCTAATAGGCGCTTAGAAAATGCAGAGGAGCTTATCTTTATTAGGAAAATATTCGCAGGCTAAGATTTAAGTAGAATTTATTAAGCGCGTTTCGCGTAATTGACATGCAATTGACCAACTTGACATATTTAAAAGTCAAATAACACGCAGTTAACCAATTTAATAACCAACTTAATAACTTTAAAAGTTAACTATACATTCTTTAACGCAATTAACGTAATATAATATATTATTTTAAAGTTATATACTGTTCGTACTAACTTAATAGCACAAGTAAGTCGTATCCACGGGCACAAAATACACGTAGTATCGTATGCTTGTTTGGATGGTGACTGTCAATTGTATAAAGCAGACTACGTAGTCTATATACTGATGCGACCTCCCCCTAATTAGTCAGTGCTTCAGGGGTGCACTAGACGCGTAAGCGGGTAGTTGGTGCACCGAACACATAAACGCGTAGTTGGTGTACCGTACGCGTAAGCACGCGTTCGGTACGACAGGTGCTGTAATTATACACTGGCGGTACTTAAAAAATGAAACCACCTATATACAGCCTCCGTAATTGTTTTAATAGAACCGTAAAACATAAAAGAAATACATAGGAAATCCCTCCCAAGGTGCCTTCTAGGCTGCCTTCCAGACGGTACTTTGAGCTGGCCGTAAGTCCTGCTTAAGGTCCGTAAAGTAAACTATACGGCCTTCCAACGGGCCGTAAAGGAACCGTATAGCCTTCCAACGGGCCGCAAATAAACCATAAGTGCTCCGTTAGTCACGTTCCACCCATTCTATAACCTTTAGATTAAGCTTATTTGTGTTAATTAGGGTTTTTAGAGCTTAACACGGCTTTGCCTTAGTCATGGCGTCCGCTAGGTTATCTCCGCTGCTGATCCATTTGACCTCCGTAATTTCACGTCGTTTATAGGCCTAACGTAAGCACATTAGGTTGACCATAAGCCTCTTCTCTTATGTCATACCTAGTTTAACTAGGCAGTCGTAGAGGGACTTTAAATCGGTGTATAAAACTAGGGGTAACTACTCCAGTTATAGAATCTTCTGGACCATTAATTTAATTGCGGCTGCTATATCAAATCCATAAGCTAGTGCATATAGTTTAGAAGCTAGTACACTACGGGTTACTTATTTGCACTTAATTAAAGACCAGTGCAGTATATTTACGTCCTAATTGCGGTCCGTAAGTACAATTATAAAGCCAATTTGTGATAACAGGTCTTTATTATTAGTAAAGGAGGTGTCCGTAAATGCTAGTAAGCTAAGGGAACTTAGGTCTAGTGGTATAAAAGTAAGTCCCCTTACTATATTGTTAATTTGCCACTAAATACGCTTATTAAGCTACTTAATATTTTCTTCTTGCGGATCTACTGCCTGGGCCGTAAAGGACAAGTCGTAGGCAGATTCGAGTTAGTAGACTATAGCAATGTAGGCGCCTCTTACACGCTATACAGCGTATTGGTCCTTTGTATTTACGGTCTTATAGGTCTCTCCGCGGGAACTAGTAAGGTCCGTAGGCTTTGCTATAACAAGCTTTAGGTTTTAAGCTTAGCGTTTCTAAGTTAGCTAGATTAAGTTGCCCTTTTATATAATTAAGCCTCTGTTAAACTTAATTGGAGTCTGCTCAGTTAACTACTCTTATAGCTTTACTAGGAACTTAGCTTCTTATAGTTTAGTCTCTTTAGCGTCCGCAAATATCCGGTCTACTAAGAAGAGGGTATTATCTATTTAAAGTCCAATAATACCAAGGCCGTTCAATGGGCTGTATAGGAGGTAGGGGTTATAGGTCAACTATTCCATTTTAAGTTTACTAACGTGGTACTAGTAGTATATCTTAAACCAATGGTTTCCGGCTTCTAGTACTCTATAAAGAGGTTTTATAACCCATAAAATTGTTCCTAGTTATAGGTTAAGCTCATAGGGTGGTTGTATAAAGATATCCCTACTTAGGTAGGTATTAGACTGTATATAGGCTTATAAGATATCCCGTAAGTAAAGGGCTACGGATTTAGTTTGCTGTAGTCCAGGCATAAGTATAAGTATAATCCGTTAACTAACCCATTAAATTATAGGCAATTGCGTAAGGACTAGGTCCTTTCCCTAATCGTTATAAGCTTATACAATAAGCCTTAATTTCTTAAAGGCTTTATTAGTACCAGGGTGCTTAATCTCGTTAACAAAGTGTAAGTTAAATATATAGACGCCTTATGGAACGTCTCTCTCCATTATAATCGCAAAGACACCCTTTTTAAGTAGTCCGTTAATCTCTTTACGCCATAAGTCCGTAAAAGGGGTTTCCTGTACTAGAACTAATATATCTATAGGCGGAGATTGCTTTGCGGATATACCTATAGAGGTCAAGTAGTTCTCCGTTATAGGATTCTTATAGGGGCGTCCTCGGCCACGCTTTACGGTAGGTTTAGTAGGTTCAGTAGGTTTCTAAGGGACCTTTAGGGTAGGTAAGGGTGCCTCCAGTTTATCTAATTCGGCAGTTGCTTCTAGTTTATCTAGTTCGGCGGTTGCTTCTAGTTCATCTAACTCAACATTATGGGTGTTTTCAGGCCGAAAGTAGGGTTTTACGGACGTGCTTCTAAAGCTAGTTAGCCCACTAGGAAGCTATATACAGCACGTCTCGTTTTCTACGGCTAGTAGACAGTAAGGTCCATTCCAACTACCACTTTCACGCCATATAAGGACTTCAGAGTTAAGTGGGAGGTTATATACTAAGGTTATATTAGGTCCGTTACGGTAGTACAAAGCGTTATTAATAGTTTATTTAGCCTATAATTTAGCTATTTCGGCCATTACCTTCTATATTACAGCTGCTTATTTTGTAATAGACGGGGCAGAGGGGCCTAGGTTACTTATCCTTAGGTAGGCTCCATAAACTAAAAGGGTGGATACTAGTCCATTAAGGCCAGCAGTATTATTAACGGCTTTTACGGCCATCTATAAAGCCAGTTCCTTTTAGATATCCTTACACTCGTCTATAATAATCTAATAAGCTCTCTATAGAGCTAGGTAAGCTCGCTTAATAAGCCCAATAGACCAATACGCCTTAACTAGAACAGCTTTTATTAATATAGCTATAGCCATAGCATACTACTAGAATTCCTTACTAATGAAGTTCCTACTAGCGTTATAGGTAATATACTTAGGAGGTCCAACGTACATGTTAATCCAGTAGGTCCGTAAAATATCCCAAGTATACTTTATAGATATATTTTACAACCAATAGGCGGCTTAGTAGCGGGTTACCTTATTAATTATATATAATACTAGGCTGCCGTTTATATATATAATGTCTATATACACTAAGTGGTTAAAGTTAAGGTCCTTATAAAGGGTGAACTTAAATCGGCCTAGGGAACGTCCGTATTTCTAGCAAAAGGAGCAGTATTTAGTTAGGTAATTAACTACCTTTCTATTAACATCGTCGTGTCTAGAGCGTTCAAGGACTCTATATAGCTTTTCGGCTAACAGATAGCCGAAACAGCAGTATAGACGGTGGATCTCCGTACTAGTAAGGTAGCATGGGTTATAGTTAAAAGATTCCTAAATATAGGTCCATAAAGTCTCTCCCTATATAAGGAACGGGTGTCCAAATCGTCGTGTAATTGGTAGGGTAACATACTTACTTCCTAGGGCAGTTACGGGGCCGATCAAGGTGTCCGTAATATTATTATAGTAAACCTATAACCTGTCCATGTCCACAAGGCAAAGTAAGAAAGGGGTGTCTGCTTTTACTATATAGAAGTTAACTAGGCTAATTAGGGTCTTAACTACAACTAATCTAATTAATACAGTTGAGCCAATACTAAATTGGACGTTTACGGCCCTAGTTTACATAGTGTCAATATCTATATTATTATTTGCGGTGGTCCTATATGCAAGGTATTATCCGTAACCTATAGTAGACTTCTTAAAGGCGCCTATGTTAATTATAACACCGTAGAATTCCTTAGGGGTATAGCGTTCTATAGTAATATATGCAAATAGGTCCTGCTTATAATCTATAACGTCCATAACAGGGGTGCTTGCGGAATAGTTTTTGGGCGCAACTAAGTATATAAAGAAACAGTCGGCTAATACGGTTGTAATATTAAAGGCTTAGCTATCCATAAAAGGTCCAAAAGTAGTTAGGAACATCTTTAAGGTCTTCTATTCCTAGTTGTCTAGGTTAAAGTCAATTATAAGGGCTTCTATTAACTTATTAGGGGGCTCCTCTTCTTCCTCTCCTTTATATTCTAAGATAAACTGGCTAATCCGTTTATCAAATCTCTTCTTAGACCTGTTACGTTCTTCCTAGGTATGCTTTATAGACCAACATCCTTCCTTGCCATATATAAAGCATTTCTGGTTTGTTTATCTGCAGGGGTATACTTTCGTATAGGAGTTACTGTGGGGGTTACGGGTAGGACTTGGTCGGTATAGGTGCTGCTGGCGGTAATAGCAGTCCGTAAAGTAGACGTCTAAGTCTGTCTGCGGATATTAAATATCCATGGCAAAGGCTTAAGTGCTGCCCAATAGGTTTAAGACTTTATACATTATAATAGAGGAGTGTAGGTCATTAATAAGGCCAGCTAAGGTATCTACAGGCTTATAATAGGCGTACTTGCAAGGCTCTACTTCCTAGCAAGCCATAATAAGTTTATTGTATAGGAAGTCATCTATTTAAAGCTTAGTGTCAAGGCTGTACTATAGGTGCCGGAGGTCTTTAATAAGGATTTATAGATACTCTATAGTCGATTTTTTAGTGTTCTTATTAATTACGGTCCATAGCTTGGTCGCATTCTATTAGGTAAAGATATTACGCCTATATTCTAGTCCTTTAAAGTAGTTGCGGGTAGCTTTATATAGCTTATTAAAGGGGACACCAAGGGGGTTGCTCTTAAGGTTGGTATAGTAGTGGTCAAGTGCTAGGCCGCGTAGTATGGTAGAGTAGGCTTAGCTAAACTCTTGTTTAGGAATATCAGCCTTCTAGCAGAGGTCCGTAAAGATGGTCAGTTTAAAGTCAAAATTATCATTTTCACCGCTATACTTAGATTCGTCGGTATAGAGCTTAGCTAGGTTAGCTAGCTCCTTGCCATAGGTCTTTACTTAGGTAGATTACGGATCTATAACTTGCGGATCTATAGCTTGCGGATATATAGCTTGCGGATATATAGCTTACGGATCTATAACTTAAATAGTGGGGGTAATTTGGTCCGTATTTTGGTTTACAGGGGTATTATAATCCGTAACTTAAGAGTAGGGTGTATTTTGGCCAATAAGGTCAAGTCTAAAGCCGCTTAGGTTTATAGGATAAATTTAGTTAAGTAGGTTAGGTATAAGGCCAGCGATTATATTAAGTTTAGAAGAAGTAAAGAGTTCCTTAGTTTTTTAGAACTGGTCTAGGATTTCCTCTTTAGTCCATTCTATTTAGTCCTTTTCGTGTATTATATTATATAAGGACTATACAACAGTAACTTATTTATTCCTTTTAACCCATACACCTTAGTTACGTAAAAGGGTTTATAGTTTACAGATAGTAACAGGGTTACAGGCCTTAAAAATAGCTTCTATAAAGTCTATAAAGTCTTCCTAGTATTGCTCCCACGGGTCGTTATTTATAAGCTCAAAGTGTTTATATTCAAGGATTTTAAAACTGATATAGTCGTTGACGTCGTTTATAGACGTAACATTGACTCCTTATCTCCACTTCTTTTAACCTTCGCTAACTTGCTTGCTGATATCTGCCATACTATAGTATAGTATAGTGCATAGCGGGTAGTAGCAGCTTATAACAGGTAGGGGAGGTCTTATAACGGTCCGTAAAATTAATTAACGGGTCCATAATAGTTTATAGGAGGGTAGGGGGTTTCCACAAAAGGTCTAAAGAGGTTTAAGGTTTAAGGGGGTTAAGGATAGGGGTTCTATATAGGTCTATATTCGCGTCTATAACTTCTGGTAAACCGTACTAAGACTTAAATAAGTATACAGAGTTGGAGATAAGTCCGTAATCCCCAACTTCCAACCTTCCAGTAGGTCGTACTAGGAGTCTAAACAGGTGGTCACTGTCGTGTGTATCGCTCAGGGGGAGGTATCGAGTAATTGCTAATCTATGCGCGCTCACTGATCAGTGTTCATACTAACTTAATAGCACGAGTGAGTTATATCCACGGGCACGAAATACACGTAGTATTGTATACTTATTTGGATGGTAACTGTCAATTATATAAAGCAGACTACGTAGTCTATATACTAATACGACCTCCCCCTAATTAGTCAGTACTTCAGGGGTGCACTAGACACATAAGCGGGTGGTTAGTGCACCGAACGCGTAAACGCGTAGTTAGTGTACCGTACGCGTAAGCACACGTTCGGTACAATAGGTGCTGTAATTATACATATACAAATTACGTAAATTAATTTTTATAATTTTCTTAGCCTATAGTATGCTAGCTTATAATACACTTAATTATTATAAAATAATTTTATATAATCTTATATAGTCTTATATAGTCTTATTCTGCATAAAGCTCTATATAAAGCTCTATATAAAGCTCTACACAAAGCTCTGCACAAAGCTCTGTATAAAGCTCTATATAAAGCTCTGCATAAAGCTCTGCACAAAGCTCTATACAAAGCTCTACACAAAGCTCTATACGAAGCTCTATGTATAAAGGCTCTACACAAGGCTCTACGCGAAGCTCTGCATACAGAGGCTCTATACGAAGCTCCGCATAACATATATTACTATTAGGTCCCCGCTATATTCCTAATAGCCTACACATACCTCTACTAAGTTACTCCCTTTACAGCCACCTGATTTTTTACCCTTTTTTACATCCTCTCTACCTTAGGAGGCACTAGAATAACAGCTAGCAGAGGACTATTACTAAAACTAGACAACCGTCGCTAGAACTAAATAACCGTCACTAGAACTAAATAACCGTCACTAGAACTAAATAACCGTCACTAGAACCAGACAACCATTACTAAAACTAGACGACCGTCACTAGAACTAGACAACCGTCACTAGAACTAAACAACTGTTATTAGAACTAGACAACCATTACCAAAACCAGACAATAACCGTTTAAACAACCAGCCAGTAAATATTATAAACGATTTAATTAATCGATCGATCGAATTAAACTAGAGCTTTAATATCGGCCCATTACCGAATTGAATTAAGACCTCCTAGGGAGGCACCCTAAACGACTACTGTTTAAATATATAGCCAGCGAACGGCCATAGAGAACGATTCGAATTAATTAAAGCCTTTAATTAGGCCAACTCCTCCTCTAAATTAAACCAGACACTAATATAAGTAGGTAGGCAAGCAGGTAGGCAGGCAGATAGGTAAGTAGGTAGGTAGGTAGGTAGGAGAGAACTATTACCAGAACTAGAGACCGTCGCTAAAACTAAACAACCATTACCAAAACCAGACAACTATCGCTATCGCCGTCGCCATTACTAGACAACAACTAACCAGCTAATAAATACCACGAACAATTTAATTAATTAATTAAATTAATTTAGAGCCTATTACCAAATTAAATCAAATTAAGGCCTCCTAGGGAGGCACCCTAATAATACCGTTCAAATATATAGCCAGCGAACGCCCATAGAGAACGATTTAAATTAATATAATTAACTAATTAATTAAATTAATTAGAGCCTTTAATTGGGCCGACCTCTTCCCTAAATTAAATTAGACACTATAGGCAGATATAAATAGGTAGGCGATATAGACAGGTAGATAATATAGATAGGTAGGCGATATAGATAGGTAGATAATATAGATAGGTAGGCGATGTAGATAGGTAGATAATGCATATAGGTAGGCAATATAGATAGGTAGACGGTGTAAATAGGTAGGTAATGTAAATAGGTAAACAATATAGATAGGTAGGCGATGCAGATAGGTAGACAATATAGATAGGTAGGCGATATAGATAGGTAAATAGATGCAGATATATAATAGATTATATAAAGAAATGTATATAATTTACCTTACTAGCCTTATAAATAGCTTTAAAGTAGCCTTTATTTATTATTTAAAATATACTATTAGTATAAGAGAGGTAAATAGCTCTAAATATAATTGTGACGGTGTTGGAGCGCGTCACCTGCTACTTTCTAGGCATTCTGCCAAATTCTGCCATGTTCTGCCGACACTACTTATAGAGCCAACCAATCAGGATTTTCTATGCCCGGCATGGAAAATCGCTATTAGCTTGCTTACTACTAGCGCCTTAGCGACCCCTTTATATCTTACTAGTCTCTAATAGACTTCTTCTTCTCCTTACATCGGCAAAATATGGTACCCTTTCAATGGCCTCAATGGTTGGTGGTTGACGCAATTGGCGCGCTGTTAAGGTCATTTGGCAACTCGACCAACTAGCCTATATCGTGTTTTTTTAACACGCAGCCTGCGCGCAACCTACGCGCAACCTACTAGTAATCTGCGCATTTAGCAACCATAATTATATTTACCTCTTTTATACTAATAACATATTTTAAATAAATAAAAGCTACTTTAAAGCTATTTATAAGGCTAGTAAAATAAATAATATTATTTTAGAT
>Ga0307507_10007647_pt1 | contig 15508 bp, 3 predicted proteins | sample 7_EM_MG_FD_207223 | JGI IMG/M metagenome (GOLD analysis project Ga0307507, IMG submission 207223) | Populus trichocarpa ectomycorrhiza microbial communities from riparian zone in the Pacific Northwest, United States - 7_EM | ecosystem: Host-associated > Plants > Roots > Unclassified | place... | reverse complement strand
TACAAGGTCATAAGGTCACAGCGGAGCAGTCTTGAGGGTCTAATTGATGATAGAGATGACGCAGACGATGAATATTGATTGATTCGTGATGCAGTAGATGCGGTTGATGTCTATCTAGATTGACATGTAGAGCTTGCTCTCGCGACGTGTCCAGAGCTTAGTCAGCATCTCTCGCTTAATTCTGACACTCCCCTATGCTGACGACGCTCTCCTCGTCTGTCCCAAATAGGCAATTATAAAGCTATTCCCAAATACCTTGCAAGTGCCATTTGGCCTACGTACAGAGGGAAAACCTATAGTAGGCGAAAAACCTCCGTAACTTGCTCCGTCTCCGTCCGTTACCGTCTCCATTAGTTACCAATTCCTAGCGTTATATAGTGCTTTATAAATTAGTTAATTAGTAGCTAGCCCGCAAAGCCCTACTGCACGCGTCCACGTTGCCGCGGGTGGAAACATTATCTGGAATCCTATTCCTATTGATGGCCAAGTGCAGAGGCGATGGTAGAGAGCCGTCGCAGCGCGTGCAGCGCTGTCGTTCGACTCTGTGGTAATGGGCCCGCGACGCGTACAAAGCATCGCCCTTAATAACACCAGGAGCCTTACTGCCTCCGCTTAGAGCTCTTATTCTACCATCTAGGGAGGCCTAGTAAGGGAAACTGGGATATGAAAACCGCCTAATATACAACTACCTGGCTCGCAGCTAGGCCCGAAACTGGCCTTATCTAGCTAGTTGACGTGGACGCGTCCTAGGCGTATAATAGGACACCCTTAGGCTTGCACTAGCTCTAAGATCGCGAAGTATGTGTAATAAGGGCGTAGGGATCCTCCTTTTATAAGAACTTGTTAAGGTTAACGCGTTATAGATACTTTGTATAAAACTTGTTAAGGCCCTAAGGCCACCGCAAAGAACTTGTTAAGGCCCTACCTAGAGAACTTATTAAGGCCCCTTTATAAGGGCCTATCTGGTATCTGGTATACTTAGGTAACTTAGAAGAGGGTCTTAATAGGCATAGTACGCGCGACCTAGTACAGTGATAGCGATATAATGGTAACGCGACGGCGACTAGACGGCTTAATAAGGTAGAAACACAGGCAAAGCTCTAGGCAGCGGAAATATAGGCCAGCTTTAACGGCCCTATGGCGTTTGACTTACAGTCGACTTATAGTCAACCTATAGTTGACTTATAGGCGACTTATAGGAGGGTCTTAATAGGCGTAGTGTACGCAACCTGATGCGCATATATATAAGGCAACTTATAGGAAGGTCTTAATAGGCGTAGTGCTCGTAACCTAATGCATATATATAGGGGAGGCTATAGGGGAAACACAGGCTAGTTGGACAAGGACTCGACAGTTAGAGACACAGGCCAGCTTATAAAAGGGGGGAGTACAAGCTTAGTTAGTAGGAGAGGGGAGAGTAGGTTGTCTAGTATAGGACCTAGTGTCTCTATAGCCCCTCTCCTGCAAGACACGGTTGGCCTGTTATAAGGAGACTCTTATAGGCAATGCGAAATGGGAACTAGTAGTAGTATAGGGTGTTACGCCCCTATATTACTACTAGCCTCCTATGGGGTGTAGTGTGTAGTAGCTACTGCTGGCTTTAAGGACTTTACCCCTTAGCTAGGCCCTAACCCTTAGTGTACCTGGTAGGCAGGCAGGATTACATCCTGGCTGGAGAGACTACTATATGGCTTAAGAGAACGGATGCGCGTATTAGTATACTAATAGATAGAACCGTTCGCCTCTAGGGCGGTATGCCAGTGAGGTATACTTAAGGAGCAAATAGGAGTTATTTAGGTAGGGGAGGCTTTTAGTCTAGGCCTTAACTGTAGAAGGTACCTAAGGCTTCTATATTATAGAATGCAGCCACGACGCCCTTGTAGGATTACGCCAGTAGGCATATAAGAAGGGAGTTGCAACCCCTAGAAGCGGCAGCTTATGCCCATACCGGCGGAAATAATGAAGAAAGGCGTAAAACTAGAGGCTATGGAAGGCTCCTAAGCCATACAAAAGTATACCAACTCTGGGAGGAGATTCTTATATAGACCGCTAGGGGGCGGTCTAGTACTTAGGTTAACCCCATTATAAGATATCCAAAAGAATGGTGAAACCCCCCATTAATTGGTAGTGGTAGCTAACTGCTTATGGAAAGCCCCCTAGGCCTTTAGGCCTAGGTAACTGGGACTAAATACTAGAAAACTGGGGTAGAGGCCTGGATAAGCAGGTATGTCGAACTCTACTATATAACTACCTACCGGGTTGCAAAGGAAATAGCAATGAAAGGCAAAGGGGCGAGTAATAGGCGCCCCCTAATAACTCTACAGGAGTAGAGTACAGTGTGTGATACTAGCGCGTCTGTAGGTTTGTTATGGCAGCAGTGGTTCCCAAGGAGGTCAAAAAGTAAGGTAGTAGAGCACCACTGGTGACTCGCAGGCGACTTGTAAGCGAGCCCTAAAAGGCGGGGAGACGGATTACGGGGTTTTCTCAAATAGAGTTTTCTCCCCATATGTATATAAGGAGTAGTCCGCGTGGGCCTAATAGGGATCCGAATCGGACGTTAAGCAATGAATAATAATAATTAGTAGCTATTTTATAAGTATATCTCCAGGTTAATCTTTACCTGGTATATATACTACCTTAAATTAATCTTTCTAAACCATGTTATTCCGTATAAAGAGGTATCGAATCTTAATATACTTAGCTTTCTAGTAGTGTTTTATATTGTATAAAAGATTAACTATACCCTTATTGTTATAGTAGAGCGTAGGGATAAAAGGGTTATTGTTATATCTCTCTTCTAGATCTCTCGTTAGCTTCTTAAGCTATACTACTAACCTTGCTCCTTCTAATACCGCTATAATCTCTACTTCTATTAAGCTTAATGCCGTTAACTTCTATCTTTAAGCTATCTAGATTACCGCTCCCCTATAGTATATAACTGCTATACCTTAAAATAATATCCAATTGTGTTCTATTCCCCATATAGCGTTGGTAAAGGTACTATAGCTAGTAGGTAACGTAAGCTTGTATAAGGGTAGGTAAATCTCTTAATTTAAGTAGGTAATTCTTATTTTAAAAGTGCCGTTTAGATATTATAGTAGCTGCTTACTTAAGCAGTAGTGCGATTCTCCTAGTGCTTCTATAAACCTAGCTAGTTAACTAATAGCATAGCTAGTATTAGGACGTGTGCAGTTTAAGAGGTAGATTATAGAGCTAATAATCTATTAGTAGACTGTTGCATTATTATACTTAAGGAGGCTTTTGATATTAGGCCTTAGGACAGTACCTGCTGGTATTAGTAGCTTAGCCGGATTGTAGTTGTCCATTTTTAGCCGTTTAAGTAGCTTCTTAGTGTACATTGTCTGATATAGCTTAAGGGTTTAGTTTATACAATCTTACTTAATTTGGAAGCCTATAAATACCTCTATAGGACCTAGGTCTTTACATCTCTATTCTCTTAAGATTTTTGTCTTTGTAATATTAAGATATTGGCGCTTTCCTATAATTAGCATATTATTAACAAATAGTAAGGTATATACTTTATTTCCTATAAAGAGATTGGGGTTAGTATTAGCTGCTTTTAAACCTATGCTCTTAAAGAACTTCTTAACTATCTAAAACCATTCTCTTGGTGCCTGCTTTAGGCCATAAAGTAACTTATTTAGCTTTAAGTAGACGTCTTTTACGCCCTTAAGCTTAGGTTTAAAGTCTCTTAATAGATTAGGAATCTGTATATAAATCTATTCTTATAACGGCGGGTTTAAGAATGTAGTTTTAACGTCAATATAGTTAAGCTTAAGGTCCTCAGCTGCTACCTTTACCATTAAGAACCTAAAGGTGTTATATTATATAATAGACGCAAATATCTTAAAATAATTGATGTTGGGGGTCTGCTTATCTCCCTAAATGCATAGTCTTGCCTTCTTATAAATTACTTCTCCCTTAGCGTTATACTTATACTTTAGGACTAGCTTACTTAGGAGTAATAACCTTCCTTCTAGTACTCTCCCCCTTATAATAGTATAGGTGTGCATTCTCTTAAGAGAGAGAAATTCTTTAAAGATAGCTTTTATCTAGCTAGGAGCATCCTCCCTTAAGGCCTAATCTAGCTTAATAGCGTTAAACAGTGCTATAGATGCTCCTAAGGAGGTAGTGTTTTTAGCTTCTAGGTAAACAGCTTTTATAGCTATTACTAACTAAACCACCATATTATTAAAAACCCTTATATTTAGTAACCTTCTAGACCTTATTCTCTGCGCATAAGGAATACGTATTAATATACTTTATACGGGCGTCCTACCCTTAGCATTACCTTAATTTAAATATCCCACTTAATTTTAACCTAGGCTTCCTACTTAATTAAAGTGGCCCACTTAGTCTTAACCTAGGCTTCCTACTTATTTAGAGCGGCCTACTTAGTTACTATCTAGCCTACTTATAGTTCTTGCAACTAGAGTCTCTATTAGCGCGTTTAAGGTAGTAGGGGGAGATATAGGTTAGTTCGCGGCTTAGCTTATAGCGTGATTTAAGCGTCCCGCTTAATCTTAACCTAGGCTTCCTACTTAATTTAAGCGGCCTACTTAGTTACTATGTTTTATAGCTTATACCTAAAGTGCTCTATAAGGGAACCTGTACTTATTTACTTTAGTATCTCTAAATAGCTTAATTACTTAGGTATATAGGTTTATTATCTTAAATTAATTACTCCCTTTTAATCTAATAAAAACGTAGTTAGGTTTTATTCTTAAATTATACTTCCTAGGGTATTTCTTAAGCGTATTAATTGGATTAGCATAACACCTAAAAATAACTAGATTCTTTAAGTTAGGAACTTATTAGGTATATGCCTTATAGGGTGTAATAGTACCACTATACTTGTTATTAAATAGAAGTGCTAAGGTAGGTACTTAATTCTTAATCTAGATAGTATACTTAACTGCGTAGCACTAGAGTTTAACTAGTATATTTCCTTAAAATAAAAGTAACCTTATTTTATAGTTAACTGTGTAGATTACGCGCTTAATTGCGCCATTGTATAAGTGCTTATATAGTAGTAAGTCTTTGATTAACGTCTGATACGGATCCTATCTAGGCCCACGCAGACTACTCCGTACACAAGGGAAACTTATAAATTGACAAGAAGAAAACCCTTGTTAATATAGGGGACGGAAAAACCCTATGAGCCACCTCAGTAGGATGAAAAACCCCTACTTTGCCATGTCCGTCCGTAGCAGCGGCCCTGCGGGCCTATAGCTACGTCCTATCCTCCTTAGATGTTCGAACTCCTTGGGAACCACTGCTTCCTTCCTTAGCTTATCCAAAACTAGGGTTTACTACGTCCCAGCTAGGCCTTGCCAATTAATTGCCATATGCTTTATATTCCATATCTTAACCATCCCCTATGTGCTATCTCCTGCTGACCATTGCCACATACGCCATGCCTCCCCCCCCCCCCTAAGGCCTATTAAAGGCGTAAGGGGGATTTATCCGTTCCACCATCCTAATACTAAAAGACAAAAGCGGGATGTGTGTGTACCTGGGTATCTTTTGTGCCTAGGCCCTAGTCACTAGGCCCTCTCTAAGGGCACCACTCCGTTAAGAGGAGATAAGGAAAACCATATAGGGTTATCTGGCTAACGGTTTTAGTAGTAGTACTACGGCAGTACGGCGAGTGACCGCATGCTCCGCGGGCGATCGCCCTAGGGGTTAGGAGGGGCCGTATATTTACTTATTTATTCGCTCGCGCTCGTCCATCCGTTAATGTAAGGTTATCGATGCTTTCTGTTGGGGGTTGGGGGATGTTATCAAATGCTATTCATCCATGTTGGATCGTATAGGTGCCTTGGGTAAGAGAACAGTGTAGTAGTTGAATTATAGAGGGCCAACAGTAGTGGTTTTCAAGATCTTACCATCTAAAAACCTCTTACCACCGCCTATAACGCTCACAACCACCACCAGGTCCTACCCGCACGCTATGCGACGTCTCTGCGTTGGCTCTAGGTCTGATCTTCAAAGACCTAGGTTCGTAGCCGTCACCACGTACAGGTGCAGAGTCCGTTTTCGACGGCCTAAGTGCTTATATAGTAGACAAGGTTTAAAGTTAATACCTAGGGTATTAGTTCATCTTAAAATCTGCAGCCAAACTCCCCCTTTTTATTATCCGCTTAAATCTATACAGCTTTATTACCAGTAAACCTCTCTACCCTTACAATAATCTCTTTAATATATAGTAGTATCTCTTTAGTTTAGAGGGGTTTAAGAGGAACAACCTAAGTATACCATATAGCGTCGTCTAGGGCTAGTAGGTAGTAGTTATAACCTCTAATTAATATACCGATTCGTCCCATAGTATCTAGATATAGCCCTTAACTAGGTATCTTCTCGCGCTTAGTTATCTTCTTGCTTAGTATTTCTTACATCTTTTTAGCTAGATACGCTTTATACGTGCTTTTACTAACTAGTACTGCTCTCTTCTTAAGCTTTATACCTAGTAAGGAGTGCTATAACTTAAATAGGTTGCTGTAATTTGTGTATCTAGTTTAGTAGTGCTATAGCTTAGCATCTATTTCACTAACATTTGGTTATAAATTTTGTGCTTCTACTATCGCATTAAATGCTTCCTAATGCTCTTATAGTATGTAGAGGTTATTCCTTATAATAGCCTTAAATATTATACCTAATTTATACTTGCCAGTAGCTTAATTATCTAGGTTAAATATAATTAAGTAGCCTTCCTAAGTAAGAGTCCTTACTAAGATTAGCTTAATTAACTTAAATAAAGGTATAAGCCAGACATCTTTTAGCTTTAGGGTACTAATTTAAGCTTAGCTATATCCTATAGTAGGGACAATAATCCTATTTATAGTGCGGACCTGTTGTAGCATATTCCATCTCTTTAAGTATATTAGGTCTAATTAGTTACTAGTAAAGTACTTAGTTACGCCTAAGTTAAGAGCTTAAGCTAGAGACATTATTATAAGCATAGCACGTTTAGGGTTAGAGTTAAGGTAGATTAAATTGCTGTTAAATTCTTTCTTAGCTATTACTATATTCCCTACTTCCTCTGCCTTAGGAGCACCTTAATCTATCTTCCTAGCGTTATTAAATTAGAATTACTTAAGTAGGGGACAGTCTTTCTAATAGTAACCTTTCTAATAGTATACTCTACACTTGTCTCTTTCTAGTTATCTTAGCTCTTTAATTACTTAAGATAATAAGCTATGGCAATAATATAATAAGGAATAATTAAATCTACCAGCATAACCTCTACCCCTTATTTAACCTTAACCTTAATTTCCCCTTCTCCTCCTAGGTTTGTCTTTCCTCTTATATATAAGTGCTACATTTTATACTTATATAGGGAGAGCAGTCTCTTACTCCTAAAGAAGGGTAATACAGCTCTTAAGGTCTTGTTTATCTTATAAATACTAGGTCTTCGCATTCTACCATATAACATTACTTAGGAGGGCCAAGAGAAGCTACTCTTTAATATTATTATTAGTAAGTGCTTAAGGCGTTAAGGCTAGATTAATCTTAAATTAATTAAGTATTTAGAGGAACTTAATAATTTATATCTTTATAGGGTTAAATATAGTGCTATAGAACTCTCTACAAAGTCTAGAGATATAGACCTTATTATTAGCCTTATTAAACTTCTTTATTCCTTCCCACATTCCTTAAATATTATACGCCTTTATTATCGCATGTATCTTTTCCTAACAGTCGTCTCCTATCAAATTATAGATAATCTTATTTACTTCCCCTCGTCTTCTTCTTCTATTAGCTGAATTAACTTAATTTAGGTCCTCTGCACCAGTAACAAAATCCCAGCCCTCTAATATGATTAGGGCTGCCTTGCAGGTGCGCTCCCAGTCTGTAAAGTTGTCTCCATTGAAAATGACAATTTTACCGGCCTTGTGATCGTATATAGGTGTCGTTGAGGTTAAGGTAGAGGAGGTTTTTTTGGGGTCGATTTTCGAGTCAGGAGAGGTGTCGCTACCCGGGCTCATAACCTGTTGGAATTACAAGGTTATAAGGTCACAGCGGAGCAGTCTTGAGGGTCTAATTGATTGATTCGTGATGCAGTAGATGCGGTTGATGTCTATCTAGATTGACATGCAGAGCTCGCTCTCGCGACGTGTCCAGAGCTTAGTCAGCATCTCTCGCTTAATTCTGACAAGGGCGGTGGTGAAAATTTTTCGGATGGCGAGATCTTAAAAACCACCACTGTTGGCCCTCTACAATACGACGACTACTACTGTTTTCCTATCCAGGGCACCTGTACGATCCAACATAGATGGACAGTACTCAATAACATCCCCCGACCCCCAAATTGAAAGCATTAACGACCTTATATTGATAAATAAGTGAACGCGCGAACGAACGAACGTATGAGCAAATATACAGCCCCTCTTAACCCCCAGGGCGATCGCCCGCGGAGTATGTGGTCACTCGCCGTTTTACTGCCGTAATACTGCTAGCAGCCTGAATTGCGACCCACGGTTTTCCTTGTCTTCTTTTAATGGAGTGGTGACCCTTTAAAAGGGCCTAGCTGGGGCCTAGGCATAAAAGATACCCAATACAATATATCCCGCTGCTTAGTATTACGGTACTTAGAATGGATGAATCCCCCTTACGCCTTTGATGGCTCTAGGGGGGGGGGAGGCAAGGCGTATATGGCAATAGTTAACAAGAGATAGCATATAGGGGATAGTTAAGATAAGGGAGAGGCAGCAACAAATACATGGCGATTAATTGGCAAGGCCTAGCTAGGACGTAGTGAACCCTAGCTTTGGATAAGCTAGAGAAGGAAGCAGTGGTTCCCAAGGAGTTCAAAACATCTAAGGAGGAGGACGTGCTGTAGGCCCGCAGGGCCGCAGCTACGTGCAAATATGGCAAATCGGGGTTTTTCATCCTACTGAGGCTGCTTATAGGGTTTTTCCTCCCCCAACTACAGGGGTTTTCTTCCTGTAAATACATAAGTTTTCCCCCCTGTGCGGAGTAGTCTCCGTAGGCCAGTAGGATCCGTATCAGACGTTAATCAAAGAGTTACTACTACTAATTAATCGCCGATATAAACGTCTATACGTCTATATATCTACATTGCTACACGTTTAGGCTTCTAGTTAAGTTTGCCCAGTTAGTATGTAATCTTAAAGTTAAATTATAAGAGGTATTTAGCCTAACAAATTTAGCGCTGTATTAATTGCTTTATAGTTATAAAGTACTATAGGTTCTTATAGTCCATTAATACACTTATTAGGAACAACAATCCTTTAAGCTTAGGATGCCACTATTTAAAGTATCTAACAATCACAAGCAGTTCCTTATTATATATCTTATAGTTTAATTCAGTAGGGGCGAGTTTTTAGAAAAGAAAGGCTACTGGACGTAGCTCGCCATTCTTATTATATTGTAACAACACTCCCCCTAATATATAATTAGATAAGTCCATTTTAATAATATATTTAAGGTTAAGGTTAAAGTAGGTGAGAATCGGAGTAGTTATAAAGCGATGTTTTAAGTCATTAAAAGCTTGTTTGCATTTAGTGGTCTATTTAAATTTTATATTCTTCTTTATTAGGTTTACTAATAGCTAGGTAATTTCTAAGAAGTAGTTAATAAACTGTTAATAGAAATTTATAAATCCTAGAAATCCTTAAATGTCTTATATATTGCTAGGGCTATCCTAGTTCTTAATTATAGCAACTTTCTTAGGGTCCATTTTAATTCCGTTACAGGATATAATCAAGCCTAAGTATATAACTTCAGACGCGTGGAACTTGCATTTCTTAATATTACATTATAGGCCCGCATTTTATAAGCGTTTAAGGACCATTCTAATATATTTTTAATATTTAGAAAGCAAGGATAAGTAGATTAAGGTATTATTAATATACATAGTAATAAATATATTAAGGAATTCATAAAGCGTGTTGTTAATGTATTACTAAAATATACTAGGACTATTCTTTATGCTAAATAGCATTACTAGGTATTTAAAGAGTCCCTATTATGTATAAAAAGCTATATATTTCTTATCTCCTTTATATATATAGATTTTATTAAAGGCAGCAACTATATTAAGCTTTATAAAGTACCATGCCTTTACTAAATAGTTAAGCGTCTCTTAAATTAGGGGAATTAGATATTAGTTTCAAATTGTAATTATATTTAAAGCTTAATAATTAATATAGAATCTTAAGCCTCCTCCTAGCTTTTTAATAAATAGTACAAGTAAAGTAAATAGAGATTAACTAGGGCAAATTAATCCTTTTTCTAGATACTTGTTAAGGTATTGTCACATTATAAGCAGTTCTTCTTATAATATACCATATAGTGGACTAAACTTTGGTGTTATACTAGGCTTAAGTTCTATCTTAAAATTGTATTTATCTTAGTATAGGGCTAGTTAGTCTGAAAATTGTTTTTTAAACTTGTTAATTAAATCGTGGTACTCTTTAGGTATAAGGGGTCAAGGATTAATATATTGTTTTGGTTTTAGTGCTTTCTTAATATCTTCCATAGTTATAGTAAAGATTTCATAATCTTATCTTTTTACTAGCGAGATAAAAGATGCGGCCTATATTATACAAATTTTAAGAGGTTTTAGCGAAACATCTTCGCATTCTTTACTATAATTAGCAGTTATAGATTTATTATATTTACTTAAGGTTTATAGCAAGGGCAATTCATATTGTATTAAATTTAAATAGTTATATACGTGTTTATAGGGCAAATGGTTTTTTAAGTAATAACTTTAGCAGTAGGTTATTTGGAACTTTAGTATTTCTTTAACCCAGCTAATTAAAGGGTTGTGTTGTTTTAGCCATCTATATCTAAGTATTACCTTATAATGCTTTAAAGGTGTTATAAATAGGGAAACGTATTTAAGGTATTCGCCCATCCATAATTTTACAAGAGTGTAGTGCGTCAGTTCGCTATATATTAAGGGTTTGCCGTTAAAGCCTTATAGGCCTTAGGGCTTATTAAATTTCTTTAAATTTAGGCGTTAAGTTTTTGCGTAGTTTGTATTAATAAAGCCCATGCTAGTAGCTCCGCTGTCTATAAGAATTTATACTTCCTTCCATTTTCTAAGTATTTAAATTTCGCCAAGTATATCAAGGGAGTCGTGTCGTATATTAGCGCTAGAAGAGCCTATATACTTATACTCTTCCACTTTTTATCCTAAGGCGCAACTTGGCCCTAGGATGACTTGTTTTCCAATTTAACCAAAGGTAAGATACTTTGTAGCAATTAGGTATAATTTATGGAATAAGTATAAGTTAAGGAGCGAGTATAACTTAAAGAATGAGTGTAATTTAATAACCAGGAGGAACTACGGCGGACCTTTTTAAAAGGGTGAGTTCGGCAATTCCTTTAAATATATCCTTTTTTACCGCATCCAAAGCATTCTCCGTTTATAGCTTAAGTTCTTTATTTATTGGTTCCCAAGGGTGTATAAGATTAAGTAGTATTAAGGTCTATAGGGTTGTATATAGGACTTTTTGGGTTTAGAGAGGGATCGCGTTTTGGGGTATATATTATTTTCATAAAGTTTTAAACGTGAGGCGTAGTTGGCTTTAGAGAATAAGTCTATTTGTTATATTAAAGGTCCTTATTAATTTATTAACACATTATAGCGAATTTAGGTAGGTCTTTCAGCAGTTCCCTACCTACTAACTAGGCTTTAATCTTATCTAAAATAGCTTATTAAAGAGTAGTGACTTTAGCGGCTTTATTCCAATCCAGTTCATTAATAAGACCTAAAAATTCCAAAAAGAAGCTGGTAAATTCTTGGTTCCGTTATTATAGGTTTTTAAGTTTAGTAACAGCTGTATATTCGCGGCTGGCGTTATTGTATATTTATTCTAGTAGGGAGATAAAAAATTTAAAATTAATAAAGGTGCCGTTATGGAAGAATAGATCTATAGTTTATGCAGCGTCTTTACTTAAATAAAACATTCTATAGCTAATTTTGCTAGCTTTAGTAGGGTATTAGTTATAGTTTATTAAGAGTTTAAGATGGAGCTTGATTATAAAGGGATGTAGGTTATTTTAATTTCTATTAAACACTAGAGGATTAGGGAGCTTTTTGGATTTTATAATAGGTATTGAATTTATTACAGATATGCGTTAAGTTACTATTACTAGTTCGAAGTTCGCGTTTAAGGGGCCAGGTTCAGATACAGTTACTTTAATTTTATTTATAGGCGGTATCGTGGTCTCTAACGTAAGTGTTTTAACGTTACGGAGTTCTTTGCGGAGTGTTTCTATTAATTACTAATGCTAGGCTTCTAGTACAGCCCGCTACTAAGCCAAAGCATCTATAAAGGCTTCTTGTATTGCAGTTAACTATTCCCTAACTAGGGTTATAATGCTCGTGGTTAACGCGTGGGATTTAAGGTTGTTTGCCATTTTAACAGTAGTTGTTTTTAACACAACATAATATAAGGGCGCGAAGAGGCTTTAAGGAAGATTTAAAGGAACAATATAAATTCTATCTAAATCTGAGGGTATATAGCTCTTATAAAGAACAAGATATTACGTAAAGAAGAGAAAGGAATATAGGAAGCTTATAACTAAATATTTGGGAGTCTTAGCAGTAAACGCGTGGGCATAAGCGCACGTGGGTTTTAACAGGTTTTAACAAAATTCCATTACGTTAGTGGAATTTAGTGGAATTTAATTAAGTTGGTGGAATTTGGCAGAATTTAATCGACTTGGTAGAATTTAGCAGAATTTAATTAAAGCGTCGGAATTTATCTGTTAAGTGTTTCACTGAGACATTCCTACTGTAACTGGGCTAGTCCCGTTACAACCCGCTACGGTTTTTATAAATATAAAGTCCTTCCTTTTAAACTAATAAATAGGCCAGCCACGTACCGGTAGTATATAAATAATGTTCTTTTTAACTACCTTAATAAATTCTACACGGCATACCTAGATAACATTCTTATATACTTAGATAATAAACTTAAGTACTAAGTTCACGTTAAAAAGGTCCTAGAGAGGCTGCGGAATATAGGCCTATAAGTCAATATTAAGAAATATAAATTTAGAGTAAAATAAATAAGGTACCTTAGGTTTATTATTAGTATAAAAGGAATTAAAGTTAACCCTAAGAAGATTAAGGCAATATATAACTGGAAACCTCCTTATACTATAAAAGGCATCTAGTACTTTCTTGGCTTCTATAACTTCTACCATTGGTTTATTTATAACTATAAGGTTATAGCTAAGCCTCTTATATAACTAACTAAGAATAATACGCCTTTTATTTATAATAATAATTATATAGAAGCTTTTAAGGAGTTAAAGGACCAACTTACCTCCTCCTTAGTTCTCCGTTACTATAATCTAAACCTTAAATTAATGCTAGAAATGGACGCCCCTAATAGAGTAGTAGTGGGGGTTCTCTTATAGTTATACCTAGATGGCAAATAGTACCCTATTATATTTTTTTAAAAAATAATAGCCCCAGCTAAGTATAACTATAAGGTATACAATAAGGAAATACTGGTTATTATATAATTATTATCCTAGTAGCGCGCAGAGCTTAGAAGCACAGACTCTTAAATTAAAGTCTATACTAATTATAAAGCCCTTAAGTATTTTATAACAATAAAGCAGCTTACCAGTTAATAAGCTAAGTAGGCTAAAATACTCTCCTAATTCTTCTTTACAATTATATACCGCCCTAGTAGGCAAAATTCTAAAGCTAATGCCCTTATCTAGAGAGAACAGGATATAGAGCCATAGGATAAGCTAAAGGCTTAGCACCAGACACGTACCCTCCTCTGTCCTAAATAGCTTAACCTATATATCCTTAAGGAACTAAGCTCCAAATAGAATAAGCTAGCGCCTATAAAAGGAGAGATCCTAGATAAACTAATAGGACTAATTAACTGCATTCTAATCGCGAACTATATAGCCAAATTCCTAAAAGCCCTCCGCGACTAAGCTATAGAAGGTAACCCTAATTTGGAAATAGAAGATAGACTACTCTTATACTAAAAACAGCTTATAGTTCTAGACGTTAACAACCTATAAACGGAACTAATCTATAAAGCCCACTGTTAAGTCTCTATAGCGTATCCTAGTTAAGATAAGACCTATCAACTACTAGTACCTTACTACTACTAGTAAGGACTCCTATCCAACATAGAACAATTTATTAGGAATTATTATGCTTATAAACGGGTAGATACCCCTAGGGATTAACCCCTAGGTAGTTATAACCACTACTAGTTCCTAAACGCCCTTAGTAGCATATTATAATAGACTTTAAATTATTCCTAAAGGATAAACATAGCTATAATATAGCCTTTGTAGTAGTTAACCAACTAAGCAAGTAAGCTATTTCCCTCCCCTGCTTTAAGACTACAACTATAAAGGATATGGCCCGCATATATATTAATAACATTTACTAGATCTATGGCGCTCCTAAGTTAATTATCTCTAATTATAGACCCTAGTTTATATTGGACTTCTAGGACAAATTTTGCTGTATTCTTAGAATTAAGATTAAACTCTCTACTGTATTCTATTCTTAGACTAACGGCTAAACTAAGATTATAAACTAGTACCTTAACCAGTAACTTCGCCTCTTTATTAATTACTACTAGGACAACTAGTTAGAACTACTGCCTATAATAGACTACGCACAGCTTACACTCCCTTATAATAGTATAGGAATGTTACTATTTAAGTTACTCTATAGATACAAGCTATAAACATACTTTAATTAGAATAGACCTATAGGACCTATAACGGCCCATAAATGCCTTAGCTATAAAGAGGCCCAGATATTCGCTAAGAGAATATATAGAGCCTAGGAGACTGCCTAAGTAATTATAAAAAAGGCATAAGAGAAGAAAGAGGCTAATGTAAACCAATATTGTTACAAGGTAGACTTCCATATAGGAGATAAGGTATAGGTGTTAACAAAGAACTAGAAGACCTAGAGGCCAAGCCATAAACTAGACTACCAAATGGCTAGCCTCTATAAGATCCCTAAAAAGGTAGGGCACTCTTTTAAGGTTAAGCTACTAGAGTTAATAAAGATCTACCCTATCTTCTCTCTAGACCAACTGCGGAAGGCCGCAGACAACCTATTATCTAGATAGTACAACAACCCCCTGCTACCAATTTAGATTACAAAGGATAAAGAATAGGAAGTTAAAGAGATCTTAGCAGTTAAGAAGGACCAAGGTACCTTAAAATACTATATAAGCTAGGTAGGTTATAACAAAGATCTAGAATGGTACCCCGCATTTAATTTTAAGTACTCTCCCTATAAGCTATAAGACTTCTACTTAGCCTATCTAGACCTCCCCAGACTACCACGCAAATTAGACAGCTAGATTAAATGCTAGGAAGAGGGGTTAGACAACTATAATAACTTAAACAATAATAAAGAACTTAGATAAAGCCTAAGGGTAGGCTTTTTTAGGGGGGGGGGGGGGGGGGGGTAAAAAAATTGTGAAAAATCGTTTTAACAAAAAAT
>Ga0307507_10007646_pt1 | contig 15517 bp, 6 predicted proteins | sample 7_EM_MG_FD_207223 | JGI IMG/M metagenome (GOLD analysis project Ga0307507, IMG submission 207223) | Populus trichocarpa ectomycorrhiza microbial communities from riparian zone in the Pacific Northwest, United States - 7_EM | ecosystem: Host-associated > Plants > Roots > Unclassified | place... | reverse complement strand
TAAACAAGATGTTGCAAAGCTTTCAGTGTAAAAGACATCACAGCAGGGAACAAACATCAATTTAAATACCGTTTTCTTGGAACTTTCTACAGCTTTTTGCAGAACTGGGGGGTCCTGCGATCTGTACTCGACAAACTGAATGAGGTTTTTTTTATTTTAGCATAGTAAAATAATAATAATAACAAAGTAAAAAAAAAAACATTTAGATTTACGCAATTGTTATATATAACTCTTTTAAATTGTAAAATTATTCATCATAAAATTTAATAAAAAAAGAAAAAAAAACCTTAGATTTTTATCAAACTCCAATAACGAATCCAATGATATATAATAAAATTATAAACGATGAACAAAATGCATCACATGAATTGTAAGGGTGTTAGTACTTTTCTAATCACTGTTGATCAACTTTTTTTGATATCGTTAAATTCGTTTCATCAGTATCTTTAAAAGTACTAGTGTTGCTGTTATTAGAATTTTAATGTGCCTTCAGAATTTTTTTTTCTCTTCCTTCTCTCTCATGTCCTCTCCTCTCACTAATTAAATCTCATGTCCAGAAAATTTGCAAACTCTCTAAAATGTGTTATTTTATAATTAAAAAAAATTACTATGCTAAAATACCAAAAAAAAACTAAATTATCCTATTTGTAATTTCAAACGAAGAGGACTGCCCAGTACAAGCTTCAACGCTTGCCTGTTTGGTAGTGTGGTTGTGATTGTTTTTCAATGTACTTTTCATTTAGAAATATATTAAAATAATGTTTTTTTATTTTTTTAAAAATTATTTTTAAAATTAGCATATCAAAATGATCTAAAAACACCAAAAAATATTAATTTGAAATATAAAAAAAAATAAAAAAATATTTTAAAAATATTTTTGAAATACAAAAATAAAGAGGATAATGCAATAACATAAAGATAAAAGCTTTTCTGCAAGCAAGCTTTGGCCCCCTGAAATATTTCCTCGAGTCCCAGCTGCTAACGCTTCTATCAAGTACTCCACAAAGCAACAAAAACTTAATATAGACAAATTTATAGTAGAAAAAAAATCAATGTCTCTGTTTTCTTCCCCGTAAAGCAAACAGATAACACAAACACTAGGCGCCAGCACCAACCTTGACCCACAGTCACATCAGTTACTTCAGCCAAAGGCCAGTAAATCTACCAAGAATGAGAGTTCAGCCAAAGGACCACTGAAGAAACTCAATACTAGCCTGACAAGTACGAGGGTTCCGGTGGCTCAGCCATTGCCTAATGACCATGACATGAGCAATCTACAGCATAGTTGTCAGATGATATGCGGAGGCTAATTTTTATTTTTTAAAAAAAAAAAGGGTCCAGGTTGATAGATTATCAAGTTAAAATCAATTTTTTAAAATCAAAATAGCATTATATTCTTAAAAAAAATCTTTATTGTTAACTTAAAGGTTGGACTAAATCAACGTAAGTAAAGAAAAAACCGAATCAACTAGATTTTACTATATTAATATTTTTTTAATTTAATTTAAAACTTAATTGGAATTAGGTTTGACTACTACTATTTCAAGGAATCAAGGCTCCAAGAACCACTGCTGATTTAGATTGGATAGAAAAAGACCTGACATCGAGAAAAGAAACCAGATAACTTCGCTGGGCAAACTCTGTTTCATCAACAAGTCAACAATAGAAACCAATCGGTCAAAACTTTGGCTTGTATGAACATATTTGTGCAGAATTTGGTGACAAAAAGCGATGCATTTGTAAGTTAATTTGCATCAAGCTCTATCGTCCAATGTATGAACCTTTAGAGCGACAAAAGTTTTATGAGCACAAATATTTTATTAAAATTTGGTTAATAATAATGTTGGTCTAAATTTATTATAAAGTGAATCCCTCGAACAACATTGTACGTTTATATTCTGATTTATAATCTCTCGATAATTTTTATATCGAAAAAACTGATTCATGAGGCTTATAAGTTGCATTGACCTTCAACTCCTAGCCAATGCGAGATGTTGATATCATCATAGCTCTCTTAGTCGAGAGGTTTGAGTTCACTGGCGATGTCAATGATAATGTTGGCCTAAATCCGTTACATAACTAACATCTAAAGAGGTATTATCTTCTTTTCGGGCTTATAATCTCCCGATGAATTTGTTCTTAAAACTTAAATACATATCATGGGAGACTCAATTGAGATAATCGGTAGTTTTGGGGTCAATTCTATCCTTTCTTTTCTTTTCATTCAATGAAAATATCTCCACCTGATCAAGGTGATGTTTGATTATAGGCTAGGCTGACGGTGCTAGGAAAAAACAACAATGGCTGCACATAAGAGAATTTAACCTCTAATATCCGAGTCTCTATTTAAATCACTCTCTGGGATTCATTTTATGCATGCAATACTTGGAGACTGTACTTCTCCATGGCTAACACAATTTTCATTGTTGGGGTACTAGGTAATGACCCCTGGATTTCTCTGCATAGAATGGTGAAAGGATCTTCTATCTATTTCTGGCATGTACAGGGATATCTTCTGGATTCATGCTAAGTACTTAAATTATGTGTTTGCAGGCAACATCATTTCAAGTCTGGCCTACCTTTCTCCCTTGTAAGTAAGCAAATCAAGATTGTTTTGTAAATTTGTTGTGCCTGACAGTAAAATATTGAGATGTAATATTTCCCAGGAAAACTTTTTGGAGAATTGTAAAGAACAGATCGACAGAGGATTTTTCAAGCATTCCTTATATCTGCACATTAATGAATGCTACCCTGTGGATTTACTATGGAATCACCAAGCCTGATAGCTTCCTCATCGCCACCATCAATGGTTTTGGTGCTGTAACTCAGATTGTTTACATTCTGATATTTCTGGTGTTCATATCTCCAAGAATGAGAGTGAGTTTTGTTTTGTTTCATTTTAACGAATGAACACACGCATGTTTTTGTCGTTCAAAAATCATCTTTTTATAGCGTTTGATTACGGTTTCGACTCAGAAAAAAACAGAGATAGTTGGGATAGATGAGAAGTGCCTCTCTGTGTTTTCTATTTAGAATAACAAAAATTCACTACAAAATTATCTCATAAACATTTATTTTTATATCTCCGTCTCAAACAAAACAAGTTTTCATCCTCTCTGTATTATGACAATAACTAAACACAATTTTTATGTTCTCTTGATCCTATGATGTATCTATATGATGTTCACAATTAGGCCAAGACCGCCTTGCTAGTTGGACTTTTGGATGTGGGATTTGCTGCAGCAGCAATCTCGTTCACTCATTTTATGTTTCAAGGAGATGTAAGAATCGATGTTGTTGGCTTCATCTGCGATTGCTCCGGTATGCTTGTTTATGCTTCGCCTCTTGCGGCTATGGTAAGAAAATTAGAAAAATTAACTATACCAAGTTTCATAAATTTGTACGGTGCCCAAACTGTAACTGTTAGATACTTACAATATAGGAGAGAGATATATTCTCGTATCTATTTTTTTTTTTATTGCAAGTATTTAGTAGTTACAACTTAAGCTGCGTCCGGGAACACAATTGTACTTGCGGTGGAACCTGCGTTTCCAATTAGAACACATCATTTTGATGTCTTTGGTTTAGAAATGCGGGTTGCACCTGTGTTCCCAGACAGGCACTTAACAACTAATGTGCTTTTGGTCCAGAACAAAAATTGTTTTCAGCTATTCAGTGTCTAAGAATGCTTGGTTTTCTTGGAATGTACTAAAGCAGAAAACAGTCATAACAACGAAGAGTGTAGAATTCATGCCATTCCTTCTCTCATTTTCCATTCTACTAAATGGAGGCTTCTGGACTCTCTATGCACTGCTTGCCAAAGACATTCTTGTTGGAGTAAGCTCAATTCTTCTCATCACTATTTGTTTACATTTCCAAGCATTGAACATCCATTGACTATTAGAAAAGGGACTGATTCTGTGTGTGTATAGATACCAAATGGGATTGGATTACTTCTTGGGATAGCCCAGTTGATTCTATATGGGATATATCACAGATACGAGCCATTGAAGAAAGCATCAGATAATTTGGAGGATGGATTGCAAAATGAGTCCCTTATCCCTGCTTGCGACTCTGTTTCATAAAAACAGCAGACCAGGGTTTTGAGACTTTTTGTGCCCACCACACTATTTATGCTATGAAATGCAGCATAATAGATTACTCTGTAATGAAATACTGTATATTGCTATATATAAGATTATTCTGTTAAAAATAGGATTTGGCTCGGGTAGCTTGGGCAAAGATTGGCCCTCGAGAGTTAAGGCAAAAGAGAGCTAGACTGCAAAACATATCTATTAAGCAAGGAAGGAAGTCAACCTTAATGATCCGATGGTGCTGGGTAGAAGGTTCATCGCCCAACGGATAAAAATTACTCTAGAAGTATAGACTAATCTTCCCCGAGAGCTGTAATATATTCCAAGGGTTAATTTTATGTGAATTCCACTGCAAATCTTCTAAAAAAGACATTACTTTTTCAAAAGTCACACTAAAAGACAATTGCCACCTAAGCTATGCCTTTAACTGCCATTCATATGGTCTTCTTCCCATAAACAAGCCCTCTTTCAAACAACACAAAACAACCAGCCAGTAACTCCAAGGAAAGATGGCTTCATCATACACAACTCTTTGCCTCATTCTCATACTCTCACAGTCTTTACCATCATCATCTTCATCCCAAGAAACAAGTTTTCTTGATCAAAAACCAACAGCCTATGAAATCTTGGGAGACTACAACTTCCCTAAAGGACTGCTTCCTAAAGGAATTGTCGGCTATTCTCTTGACACCACAACAGGTAGATTCTCTGCTTTCTTGAATGGTTCTTGCAGTTTTTCTCTTGAAGGATCATACCAGTTAAGGTACAAGTCAAGCGTCAATGGTTATATATCACAAGGGAGACTCTCAAGGTTGGAAGGTGTGAGTGTGAAGGTGTTTTTTATGTGGGTTGATATTGTTGAGGTTTTAAGAAACGGTGATGATCTTGAATTCTCTGTTGGGATTGCTGGTGCTGGTTTTCCTATTGATAATTTTGAAGAGTGTCCTCAATGCGGTTGTGGTTTGAATTGTAGTGGTGCTAAAAGGAAAGTAAGCAAGATTAGATCAAACCCTTTTGTATCTTCTTCTTAGAAAGATCTGTATATTTCAATCATTGAATTGTTCTATTGTGTTTTTTATACTCTCATTAAATGGGATTTAATGAAATGGGTTGTAATTATTTTCTTAATTTGTCTCCAAATTCTCTCTTTTGTGTGCTCTATCGTAGGATTATGCCCTTTATTGCAGCTCACTTTGGTATTAAAGCCCATGTTTGTGTGATTAGAAACAGATCTGTGTAGAAACAATTGTGAGATTTTTATTTCGGTTAAGGAATTCATTGAATATGTGCTTTCATCTCAATGAAACTTCCTTATAGTTGTTTTGAAATGAGGCTGGTGTCATTGGATCTGCAATGAGGATGTTTAACCCTGTACTCAACCCGGAACTAGCTGGGTTTTTTGGTGATAATATGGAATTTGATGATAACTGGAGTAAAAATTCACAGAATGTAGTCATTGATAGCAATGTACTTGTTTTATTTGTTATTTATTGGTCAAATCAGACCTAGTTGTTTCCATAAATCGTCCTCCGAGCTGTCATTTTTTAAGTTAGAAAACAGTTATTAACTGGCCGATTCAAGGAGCATGGAACAAAAAGGAGTGGCGTGCTTGAATTGGAATAATAACATTATTTGGCTGGCATTAACTGATAATACTTGTGCTTATGATGTTGTAACAATTCTAGTCCTAATTTGTATGATCAGATGATTGCCTTTACTGTTTTTCATTGCCAGTGTTGTTGATGGAATGGTTTTTCCTTCATTTTCTTTTTAAGTGATTGTGAAGAGATTGATTGGGAAGTTATTGAATTGTTTTAATGGTATTAATTTGAATCTGCTACTGAATTGTGAGTGTCATTTTATATGCGCATCTGTGCATGCATATCTATGCCATTTTGTGCTTAACATTACTTGTTAAGGCCGGGATAAATTATGTATTGGGTCGGTTCCGAATGAGGATTTGCCTTTTCTTTGCTTTCTGTTAAAAAATGTAGCTTTCCATTTCTTTTGTGCTAAACCATAAGAGACTTTGAGAAGTTCCTCTTTCTTCTGTCCGCCAATGGCTGTTTTGTGTGAGTATAGTTAGGCTCTCTTCCTGCCTTTGCCTGCTTGCTTTTGATGCAGTCTGATCCAGGAAACACTGCTTTTACAAAGATTCAGGGTTATAAAATATGGTATTAGCAATGTGTCATCGTCGCTCGTTCAACTGTCCCTCAGAGACATGATCAAAAAGTACCATGCATCCCCCGGTTAAGCCGGCAACTCCTCATGGTCGAAGTTGTGCGTTCTTGTTTGCTCTCTTTTTCTGTAGCTTTTGGATATAGGTCTGTAATGGTCAATAGATCCTCTCTACTTTTATCATTGGAGTGTGTTCTTGCTTGACAGTAGCAGTAGGTATGCTGACAATGTAGCAAACTAGTTTATGCTGCAAGAACATTGTAACCATGCAATTTCTTCATATCTGCATGTAGGCAAAATACATGTTGCTCTATGGCATTGAACATTCGGTTTGGATTGCTTGATTGGAAATTCTTATTTCGTTGTAAACCAAATCTCATTTTCAGATTGTCTCGGAATCGAGTACTTCAAATTAACTGCAACTGAAAAGCCCTTGTCTAAATTTTCTTCGTGCACAGTGCCAATCCTCCTTGCTCTATAGATTACAATCGTCTTCATGCACACCTGCCAATCCTCCTTTCTTTCTATAAAAAAGTTGAATGTCTAACATGGTGAATTGCAGTATATTTCCAGGTGAAGAAGGGACATCTTATGATGTTCGATATCATCATTTGAAATCACAATCTGTGCTTCCTTTCATAATCCCAGAAATTTTACTTCAGTGAAGTGCAATCTTGCTGTCCATTGTAGAGAGAGACTGATAATATCGCTGTGCTAGTTGAGTCCGTTCACGGTAGACAGGGAAGTCTCACAGTTAAGCTTAATGGTCCTTACTGCATATTGCCTGATATAATCATCCATCTCTGTGGCTGTGCCTGACTGTATTTTGTTATCAGAAGAGTTTTGACGAGTTGAGTGATCATCAGAAGCTTCTATGTTCGTCACAGTTCATTTTAAAAGTTGATGAAATCTGAGGGTTATATTTCAGTCCTTGTGTTCATGTTTGCACACAGTCACACACAACAGAAAAGACATTAATATTGGCAATTTGGCATTGATGGTTGTTGCTGAGGCTGAAAATCACTGGAAATTTCCCTCGTTTTCCATGGTAGAAAACACTCATTGTAAAGGAAATCACTTTGTTGATTACTTGTCTAAAAAGGGGTGTGCAGTCAACATCCACTCCCGATTTCAGACCATGCTTTTTGCTGAGTTCATAAATGTACAAATTCCAAGAGCTTCAGTTCACATGACCTTTTCCTTCTGACATGATGGCTTCTAAATCGTGCACTCCTCAGTCTCCATTTCTTTATTCTGATGCCATGATTTCACCCTTAGCTTTTAGACTACTGATATTGGACGTGAATAATTCAGGATTCCATTTGATTCGGTTTGGTTTTAGAAAAGATCACGAGAAACGTGGTCTTCAAGTGTGTTTGTCTATATATGGCCAACCCTTTTTTCTGGCCAACCGCAGTTTGAAACGCGGTTGGCCACATATCAGAGATGCTTCATGCATGGCCAAACTGCATTGGCCCTCGAAAGCTAACCTAGAAATACCTAAAATCATAGAACAATAATTAAAAAAAAAAATCTGATATTGGATATTACTGTTAGACTTGTGATTTCATTGGTAGCAGGGAAATTTATAAGATCAGTAATCAATTCACTGCACCAAGAAGGGCGACCCTTCAATATTGTAGATCATAGATGTGTCCCAACCTTTTATCATCTAATGTTGGGCTACCAAATTGTGGGTAAACAGTCATGTTTACACCTACCAACCAAGCATTTGACTAATCAGGATTATCTGATAATATAATAATAATTATTTTTTAAAATATTTCTTATTTAAAAATATATTAAAATAGTTTTTTTATTATTTTTTTAAATTTATTTTTTATATAGCACATCAAAATAATCTGAAAATATAAAAAAAAAATACTTTTAAATACAAAAAAAAAATAGCTATAGGAGTTATTCATGATTTGGATAGAAAGAATTAATAAAAAGAGGGGGGGGTGTTCTTACAGTGTGTAAAATAGTAACTTTTGACATCAAACATCATCGAAAGACCATAAAATTTGTCTTCGCATCTGGGTCTTGTGTTCACACAGAGTAAATGCTTTTGGTCTATTTTGTGTTCTTACAGTTTCATCGTTTTAATAATTGCTTCTGGGAGACTGGCTTCAATTTTGACTTCATAGCCTTTCAAGTAAAGGCTATAGTGCTTTCCTTTTTCTTCTGCTTTCGAGATTTGAGTTTGAAATACAAGATCTCATCGTAATTATGGAAAAGACTTCTTCCAATGCAAAATTTTGGAGCACACACAGAATTTTATTTCCATTTAATTTTTTCTTTCAATGCAAAAATATTAAACTCAGCTCAAGGCATAAGTGGCTTGTTGATCAGGTTGATTATAATGAATTAAAATGACATAATTTTTAGTAATTATTTTAAAAAAAAGTAGATTTTGAGTTCACTCAAATCAATAAAGTCAAACAAAACCGGTCGATTTTGATTTGATTTTTTTTTATAAACCAACCCGGATCACGGGCACTTCAGCTAGTTCTCAGGGTGACTTGTCTAGCCAATGTAGTTTTAGTAACTGTGTTTGGAAAAATGATTTATTTGGAAATCTAACATTTTGTAAAAGAAAAAAAAAATACCCCTTCCTCCTCTTCTTGGGAAAAAAAGAAAGAAATGAAATCCAAAATTCATCTCTCATGATTAATCACTGGAGAAGGGTTTGATCATGGCATTTTAATTTCTGGAATGGTGATGGAATTTGGAAAATTAATAAAGTCATGAGAGAAGATAAAAAACCGTTTAGTATATTACTTTTTAAAATATTTTTAACTTAAAAATATAATAAAAAAATATTTTAAAAAAAATAAAAAAAAAATATTTACATTATCACATCAAATCATATCGATATAGTAATACTAAAACCAAATTAATTTAAAAAAATCAAAATTTTATATAATAATGACATAATAAAAGTCAAAGTAATATGTTGGTGTATTAAAAAAAAAATTGAAGCTAATTTTTTCTTGAATTATAACTTCAAAACATAGGGAGTTAAAGTTGATTTGTTTAGGAGAATATGTATCAATTAGTATATCTCACGCATTGTGTAACACAATTGCATCGTATCGTTTATATGATGTTTGGGAGTGTGGTAACGATTATTTTTTAAAGTAATTTTTATAGAATACGGTTTGCACCGTGTTTCCAAACAATACGGTGTATGGTGGCCACAATTCCCTAGTTCCCTCTCCTATAGCTTGTTTCGGTGTTTATATTTATATAAATTATTCAATTATGTATCTTAAAATTTTTAAATTTGTCCCCTTGGATAGGAGGTTTTTGACACTAATAAATGATTTATCGTGTGATCTAATATATGGATTTGCCAGTTTTTTATGTGATATATATTGAAATCATTTATATAAGAGAAAATACATTATTTTTTTATTTAGATAATATGTATTAAAATTAAAAAATATACATATGAAAAATTGATACATGATAAACTTAAATCATTCTATAAATTGTTCACTTGTATTTTTCTTAACTCAAATAAAATTTTTTTATCCATAATTAGATCTAAAATAATTAATATTCTTTTAATAACTTGACATGTTGTCTTATTTAATATAAAAAATAACTCAAATAATATATATATATATAATTCTCGATCCATTGTTTTTTCCTTTTTTAAGTCATAGATGTGATATACCATGTAACTTTTCAACATAAAAATCTGCCAATGAATTGTATCCTTAACCTTTGTTCTTGATCAACAAAAACATCTTTAACACATATTTTCCCATATGTTTATCTTTTATAAATTCAATAATTTAATCTTTGACTATAAAATACAAATGCCTTGACTCTCTTATCAATCATTATTTCAAAAACTTGGTTCTAATTTTTTTAATACCAATACTAAGTTGTTTTCATCGAATCTTTAAATAAATATTCCATATATATTTTCTTCTAAAAATTAATTTAAGTACGTGTTTAACATTGAACTAGTTTTTGCTATCATAATTTTAAAAAATAAATCTAAAATAATTATAAATTATAATTTTTTTAAACCCAAGTATCTACTACAATTTAAATTAAAAAATAGTTTTAAACAATAAAAATTAAATAAAATTAAAAATTATAATAATATCTTTAATTACAGTATACCATAGTGTCAAATAATGAACCCGTTTATTTTTATATTTTAAAAATATTTTTGAAAAAATTAAATTATATTTAAATTTTTTTTTAAAATTACTTTTTTTATACTTTCAAATATATTAATATTAAAAATAATTTTTAAAAAAATAACTTTCACAACCAGATATACATCCAAATAACCTTAGAAAAAGTTAGGAAACCATGACACTAATTAGATACCCTCTTGGAAAAGAAAGATCACAACACGACAACAAGAAAAACAGACATCAGAAAACAGTAGCATCATCAAAATATCTCAATGTAAGAATGTGTGTGTGTGGGAGAGTGGTAGGCCAATCTCTCAATCAAGAGACAGCATTTCACGTATCAACTGACTTTTCAAAGTACGCGGTTTTTGTCCTCTGATGAAATCTCTCTCTCTCTCTCTACCTCACCTTTGAAGGTTTCAACCTTCCTTATCGAGTTATTGTGAATCTTCTTGGCAGTTGGCATTGAAAAAAAATAGCTTTTTTCTTCTTTAGATTGACAACCCATATCCATCACTATTTGCTTCTCTCTTGATCTAATATTTTCTCACCTCTCTCTCCTTTTTTAACCTTCTTCACTCCTTAATTTATTTGATTCTGAAGAAAAGAGAGAAAAAGATTGAATCTTTCTTTCTTTTTTTATTTCTCTCTCTCAAAGCACACCAACCCCCTTTATCTGTTTTTGTATAAATTCTTCATTTGGATCCTTTATTTCACTGCTTCAGCACCAAAATCCATCTGGGGTCTTTTATCTTCTTTTCTAAGAACTTAAATTTTGATTCCTTATAAGAAATAAAGGATTGGGTTTTGGAAGAAGATGATGATGATGACGATGGAAGGGATGATGGATAAGGCAGTATTGGATGATATAATAAGGAGGTTGTTAGAAGGGAAAGGAGGAAAGCAAGTGCAGTTATCTGAAGGAGAGATCCGTCAATTATGTGTTAATGCTCGCCAAATCTTCCTTTCTCAGCCTATTCTCCTCGAGATTAAAGCTCCCATTCGCATCTGTGGTTAGCACTCTCTCTTCTCCTCTCTTGATAATGATAAATTGACTTTCATCCTGTTTGATACTGTGTGTTTATGTTTTTCATGCGATATGATTGTGTGAAATTGTTGGAAAAGACTGTTTTGAATGATTTTAAGAAAAAGGGATTAATTTTCAGCTTATCTACAGACATGGATCACTTGATAAATTAAGTATGGCTTGATTTGATTGGTTGATCTTGTCTTAATTGTATTTCAATTGTTGAAGGATTTGTAATGTTTGATGTGAAGGGATTGGTTTTTTACTCTATTTAATGGATTTGTGTTGGAGGACATCTATGTCGTTGTAAGTCATGTGTTTCTTCAGGGAGAGACATGAGGCAAAAGCTCAGTTTCATCCACTTGTTTATTACCATCAAATCCAACATTTATTGGTTGAAGCATGGCCTATTTGGTAGCTGCACTTCCTTTGAATAGGAGAATCCGTTCTTCCTGACTACCAAATTATAAAAATTCCAACATTCTGAATGGTTGTTGAGCTTTGGTTAGGTCAAATTGGCTTCTTGCTCATTTGGTTGAGTTCGAGTCTTTATTTTGCAATAACCAGCGCACAGGTCCGAAAAAAAAAAAAAACAGAAATAGCAGGGCCTTAGAATCAGAATTAGGTAGGAACTGTCTCATAAATTTGAAAGGACATGTGCTTTTGGGAGAAAGTTATCAAGTTCTTCACTTGTTTCCTATAAACTATGTGAAACTCACGGTAGCAATTTGGTTGTTGAATATTTTTGAAAATACCTCTCCCCTGGCAAGGATCTTACTGCTCATTTGCACAAGCCAAATGGAACAAATTATACTTTACAATGCAGCAAAGTACTGTAGTCATTGTTTGCCTCCTCTTTCGCCCCTTGCATATCTAATTGTTGTCTTTTTACAGGTGACATACATGGGCAATATCAAGACCTCCTGAGGCTGTTTGAATATGGTGGCTACCCTCCTTCAGCAAACTATCTCTTCCTTGGGGATTATGTTGATAGAGGGAGGCAAAGTTTGGAAACCATATGTCTGCTTCTGGCCTACAAAATCAGATATCCCGACAAAATTTACCTCTTGAGAGGTAACCATGAGGATGCGAAGATCAACAGGATATATGGGTTTTATGACGAGTGTAAACGGAGATTTAATGTTAGGCTATGGAAAATATTTACCGACTGCTTCAATTGTTTGCCTGTTGCCGCACTGATTGATGAGAAGATACTTTGCATGCACGGAGGCCTCTCTCCAGAGTTGGAACATTTGGGTCAGATAAAGGAAATTCAAAGACCTACCGAAATCCCTGATGGTGGTCTCCTTTGTGATCTGCTTTGGTCTGATCCTGATGCTAGGGTTGAGGGTTGGGCTGAGAGTGATCGAGGTGTTTCATGTACCTTTGGACCTGATAAAGTTGCTGAGTTTTTGAATAAAAATGACTTGGATCTCATTTGCCGAGGTCATCAGGTGAGCCAACTCTGTTTAAGCAAGCTTAATACCCATTAAAAATTGCAAAGTGAACAAGCAGCTTTTATCAGCTTCCATGCACTTTCTCCTTGCATATAGCCAAGTTGAAGCCTTGTAAATGTGCTGGGTCATGATTTAGGGTATTGCAAAAATCTTTTGCTTCAGTTTAACTATTTTATCTAGAGATAGTGAAAATGTGCAAAACTATCATGATAATCTGAAACTCACCAAAATATATAAACTGATACTCCTATGTAGTTAGCATCCTTTTCTGTAACATTGGCCCAGAACTTCTGCATTGATAACAGATGAAGATTTTTCGTCTATGTTGCAGGTGGTGGAGGATGGATACGAGTTTTTTTCCAAACGAAGATTAGTAACAATATTCTCAGCTCCAAACTATGGTGGGGAGTTTGACAATGCAGGTGCTCTCCTAAGTGTTGATGAATCTTTAGTGTGTTCCTTTGAGATATTAAAGCCAATTCTACCAGCAAGCAGTTCAAAGTTGACCCTTAAGAAGGTATGTTCATGTTATAATTGATGTTTTTTCTCCCATTTTCCCCTTGTCTTTATCTGCGCTTCCGTGTTTGGAAGTTGAAAGACTCTGATCTCCTTTCCTTGTCTACATTCAAACAGCCTCCTAAAGCTGGAAAGATCTAGCAAGGGAAAAGGGCATTCAGGGATCTCTTCCTGTTTCAAATAGGAGATTGACCTAACTCGGTTCGAGCAGTGATTTGAATATCTATCACAATGTGGGTTTATCATCAGAAAGAATCCTTTTTGTCTTGTTAAAATGTTACCCAATTCAATTTGCAATGCTGCAAATTGTTAGAAAAATCTGCAAAAACAGCAGCACATGCTATGTTATGTGCAGGAACACAAGTTCCTATGTGAGATGCTCTTTGAGAACTTCCTATTCTGGTCAATCAGTATATATGCTGTTTGTAAGTTGTGACTGAGAATAGGTCTGATTTTTGTTGAGATGTTTGTGCAAGTTTAATCTTATGGTTTGCTCAGGGAGACCCCTTGTTCATCTAATGGCAATCAAAATAGGTCCATTTCTGGCAACTTGACTGTACCAGAAATAGCCCTATTAGCAACCGAAACATCCTCTGCTTCTGGTTCATTCTATCTCCCTTGAAAATAGCTTGTTCCATATCCGAATGTTTGTTTTTATGGCGCAGTGTGATTGTGGTCTATATTTTATTTCAACTACATTAAATTGTTTAGTTAATCAACACGAAGTATTATTTTAATAGGCCATATTAAAACCTCTCTTGTTATAAAAAATAATATAATTTATGGTTTTTTATATTTTAATTGTTTTAAATCATAACACAAAAGTTATAATGCGGTCAAACTCGTTAATAATTTGTAGCAATTGGGTTGTGATGACCGGTTGCTGCACATTATTTTTATGTTTTAGAAGTTTTTTTAAAAAAAAAAATTTAATTTTTTTTTGTTTTTAGATTATTTTGATGCACTGTTGTAAAAAATAATTTTTTAAAAAATATATATTATTTTAATATATTTCTAAATAAAAAATACTTTAAAATCAAAACAATTATATCCAATCTTTCAAATACAGCACGAATCATGAATTATTGTTATCTTGAAAGCTCATGAATCATGATTATGCTGTAGATGTTCTAGCAAGTGGGTAGATTATCTATATGGGTCTCTCATCACTTCCGTTTGTCTGTTAGCTATGCGACTCAACCAATCCTGTATTTCTCTCAAGTTTTCTGCATTAGACTAATGGAAGGGTCACAACAAAAACTTAGAGCGTGTTTATTCTGAATTTTAAAAGTGTATTTGATTTTTATTTTAAATTTATTTTTTAATATTTTTAGATTTTTTAATATTAAAAATAAATTTTAAAAAATAAAAAAATATTTTAATCAATTTTCAAATAAAATACATTTTGAAAAACAACTAATACCAAACAAATTAAAACTTTACCATAACAGCAAAGTTATCAACCTAGGCCAGTTGAGGAAATTAACTTAAATTCACATCGTTTTAAGATTTTTCTATAAAATTAAAACATTGTTGTAGGTCATAATTTAACCCGCTAGATCTAACCAGATAAACTTAATCATGGTTTAATTCGCTGGATCTAACAGGATAAACTTTTACCTAATCTGGTTACTAAATTGACCAGTCAGGTAGGGCCTGATTTGATAACAGTGCATAACGTAACGAAGGACATGTTGGCGTGTTCATATTTCATGACCCTATTGTCTTCCACCTCCTAAATCTTGGAAGCAATTCATAAACTCTGTGAAAGGATATGAAAGGGACTTATTTATCTCATAGGAGGAAAATCTTCTGTTACAAAGCACCATCATGTATTGACAACCGGTTCTTGGAAAACAGCGTGATACATTTAATCCTAGTCTCTCTTTCCCGCCACAATCATCGGAGCTTGACAAATATACACTAGTCAATCTTGAGATTGCGTGCTGTTGATGTTCTTGATAGTTTCCAGCTAGATACAGAGGCAGCTTGTTCCAGACTGGAGCTGCAAAACGTGTAGTTGCTTACAATAAGAAATATATTTATCTGAATCGTTTTTTATTCGGAACTGAACTGGTCAAGAAC
>Ga0307507_10007645_pt1 | contig 15521 bp, 17 predicted proteins | sample 7_EM_MG_FD_207223 | JGI IMG/M metagenome (GOLD analysis project Ga0307507, IMG submission 207223) | Populus trichocarpa ectomycorrhiza microbial communities from riparian zone in the Pacific Northwest, United States - 7_EM | ecosystem: Host-associated > Plants > Roots > Unclassified | place... | reverse complement strand
TAAAACTATCCGGTCATAGCAACTTAATACACCGCTTATTTTATCTTCGTAGCGTTGGGTCAGCAGTTCCATCTTTTTAGTGTAAAGTTACGACTTTCCTCTTTGGTTCTGGCTTGTCCAGGTTAGGAGAAATAATTTCAGCGCATTGCGGCAGGTAAAGAATGGCCCGTTCAGATTGGTACCCATTACGCTGGTCCAAAGGTCGTTACTGACCTCCGCCGCCGGGGAGAAGTCGTCCATGATACCGGCATTATTGACCAGTATGTCCAGTGTGCCATAGGTCCTGACCGTCTGGCCGATCAGCAGTTCTACGTCTGCGGGGACAGCAATATCCACGGCAAAGCAGCTCGCCCTGCCGCCTTTGTCAGTGATCGCGCGTGCGACAGCTTCCATATTTTCCTGATGCAGGTCGGCCAGCATCAATTTAGCGCCTTCCAGCGCAAAACGTTCGGCGATGGCTTTCCCGATGCCGGAACCGGCGCCCGTTACCAGGGCGATCTTATCTTTCAGTAAATTCATGGTCCAGTTTTTATACCGAAGATCGCCAGCAAGGGGCACAACGACCATGATGGCGGTCATGATTTTGCCTGATCCTGGTCAGGAATTGCCTTAGTGGTTTTGCCAATCGGTTGTACTATCCCGCTGAGGGATGACACTAATGAAGGAGAACAGGCCCGTCAGCCAACTGTGATCATCATCACGCAACTCCGTGACGACGGTCAGTCCCGCTGCGCATCGTCCTTCCGATATTCGTTCTATGAAAATGCAACAGAACAATGAGGAAATGCCCGGTATTTATCTCCGGTCGCTGGGTGCGGCCGGTACGGTCACCGGCTCCAAACATTTACTGATCACGCCCGGCCTTACCGTGATGATCGATTGCGGGCTATTCCAGGGCATCAAAGCCCTGCGCGAGCGAAACTGGGATAAACCACCGGTTGATCCGGCCAGTATCGGCGCGATGATCCTGACCCATGCCCATTTGGATCACTGCGGCTATATCCCGCTTTTTGTCAGGAACGGGTACCACCGGCCTATTTATATGAGCGGACCGACCCGGGACCTGGCAGAGATCATCCTGCGGGATTGTGCGAAGTTGCAGGAAGAAGATGCGGCGAGGGCCAATAAACATGGTTATAGCAAACACCGCCCGGCACAGCCGCTTTACACGGTAGCCGATGTAGAAGCTGCTTTGCCGCTGTTCAAAGTATGTGATACCGCGACTTTGATCACGCTTCATGAGCAGCTCACTTTCACCTTACACCCCTGCGGCCATATTGCCGGGGCCTGTTCCGCTAAATTCGATTGTTACGGTAAAAAGATCCTGTTTTCGGGCGATATCGGACGGGAACATTCCGAATTGCTGCCCGCCCCGGAGCCGCTAACAGATGCCGGCTTTGTGATTATGGAATCGACCTATGGTGATCGCCTGCACGCAGTGGCGGATACAGCGCAGGAAATGGCCATGGTAATCAACGACACCCTGTTTCATAAAGGCAATATCCTGATCCCCTGTTTTGCGGTTGGCCGCGCCCAGGAGGTCATGCATCTGATTTATCGGTTAAAACAACAAAACGTCATTCCCCGACAGGTACCGGTATTTTTGGACAGCCCGATGGCAGCGTCCGCCGGGAAAGTACTGATGCACTACCCCGAATGGCTCACCATCGACCGGAAGGAATGCGACCGTATGTTCAGCGGCGTGACCATCAATGAAGATTACGAACATACCCAAAAGATCGTCCGGCAGCGGGGAAGTAAGATCATCCTGGCCGCCAGCGGCATGCTGACCGGCGGCCGTGTATTGGAATATTTAAGAAATTACCTGCCGGATAGCCGGAATATGGTCCTGCTGATCGGCTTCCAGGCCGAGGGAACACGTGGGCGGGCCCTGCAGAACAAGGCCGCGGAATTGAAGATATACGGAAAATATTACCCGGTTAAGGCACAGGTTAAAGAGATCGAAGGACTGTCCGCCCATGCCGACCAGCGCGAACTACTGAACTGGCTCCGGCAATTTAAAAAAGATCATCCGCGCGTATTCCTCGTTCATGGTGAGCCCTGTGCCCAGGATGCGTTAAGGGTAAAGGTGCGGGATGAGCTGGGACTGGACGCGCTGATCATGCAACCGGACGTACCGGTACTGCTGTTTGAAGTTTCAATAGCCAAAGACGGTTATACAAAGACCAACAAAATGCAGCTACCTAAAACCGACGAATAGTTCGCGATGGTCTTAAAAGCAAACTTCAATTCTTTCCAGCGGGACTGCGGTCCGTCCAGAAAGACGATCTCTGATTCATTCATAACCAAATATCGGTCGTATCATCTTCCCGGACGCTGACTACCGGCATTGGAAAAACTGACCCTGCTCACCTTTTGATGCCATGCCGGGCACGTTTATTACTGACCCTGATCATTCCCGGGATAGTATTTAAACGCCATTTTTACGCTGCGGCAAGTCGTCACCTTTGCAGGGTAAACCAATCCATTCGACCATGAAAAAGATCCTTTTATTAACCGATTTCAGCGCGAACGCCGCTCATGCCGCCAAAACTGCGCTTAGCCTGGCCGCACAATTGCACACCGGAGTGATCCTTTACCATTCCACCTTATCCATTCCGGTCGTGCCGAATTACGCTGGCGGCGGCTTTGTGACGGAGACGGCAAACGTGTTCGCGGAAGAAAGCCGGGAAAAATTGACGGAACTCAAGCATAAGCTGCTGGCCGGCAGCAAGCCATCGCCCGCGCTTGAAACAGAGCATGGCGAAGGCCACCTGGGCGGTAATGTCAAAAAACTGATCATGGACCATGATATTGAGCTGATCGTGATGGGCGCTCCTGAAGGCGGCGCCCTGGATCATTTACTGACCGGCAGCGAAACCCGCGCCGTAATTAAACATACGGACCGGCCGGTCCTGGTCATACCGGCCACTAAGCAGATCCGTTCACTGAAGAATTTCGTACTGGCTACCGATTACCGGGAGGCCGACCTCTGCGCCTTGCGCTATTTAAGTAAATGGGTCGCCCAAACCGGCGGCCGCCTGGACATCGTCCATATCCAAACCGGGAGTGATACGGCCTCCCTGAACGGGCAACAAAGGCAAGTATTCGAGTTCTTTTTGACCAGCTTGAAGTATGATAATGTCCATTGCCATGATCTGCGCGGCAAAGATGTGCTCGGCAGGTTAAACCGTTTTTGCGAAGACAAGAAGGCGGATGTATTAGCCATGATCAATTACCATCACGACTTTTTCAGCCGCTTGTTCGGCAGCAGCGAAACATTCAAAGCGCTGATCAATTACCATCACGACTTTTTCAGCCGCTTGTTCGGCAGCAGCGAAACATTCAAAGCGCTGCAGCATTTGCAACTGCCGCTGCTGGTGTTCCCGGGTAATTTTAGTGACGAGACGATTTGTCCCATGTAAGTGCTGAGCGAAGCCCCGCTGCTTCAGTTTAAAACCGGCAGCGATCCTATCGCCGAATATCATCATTTCTGATGACCCCGGTCACTTTTTACCTGGTGGTAATCCGGTAATTTCGTCGCATGACAACGGTAAATGATCAGTTTATTTTAGCGGTGAACTGTGGCTCTTCGAGCTTAAAATTTAGTTTATTCGGTAAAGAAGACCTGCAGCTGGCCTTATCCGGTTCAGTCAAAGCCAATGCTTCGGGTGAACCGTACTTTATGGTACAGGAAGCGGGCGGCACGTTTTTGGCCAATCACCCCATCACCTGCTCGATGTACCCGAAAAAGCATGAAGAAATTTAACAAAGCCTGGCACCAGGCACACGTGATGCCCAAAAATGCCGTGCTGTCTCAACAGATTGCCTGGCATTTAGACCATCAGGAAAACTGCGGCTGCCGGCCTATTCCTCAAAAATTACTGGAGGCAATAGCAAAAATGAATGCCGGGGGGCAGAATCAGTTTTAGATATATCTGCATGAACAAAGCAGCGCTATCTGGATACACGCCGGATCAAAAATCTGCAACGGCGGTCGCTTATTTTCCGATGGAATTTGCAATCGACCAGGCACTGAAGATCTACGCGGGCGGATTGGGTTTCCTCGCCGGCCAGTATTATACAGATCTTTATAACTGACCAGGCGCATGGGCGGGCATGACCAGGATCATGTTTTCTTAGGGCGGCATTTACAATCTTTACCGCAAACGATTCAAACCGTACACGATGAAAACGATCCTCATTATTAACGATGGCTCTACAGCGGTGGCCCCGGCTGCAAAACTGGCGCTTCAGCTGGCCAGGATCATGCAGGCCGGCGTGTTGATCGCCCAAACCTTTTGTCAGACCAAAGCGCTTGCTCCTAAAGTATTGGCCGGAGAAAACCGGCAGCAAACCAGTATTCCCGGCAGCGATGAACTGCAGGGAATGCTGCAGAAACTGAATGAAGAACAGGCCGGTTTCCGGCCGGGGATCACGATAGCCGATCTTCGGGATACCGATGCAGGCGGCCTGGCTGAACTGTTGCTGCGGACCGATTGTGCGCTGATCGTCAGGGGATACGGGCAAATGCCGGCGGGGCGGACAGCACTGGACCTGCAAAGCCTGCTGAACAAACTCCGCTGTCCGCTCTTGCTGGTGCCGGAACGCTGGTCATCGGTTACTATTGAGCGGGTCACCTATATCACCGATCTGCGCTATTGCCGCCTGAATATTATGCGCTATCTGGCAGCGCTGGCGGGGACTTCGCAGGCAAGCCTGTCCCTGGCGCATTTAAGCGCGCAGGGCCTGACGCCCATTGAGGAGAACTATGGACGCGCATTATTCGCCGACGTAGCGCGCCACGTACCGGGCTGCTCCGTCAGGTTCAATAACATCCGGGAGCGGGATATTCACCGGGCCGTCGATGTGATCATTAACGACCTGCACAATGACCTGCTGGTGCTGATCAATCACCGGTTCCATTTCAAGGAGATTATCGGGGAACGGCTGACGAACCAATTGCCTGAAAGGATCAACATACCGCTGCTGCTTTTCCCCATTTGAACCTAGCATGCAAAAGATACCTGAAACGCCGGAACCTTTCTGGCATATGGATACAAAAACGGCGCTTGGCCGGTTAAGCGTAACGCCCGGCGGCTTGTCCGGCCGGGAAGCGGCGGCCCGGCTAAAACATTACGGACCGAATACGCTCAAGGCGAACCCCGGCCAAAAGGTATTCCTGTTATTGCTGGCACAGTTCAAAAGCCCGGTCACCTTGTTGCTCATTGTAGCGGCGCTGCTGGCGGTCGGCCTGGGGGATGCCGCCGATACGATCATCATCCTGGCGATCGTCCTGATCAGCGGCTTCCTGGGCTTCTGGCAGGAAAAGGGCGCCGCCAATGCCGTCAGCGGGCTGCTGAAAATGGTACAGCTCAACTGCGCGGTCCTCAGAGACGGCCAGATACTTGAGGTCCCCGCAGCGGCGGCGGTACCGGGAGATATCATTCAATTGTCGGCCGGGGATATGATTCCCGGAGATAGCCTGCTGCTTTCGGCAGCGGAGCTTTTTATCGACGAAGCGACATTTACCGGGGAAACCTTCCCGGTAGAAAAAAGGTGCGGGATCCTTCCGGCCGACACCCCTTTAGCTAAAAGATCGAACGCCCTGTTCATGGGCAGCCATGTCATTAGCGGAAAAGCCAGCGCCCTGATCGTTCATACCGGTATGGCGACTGAATTCGGCAAGATCTCCGCCAGCCTGCAAAGCCGGGCGCCGGAAACTGATTTCGAACGGGGCATCCGCAGATTCGGTTACCTTCTGATGGAGTTAACGCTGTTGCTCGTGCTGGTGATCTTCGCATTAAACGTCTGGCTCCACAAGCCTGTACTGGATTCTTTTTTGTTTTCACTGGCACTCGCCGTCGGCCTGACGCCCCAGCTGTTACCGGCGATCATCAGTGTCAACCTGGCTGCCGGCGCCCGGAAGATGGCCCAAAAAAAGGTGATCGTGAAGCGTCTCTCGGCCATCGAGAATTTCGGTAGTATGGATATCCTGTGTACCGATAAGACGGGTACTATTACAGCCGGCAAGGTCACCCTGAAGGACACGCTGGACTGCGGCGGGCAGCACAGCACCAAAGTCCTTCGTTATGCCTGGTTGAATGCGGCGCTGCAGCAGGGTTTTCATAACCCCATCGACGATGCGATCTGCCAGGCGTACGGTGCAGCAACCGCCCTTCCGGCGGTAGTTGCCGAGATCCCCTATGATTTTATCCGCAAGAGACTGACGATACAAGTAAAAGAAGCCGGACAATACCTGGCCATCACGAAGGGGGCCTTACAGTCCGTCCTGGAGGTCTGTTCCCATATGGAAAGCGACGGCAAAGTCACTCCCCTCACCGCTGAACATCAAAATATGCTGTTAAAACGGTACCAGGAACTAAGCGGCGACGGTTACCGGACATTGGGTCTGGCCTGTAAACCCCTGCCGGACGAACGCCGGGTGAGCCGGCAGGATGAAGGGGATATGACCTTCCTGGGTTTTATCACGCTGTTCGATCCGCTTAAACCCGACAGCGCTGCTACCATCGGACAATTGCAGCGGGCAGGGGTCCGCCTGAAGATCATCACCGGCGATAATGCGCTGATCGCCCGGCACCTCGCGCTGCAGCTTGGCCTGCCCGATGCCAAAATTTTAACGGGCAGTCAGATCCGGCAGATGAGCAACACGGCTTTGCTGCACGTGGCCCCGCTGACCGACCTGTTCGCCGAGGTGGAACCCAATCAAAAAGAAAGGATCATTACCCTTTTGAAGAAAGCGGGGCACGTGGTCGGCTTTATGGGCGACGGCATCAATGACGCACCGGCCCTGCACGCCGCCGACGTGGGCATATCGGTCAATACTGCGGTTGACGTCGCCAAAGAAGCGGCGGATATTGTTTTGCTTAATCCCGGCCTGCAGGTGTTGATGGATGGTATTTTGGAAGGACGTAAGACATTTGCCAATACCATGAAATATATCTTTATGGCTACCAGCGCCAATTTCGGCAATATGTTCAGCATGGCCGGCGCCTCCCTGTTTTTGCCTTTCCTGCCCTTATTGCCAAAGCAGGTATTGCTCACCAATCTGCTGACTGATTTTCCGGAGATGGCGATCGCCGGTGACAAAGTGGATGAAACGCAGCTCGCTTCGCCGCAACGCTGGGACATGGCCTTCATCCGCCGGTTCATGATCACCTTTGGCTTATTGAGTTCCGTTTTCGATTTTCTAACCTTCGGCTGCCTGCTTTGGATCTTTCAAGCTGATGAGCGGGTGTTCCAGACCGGCTGGTTCACCGAATCGGTGATCTCGGCGGTGGCCATCGTGCTGGTCGTGCGGACTCGGCGGACATTTTTCCGGAGTCTGCCTGGCCGCGGATTATTGTCGGCCAGCCTGGCCGTCATCGTTACCGTCTGCCTGATCCCGTTTACACCGCTGTCAGCCTGGTTTAATTTTACCCATGTGCCCTGGGCCATTTATGGCTGGACGACGCTTTTGATCGCGGCTTATATGATCGCTGCCGAACTGGTCAAGCAGTGGTTTTACCGGAACCTGGTCAGGCGGTCAGCCAAAAGAAAACGCCCGGCTGCGCAGGCTCGTCCATAAAGGTGATGGGCATCATACCCTAAACGGGCACATTCCCGGAGATTTGAGACAAACAAAGCACAAAATGAAAACGATCCTGGTTCCTACCGATTTTTCCGAGGCCGCTGCCAATGCCGCCCGTTACGGCTTATTTTTAGCGCAGCACCTGCAGGCCGGCCTGCTGCTGGCCCATGCTTTCAAAGTGCCCGCTGAAGCCCCGGCGGCCGCGCAATCCGCCTGGGCGCCGGAGAACTATGAACAGATCAAACAGGAAACCGGCCAGGAGCTGGACCGGCTGCGCCACCAGCTGGAGCGCGAGGCAGCGGAGCTCTCGCCGCGTCCGTATATCAGTGCGATCACCGGCATCGCCGAACTTGGCGATGTTACAACAACGGTGAGGAACCTGGCAGATCATTACCGTTCGCCACTGGTGGTCATGGGCATGTCCGGGGCAGGCCTCGTACAACGCTTTTTTTTAGGCAGCAGCAGCCGCGAACTGGTCAATAAAGCAACCTTCCCGGTATTGCTGGTGCCTGCTGAATCCAGGCCGCGACCCTTGCGTAAGATCGCTTTTGCCACCGACCTGAGTGCCGGCGATGTCGCGATCATCCATTCCCTGGCCAGCCTGGTACGCCCGTTCAGCGCGGAGATCCTGATCGCACAGGTGACCGATGCTAAATATGACCCGGCGGAACACCAGCAACTGGTGGACCGGTTCCTCAGCGAAGTAACCGGAAAGGCCGGCTATGGGCAGATCTATTACCGGCACGTCAAAAGTATGGATGTCGACCATGGTCTGGATTGGCTGAGCGAACATGGAATGGTCGATATGCTGGCCATGGTACACCGCCCGCACCCCGTATGGGAACAGCTGATCAAAGGCAGCCATACCCAAAGGCTGGCCAAACATACGCTGATCCCGTTGCTGGTCTTTCCGCCGGATACCCACGCCGTTTGCTTTTAATATTCATGAACGACTATCCCAATTCAACAATATGCAAGGAAAAATGAACGCTATGGTGCTGGAGCACGTGGGTCAGCCACTGCGCAACCGGCGGGTGGATATCCCACAACCGTCCCCGGGGCAACTACAGCTCCAGGTGATCGCCTGCGGCGTCTGCCGTACCGATCTGCACGTGATCGACGGGGAATTGAAGGAGCCGAAGCTGCCGCTGATCCCAGGGCATGAAGTGATCGGCCGGGTTACGCTGGCCGGGCGGGACGTGACTGGTTTTCAACCCGGTGACATTATTGGCGTTCCCTGGCTGGGTTATACCTGCGGCACCTGCCGCTTCTGCCGTTCGGGCCGTGAAAATCTTTGTGAAAACGGGCTGTTTAACGGTTATACGCTTGACGGCGGCTATGCCGGGTACATGGTAGCTGACGCACGTTATTGTTTTCCCATGCCGGAAGGTTATCGGGACGCGCAGGCGGCGCCGTTGCTGTGTGCCGGCCTGATCGGCTTCCGCGCTTACCGGATGATCCGCCCGGAAGCCTTGAATATCGGACTTTACGGTTTTGGCGCCGCCGCGCATATCCTTACCCAAGTTGCCAAAGCACAGCACAAGAACATCTTCGCCTTCACGCGGGACGGTGATACGAAAGGACAGCTGTTCGCCATCCGGATGGGCGCGGGTTGGGCGGGCAGCAGTAACGAAGCGCCGCCGGAAAAGCTTGACGCAGCGATCATCCTTGCTCCGGCCGGCGAATTGATACCAAAGGCGTTAAATGACATCGATAAGGCGGGTCAGGTGATCTGTGGAGGAATTCACATGAGTACCATTCCAGCGTTCTCCTATGACCTGTTATGGGGTGAACGGTCAGTACAATCGGTCGCTAACCTCACTCGTGAAGATGGCCGCGCTTTTTTTAAACAGATCCAGTTGTCGCCGGTCAAAACGCAAACCACACATTTTAAATTATCGGAAGCCAACGAAGCCCTGAGTCAGTTGCGTAAAGGCAAAATAAGCGGCGCCGCGGTGCTGGTCATGTAATAAAAAAGGCGGCAGTAAAAACTGCCGCCTCCAATTGTTGACTTTTGGATTTACTTATCGCTTATGCCCGCAGGAATGATCAGCATTGGTAGAGCCTGGTCTATCATCAAAGCCTGTGCATTATTCTGTTTGAACAAGCGGTTTAAAAAGCTATGCCGGTCATGTACTAAGGCCAACAGATCAGTACCAGCTTCTTCGCACAGATGATTAAGCCTGTTAACCAGGTCCTTCCCAATGATTTCCTGGTAGGTGATTGCAGGATAATTAAATTTAGCTACATGTTTCTTAAAGTTCGCCTTTTGAATGGCAGATGCCGCTTCTTCACTATATAAAGTCACGTGTACGATCTCGATGCTGAAATCGAGGACCCGTCCCAGCCTTGTCAAATAGTGAACGGCTTTAAGGTCGGCCTCATCAAAATCTGTGGCCAGCGTAACCTTCTTCAGTTTCTTCAACGGGTGACCTGCTTGCACGATCAACACCGGGCGATTGGTATGATTGATCACTGCATTAGTATCGCTCCCCATTAACAGATGTTCCCAGGCGGTACCACTCCGCGCGCCCATAACGATCATTTCGATCGTTTCCTTTTGCAGTAACTCTTTGACCTGTTCGCCTACGTTGCCAATACCTTGTCGGTCGCCGATGCTTGGATAATGGTTGCCGGCTTGTAATTGTTGGACCAGTTCCTGCAGGTCTTCCTTCAGGAATTTTAATTTTTCCTTGCCCTCATCGGCCCACATCAGTTGTTCCACAGGCCAGGGGGCTCCGCCGTATTCGGACGTTACCGGTTCGCTGACATAGGTATTAAAGAGGATCATATTGGCATGTAATCTACTGGCGAGGGTTACCGCCGCTTCAGCCGCCTGCCTGGCGTTATCACTGAAGTCGGTAAGTACTAAGATCTTTTTCATGATGTTCTGATATTGATAATCTCAAAATTCGCGGCTTCGGGGAAGATAAACCATGACGGTTATCAGTAAATTAACTGATGCTGAACAGGTTAATTAATTCTTCATTTTAACGAGGCGTGCCGTATCCAGGATCCGGATCTGGCTGCCCTTTCTTTCGATCAGCCCTTCTTCCCTGAAATCGGTCAGCGTCCGGCTCACGGTTTCGGTTGCCATGCCCGCCATGGCCGCCAGTTCATCCCGGGAAATTTTAAATTCTTCCGGTGAAGGGAACTGCTGGTGCAGACGGAGCAATACCTGAGACATCCTTTTGCGCACCGAGTGGTAAGCGAACTGCAGTAGCTGTTCTTCTTTTTCGCGGATATCATTGGATAAAATTTTCAGGAACCGCTGGCTGATGTCCGGGTAGCGGGTGAGCAGGTTCATGATCATATCTTTGGGCAGCAGGCATACGGCGGAGTCTTCGAGTGCCTCGGCGGTTTCGGCTTGTGTCTCTGCGGTCAACAGGCCATTGATGCCGACGTAGTCCTCCGCTTTGTAGAGACCGGTCATCAGTTCGCGGCCGTCTTCGGTCAGCTTAATTGTTTTGACGCAACCTTCCAGGACCAGGTAAATTCCCTGAGGCTCGTCGCCTTCATAATAAAGGATATGTTTCTTTTTGATATGCCGCACTTTCCGCCCGGCGATCATCTGCTTCAGTTCGGCGCTGCCGCGTAGCTGCCCTGAAGCCAGGCGTTCGAGACTGAATAAGGACCGGCTGTAATAGCTTTCGAGCTTTTCCTGTTTCTGGAGGCGGCATTCGATGGCATGCAGCAATTCCAGATCATCAAAGGGCTTGGTCAGGTAATCGTCGGCACCCATTTCCATGGCTTTCCGCAGGTCCAGCCGTTCGGCTTTGGCGGTCAGGAAAATAAAGGGAATAGCGGCGGTATCGGGGCTTTTGCTTAACAGGTAGAGCACGCCGTAACCATCGAGTTCGGGCATCATGATATCGCAGAGGATCAGGTCCGGCCGCTGGCTGATGGCGACGTCGACGCCGATTTTTCCATTTTCGGCCTTAAGAACCTTGAACCCGCTGAGTTCCAGGATCTCGGCGGTACCCTCCCGGATATCGCTGTTGTCTTCGATGATGAGGATCGTTTTCATGATATGACAATTTACTGAATACCAATGAGGTATATCGCAAATATCTCTAAGCGCCGTCACTGCAATCAGCCCCGCGGTCAGTAAATTTTGTGATCTTCGTCATTTTTTGATCATGAAAAGGCCGCCATGGCAATCCGGGAGCATTCGGGGGCCGGCAGCCTACGCAATTCATCGATCACCTCCTTTTGAATTTCAATATCAGTTCTCATTTTTATCGTTTTTAAATACAAGCAAAGGCACCGGGATCCGGCTTGCCGCTTGTTGTGTCCGGCTGCCGTGGATCAGCTGGTCGAAGAATCCATGCCGGTGATGGACCATGGTCAGCAGATCGATATGGCCATGGCGGACCAGCCAGTCTAAACCATCGGCGATATGGTCACTTTTCACCACTTTGGCGCTTACCTTTCCATGGTCCAGTTGACGCATCAGCTCGTTCAGCGATGTTTTAACGATCGAGGTATACGCCGGATCGTCCTTGCCCTGGTCGATATGCGTCAGCACCAGCTCGGCGTCCAGCGCTTTTGCCAGGACAACCAGTTCCCTGAGCGCTTTCAGGTCGGCTTCGGGATGCTTAAAATCGCTGCCGAAGGCGATCCTTTTGATGGGCTGGTAAGCGGCGCCGGCCGGAACCAGCAATAGCGGCCGCACCGCCGCCTCGATCAGCTTACGGCTATGATTACCGATCATCCAGGTCCCCAACCGGTCATTACTATGGGCACCGATGATGATCAGGTCCGCTTTTTGGCGGATGGCCTGGGCGTTGACCACATCGGTCACCAAACCGGCATCCTGCACACAGACGACTTCCGGCTGCCAGGCCGCCGGTTCGCTGGCCGCGATCAGCTGATCTTTCAATTTAGCGAGTTCTTCCTCGCTATCCCGGTCCAGGTCATCATAAATCTCCTGCGGCCAGGCAACGATTCCATTCTGCGGTATCTCAGCCGGTACGTTTATCGTATAGCAAAGCACAATCTTTGCGCCCAGGGCCTGTGCGAGGCGATAGGCATAACCGGCCACCTGGGCCGCATTCGCAGAGAGGTCTGTCGCGATCAGTAATGTTTTCATCTTTTTTAATTTTGAGTGAAGTTCAGCAATAGCCGAAAGAGATGACCTGCCGTGCATCAGTCACGGACGTGATCCTCATCATTTTATGATAGGTGTGATCGGGGGACCTTTGTAGTCAAAAGCATATGTTTAAGATCGGTCTAACTTTATCCGGCGGCGGCACCCGCAGTATCGCGCACATGGGTGTATTGCAGGGGCTCGAAGATCTCGGGATCCGGCCGGACGCCGTGGCAGGCGCAAGCGCCGGTGCTGTGCTGGGTGCCTTATACGCCGCCGGCAGATCGCCGCGACAGATCCTGGAAGCTGTTAAGACCAGCGTTTCCAGCGGGCTGCTCAATAAGCTGTTTTCCGGTTTATTTACAGCCGACGGATTGCAGCAATTTTTTAAAGTCACGGGCCTTCCTAACCGGTTTGAATACTTGTCCCTGCCCTTATGGGTGTCTGCGACCGATCTGCGAAACTGCCGGGCGGTCACCTTCTCCGATGGCGACCTGCACAAGATCCTGTTGGGCTCCTGTGCGATACCGGGCGTATTTTCGCCGGTACATTACCGGGACCATGAGCTGGCCGATGGCGGCATATTGGACAACCTGCCGGTGCGCGAAATCCGGCCGCTGTGTGAAAAGCTGATCGGGTCGAACGTCAATAAAATTCATGTGTCAGCCGTAAAAACAATGAATCGGCTACGGGTACTGGAAAGATGCTTCCATTTGGTGATCGCGGAGCAGGTGGCCGTCAGCGCCACTTTTTGTGACCATTACCTGCAACCGGAATTAGGCCGCTATTCGATGTTTGAACTAAAGTACCCCGACCAGATCTTCAGGGCCGGCTACCGGGCGGTAATGCAACACGAAAAAGTATTTCGCCGTTTGTTATGAATTAGCCGGGACGACCGGTTGCCGGCACCTAATTGGATATTTTGACGGCTATTAATTTTTTCAGGTCCTCCAGTACCGCATGGTCCTGCACAGCAATCCGGATACCCCGGCCTTCAGCATAGGCCTTAGCGTTCTTAATTTCTGCTTTAATATCGCCGGAGATATCGGTTTCCAGGATGGCATCAACAGCCTTTTGCCCGAACACGAAAGCCGCCTTGAAGAATTTGTCACGCGGTAACAGGTAGAGCAGCACCCTTTTGCTATCACGGATACGGAAACTCCAACCATATTTGGCGCCGGCGAAGTTCCACTCTTCCCCGGCGTCCGGCCGCAGGCTTTTGGTAAAACTGACCAGTTCCCGCCACAGCTCAAGCGTATCGCCTAAGGCGGTTGCCAGATCCGCTTCGGCGGGCATTTGCGCCCTGTCCATAAAAATGCTGTTCATCCGGACTAAGTTAAATATTCCTATGGATTGCAACCAAGCAGTTCTATAGCAAAAACCTGGGTCCTGCTACAGATTAACACGGCCGGCTATCATTTATTTTAAGTTGTGGATAGACAGTTTCAGGCCTAATCGCACAGATTTTTAACCGGTGTAATGCACCTGTAGCCACGAATGACCCCTTCTCCATCAAAACCTGCGCCCGAGGATGATTTTGACGATAACTTTGTCTGTACTGTTGGTAAATCCGTAACCCACACCGGCGTTAAACTCCCAGTTGGGATTGAAATTAAGATCTGTCGCCGCGAACAATTGGTGTTCCTGCTGCTGGTAATCATAATAGTGAAAGAAAGGTCCGGTACTGCCATAATATTCCAGTCCGAGCGCTACCAAATTACTGACATTATAGCTGCCCTTTAAATTCGGCGAAAAGATCAGGCCCTGGTTAACGTCAGGTCCGGCAAAACTCTTTTCCACGGTGGGGTTAAAGGACAGATTGGAGATTATGATGAATGAGACCACACCATTTCGGCGCAAGGCTATAACGGCGGATGATGGATTCGGGGGTCTCAGGGGTGTAAAATTTTGCTGGCCGGAAGCGGCAAGACCGGTTAGCAGGAAAAGCCATAGGAAAATCTGACGGGTCATATGAATTAAATAAATAAAAGCTGCAACCTTCGAACTGGCTGCAGCTTTTGTCGGGAAGTATTAGAATACCAGCTCTGGTTCTTCTACCTGTAATTTACTTTCCAGGCTGAAAATACCCGGGGCTGCCCAGACGGCATCTTCGGCTTCTTGTTTTTCCGCAAAAGAGCGAACTTTGCCGGTCAGGACCGCCTTGTTGCCGATAACCGACACATTAACTTTGGCGGCATCGATGGTGGCACTACGGTGAAACGCGGCGCTGATATTTTTTTCCAGGTCGTCCGCGCTCACTTTCGGACGAACGGTGACCAGGTTGACAACAGAACGTACGCCGATCAGGTATTGCACGGCAGTTTTGGCACTATTACGCTGAAATTCCCATTCCACTTCGCCTTCCAGTTTGACGATGCCATCTTCCACTTTAACCTTAATGCGGTCATCAGGGATAGCGGTATGCCATTTCAAGGCATTCAGCACGGCTTCGGCGATCTCCGCATCGGTTTTCCGGTAGGCAGGAGAAATGCCGACCTGGAGATCTTCCGCCAGCGCTTTAACGCCGGCCACTTTCCTGGCGGCATTTTCGGCAGTCAGTTTCTTGCCATAGTTGTCCACCTGCCCGGAAAGCGTCACGACACCGTTCTTTACACTTACACCGATTTCTGCTGCGTGAAGGAAGGGCTGCCATTTGAGCTCATCCATCACATCTTTTTGAATTTCAAGATCTGTTTTCATAATGTACTTAATTAGTAACAGTTTAGGCGTTATCCACAAAAAACGTAAAATGTGGAAAACCGATAGTTTGCATTAATTTTTAATAGTTTGAACTTGTAACTGTTTTGGATAAGGATCTGATCATAGAAATGCAAAGGCATC
>Ga0307507_10007643_pt1 | contig 15523 bp, 21 predicted proteins | sample 7_EM_MG_FD_207223 | JGI IMG/M metagenome (GOLD analysis project Ga0307507, IMG submission 207223) | Populus trichocarpa ectomycorrhiza microbial communities from riparian zone in the Pacific Northwest, United States - 7_EM | ecosystem: Host-associated > Plants > Roots > Unclassified | place... | reverse complement strand
CGTCCGGATGTGGATGATCGAACACCACTCGGATGTGCTGCTCGCAACGGACACGAAGGGGTTGTGAAGCTACTACTTGACCGGAAAGATGTCGACCCTGATCGCCCGGATAAGTATGATCGAACACCACTCGGATGTGCTGCTGTCGGGGGGCATTTAGGAGTGGCCAAGCTTCTGCAAGCCCGGACGTCTATGGAAAGCGTAGATGTATAGTAACTTCACTAACTGTGAAAGAATTAACACGAAGTAGAAGTCCAGACTACCCGGGCGATTACGCTCAAATCGCATGAGATTCATTCTTTTCTAGCGTCATCCTTGCTCAACCCCCAGGAATCTGATATACGCTGTTTCAGCCATTGCCATCTTCCCTTTTTCCCTTGTTTGTCCTTTACGTCAGTCCTAAGACATGATCCTTGAATTCTCTCCGGCTCTCAAATTGCGGAAATCCCAAATGTACTCTATGTAAGCTTATAAGTTACCCCCTCTAAAACCTATGGATGTTTGTTAACACTTATGAATAAAGGCTCACGAGTTTCTTTTTTTCGCATACAGCGGCTGGGAGACCACCGTATTTCATCTGCTCTACTATTTACCTTGATCACTATTCCCCGCTGAAATAGATCCCTTGTTACAAAATTCCCCCTTTTCGCCTATTTTTTCATATATCATATAAGTTATCCATTTTTTCCTTGTTTTCCATTACTAGCGATAGATGGACCGATAGACAGAAAAACTGCACATACACTATTCTTTCCGGTAACAGAAGACCTAGCGTTTGCGTTCCCGAAGCTGGGCTGAAAAAAAGAAAGAGAGTCGATTCTAAATATTGTGGTTTAGAGATAGTATTGTCTCCAGCATGAATTAGCACTCGGTTTACTCATCCACACTCGAAAAATACCAACCGCTCTAAATTTACTTAGTCCCTCCCAGACTCCTACTATATTTCTCCCACTTCGCCCTCTAAATAAGCCATATCCTACTGTAGATATCCAGGCATAGTATATCCTGGCGTTATATCTCCAACAACTATCGTAGTTTCCCTCCTGAGCGTTAGACCGCTCAGCCCCCCTTGGATTGTCAGTGAATTATAGAGCGATATGATACGCTGTTCCTTTAAGAAACTTTAGCATAAAGGGTAGATGTAGATTCAGTCACTGCGGAATCACAGAATTTTATGTGTAACTTGCAGTAAATAGAGTTGATAAAAACTATATAAAAACGAGAACTAAAGGAGTCCGTCTCCTTTCCTACCCCTCCTACACAGCCGACCCCTACCCACATTCCCACTGGGCACGTACACTCCTATCCAATCCGGTCCACACCCGCAGGGAGGGCCTCTACCACCTAGCAATGGAACATGGCCCCCTCCACAAACATCTCCCAACCCCTCCGTTGGTACTCCTACCCATTTCCCGGTTCCTCATCTAGTTTATCAATTACTATCTGGCCGGCCCGTTGTGTACAGCGCGAAGTAATATCATTGAGATTTAGAGGGAGGGGGGTAGGCTCGCGAAGCTTAAAGCGCTCATAAAGAACCACAATTACAGCCGAACCGAATCCGGTAAACAGTGTCGTAAAGGGGGCGAAATTGTGAGATAGGGGTTCTAAAGAATATCAGATGCTCAAATTAGCAATTGAAAATTTTTAAAGCCCCTAAATATCTTGAACAAACCTAGCATTGCGGGCAACAGTTTCTTGATTCCTGACCACATGGTCGAAAATCACCGACGATCACTCTGTACCCAAGAATGTTTCCTTTGAACCTTTCCTATCTAGTAAGTCCCTTGTTACTAGTTTCTTTTCTGTCTCATTACGAATCGGAGAGTTCGGAAAAGGTAGGCCTGGTTTGTATGTTATATATGAGTATTCGCATTCCGTACACGTCCGGAAATGGTCGGAGAGCAAAGCAGAGAATGGATCGGAACGCTAGGGTGAAAGGAGAGACCGGAACTCGATTGTTATATGAGCCACTCCGAAAGGATATCCATAAGCGAGGAAGATGAGGGAAGAGCTTTATATTGTTTATATAAACCCCCTGTTCCGCCATAGATAATAAGGATAAGCAAGTAAGATACGAATCAGAATACTCAGCCGTCACACATCACCTCAATCGCAGACCAAGCCACCCAATTGCAGAACACATAGTGAGAGACATAGGGAGAAATGTAGTGTAGGCTTTCGTTGGTTCAATGGAGAAAGATGGGGGTAGGGACGCGAAAGGGTTGTGAAGCTACTACTTGGTCGGAGAGGTGTCAGTCCCAGTCGTCCGGATAAGGATAGTTGGGCATCACTCGGATGTGCTACTGTCGGTGGCGAAGGGGTTGTGGGATTACTACTTTACCGGAAAGATGTCAGCCCTAATCGCCCAGATAAGAATGATCAAACACTACTCGGGTGGGCTGCTGCCAAGGAACATGAAGGGGCGGTCAAGTTACTTCTGGAACAGGAAATGTCGACACTGCTCGGATGTGCTAGTGTCAGGGGACATTTGGTGTTGAAAATAATCGATGCGGAGGTAATGATTGGCGGTGAGGGTTTTATCCGGCAGAGTGGAACGGCTTAAGTGAAGACGCAGGGTTTGTATTAAGCGGAGATGAAGGTTATGATTGATGGAGATGAATGGATGGGGGGAAAACCTTGAGGAAATTTGTGAACTAGAAGAAAGGAGTGGAGCGAGAAAAACAAGAAGGAAAGAAAAACAGGTTTGAGAAAACTTTTCATAGCTTGCGCCTTACTCCACCGGTGCATGCGCGTACCGCTGCGGCCTTACAAGTAGAGTGTGGGCATCTCCAACACCAAGCGCGGCCATTAAACTACGATTTCCAACATTTAGGAGCGGTCAAGCTTCTGCAAACCCGGATGTCTTTGAAAGTGTAGATGCACACGACCCCGCCAACTATACAAGAATTAACACGAAGTCGAAGTTCGAGGTACCGCTCAGACAAAGCTCTCGGATACGAGACTGGAATCGATGTAGTGCCGGAAGGAATGCGACTCTGAAAGAGTCGGATGCGCAAAGGGTCGGATGCGCGGAGACTATGGAAAGCGGGAGTTCTTTGATGATTGTCTTTCTTTTGTTAGCACGGAGCCCGGGGGAGAGAAGGGGATATACGTGGAAGGAAAGAGGCCTGTGTTGCGATCGATAGAAGGATGGGAGGAGAGCTTCGTTCTCTTTACATATACTCCTGTCTTTACCGTTAGTTAATTTAGTTAGAAGAGCGTTGCGAGGGGGAGGAACCTGAGAGCGAGCAGTTGAATGGGAAGAACTTTCCCACTCTAAGTCGCGCGTTGGCGATTGAAGTCTTTCGTGGCTTAAACGCTTGGCGTTTCGTTTCATAGCCGCCATTTTGCCGTTTCGTTTCACCGTTTCGTCGTCGTCCGTCGTCGCCGTTTACCAAACTGCACATAGACTGTTTTTCCGATAGTAGAGAGGACCTGGCATAGGTGTTCCCGGAGCTAGAGTGAGAAAAGAGGGTCGACTCTAAACATTGTGGCTCCGAGAGGGTGTTATCCCCAGCATGAATTAGCACTCGTTTTACTCATCCGCACCCGAAAAATACCAACTGCTCTGAATTTACTTAGTCCCTCTGTAACTCCTACTATCCTTCCTCACCTTACTATCTAGATAAGCTATATCCCACTGTGGATATACAAGTATAGTATATCCTGGCACCATCTTGAGCGTTAGACCGCCGGTTCGCGTGGGCCTGTGGGTGAATTCTCGAGCGATACGATATGCCGTTCCTTTAGAAATTTTAGTATGGTTGGTATATTCACTCAGTGCGGGGTCAAAATTTATTTGTAACTCATAGGGAAATGGTGCAGCACACATGCCCGAACTAGGCAGGCTGTGGTACAAGTACTCGAGTACCGTAAATTCTTTTATCCCCACTTCAAAAAAACATCTCACGTTCCAAATCCTCAGAACACCATTGGAGATCGTTCACGAATACGGTGTTGGAAACAAATCCATAGTTCCCCGTACCTGCAGAGCCTGAGCCTGAAACTGGAGAAGTCTACCAGGGGTTGAAGAGGGGATGTGTGATATGTGATAAGTCGAGTGATTAGCTATCTTATTATTATTATGGTTTTGGAAAGCCTTGACGCTTCGTGAAGTTGGGGAGAAGGTCCCATTCGCCTTGGACGCATACCGTAGCGTATCAGGCTATGCTTAAACCGACCTGGTGGGGATCTCTCGAGCGCACGCCAGTTTCCCCGGTAACCCGTTGGCTTTGTGTGCCTAAAAGCGGGGAAACTTTAACTGAAGATTGTTATTCTTTCTTTTTATGATGTCAATAAATGACTGCATATGTCTCAGACATGGGAATCCTTTTCTCAACCTTGCCCGTATTGGCAAGCCTTTCTCAGATCATAATATCCTCTACTCGAGTAGCTTGCAGATTTCCGGGCGGCTTTCGCGGGGAATTTAACTGCTTCTCCTCGCACGACCAACGGCGCATTGCGGAGAATTCCCACACTGAACTCGCGTAGTGTTTGAGATTTGATTCTATCTCTCTTTCTGGAATTGCTGAAAATTGGGGCAATTAGTTAGAGGTGATAAGGGAGTGCATTCGGTATGACACGTTGGGAAGCTTTGCAAGGGGGTGCGCCACCTCCCAACAGCCAAGATATAAATTCGTCCACTGATCCTCCGGACAAATCTTGGGAGTTTTTTTGTCTTCGCTCAACTTTCACTTGGCATGCCCGTCTCACATGCTGCACATTGGGAAACCCACTTTTAGGCAATGAGAAAGGTATTCGGAGGTATTTACACGTGTGTTTCCCGAGGGGCCTTATCTTACTAACCAGTTGTCAACCAAGGCTCTTCGCTGGGTGATTCAACCCTGGCGCGACCCCACGGCATTTGCCCGCACAACATCATTCGCGAGTCCCACTTACCATACGGTACCTGCGATCATTGCGCACTAACCATCGAGCAGTTTTGCACTTGTACTTGTACTCGTATAATACCGGTACTCGTATAATACCATAATACCGGTACTCGAGTAATGTCGAGGTATCAACTCACATTGCGCACTGCCTAGATCTCGGCATGCAATAGCAGTCCTTTTTATAACGGTTTCGACATTGCAAGGGTAGGGAACAATTAACAGGGATACATTTGGTCAACCTTAAATAACTGTTCGATGAGTTCTTACCGGCCCGTACTAGCACCTTGCACCTTGCTATCTCGGACGACCAAAATCTAGAGGATGTGTTCGGCACAGTGGATGATACATGAGACCGGGGCAGGTTTTGGTATTAGAACTCTCGGAAGTTCATACGGGACAGCGAGGCATCTGGATCATTGAGACGGTACTATGCAATAGAATGACGGCTCCCCTCTGTATAAACTAAAGTTAGAAGTCAGAAGTTCGAAGCCTTGGTAACCATGCCCGAGGCAACACCGGAGAAAAAAAAAAGGAATACGAGATGGCACAAGTTCCTTGCCATGAAGGAGTTTTCTTCCCTCTCCGGGATTCGCCAAGAGTTCCAAGTTCCAGCCCCGAATTTTCGCTCCTGCGTGGGGTGCCGTCACTCTAATACGAACTTCATCCAAGGCTCAACTACGGACCAAACCACCAAGGAATGAAATCCGCTACCGCCTCCACGTGCAACTAGTCCCGCCGGTATTATCGATTGGTGAAACTAGAGAACTATCGGTGGTAGCCTCGCCTTTCTTTAGATACGGTTAGCGCTATCCAATCTTGGAAGGTCACAGGTACCAGGGCCCGGCGAGAAGTTACTGAACGGTTGTTTGAGGTTAGCCAGCCAAATATAACCCTGTCCGTTCGGGTTAATTGTTCCCTACCCTTGTACTAGACACCCGAGAAAGTCAGACGGCAGAATTGTTTACCAGTCGTGCGTGGGGCGGGGGGTCGTTCCTAATTGGGCGGGGGCGTCCGATGGCCCCCGGGACGTGCCAAGAAGGTTATTTTGACTTCAGTATTGAACGGATTTCTACTTTTTTTGAGGCAGGTCTGACTTATGGGAGGAGGAAATTGAGTGAAGGGTTGTCTGGCCTTGATGCTTTATGAGAACTCAAGGGAGAGATTCCGTGTTCTCGATATTCGGCACAAATACAACTAATAGGAACTGATAGCCTTCTTGCGCTGGGTATGGCACGGTGGCTGGCTTTAACTAGCCTCCCTGCGGGAGTACGATATCATTGACTTTTGGTAGGAGAGGAAGGTGGTAATGATTTCCACCCCTTAACTCTCTATCGTATCGTGCGATAGAGGGAAACTGGATTAAACCTGTCGCACCATACGATATCCGCCTGCTCCCCATGTCATGCAGTCAGCCGCTTAACTTTACTGCCCATATGCTACCCTTCGGGAGTCGCCCAACTGTGGGGGTTATTTTTTATGTTTTTATTTTTTAGTTATTCTCCTACTACATCAATTTCCGCATGCATGCGGCCCTGTCAGCCAAGTACCTGTTTAAAAGCTTCCACTTCTGCCTCCGATTCTGCTCTTTTCATCTCATCTTCACCCCATTGATGCTCTCCCTTTCGTTATCCATCTTGCCCTCTCTTCCTCGGGTTTCAGTTGCGAATATGAACACTCAGAGCTTGTTCTTGCTTGCCCTTGCTGGCTTCGCCACTCTTGCTGCGGCGGGCGAAGGTAGGGGTCATAAGAAAGCTAGGAACTTTATCATGGCACGTAAATCATTTTATTGGATCATGGTGAGCGTGCTGACAAGGGTTCCGTAGGTTATCCCGTGAGTTTTCCAATTAAGTTGTTTCAAACGTAGGGCCCTTGTCTTACCCGACCTCTAGCGATGGATTCGGCCCTGCTTCAGAGACCATGGCCCGTGATTGGATTCACTGGGGTGACAATTCCACAGAGGGATTGCCAATCGACGAGATGATGATCGGCCAAATTCGCACTCGTTCCAGCGATTCGTATGTTACCGACTCGTCAAGTTCTGCGACAGCGTACTCGTGTGGTATCAAGACTTACAATGGGGTATTTCCTTCAATTACTCTAGGCGGTTTTAGGAGTTTGCTAACTGTGGTAGGGGGTGGCCGTTAATGACGATCAAGAGCCTTGTGGAACCGTTTTGGAAGCTGCTAAGCTTAAGGGATTCGTGACTGGGCTTATTGTTACTAGTAGAATTACTCATGTCTGTCCATTGGCGTAACAAAGGGCGCTGGTTCGATGCTGATACTCTTCGCTCTAGGCTACTCCGGCATCCTATATAGCTCACATCTATGATCGCGACAAGGAAGCAAACATTGCGTTGCAGGAAATTGGATACGCTCACCCACTCGGGAGAACTGTCGATATCTTGATGGGTGGTGGAAAATGCTTTTTCACTCCTCAGGGTACAGCTTCCTCGTGCAGAAAGGATAACATTGATGCTCTCGCTATTGCTAGAACTCTCGGATACACTGTTTTTGAGGATAGGGCCACTTTCGACAAGAGTCTTAAGCTACCTTACCTTGGACTATTCACCCAAGGTATTGTCTTTCCCCGCTGAATTATATGTTGAGGCTAATGCCAGGCTAGACCACATGTCCTTCGAAATTGACCGTGACCCGAAGAAGGAACCCTCATTAACCGAGATGGCTATCAAGGGATTGAATGATCTGTACAAAGCTACCAAAGAGTCTAAAGAGGGCTTCTTTGTTATGGTTGAAGCTTCCCGAATTGTATGTAGAGTCGAAAAATTTCTAATGTTTAGAGTTAACATTTGGTAGGATCATGCTGGCCACGGAAATGACCCTGCTGCCCATCTCCACGACATCCTTGAGTACAACCGCGCTATGAACGCTATGCGCAAATGGATCGATGAACATGATGATTCTCCCACTGTTCTCATCTCAACTGCAGACCACGAATGCGGTGGATTGACGCTCGGCTACGAGCTTGATGGCGCTCCTGAGTACTGGTTCGCACCTCAGTATTTTGCCGGCTCCAAGAACTCTACAGAGAAGCTCGCCCGTGCCTGGAGGGATGCTACAACTACCGACCTTGCTCGTTACGTCCGCGAGAACATTTTCAAACCATACGGAGTTATGTCACCCACTAACGACGAAGTTTCCCGCGCAATCGCTCTTAGGAACAGCACTTCCGGGTTCGGGGTTTTTCTCGGTCAAGTTCTCAGTGAGAGACTTGGTGTTCACTGGGCTTCCCTGGGACACTCCGCCGTTGATGTGACCCTCTACGGGTACGGAGTGAACCACGAGGACTTTGCGGGTCAGCATGATAACACCGAGGTTGCGGAATTTGTAGCTAAGCAACTCGACCTGAAGCTTGATCCTATCACTGAGAAGCTTAGGAAAAATACTTCCTGGATTAAGGATAACGTCAAGCCCCAGCCCGGAGAGGCTCCGAAGTTGAAAGGGAGGGATGTTGCCATGCACCATCATTAGTTTTGTGATGTCACTGAGGATTGGATCGCGATTAATGTAGTGTTTGTATCAATACCATATCGAAAAAATAGAATATACCGTGAATAGGCGTGAGGGTGGATTTTTGGTGAGAGATTTGAGTTTGCATCATCAGGTTAGCGGTAGTATTAGTAGTGGAAACGTGGGAAATGCAGGGAATGGCTGCCTAGTCGGAGGAGCGAAGCGAGAGAAATGCTGCCTAGTGTATTTTCGGAAGAGATAGAACAACTACAAAGTGTGTGAAGTTAGCTACATCGTCTTCCGTGATGCGATCCCGAGGTGGAGCGCAGTAAGTCCAAAGGATAATGAGAGTAACTTTGATGAGTAAATTACTCGAGCTTGATACCGGAAGTTTGACAGTGTGAGCCACCCGCAACAAAACACAAATAAACCCACTGCTTCCCAAGTTGGAATTCACATCGTACTACACTATAACCCACAACCCTATCCCGCCCCTAGATAATATACATGATATAACCCATGGCTGCAATACAACTCGACTCTAAACTTGGGCGAGGGGCCGGCAGGGTTAGGGTTTTAAACCGTTCTTCTCCGGACGGAAGCAACGAGATGAGACAGCAAGTGAGAAAGTTACAATCAAGAGGAAAATAGCACATCTAGAGCATGATACATATTTTCCCCCTTTCTAGAGAACGGAATTTTGGGCTACTATACACAGCACACCATCCAATTATTCAAGTTTTTACGGTACACCGCAGATATAGTACCACAGGGTGACACCGCCAGGGCTTTGGAGTAACAGGTTCACATAACCTCCCACAGCTGCTATCGGTAGGCATCCGTACTCGGGTTCACGGGTGCTCGTAGCGACATTTATTTTCCTACAAGAAAGGATAGCAAATACACGGCACTTTTCCCCTTCCGAGATAGTGAAGAAAAAAAGACTATTGACCTCACTGATAGAGGGAAGCCCAACAGCATAAAGCACCATCCAATTACCAAAGTTTTCATGGTATTTTTGTTGGCCATTTCTTAAACACGGTTCCCCTGTCATTGGCATTGAGTTTGTTCAGCAAAACCCTCTTCCCCTACTGAATCTTAATGTTTGTTTTTAAACGTGCGCCGCAGGTGGGTACAAAGTGAACGAACTAATTTGACCAAAATACAGGAAGCAGCCTATAAAAAAAAAATCAAATACCCTCTATTTAAGATACTACATTAATCGATGACAGAAAAATCATATGGGAGGAGCACTCACGGCAATTAGAACTACGGTACACATAAATTATCTCACCGTTGCAGTCGGGCCTCCCGTGTTCGTAGTGGTGGTGGCGGAGTTTCGGGACAATTCTGCGAACTTACTCCGCAGTCTGTCAAGACGGTAATCTTCCTCATAGAGATAGAACTTGGTAAGATAGTATTTGTTGAAGGTATCCATGGTATTTGGGGCACTTTTGGATAGGTGATTAGGTTCCTCTGAGTGCTCGAGACCACCTGTGCTACTAGTGGTGGCATGGTGTTCGTTGGGGGAATCCTTGGTATTCGAGGTGCGATCTCAGTAATGCATCAGGGCTGTGAGGCCAGTATCCACAAAGCCGCCAAGAATACTGCCCACTAAACCGCATATATGCAGGAAAATAGTATGGAAAGAATAGCTGAGGGTTATAGGAGCACCTGCGGTCAGTAAGTGGGATCTCACAATGCTCTAGGATTTCTAGGGTTGAACAAACTAAAAATTGATCTTCGCATCATGTATTGCAGGTATGGTAAAGCACAAATATTGGTTGTTGCTCGTTCAGATGTTTCTAAGGTAGCACCGAACGAAGACGAGTTTATATACCGCATTGCCAAATTAGACCCGCCACTAACTTAGTGACGGCGAATCTGTGTCGGGCTAGTAGCCCCAGACCTGCTAACCTCCTTCGTAAAATTGTTTAACACGTATGATACACATCAAACTACGGGGACTTCTACACGAACATCAAAATCATCTGCTTCGTTCAACTCCCAATCTCCCCTTCGCTTGTGACTGGGTAAACCGCATTTACTGGCTAAAATCGGCCCGCGGCTAGTGACAGCTAATCCGTGTCAGGTTAGCAGCTCTAGATCAAATCATACTTTGTAAAAATTGGTTAATACGTATTACAGGCTCCTTTCTAGGTCAGAATTCGCACCGCACTACAATGTAACCCACAAATCCTATTTCGTCGCCGGATAATATACGCGATAGGAGGTTGAAAGAATGTGTGGCGAAATACATGAGCTCTTTCGAGTAGAGAGTAGCCTTTATGGTACGATTTTCACCGCTAACTTTATTCACCCTCACAAGCGCTGGGATTAGCTTTGCCCATTTGGTTGTCTTGGCGTCTTACTTATCGATAGTGGGCATTTATCTTTAAGATATTTATCCTCTACTGTACGGTATTTCGAGTATTTCGAGGAGATAACTAACCGGGATGGCCACACTGTGAGACATCCTGACTCAAACCTTATTCTGACCTCTTAGCGCAAAAACACGCTTCACCAGAAAATGCGATATAACCCATAGCTGTTTTCAATCTCCCGTTCACGTTGTCCATGCTCTTCAAAAACCACCCGCCGGCTCTAAGCTAGGCAATTCACCTTAAAATCTTACTAGTAATCCAACAAGATAGATGTTTCCTTTGTTTTTCCCTCTCTTTTCCAAATACCACTCTACTTTCTCTCCCCTTGTGTGATACGTTGAAGAGCGAAAAACGAAAAGCCAAGGAGAGCGAACTTGAATTATCTTTGGAGTGTTGATCAAGACTAAGCCGCTGTTTGGCAGGACAAATTTTGGAAAGTTGACCTTATAAAATACTGTAAAGTTGGTAAGGTGATCAGTAAGGGTATTCAGTTAGTGACCATAAATTTACGTTGAAAAAGGGAAACGGACGGTGAATTGACTGCCGTGGAGGAAAAAAGAATTCTGGCACGGAAGCGCACACTTCAACTGTTGGCACAAGATTCAAGTTATTGGCTGCACAGATGGTTCTCAGAGTTATTTCTACTGCCGGTTTCCATCAACTAATCCTATTGGTCAATTTATCCTTAGTGTAGTACGTGGTCATGGTGAAAACTTGCAACGAAAAGTCACGGTTATTAACTTTGAATACCCTCAGTATTAAAGAGCAGTCTCATATTTATCATTCCCTTATTCAATGGGGCGTGAGTACTAAGGTGCGTTCTAAAAACATGTGTAGTGGAGTACTAAAAGGGTATCCTGCTCGCAATAAACTGGTAATGGTTAAAACAACGCGACTAAAGGCGAAGCCAGCACCAGTAGGCATGCCAATGTGTAGGAACCCAGAATCGGACCTTTTCCTCGAAGCCCACCTAGCGAGGTGGGGCACCGCGCTCTCTGGTGTAGGTCGCGACTACTTGACGAAGCATTTCTAGATCAAGCGTAATCTGGGTTTTTGGATTTATTGTCGGAGGGCAGTCACCTGCATAGAATTCATCAAGCGAGATCGAGGGGTATTGCGGTTGAGGAGGGGCAGGAATGATATGCTGCACACATAATTGACTCGTTAGTAAAGAACCCGAGAGTATGAAATAAAGAAAAACACTTGCATAATGTTCCTGTGAGGCAGGGCCTCTGCCTGGGGCAATGCGTGATATGAACAAATCGAGTGCCACATTGTCACGGTTGTGGGGATCGACCTCATAATATTTGACCTGGAGCACAACTCGCACTGCTCCCGCTGAACCCTCCTGCCAGAGTCTGGCATCCGCTTGGAGTTGAGCATTGGACTCATACAGACCTGATTCCATAACAACAGAAGGGAATGCAGCCAACTCTTCCCTATCGGGACCAATAAGAGGTATGACGGTCAAATCTGCCTCCTTCATTGAGCCGGCATATTTGCCGATGAAATTTTTATATTCTAGACACCAGTGTTAGATAGGCTTCAGCAGTGGAAGATAGAGCCGAGAGAAACATACCGGGAGCAATCATTGTCATTATAGTCTCTTCCCAATCATCAGACATAAGCCTGCGTCCCCGGGCTCGATTGATTGATTGAATAAGCCACGATCCGGCACACCCTTGCATCATCGAAGGCATTACAACCTTCAATCTTCTCTCAAAAGAAAACCAATGGATTCTATACATACTATTTAGTTCAAAAGGACAAAGGAGAATAAGAAGGGTAGCTGGGTTACCGAACAGAATATGCTTTATTTGAATAGGGGCGACCTTCCAGGTGTTTCATGGTATGTGCAAAGTCTTCAGGATCTACATTCTCAAAGACCAAGGGGTCGAGAGTATGTGTCTCGGAGGCGTGAACAATGGCTTGAAATATTTTGTCGGACATAATTGAGTGAGTAGGTGTCAAGTTACCTGATATGAGTGGAGAGAGAGGGGGTGAGAGAGGGAAGGAAGTGAGTCGTAGTAGTTGGCTGATTCGTGGCATGTTGGGGGTTGGCGGTTTGTTAGTCAGCGTAGTCAAAGCTGGCGACGATAAATTTACGTCCAAAACGGCGTAAACGGCGTCCATAACAAAGGTGGCACCTCTGCGAGAGATTTAAGCTTGCATCGTCAGGGTTGCGGTGGGGGAAAGTTAGCGGTAGCGTTAGCGGGAATAGCAGCCGAGTCGGAGGAGCCAAGCGAGAGAAATGCCAGATCTCACCTAGTGTATTTTTAGAAGAGATAGAACAGCCACAAAGTGCGAAGTTAGCTACATCGTCTTCCATGATGCGATTCCGAGGCGGAGTGCTGTAAGATCAAAGGATAATGAGCGTAGCTTTGATGAGTAAATTACTTGAGCCTGATACCGGCAGTTTAACAGTGTGAGCCACCCCCCACAAAACACCGATATACCAAAACCTTCCCTAGTTAGAATTCACATCGCACTCCGGTATAACCCACCATCGTATCTCGCCGTCGGATAATATACATGATATAACCCATGGCTACAATACAACGTAGAGAGAAAATGGAAAGAAGAAAGAAGAAATGATAAAGCAAAGGTTTATCCGACAAGATTGGGTGTAGGACCGCGCAAGAGATTGCGGGGCCTGCCCATCCAACGGAGTACTCGAGTAGCAGATGGAAAACGTACTCGAGTAGACTGAAGGGTGTAAACTTGTCCCGGTTTCCCACCTGTAGTACCTATTAACCAATTTTACAAAGTATGATTCGATCTAGAGTTGCTGACCTAACACGGATTAGCTGTCACTAGCCGCGGATCGATTTTGGCACTTGGGTGCTCGCAACGGACACGAAGGGGTTGTGGGGCTACTACTTAACCGGAAAGATGTCGACCCGATCGTCCGGATAAGTTTGATCGAATACCACTCGGATGTGCTGCTCGCAACGGCCACGAAGGGGTTGTGAAGCTGCTACTAGACCGGGGAGATGTCGACCCTAATCGCCCAGATGTGAATAATCGAACACCACTCGGATGTGCTGCTTTCGAAGGACACGAAGGAGTTTTGAAGCTACTACTTGACCGGAAAGATTTTAATCTCGATCGTCCGGATATCAACGATCGAACACCACTCGAGTGGGCTGCTGTCAGGGGACATAAAAGAGTCAAGTTACTCCTTAAACGGGGAAATGTCGACCTCAATCATCCAGATAAGAGTGGCTGAACACCACTCGGATGTGCTGCTTTCGGGGGACAACCAGGAGTGGTCAAGCTTCTGCAAGCCCGGATGTCTGTGTAAAGCGGAGATGCACATTGACTCCGCCAGCTGTACAAGAATTAACACGAAGTAGAAGTTCGAAGTACCAGGGCGATTACACTCAAATCACGTGGGACTCCTTTTTTTCTAGCGCCATCCTTGCTCAACTCCCAGGAATCTGATATATATGCTGTTGGGGCAATCGCAATCTTCCCCTTTTCCCTTGTGCGTCCTCTACGTTAGCCCTAAGACATGGTCTTGGAATTCTCCCCGGCTGTCGCGGAATTCCCACTTGTATGTAAGCCTATGTCCCTCTAAAATCTAAGGATGTTTGTTAACACTTATGAATAAAGGCTCACGAGTTTCGCTTCATGGTTTTCAGCGTTCAGCGGCGGGGAGACTGCCGTATTTCATTTGCTACACTATTTATCTTGATCACTGTTCCCCGGTGGAATAGATCCCTTGTTACAAAATCCCACCTTTTTTCCTATTTTTTCTTATATACCCATTTTCTCCTTGTTTTCCACCACAGGCAATAAATGGATAGATGGAAAAAAACAGACAAACTGCACATACACTATTCTTTCCGATAATAGAAGGCCTAGCGTAAGCATTCCCGAAGCTGGGGTAAAAAAAAAAGAGAGTCAACTCTAAATATTATGGTTTAGAGAGGGTACTCGGATGTGCTAGTGTCAGGGGACATTTGGTGTTGAAAATAATCAATGCGGAGGTAATGATCGGTGGTGAGGGTTTTATGCGGCAGAGTAGAACGGCTTAAGTGAAGAGACAGAGTTTGTATTAAGCGGAGATGAATATCGTGATTGATGGAGATGAATAGATAGAAAGCCTTGAGGAAATTTGTGAACTAGAAGAAAGGAGTGAAGCGAGAAAAACAAGAAGGAAGGAAAAACAGGTTAAGGAAAACTTTTCATAGCTTGCGCGCTACTCCGCCGGTGCATGCGCGTACCACTACGGCCTTACAAGTAGAGTGTGAGCATCTCCAACACCAAGTGCGGCCATTAAACTACGATTTCCAACATTTAGGAATCGTCAAGCTTCTACAAACCCGGATGTCTTTGGAAGTATAGATGCACACCGGCCCCGCCAGCTATACAAGAATTAACACGAAGTCGAAGTTTGAGGTACCGTTAAGACAAAGCTCTCGGATACGAGACGCCGGAAGGAATGCGACTCTGAAAGAGTCGGATGCTCGAAGGGTCGGATGCGCGGAGACTATGGAAAGCGGGCCTTTGATGATTGTCTTTCTTTTGTTAGCACGGGGGTCCGCGGAAGAGAAGGGGGTATACGTGGATGGAAAAGGGCCTGTGTTGCGATCGATAGAAGGACGAGAGGAAAGCTTCGTTCTCTTTACATATGCTCCTGTCTTTACCGTTGGTTAATTTAGTTACCGAAAGCTCTAGCGTAACCCGCCGTTTACGCCGTTTTGGACGTAAATTTATCGTCGCCAGCTTTGACTACGCTGACTAACAAACCGCCAACCCCCAACATGCCACGAAT
>Ga0307507_10007642_pt1 | contig 15524 bp, 17 predicted proteins | sample 7_EM_MG_FD_207223 | JGI IMG/M metagenome (GOLD analysis project Ga0307507, IMG submission 207223) | Populus trichocarpa ectomycorrhiza microbial communities from riparian zone in the Pacific Northwest, United States - 7_EM | ecosystem: Host-associated > Plants > Roots > Unclassified | place... | reverse complement strand
GGGGTGCTTTAATCCGAGAAGGTAATCAGTTGTCTTGGCAAGGTTCGTGGAGGGAGATGTGGAATGTGTTGTGTATGCCCATTGAGGCTAGTAAGGCCAGCTGATATGCGCTCTTTCGAACTTTTGGCAAGATTTTGAATCGTCCGCTTTTCCTCGAGTCCTCTTTCTTCGATGGTGTTGTAGTTTTGATATTGGATGGCAACAACCACACTACCTCTCCTGAGTGTAGTTTCAAATCGGGTTTTTCCATGTTGATCGAAATATTCTTTTTGTTGTAATTGGGCTACTACCATCTCATTTCTTAATGACTCATGTAACTGAGTGATTTCTTCTGGTTTCGTTTACTTTCCTTGAATCAGATGACCGATTATCTCGTATTGGGGGTTGGGGCCCTAGTTTGCAAAGAATGGTTCCTTTTTGATGGTCTCCTGATATCCGTTGTTGTATGCAAATTCCGCAAGTGGTAGGTAACCACACCAATCATGTCATTGATAGTTGATGTATACCGGTAGATATTGTTCCAATCTGGCATTGTTCAGTTTGGTTTTTCTGTCCGTTTGGGGATGGAAACCCGTGTTGAGTCTTCATTCGATTCCTAATTTCCCTATATTTTCTTTCCATAGGTCTGAGGTGAATAATGTCCCTATGTCGGTGATGATATCTTGTAATAGTCCGTCTAGCCTGCCTATCTCTTTCATGAGGAGATTGGCATACTGCCTTGCGTCTAGGTCCTTCGAGCATGGAATGAAATAGCTCATTTTGGTCTGCCAATCAATGACCATCTGTATGGTGTCATATCCTTCTGATTTTGGCAGGTCCGTAATAAAGTCCATGGCTATTGATTTCCACAGTCAATCAGTGGCCTCGTTTGACTGTAGCTCCGGGGGGTGCATGTCAGACCAGTTTGGTTTACTGACATGTGTCGTAATGTTTGATGAATCGTTTGATGTTATCTCTTATCTCTGGCCAATAGTATCCTCGGCTGATCAGTGCGGCAGTTTTTGCCATCCCGTCCTGTTCTGCCTGTGGGAGGTCAGAATGTTTGGTGATAAGAGTTGTTCGTATCCCTTCGTCATTTGCTATCCAAATCCTTCCTTGGTACCATAAAAGGTCATCCTTCCATTGTAATAGCCCCTGCGCTATCTCTTTCATTTCTTTCTATCCTTCGTCCAGGTTTCTTTCAATATCCTGGATTTTGTTGTTGTCCTTACTTGCTTTCTGTATTTCTCCTTCGTCCTTGTCTCGAAATTCTGTTGCTTCCACTACGTCGAGCTTCATTTCTTCGGTGACTGGGATATCCCAGTATCATTCCTTTGGCCGTAGGACTCCCACATTTCAGGTGAGTCTCTTGTCCCCTGCCGTGAGTGGATCCCCCTCTCTTCCCGTAAGGGCATCTGGCTTTCCTCACTCTTTCCTGATCGTTATTCGATTCTGAAGTTGTATTCGGTTAATTCTTGCATCCATCCTGCTTGTTGTTCACTTAGTTCCTTCTTTGTCATGAAGGTTACTAACTCCTTGTAGTATGGGAGGACCCGTACCAGCTTAGGACTTCCTCCTGTGTATAGTTTCCATTGGTGGAACGCCTTAACTATTCCCAGTAGTTTCTTCTCGTGTATATCATAGTTGCATTCGGCGTCCACATTGTCTTGAATCGGTATGCCACTGGTCTCCATTTTCCATCCTGGCATTGTTGTGATAGTATACCGGAGCAGAAGAATTTTGAGGCGTCTGTTTCTATCTTGGTTGGTGCGAGGGGGTCGAAGTAGACCAGTACTGGTGCTGTGGTGAGTGATGTCATTAGTTCGTCGAATCCTTTGTGCTCTTTGTCTCCCCACTCCCAATTGCCGATGCATTCTTCTTTTGTTCATAGGTATAGTGGTCTGGCTATCCTGCTAAAACCTTCCATGAATCTTAGGAAGAAGTTGCAGAATGCTAGGAAACCTTGGATTTCTTTTATTTTCATGGGGGCCGTCCTGTCCCAGATGGCCTGTGTTTTGACTGAGTCTGTCTTGACTCCTTCTTGTTTGATGATGAATCTCAGATATTCTGTCTCCCTTTGGTGGAATTCGCATTTGGATGGTTTGACCTTCATTCCCAGTCTCTTATTGCCTCGAGGATATTGCTGACGTCTTTTCAATGTTGTTATGGGGTATTTGAGTATATGAGTACGTCTTCCAGATACACGATGCAATACATGGTGATGTCTTCCATAAGGACCTCATTCATCCATTGTTGGAACGCTGCCGGTCAGTTGCATAGCCCAAATGGCATGACTAGGTACTCGTATGTCCCTAATTTTGTTGAAAAGGTTGTATTCCATTCGTCCTCTTCCCTGATCCGGATATTGTGATGGCCTTCTTGATGGCTAGCTTGGTGATCTACTTTGCTCCACCTAGCCTTCCTAGGGCTTCCCTAATGAGCGGTAGTGGATGTCGATCCATCTTGGTAACTTCGTTGAGCCCTCGATAATCTGTGTAGAGTGTCAGTTTGCCATCCTTTTTCTTGACAAACATGATTGTTGAAACTCTTCCCAACTTCACCCTCCGAATCCATCCTCAATTTTCCTTCTGCTTGATGTATTGGCGGAGTTCTTCCCATTGGTTATAACTCATGGCGTATATCGTTTTGATTGGTACAGTCTTTGCCTCCTCCAGGTCGATTCGCAGGTCGATGCCTGGTCGGTCGGGCGGTACCTTCGTCTTCTCTCCCTTTTCAAATACACTCAGCAGGTGGTGATATTCTTGCGGGACCCTGTCTCTAATAGCTTGGTCTTCATTGTTCTTTTTGTTTTTTATCACCAGTTTTGTGCTAATTTTGATGGCTTCCAACTGAACCTGGTCCTCCATTTCATCCCATCTTAAGATGCCGGTTGTCTCTCGTCGACGGTAGAACTGTCCGAAGGCTGTTGCTGTTATCGCATTGATTTCTATCGCTGATTTGGCACTCTGGCTCTTCACCTCTTGGTCCATGATGGTATTGGAGCTTCCCCACCCTGGATGCCCTCTCTTGGTATCGTCCAACCGGGTTAACCCTTGTAGTTTGCTCTTGTTGATCTTCTCGATGGTCAGTTGTGCGATCCGCTCTCCCTTCTCCACTCGGTATGTTTGAGCTCCGAGTTTGGGCAGGACCACCGTGACGTTCACTTCGCCTGTTTAATCGGCATCAATCCCCATTTGTCGTGAGTCCGTATTTGACTGCTAGACTGCTTCATGGTACAATTCGTCCATAGGTATTGTGAGGTTATCCAATGACTATCCCCGTTCCACCAATTGCATGTCCTCTGGCAGGAACGTCGGTTCCTTCGTTTGCATACAGGCCATGTCCTGCCGCCTCTGCTGATCCTTTTGTAGTCATTCTAGCCTCGGCTGATAGCTTCTTAACTCTGACCCTCCGGTCATTGGTGCCATCGCCTTTCTTGACCTGGACCTGGGAGAATCTGGTGATGAGACTGTCTTCCAGGGTTTTTTCTTCGGGTACCGCATAGGCTACGGGTGAACATTTGAAACACCTAGTCGTACATCAGCACAATGAAAAAAACCACTCCTGGTCCACCAAGGGAGGTTATGGTCCCCCTGGTCCTCCTGGTCCACCGTGATCCACCCTGATCCACATTTTCGGTAAAACTTCCAAAAGTGTGGATCAGAGCGGAATGGAGTCGACTCGGTGGACCACGGGGACTACGACCCCCCTTGGTGGACTAGGAGCATTCAGGACCACCTTGGACCAGTCTCTGACATTTCCCTGATGTACATCGTTCACTATTTAATGGGATCCTTTTGTCGTTCCCATCGATTATTGGCTTGTGTTCCCTTAGCCGTGCCATCCTGAAGATGACCTCCTGGTTTTGGAGGTTTGCCCCTTGGAAAGTTGCCAATTCGCTCTGGCTACTAAGGTCCATAGGTACTTTCATCATATGGGTAACAGGACCCATAGCGCTTGGTTTTCCGTCTGGGAGGTAAATCTCCCTGGGGTTTTTGGCTTTGATCATCTTGATCCCGTGTTTGTTGCAGACTTCTCGGTCGATGAAGCCCTCTGTTGCTCCTGCGTCAATCATGGCGTTGATAATGACTGCCTCCTTTTCGCCTTGTAGTTGTATCTTGACCATTATATGGTCATTCTCGTGTACGAGGGTTTCCATGTAGTGGAGTGCCGCGTAGTAGTTTTCCATGATGATGGGTTTTTGCTCGGGTATGTCCCTCAGACCATCTCTCTCTGGGGACATTCGTCGTTTCCCAACTGTTGGGGTTCCTGTTCGACTTCCATTTCTCTGATCTTGGGTTGGGTTTGCCATGGGGCAGTTTTCTTCGTGGGTTGCCAAGTCCTAGCTCGTGTGTTGAAGGGTTTGGTTTATTTCTTCTTTGTGCAATCCCTGGCTCAATGTCCTGGCTGTGCGCATTTGAGGCATAGTTGTTCTCGAATCCTTCTTTGAAACTCTTCCCTCAAGATGTTGAACCTTGGTCGTTTCCTGGTAGCATCCAATTCCATAGGGTCGCAGTAGTTTTGATTGCCATTATTTGTGTGTCCATATGGCCCGTCTGGGCTTCGTGGTGTAATGGTTTCCTGTTGGACTTTTTTTGTTGACGGTGATCCTTGGATATGTCTCAACGTCCCTAGCTTGGTTTTCTTCCGGATTGCCCCTTGTGCTATGACTGCGAGGTCCTCTTATTCCTCGCTGCTGGCCCCCCACCCATTTTAGTGTTCTGTGTTCATCCCTCTTGGGAGTAGTTCTCCTCCAGTCGAGTAGTCCAACTCGGCCTCTGTAGCTACAAGGTGGAATTCGTTCAAGTATTCCGTGACTGCTCGTTTGACTTCTTTCATGTTCTTCAGTTTGACCCTTGCTTCTCCTTTGCCCTCAATTACGCGAAATTGTCTTTGTAATTCTGCCTTGAATCCTGCCCAAGTGTCCCAGGTTGGGGTTAGTCATTCCTTTGGTTATGGTGTGATCCGGGTCCCTGCGTCGTCTATTAGAAGGCTTGTTGCTCAGAGGATTTCTTCCTCGTCATGGCCCTTCTGCCATCCTACTGTCCTGTAGTATACTATGAGTTGGGCTTGCGAGCCTCGTAGTTTGTGTCGTTCTCCTTGGTGACCTTCTGGTTCCTTGGCCTTGGGCTTCCTGGTTCCTCCGCTTAGAGATGCGATAAACTGTCTCTGCTTTTCCGGGTTCAGGATCGGGGGTGTTTCCCGGGATGTTGCTCCTCCTTGTCCTGCTATAGCCACCATACTGTTTCGTCTGGTCCTTCCATCTTCTATGATTTCTTCTGATCCAATTGGCCCTGGTGGCTCTGGTCTGGTAGGGCTTGGGGCCCTCTCCTACATCAATGCCCTATCTCGTCCTTCTCCTAGTGGTGAAAGGTCGAGATCTTCTGGTAGGTGGTCGATGTTATTCTACTTGTTGGTGTCTGTTTTCTATGTTTGTTAGGTGCTACTAGGTTAACGCAACCAAATGTTACAATCCTCTCTTCTCTATGTGATACTTGCAGCACATAAGCGATAGTCTCCTAATGACGACTTCTTCTTTGCCTGATATCCGTTGCGATAGCTAACTCCTTTGATTAGTATCTAGCAACGTCGATCACTAGAGTCATATAAGACTGTCGTGTCTTGATTCCCAAAAGTGTGATAGATAAAGATCTCCGTATTGAAAGTATAGTGTATGAAAGAACTTAGATGTTTGCTTGAAGAACCCAAATCCTGGGCCTTTTTTTTCTTTTTTTTTCTTTTTTCTTTTTTTTATATCATGCGTTCATTGTTATTAGGTACAATAAGCTTCGTGCAGCGTGAGCTATGGCAAGAACAAAACCTATAAATCAAAGCAAAAAACAAAAGAAACCTTAAACCCAATCCTCCTCGGTGACTGAAAGTACGATAGGCTGAAACCATTTGCCCAGTTAGTTTAAACTGAACATATTGCGAAAGGCAAAATTAACACATATCATTCTTCGTCTTTCGTGCAAGGAGATATACACGTAAGGAAGTAAACAAACAAGCTACAGCTGTTGACAAATAAACTCCTACAGGGGGCGAAGTCTGCTTTTAGGTCGGAGACAGGGGGGGCGGGGAGAGGCATGGGTAGATATCAGAAATGATGTCCGGTGGGAAACCCGTTTTTGTGGGGGAGATGTACTTTCTTCGGGCTCGTATGAGGGCGGGTTCGGTCCATAGTATGGCGCCGTGCCCGAGGGAGGAACCCTCTTTAAGCTGGAGGCTCCTGGTTCTTGATCGGGCGGGGCAGGTGAGGATGGCCTGTGGGAAGGAATCTGGTTCGAGTCTGCATCGGGGCCAGGTTGTGTCGGGGTTCTAATCGAACCATGAGGGGTGGGGGGCTAGGTAACCTTTCGCCCCTCGCATTTGGTGGATTCTCCCTGCCACAAACTTCCCCAAACCCATGAAGGGATGTGGGGAGAGGGAGGGGGGATACTCTTAGTACGGGCTAGTGGGCGCATCGGCGGGCCAGTCTTGGAGGAGCATGTGCCTAGCCCGGTTTTGGAAGGCCTGGTAGGTTTTTCTCATGAGCTCGGGGGGCGGGATCACTCTTGCCGGCAGAGGGGGGGCGTCTAGATCTAGGGGGAAGCCTGTGAGGCCTTCCTGCAAGGGGAAGGTGAGGTGAGCTAGGGCGTCAACCGGGAGGTGTTTTCTCAGTGGTGGCAAGGGGATTTTCGTTCGCCAGCTAAGGGGGAGGTAGACTGATAAGAGGCCTTTCGTGAGGTGCCTGGATGAGTCCTGGCCACTAAAGGCGTAGAGGGAGTGGCCGGAGGGTGGGAGTCTGGCGGAGATAGGGTTGCCGGTTGGAGGGGGCGCAGGCGATCCTGAGGGCGGCTAGTCGAATTCTGTATCTGAAGTAGGACATCATGGGGGAAAGGCAGGTTTCGCGGGACAAGATGGAGGAGAGGGTGGAAGAGAAATAGTTCGTCGTCCATCTCTGGACCCTGTGCCGGAGGCTAATCATGCCTGTGAGCGCTGAGGTGTTCGGGGTGTGGAGATCTGCCCCGGAGGTAAGTATTGGAAGGAGGAGGCCAATAGCGATGCGATGGCATAGGAAGGGTCTAACACCTGCCCCTGGGAAGGATAGGCGTTCATCAGCAAAATTTAGAAACCACTCATGTTCCACCAAGGGGGGTCAAGGTCCCCCTAGTCCTCCTGGTCCACCCTGATCCACCCTGATCCAGATTTTCGGTAAAATTTCCCAAAGTGTGGATCAGAGCGGATCTGAGTGGACCAGGTGAACCACGGGGACCACGACCCCCCTTGGTGGACCAGGAGCGTTCAGGACCACCTTGGTGCATGCTCCGACATTTCCCTGATGTTTGACGAAGGAGAAGACGGCTTGGGCCAGGCAGAGTCTATGCCTGAAGTGGTGGGCGGTAGTAAGGGCGGGGGTGAACCAGTACCCCAACCATCTAACAAGTTGGGAGGGGTGGAAGAGTTGTCCTTCCAGTTCAATGCGGGGCCTTGGGAGGGGGGTCCTTTCGCTGGGGGCTCGCCAATAGATGAGTTCAGTTCTGTGGACCGAGAAGGCCACACCAATGCTTCCACCTCTTGTAGCGATGGGGGAGAAAAATCGTTGCAACTAGTGTATCTTCCTCCTGTGGGAGGGGGAGGCCACGGTTATTGAGAAATCATCGATGTAGGAGACCCAGAGGCCTCTCGGGATCGCCATGTGTAAGGGGCCAAAGTAAACCAGGAAGAGGACGGGAGAGATAGGTGATCCCAGGGGGGTGCCCACCGAGACCATGAAGCGGATGTTGGGGGAGCCTTGGAACACTAGGGTGCAGGTCCTTTCTGACAAGAAGGAGGAGACCCAATCGACCATGTATGACGGTACATCGGAGGCAAGAAGCCTACCCCTGAGGGTGGAGGCGTCGACATTGTCAAAGCTAGGCTTGATGTCTAAGAAGAGGGTGCAGACCATTAGTCTCGGTCTCTGGAGAGTTCTTACTTCGTCAGTGAGGGTGAGGCCGGCGTCGGAGGAGCAGGGGCCCGGGAGAGACTCATATTGGTTTGGATGAAGGAGGTCATTGGACCTGGCCATGGCAGACAACCTGACCGTCATTACCTGTTGGAGGATCTTTGAACTGGTTTTGAGTAGGACTATGATGCAGAAGGAGGAGGGGGAGTCATAGGAGGCCTTGCCAGGTTTTTCCGGAACTATCACATTGCCGTTTCTCAGTGAGGGGGAGTGGTAACCGGAGGCCACCAGGGGGGACATGAGGTCTACGATGATCGTACGGGTAATGAGGTTGAGCCTTTTCCATATGGAGTATGGGATCCATCAGGGCCGGGGGCCGAGGAGGGGGAGGACTTGGCGAGGGTGTGGGTAATTTCATCTTTGGAGAGGGGAAGGGCGGAAGGGGCTTTGCTCAGGCGACCTCTGCAGGGTATGATGCCTTTGCGGGGGAAAAAATGGTCCTGTAGCACCTTGGTGATCGTAACCGGGTCTGAGGCGTCAAGGAGGGAGAGGAATCTTGGAGCTTGGCTTTGGGTGACCAGCTGTTTGGCCGTCCAGATGGTATTTGGTGAGGTCTTGGCAAGGAGGTCGACCTATTACGAGGCTTTGTGTCACAAATGATGACTAAGCAAGGCAGACTCTCACATGGTTAATAGTTATTAGTCATTGGTTTGTTATCTTTCACGCTATGAGATTAGTGGACTCAAAGGATTGTTCATGACGATACAATAGGGTGTCATTGGTTTATTGTTATTGGTTGATATTTGACATGACGCACGATTGTGGTCGTGTGGTTTATGTACTTCGCATATGACTGATAGTTATGAGTCATGGGTATCACGCATGTGACCCCGTTAGGGGATATGATTGGTTTTGTCTGTTTTGATTGGTTGCGAGGTATGGCGCAGCTGACGCGGAAAGGTTAGCTGATGGATTTCACACTATGAGGCTCTGTGAGTCATGAGTCGCATGACGCGAGGGAATGAGTCACACTGGGTTAGGGTTGAGGGAAGAACCCCTATATCAGGGCACCCTCGGGGACAGGGGATTTGGTTTCTTAACACAACCATCTAAGTTCTTTCATACACTATACTTTCAATATAAAGATCTTTATCTATCACCCTTTCGGGAAAACAAGACACGACTCTCTTGTATGAGCCTAGCGATCGACGTTGCTAGATAGGAGTACACGGACTTAGCTATCGCAACAGCTATTTGGGCTGAAAAGAAGTGATCATTAGAAGACTATCAGTTACCTGCTGCGAATATCACCCGAAGAGGAGAGGATTGTAATATTTGGTTGCGTCAACCTAGCAGCACCTAACAAGCAGACAAAACGGAGACCAACAACGAAAACGACGTCGACCTCCTAGCGGAAAATCTCGACCTTTCATCACTAGGAGAAGGACTTGAAAGGGCCTTAACGGAAGATCGGGCACCAACCCCTACAAAACCAGAGGCACCATCACCAAAGGATTCAGAAGAAACAGAAGACCAAGGAAGGAGACAACGAAACACGATGGAGGCGACAGCAGAACAAGGAGGACCGACATCCTCGGAAACAACCCCGATCCTGAACCCGGAACAGATGAGGCAAATCATCGCATCCCTAAGTGGCGGAACCAGGAAGCCCAAAGCCAAGGAACCGGAGCTTTCCAGAGGAGAACGACACAAACCACGAGGATCCCTAGCCCAACTCATAGTGTACTTCAGGATAGTAGGGTGGCAGAATGGCCATGATGAAGAAAGAATCCTTAACGCAACAAGTCTCCTAAGGGACGACGCAGGAACCTGGATCATATCTTACGCAGGAGAACGAATCACCCCAACATTGGACAATTGGGCAGGGTTCAAAGCGGAATTACAAAGACAGTTTGTCATAATCGACGTCAAGGGAGAAGCAAGGATCAGACTAAAGCACATGAGACAAGGCAAACGATCAGTCACGGAATACTGGAACCAATTCTGCCTCGTGGCTAGCGAAGCCGAGTTAGACGACTCAACCGAAGGAGAACTACTTCTAGGAGGAATAATCACAGAATTGCAGAAGGCCTGGGGAACCAGCAGTGAAGAATACGAAGACCTCGAAGCACTAGCCCAATGGGCAATCCGGAAGGAACCCAAGTTGTCTACAATCAGGCATATCCAAGGATCGCCATCAACAAAAAAGATACAACGGGAGACCACCACACCGCGGGAGCGAGATGGGACATATCGACCCACAAACAATGGCAATCACAACTATGGCGATCCCATGGAACTCGATACTACCAGGAAACGACCAGGGTTCAACATCTCAAGGGAAGAGTTTCAAAGAAGAATTCGAGAACAACTATGGCTCAAATGCGCACAGCCAGGACATTTAGCCAGGGATTGCACGAAGAAGGAAGGAACCAGACCCTTCAACACACGAGCTAGGAGTTGGCCACACACGAGGAAACCTGCCCCTTGGCAAACAAGACCCAAGATCAGCGAGATGGAAGTCGAACAGGAACCCGAACAGTCGGGATACGATGAATGTCCCCTGTGAGAGATGGTCTGAGGGACCGACCGGAACGAAAACCCATCATCATGGAAAACTACTACGCGGCACTCAACTACACGGAAATACTTGATAATGACAAAGGCCACATTATGGTCAAGATACAACTACATGGCGAGAAGGAGTCAGTCACTATCAACGTCATGATTGAGTCAGGAGTAACAGAAGACTTCATTGACTGTGAACTCTGCCACAAACACGGGATCACGATGATCAAAGCAAAAAACCCAAAGGAGATCTACATGGCGGACGGAAAACCAAGCACTATAGGACCTGTTACCCATATGACGAAAGTACCTATGGACATTAGTAGCCATAGGGAATTGGCAACCTTCCAAGTGGCAAATCTCCAAAACCATGAGGTCATCCTAGGGATGCCATGGTTAAGAGAACATAATCCAAGGATCGATTCAAATGACAAAAGGATAACAGTCAACAGTGAACCATGTACGACTTGGTGTCTCAAAAGTGGACCCGTTGCCTATGCGGTACCCGCAGAAAAAGCCCTGGAAGAGAATCTCATTACAAGCTTCTCCAAGGTCCAGGCCCAGAAGGGCCCGACGGCAAGCGACCAGAGCGGCTGAGTTAAAAACCTATCCAAGGAGGCCAGAATTCCTAAAAAGGGATCAGCAAGAGCGGCAGGAGACGACCTGTACGCAAATGAAGGAACAGAAGTTCCCGCCAGAGGACCAGCAATTGTCGGGACAGGGATAGCTATCGGACTACCATACAACACCTATGGACGAATTGCACCACGAAGCAGTCTAGCAGTCAAACACCGACTCATGACAAATGCAGATGTGATAGACTCTGACTACAGAGGGGAAGTGATGGTGGCCCTAGCCAACCTAGGAGACCAACCATACCAAGTGGAAAAAGGAGACCGAATATCACAACTAATCATCGACAAATTCGCCAACTGGGAACTACAAGAAGTAATTCAGTTGGATGATACAGAGAGAGGAGATCAGGGGTTCGGAAGCTCAGACACCACCATGAACTAAGAGGTCAAGGGCCAGAAAGCGAAACCGAAAATGGAGATCAACGAGATATCTGCAAGAGCTTTCGGACAGTTCTACCGAAGAGGACAGACAACCGGCATTCTAAGATGGGATGAAATCCCAGACAAAATTTGGTTGGAAGCTATGAACATTAGCACAGAACTGGCGATAAAAAAGAAGACAAACAACGAAGACCAGGACGTAAGAGAAACGGTCCCCCGAGAATATCACCACCTGTTGGATGTCTTCGAAAAAGAAGAAAAGACGACGGTATCACCCCAGCGGCCAGACCTCGATCTGGGAATCGACCTGGAAGAAGGAAAGAAGTTGCCCATCAAAAAGATATATGCCCTGAGTTACGACCAATTGGAGGAACTGTACCGATACATCAAACAGAACGAAGATCGAGGATCGATCCCAATAGTAAAATCGCGAAGGGTCTCACCAATTATGTTTGTCAAGAAAAAGGATGGCAAACTGAGGCTCTGCGATGATTGCCCAGCGCTCAACCAAGTCACCAAAAAGGATTGACACCCGCTACCGCTCATTAGTGAAGCACTGGATAGACTGGGAGGACCCAAATACTTCACCAAGCTGGATATTAAGGACGCCTACCACAACATTCGAATCAGAGAAGGAGACGAATGGAAGACAACCTTTTCAACAAAACTAGGGACTGACGAATACCTAGTCATGCCATTTGGACTATGCAACGCACCAGTGGCGTTCCAACGATGGATCAATGAGGTCCTTATAGACTATATTGACATGTGTTGCATCGTCTATTTGGATGACGTACTCATATATTCGAATACCCTACAATAACACCGAAGAGACGTCAGCAATATCCTGGACGCAATACGAAAATCAGGAAGCAAAGTCAAACCATCCAAATGCGAGTTCCACTAAAACGAAACAGAATACCTGAGATTTATCATCGGACAAGAAGGGGTCAAGACTGACCTAGTTAAGCCACAAGGCATCTGGGACTGGACAACGCCCAAGACAATCAAACAAATCCAATGCTTCCTAGGGTTCTGGAACTTCTATCGACAATTTATAGAAGGTTTCAGTAGAACGGCCAAACCATTATAGGCGAAAACAAGGAAGAAATGCATTGGCAACTGGGAATGGGGAGACAAAGAACAGCAAGCATTTGACGAATTAAGGACAAAACTTACCACGACACTAGTACTGGTATACTTCAACCCCCTTGCACCGACCAAAATAGAAACATACGGCTCGAAATACGTCTGCCCCGGTATACTGTTACGACAATGCCACGACGGAAAATGGAGGCCAGTGGCGTACCGATCCAAGACAATGTCAGACGCTGAATGCAACTACGACATACACGATAAGGAACTGCTGGCGATATTTCAAGCATTCCATGAATGGAAAAGATACACAAGAGGAAACCCCAAGCAGATACGGGTCCTCACAGTCCACAAGAACTTAATCACCTTCATGACGACCAAGGAACTAAACGAACAGCAAGCAAGATGGATGCAAAAATTAAGTCAATCCAACTTCACAATCGAATACTGACCAGGGAAAGAGGGAGGAAGGCCGGACGCCCTCACAAGAAGAGAGAGAGACCTACCCACGGCAGGAGACAAGAGACAAACTCGAAACGTGGGAATCTTACTACCAAAGGATGGATTCAGAGACATACCAGAGACAGAAGAAATCAGGCTCGACATGTTGGAAACAACCGAATTCTGAGACAAGGACGAAAGAGAAATACAGAAAGCCAGCAGAGACGACAACGAAATCCAGGGTATTAAAAGAAACCTGGACGAAGGAAAAACACAAATTAAGGGAATAGCACTAGGGCTATGCCAATGGAAGGATGACCTCTTATGGTATCAAGGAAAGATTTGGATACCAAAGGACGAAGGGATACAAACCACCCTTATCGCTAAACATCAAGAACCCCCACAAGTGGGACATGGCGGAACGGCAAAAACTACCGAACTCATCAGCCGACGATATTACTGGCCAAAGATAAGAGAAGATAACAAACGATTCATAAAGAATTGCGACACATGTCAAAGGACCAAAGTGGTCGAAGATGCACCCTACGGATTGCTACAGTCAAACGAGGCTCCCGATCGACCATGGAAATCAATAGCCATGGAGTTCATTACGGACCTGCCGAAATCAGAAGGATATGACACCATACTGGTGGTCATCATTCGGCTGACCAAAATGAGTCATTTCATTCCATGTTCGAAAGACCTGGACACACGGCAGTTCACCAATCTCTTCATGAAGGAGATGGTCAGGTTACACGGACTACCACATGATATCATTACAGACAGAGGGACACTATTCACCTCAGACCTATGGAAAGAAACTACGGGGAATTTAGGAATTGAACGAAGACTCAGCACCGCTTTCCATCCACAAACAGACGGACAGACCGAACGGACCAATGCCATATTGGAACAATACCTAGGAGCATACATCAACTATCAACAAGACGATTGGTGTGATTACCTACCACTTGCAGAATTCGCATACAACACCAGATATCAGGAGACCATCAAAAACACCCCCTTCTTTGCAAATTACAGCATCAACCCCGAATACGAGATGATCGGTCATATGATCCCAGGAAAGCAAACGAAACCAGAAGAAATGAGTCACTTACCTGAGTCACTAAGAAACGAGATGGTGGCCCCGCAATTAAGGCAAAAAGAATACTACGATCTACACAGAAAACCCGATCCGAACCTACAATCAGAAGATATAGTATGGTTGCTGCCAGGCAATATCAAGACCACGAGACGATCGAAGAAACTGGACTACAAGAAAATCGGACCATTCAAAATCTTGGCAAAGATTGGGAGAAGTGCATATAAGCTCGGCTTACAACCCTCAATGGCCTTACACAACACATTCCACATCTCCCTCCTCGAACCTTACCAGGACAATCAATTCCCTTCACAGATCAAAGAACCCCCTCCTCCTATTCAGATAGAAGGAGAAGACGAATACCAACTCAACGAAATTATCGACTCTCGACTCCACTACAACAAGCTCCAATATCGACCTGAGTGGAGAGACTACTTACCAGAACACGATAAAGTCTGGTACCCCGCAGAAAACTTCAACAATGCAGAACACAAAGTCCAACAATTCCACCGGCATTACCCAAGAAAGCGCGGAATGGATACATGTCACGATCAACAGGTCGTTGTCCGCACCTCCCCTACTCGTCAAACAGGAACGACGCTCACACACACCAGACGACCACACACGGCGCATCACCCGCAACGCTACATCCACTGGCCCAGAATACTCAGGCTCCCCAAAAAGAGAGGTGGCGCACATTTCCTTGAACTGGACGGGCTGCACGGACGATGGATGCCAAGTCGATCTTGGCGAAAAACAAGGGTCAGGCTGGTACCCACAAGTCACCAGGAGATCGAGAAAACCAAGTGTCGCCCATGACCACTACTGGCGACAAGAGATGGAAGCTAACCCCGGAGAGCGCTGGGCCCCACAACCACAGCCCTGTTAGCGAAAGGCCAGAAGGGCCCACGGAGACCTCACGAGCTGGGAGCATTGTTTTAACGACAACTGCAAGGAACACCGGTGGGAAAAGGTGGACGCCGGATACTACCCCAGACAAGTGGGAGAAAAAGGAACCCTGTAAAAAAATGAGAGGAGGGAACAGAAAAAGAGACAAGTGGTAAGCACACGACTAGGAGGGGAGGGGAGCGAAAAAAACCGTTCCGGACGTGGAAGCAATGGAAGCACAGATCTCGCACCTCCGAAGGCAACTGGACCGGGCCGCCCCAAATTATTGTGACAAAAGACAACGACCTCGAACGACTCAATAAGGAAAAGGAAAAACTCCAACAAGCCTACAATCGAACCAAATAGAGGATGCCCCAAATCTGGGGAATGCTGTGGAAGGCAGGAGTTTAGCATCGTGGGACCGATGCAAGAGGGGGAAGGGAGCTAATGTCACAAACGGTGACTAAGCAAGGCAGACTCTCACATGGCTAATAGTTATTAGTCATTG
>Ga0307507_10007641_pt1 | contig 15524 bp, 16 predicted proteins | sample 7_EM_MG_FD_207223 | JGI IMG/M metagenome (GOLD analysis project Ga0307507, IMG submission 207223) | Populus trichocarpa ectomycorrhiza microbial communities from riparian zone in the Pacific Northwest, United States - 7_EM | ecosystem: Host-associated > Plants > Roots > Unclassified | place... | reverse complement strand
GCGGCCCCCCCGGAGGTTACTCGTTTGGTTATGTGATGAATTATAGCGTTTGTAGCGCTAATGCTCTTTTTATTCGTACTGCGGGGAGGTGCGGAGTGCTGTGCGGAGCTGAGGGGAAAGGGGGGTGGTTAAGGGGGGTGGGCGAAGGGGTGTGATGTTATGTTTGCGATTTTTTCCAGGAAGTAGGTTGTAAGGACAAGGCTACAGGAACCATTATTAACTCGCCTTGTTTCAATGACGGTATCATGTAATGGATTGCACGCGGGTGTGTGTGTGTGTGTGTGCGTTCCATTCAATTCTGCGCCAGGAATGCTCGGCGCCTTCGGAAATTTCAGATTCGCGAGCCGTTAGATTTAATATATATCTCTGTAAGCGAAGGTAATAACGGTGAAAATCATAATAATAATAATAATAATAATAATATCCTCCTGCCATAAGTTGATTGCCGAACTCTCAAGCTCCGGGGAACGCCTCTTCCGGGCTGGGGGGTGGCTAGGTTGTAAGGTTTCTTTTGACTTGGGGTATACTTAATAAGGTGTGAATAACTTTAAGGATTAAGCAAAAATGCCGTAGTGCAACGTGGGAAAATGCCACGCACATAGGCGGCATCTCCAGTGCTCCGAGTTATTCCATCGAGCGGAAGATGCCTTTAGGGGGCCGTCTTTTAAGTTCTTGAGTAACAACGAGTGACTATGTGTGACTCACCATTTAGGGGGGATGGGCGCTCACATGAGAGTTAGGAACGGGGGAGATAGTTTGGCTGAAGAGTAATTGAGGTTGCTTCCCTTGCTTAAGCGATGTTGGCTATCAATTTAGATCTTTTTTTTAGTGTGCTTGTTTGACATCAATATCATAGGGCGAATGTAATTCCTCACATGCATCACGGCTCATCCGGAGCTCAGTTCCAGTTGGGTTCGGAATCGGGGCAGTTTTGAGGGGGGGGGGCTTGTAGAACATTTTCACCACGCCTTGGGACTTTGGGAACTGTCCCAAATTACTGACTTGAGGATTTCTGATATGATGTTGGTGGCCGTTGGGTGTTGCATTGGTGGAAGCTCACCCCATACCGCGGCAGCCTCAGGGGGCTCGAGAGGCAAGCCAGGAGCTCTCATGTCGTATGATGGATGAGGTAGCATCGGGTGGAGCCGGAGACTATGCCTGTGTGGTAGTTGCTCGTCAGCGAGTGGGTTACCCAAAGATGCTTCTAGTGTAGGGGACATGAATTCAACGGCTGATTTAGAACCTTAGAGCATAGCGTTTCCTACCTTGGTCTATAATACCACAATGTGGTGGTGGTGGTGGTGGTGGTAGTGGTGGTAGTGCGGTAAGTGCGTTTTGTAGGAAATGCCGGAGCTGGTGCCCAAAACAATCTCCGCCAGAGTAGAAACAGGGAGATGCCGAGTCGAAGTTCAGTTAGTGCTATTCCTCTGCGATCCATTCATTGCCTATCCCCAGCCTTCCTTTCCAAGCAGTATGTACCTCTCTCCTTTCTCATTGCAATACGGTAGGTTGAAAGATGGCCAACTGGAATAATGTCTTCTGCAAATGCCTCTGCCGTGGCCCTGAAGGCCCCTGGAATCCCATGTGATTCACACCAAATCCTCGGGTGATAAATATCCTCGCCTATAGGCTTAGAAATGTGTTGGCCTCCCTCCTTATCGGCAAGGATTCCAGGGGTTATTGACACCTGGAACGCCAGGGAGGATACCGAGACCTAATGCAGTGTAAAGTGTGAGCTCCATCATTGGAAATTGAATGAAAAACTGCTCCAAGGGGCCCCCGGGCTGGTGTGAGTGTAACGTTTTGGCATCTTGGACTCTGTGGCAATGCTTGGGGGGTTAGAGATACTTAGCAAATAGTCGTTAAGGATCTCTTTCTGCTAAACGGCCGGAGGTGGGCTAGATCTGGGTCAGGGATGTAATCGTGGCAATGGGCAAAAATGGGATTTGGGTAAGGAATTTGTGACAAGGGATTAATGCCACCGATTGCGAGGGCGTATGTTTAATATACCATCGTATCCGTCGACACAAACTTGGGCTTCACACACATTGAAGTGTTGGCTTCATAACACTAAAAACGCGTAAGCGATACCGTAGGAGCCAGCGAAGACAGTCTAAAGAATGCAATAAATAACTCCAGGTCTGTCTTTTGCTCTTAAAATTTCCCTGCGGTTTGGCTCAGTTAATGAGGCAGATGTTATGATTATCTCAGAAGTTAAAGTCTTTTTTTTGCGGGGTGCCCAATTAGGAGCATTTGTATGTCTCGGGTCACCAGCTTTTATTGCTCTTGACATGTCTATGCATACTAAAATTTAACTAGGGAACGAAAATCATACCTCTCTAGCGAGCAAATATTACGAAAGAGTAACACTTGCGAATGTCAAAAATTAAGGGGATTATGCCTCCCGTAAGGGGTTTTATAGAGGTTTTTTTTTACCGTTTTTCCGATTTTTTTTTCCCACCGTTCTGTAATTGTCTGTGGGGTGCTGGAAATTTTTTTTTTTTTCAAGGGTGCATTAATCTTGGTGTGGTCGAAGTCCAAGTTTGTGTCGATGGCACAAAGGTAAGAAACCATTAATAGGAGGAATTAAACATACACCCTTGCAATCGAGAGTGTTCCCAACCGTTTCTTGTAATTTCTAAATTACCACTTTGATGTCCTGATCGGAATTATTGATATCTTGATATCGAGGCAGATGTGAGATCGGGCCCACCGGTCTGATAAAGCACCTCTTCAGGAGACCAGTACCGTTGGATTGTCTATCTTTCACTTGTTGGCACTTTTATGCTACAGTGCCTTATACCCTTACCAGCACCACCCTCCTGTTGTGAAATCATAAGGTGCAGTATGATTCGCAGGGTTGCTTAATTTGTCCCGCCGTTCAATTCCGATACACCAACAATCGGCCTAATAGTGCTGGGATATTAGAACAAGCTTGGACCCTCATGCGGCAAGCTGAATCTGTGAAGAAATAATATAGGCACGAGTAATATCGATAGGGGCTATTGTAGATCTGGTGTATTGTGCTTACTTGACCTCACTGCTACCAAATGAGCAGGATTTGTAAGTGAAGTAACACAGCGCAGAGCATTTACGTTCGGGATGCACTCTGTTCGCCGACGAATGAAGCTCATGCAGATTAGCTTCTAAAACGCCAGGTTCCCATGTATCGCCCCTTCAAGCGAGCTGTGTGTAATGCGGGATGGCTGGCAACGGTGCGGAACTCCGAACCCGGGCACCAGAAGCGGGAGAGTCTCAGCTTTTCAAGATTTATCCTAGTTCCCCCTAGGAAGGGGAGAACGGCAAATTCTAGAATCCGATTGGGGCTTGAACGGCATTCGTTCCGCACTGGTTGGTGGTTTGTTGTCGGGCTAGCTATGAGGCGTTAGGCTTGGGATTACCGGCAGGCTGAGGAGAGAGTCTTGTGAAGTCGGCCCCACCGGGGAGGAGTGGCTGCACAGCGTATCGGGTCTCAATCCGAGCTCACTAGGAACCCTGGTATATGGTCAGTAGCGGTATTACCGTATAGGTGAGATAAATTACAAAGCAGGGGTGCACAGTACCTAAGCAAATGTCATAGACTTGAGAGGTAGGAGCCTAGAAGGCACAGTGCAGTGAATTTGTTGTAGCTCGGGTGGCAGCACGGAATGGCAGAGGGAGGTAGAAGGCTGGGGATGCCGGTACAACGAGAAAACCTAGAATACTAATTTCACCCGGAGGGGTCACCGCCCGGTGGTGATGATCTAAAGGGATCGCTCTTTATAAAATTAGGTTCGTCTAGATCTGTTCGGGCAGTAGCTTGGCATTATCTTTCTTGAAGTACCGGGGGTGGCTTTCTCCGTCGGAAAGCTCGGATTAATCATGTCAGATTCAAGTTGACTCTCCGCGTCCTTCAATAAGGTAAGGAATCGAATGCAGCTAGCCAGAGCGCCTTAAGCAGGGGGATAGAATCAGTGTATCTCTGAAATCTAGTTGATCAGTTGAGGCTGATGAGGAAATGTTTTGGTGGGAGAGGGGCGGTTCGCATTGTAGGAGGAGACAAAAGGTGATAATTGAAAGGAAGACAGGGAAATCTAGGGGGAGAGGAGGAGACAAAAACGACCTAAATTCGAAGAGCTCTGCACGTAGTATATTGTCTGCTTGAGAGCCTGATTACGTGTCAATAGCTTAGTTTCGTATAAGAGCTGTCAACTGCGCAAACATGGGAGGATGTGGATCTATGATGGCTGCTGCGTTGGAAATTTGTTGGTGTCTTATGCCCTCGCTTAACCAGCGGGCCATTTCTTTACAACCATCTGCTGGGACCATCGCGTCACCTGAGATGTTAGAGGGAACATGTATTCTCGTTTTAAGACCCGTGGCAGCTGGGCTGGATGATATGGGTGTAGTTTTCTGCAGATGAGTGCCTCAAAATTCGTAGCATACTATGTGGTCGTCTTTTGAGGTGGTCCCGTAGTATCGTCTTCTGAGGCATGAATGTCATTACGCCAGCTTGTCTACCGTATCGAATTTTGGCGTATGAAGGGAAATCACGGTTGATCACTCGAGTAACACCACCTCCATTAGACGTTCGCATTCTGGTCGCGAGTGTTACTCACTTTGAAAAACTCGGGCTTCCTCTGAAGAGCTTCTATGTAAAGATATTTGAGTTTATCGGTATTTTTAGTAGAAACATCATATATCACTCGACACAAAGGGCGACCCTAGTCTAAGGGTGTATTGAAATAGCTTGGGAAAATAGCTTCATGGAAATGATGCCAAATGCCCACAAGCGCATTGCATATGCCTTAATAAGCGGCGAAGTACTGGCCTGCAAGCAAAAAAGTCCTCGCCGCACCGCCATTGCCCAGAAGCGTCTTGCAAAGCTCACGCTCAGCTACGGGCAAGGCCAAGTTCGCGTCATCCATCAGCCTTTCTTCTTGATCGTATTCTGGCTCTCTGTTATCACCGGTGAGCTGGCGATAGATCGCCAACTTCTCCTGTGAAATCGCATACAGCCTCAACGACCTCCAATAGCTACGGTATTTGCCGCGGTGTTGAGTTAGCTGGGAAAATGGGGGGGAAATGGGGGAAAACAACAAGAAGAAGGCACACGTACAGTCCGTCGCTGCTATCAATGATGTAGGTCTTCACATATCTTAACTGTCTGTCCATCTCTTCAACTACTCTCCGGGTTGTGGCGGGTTGAATGGCTGCGTAGGTTTTAGCATAGCTAATGAGGCCTTCAATCAATAGTTGGAGAAAGTAGGTATTATCCCACCAAAACCTGTATTCCAGGTTCGCTACCGTGAGCTCGAAGAGGGATTTTGTCTTGTCGACTGCGGCAGCAGCAAGTTTTTCCGCCTTCGCGGCAAGGTCGGAGGTAGGGTTTAGCTCTTGCAGAAGACATATCGCATGGAGTGGCACGCCGGTGTTGTACCTACCTCCTCGCGATCAGTCCTAAATTCAGTTCTGCAAGGAAGGGAAATGTGGAGTGCTAACGTGTAAGTAGGCCCACCCCCTACCCCATCCATAATCAACCCGCTATCCAACTGCAACTCGTCGAGAACCCACTGCACGCACTGCCGCGCGAAGGCGATCAACTCGGCTTCGGTCTTGTCCGCCACACCGACAGCCACACCGCCACTAGTAGTACTGGAAATCTGCCGGTTGGTCTTCACAAGCCCCAACGCCGCCACAGCCGCAAGAGAAGTCGATATAGCATTACGCACAGTCTTCTCAACATGCCACTTCATCCCGCCACCATTCACTGAATCCCATCCCGTGAACAAGAAGTCCACGATGCGCTTAGCGCGAGTGAGGTACACAGCTTTACTAACAGACGAGGTGTTGTACGCCCTTAGTAATGTGATGGCAACTTGTGCGTTATCATCTGGCAACCTCCCTTCCTTAGCCCCCTGTATCTGGAGGCCGAGAGAGCTTGGACTAACCGTAATAAATGTCGTGATTCCCCGCGAACGCTAGCCACGCGGTGTACGCCCCGTACTCGTTCGAATAGAATTTCTCTACTGCCTCTAGGGAAGCGCTGATTTCAGCCGTGAAGTTGCCTGGGCTAGCGACTTCTGCCTCTAGGAGGGCTTCAACGCCGATTATCTAGCGTGCTAGGTGTCAGGCGGCGCCCTCGGGGGGCAAGGTCGAGGGAGCCTGGCGGAAACTTACGAATGGCCAGACAACGTATCCGTTCCAGCTATCCACCTATTACACCGATAATCTAGGTCAGCACCTAAACTAACTAGCTGCACCTATGATAAGATTAGTTACACCCACAGTCTCAGAACTCTTCTTCAACGTCCTAAAATGCTGCCGCTCGGCATCCCAAAACGTAGCCCACATTGCATGTGCAATACGCAGACCCTCAATCGTATACTCTGATATTTGCATATGTGGTTGATGTTGATGTTGTTGCGGGGAGGGCGTTCTACCGTGACGTTCGTTTGGTTCCACTAATAATGACGTGGTTAACTGTTAACTCAACAAGTGAGTTGATTCTGGCAAGGCCGTTCATACCTCTTCAAGCATAGAAGTGCAAAAGTGATTTATGGAGGAAATGCCACTCTTAACAGAGTTTATAATATAGTTTTCGTTAAGCGGGCAACTGATTAACCTATTAATCGAAAAGCAACTATAAGATCCCGACCGCAGCAGTGAGTCGGGCGGTCGTATCAGGTATTAGACCGAGGAATGGGCAACTCTCTTCGTGTCTGTAGGCATACCGTACTGATCCACATGGAGGCGTACACACTGTTACAATAATGAATATTCATTTATCGAAGTCGTAACTGCGCACTCGTAAATTAAGACCAAGATATACAATACACGTGATCCCATGATGCTAAATCTAGCCGTAAGGCTTAGCACGTTCGGGCGGGCCATGTTCTACGGTGGGTGTGGGGTTGCCAAGCTCTTGTGCGCTGCTGGGGTTAGCACATGGCTGCGCAGCACAGCACTGATACTCGAGGATTCTGGATTTGGTATAGATAATGCTCAAATAGCGAGAGGGTTTGATACCCCTTGATCTATGAGTGCCCGATGGCACGTGTTCATTTCCCGAGTATGGTCTGCTGTACGGTAGGTTACTGCGAGAGTGGTAAAATAGCACGTGTTTGGCGGGGACTAAGCTTTTATGTAAAAGAAATCATTCATCTGTCGCTGGGTTTTATTCAATTAGATAGCTGTGGTATCGTGTGATTGATTCTAGTTTCTAGTATTTATAATCAATGAAAATAGCAAGAGAGAAAGAAAAGAAAGAAAAAAAACTCCCCACGCTTGCCTACATGCTCCCGAGCTGGGGGGATAGATAGAGTGGCTAGCACACGGGCTGGTGCGAGTGGAAAAGCTAGTCCGGGGATCTCCCATCCTTATACCTCCACAACCGACTGAGCTCCTTTACGGTTCTACCCCTCAAAATTTCCACCGACGCCCTCGTGCTTGCCTCAGCGGCGGAACCCCAACCAGTGCCCGGGGTCGGAACCGCGATACTCCTCCCCAAGGTCCTCATCTGGTCAAGGTGATTAGGTACTTCGACAGATGCCATCCTGAACTTTGTGCGGGCAGGTGGCAAACTCCTTGACGATCTCGGTTCTTCCCGGGTCATTTCCTCGCTAGAAACTTGAGCTCTCTGCACTGCTTTGTCTTCTTCCACCTCCACAACCATCTCGAGAAAGTCGGAGCTGTCGCCGGCGAACATGGGGCTGAGGTAGTGTTGGTTGAGCAAGTGGCCTCCATGGCCTTTGTTTTCGAATATCTTGCCGACAAAGCGATTTGACAGCTTGTCCTTTGAGAAGTGAAGAGCGCCGAAGCGGGCGACAAAGTCGTGTTCGTTGCAGTAGTGTTCTATATGCTTTATCAGCCGCTCCTCCGGAGCCGAGGGATCCGCCGACGGGGTTTGTGGTTGGAAGGGGGAGGGGACGAAGCGGATGGGATTGTTAAAGTGGTTTGCGGCACAGCTGTAGTGAGAAATGTTAGATATTATGGAGATCATGGATGGTGAGGGTGGTGAAGATGGTGAGGGGCAAGAGAATATATGGTTACCCAAACGTGTATATCTCCATTTTTTCGAATGCTCCGCTGGACACATCTGCGAAAAGACTGTCTAGCGCGGTAGATAGGATGATTCCCCCTTGGGAATGCGCAATAACAACACACTTTCGTATGTTGCCGTCTAGAAGTATGCTCTTCAGATGGTCATACAGAACTCTGGTGTCCTTTGTAGCATACGAGAAGCACCGTTGGATCAAGCACTCGACGAGATCAAACACAGTTCCATAAGTCCGATTATGTATCCCAGTTACCGGTCGACCAAATATTTCACTAATCATATCGACATTTGCTATGCGTCGAGATACACTTTGTCCAGCCTACAGATTCTAACCCGTACTGATATCAAAAGAAAAGAAAGAAAAAAAGCATACCTTGCAGCCAGTGGTTTCCCGCCGCAACCCCATTCACAAACACCCAGTTCTCGTCACCCCGAGTCTCACGACCGCTAGTATGCTGAACCCGACTTTGCACGACTCTTGGCCCATAATCCAACGGCACGCAAAAAAGCGTCGTGAGCGCACAGTAAAATAGCATAAAGAGCGCAAACACCAGTCCGGGCGCCGCTAGCCATACAGGAATAACAATAATCAGCCAGACGAAGCCCAGTAAACCGAGCACGATGTGCAACCCCAAATCACGCATGTTCTTCCGTGATGGGTATAGTTCTGAATATGGGTTTGTGCTTCGCCAGGGAAGTAAAATGTAGGGAACCCAAAGGAGGAGCGTGAAAACTAGCTTTATATCTGCTACCAAGAGTTTCCACGGGCCCGATCGAAAGGTTAAGGACGACGTGCCCAAATCTGGAGCTGTCTGGCTGGGGAGGTAGGACACGGTTTGGTTTGTACCGAAGAGGGTTCTAGGTTGCCATAGAGGGAGAGTAGGTGCTCGACGATGAATGTGAACCATTCTGCAGAGGGAGGTAGATTTAAAAGGTAGCTGTAGGGCGTGTGTTTTGAGGATATGCGAGTAAGTTATTTTGGAGGGAGCCTGCTAAGCTAACCGTATATTCACTATACTTAGCGCTCTTAGGGGTCGGCATAAATCTCACTATCATACCGCGGGGGGGGGGGGGGATGAAAGCGCGGTGTGAAAGCAGTGAGGTATTGAGTGCCGGTATGGTAAAGTTTTGTTTTCCTAGGGATGTTTGAAATGAAAGGTCCGAGCTCTTCAGCCGCTTGGCCTAGAAATTTCTATGGGAGGTTTAGCGTGATTGGACGGACAGGGGTTTGCGCCGCCTTTGCTTGAAATGAATGCTTCACTGATGTCACTGCCTGAGCAACCTGGATCGTATCGATAAGGAAGTCATTGAAGCCAACGAATGATGGATAGTGACTGCATATATCGAAATCTGTGCCCTGTGCCCACAGCACTTAGCGATTTAAAAAGTCTCCGGACGTTTTACATTTACTATTACCTAGCTTGGCACAAAAGCGTCCGGAGAGTTTTTAAATTGCCAAGCACAGTGCAGCCAGCGAAACACACCACGACAAAGCATGCTCACTGTATTAACGGGAATGCCCATGTAAATAATCCTTAATCAATAGGAACTCTGTGGATGTTCTCTCATGACCCCATTCTCGCTTCACCGGGAGCTGCAACCTGTATATCACAGAAGCTCGAGAACAGCTAAGTGAACTGAGATATTTGAGCAGGAAGGTCTCAGTGTTCTTGGGGATTAAAAAAAGATACCGGAAACTGGCTGCTTGCGGGGCTTCATGAAGTTCCTATACTCAGTATCAGCCACTGAGATGGTCTAAATCTGATTCAGTACGAGTACTCGTCAGTTGTCAAATTTTGGAGTGATCATGGTATTAAAGTATGGACTTGGTTGCGCAGACTATACCTCTAAGATAAGATATTAGCCTCCTTAATTCAAACAAGATAGAAAAGGGAGGAAAAAAGAAGGGCCTCGATTAATATTGCGTAGTTTGCTAAGTTTGCCTCTGTAAGCCCATAGAAGGGCAAGTAAAGATTAAAAAAATTTGGGGGCGAAGAGAGAAGTAGGTTGAGGATGGATGAAGATAGGGGTGAAGCGTATGGTTATTTGAAAGTCTTTGTAGAGAAATAAATCAGACATCGGCCAATAGCATGATAGGTTGGGTGCCTTGGTTTCTGAGGTGTCGGAGGAGAGCTTCTTGGTCCCTTAGCCGCGTAGCTGACATATGAGGAGGAATAATAGGGTAAGACCCGTATTTCGAAGAGTTTCTCTCTTGATGGCCAATTCAAACCCCTCCCAAGAACTGGCAATAAATCACACCCTCTGCCGCCTTCTATTCATCTATTGTTACACTGTTTAAACGCTCTCTCTGAGTCTTGGTTTCTATTGGGCTATTTTTCATAGCGGCAGCAGGAGCGGAAGTTATAGGTCTGGGGGGCCTTCTTCATAAGACAAAAGAGGCGAAAACTGCATCTTCTCTCTTGCTCTCATATTTGGCCCTTTTATAACCTTCCTCTCCATCTGGTTTGAGAGTCCCTTCTGTTACCCGCACGCGCAACAAACCCTATCTCTCACGAAGCCCCCCCCCCCGCAATTTGTTTTCATAGTCCCTTCCTCTACATAATTCTTATCCCACCTTACCTTACATTAGCCTCTCTCTTTCTCTTCCACACACACTCTCTCAACCTCAATTTTGCGAAATACCGCATCGATAAATCTTTTCAAAAATCCAATTCCATAGCAGCGTATATCCGACCGACCGACATTCATTATGCCTGCCATTTCTATCACCTCGGCCACTATCCACGGGCCTGAATCGCTCATTAACCCACTTTTAAAGTGGTACAGAACTTGTCAGTCGGCATACGATGCAGCTCCGGAGAATGATCGTGTCTGGGAATTGATCAACGCTCACACCAAGGACGGTCTCAATATTCTGCAAGCTGAAGAGCTCATCTCGCATCTACGTTTCCGCCGCGCAGAGTCCTGCCGCATCGAGCATCTGATGTCGGAAATGGGCTACCCTCCTCATAAGCCATTTGAGGAATTCACCCGTAGGGACGTGGTGACCATCAAGCAGTCCTTCAGAGACGTGATCCATTTGCACACTCATTGTGTTTATTCTCCACTCATCGGTCGCAGCGACGGCGGTGTCGTTGGTGGACCGCCGATCGGTCATATAGGAGTGCCAGTATACTGGGCTGTTGTTGATTACGCTGCGTGGATTGCAGCGGATTGGAAGGCTGATCCTACAATCTTTGCTCAAAAGCTTGAGAACCAGTACCAGGAGCTTGTGAGATATTGGAGTCACGATAAAGAAGGCTTGGAAGCCGGAGCCCATCCCCAGACATTGGGGAGATTCGAGGGTACCGGAGAGTACTCATCTGGATGGGCAGCGGCCCAGGTCGCTGCCGCTTTCGAGACTATCTTCCCTGAGACCTGGACTGAGGCTTTGCCCAGGGCGTGGTATTTCGGAAATGTCACTGACGAGTACGGGTCACCTGAACCTCTGGAGCTAGGCAGCGGAGATGAGTATAATGGAGAAGAGCCTAAGGAAGACTCGGATGCTTCGGAGGATGCTTCGGAGGATGTAGATCAACTAGGCTATAGCTGTGACGAAGGTGACTCGTCCCATTAGATGTGTTGCAGCTAAAAACCTTACTGTAACATCCCCCATCCTATTCTATCCCATCTCTTCTAACCATTTACACGTGAAGCGAACAAACCTAGATACAAACGCCACCAAAAGCCGGAGAGTTACTGTTTGCCCCATCCTTGGGCTTTGCTGCTATGTTTTTACTTATATTTCATGAGTAGGTGTCTATTTCAACAGACATCTTGTACTTGATTCCTCAAAAGTTTTTTGTCTCTCTTTTTCCCCTAATCCCTTCCCTCCTCTCTCTATATCTGATCCTCGAATTTAGGTTCACTCTACTTTTAGCAGTGTAATAAATATTTAACGGTATTCATTGTCGGTTTTGATGGATTTGTTGGCTTTGTAAAAACCCGGTGTAGTAATATTTAAATTAAACACCAAAAAAAAGCCTCAGTGTAAATAGTTATTTTTTTTTAGGGTACGTGGGATCTCAACTAACTTTACGATCTCCACTTATGTCTTTTCATTTCTTTTTTCCTTTAAAGAATATCATACCTCCTGTCAAATAGCTACCACCTGGCGGGTATCCTTTCTGTCGCTTCGCTAGCATGGTTTTTTGATTTCGTTGCCAATTTCTGTTGCTTGTTGGCTGTGGTGAGGTGGTGGTGGCGGTCTGGACAGTGGTGCAAGTTGCAACGAGATGAAACGAAACGAAATGGAAATGATCGCTGTGCAACTTCTAGTCTGGATTGGGATGTGGCGCACTCGTGCTAACCTTATTATCCTGCTGTGCCATCGGGTCTGGATTCTAAGTTAGGTGCGGCAGGATTTAGGGGAGATTCTAACTGGCAACGGTTTCGCACTTGGTATTTGAGCTGACCAACTAACTGATTAATTATGGGTCTATAAGTAAGATAAAATACTCGCTTTGTGGGTAGAATGGGTAAAATATCTACTGGGCTGTTCACGAGGTAAGCCTGATGGATGTCAATTCTACTGCACTAACTTAGGGACTAAGCAAAGTTTCGATTCACCCTAGAATGGAAAACTTTGGGTGGGTTTCACCAACCTGCTACCTACCTCCCTCCCTACCTAATGGGGTAACCATAGAGGATGAATCGCGGATATTTAGATCTTTGGTACGAGAGAGATTTAATACTATAGATATCTTGGCTAAAGGTGTGGTGTTTAAGGGTACAGTTTGGTGTTGTTCTAGCGATGGGGGGTACGAAGGCTATGCCCGTGGTATTGGGGGGGGGGGGGGGGTTTATAGCTCGGGGTTGTGTCCCCACGGTCCAGTCCGTTCGTCTTGGAGGGGGCGGTGATGGGCTGTGTCTAGCAGTCCCTCTGTTTCTTTTCCACTAAAATTTTACCTTCGGCATGTCAAAGACCAGACCGAGCAGATGACAGGTATGAGTACTGGGGTTTCAGGAATGGTGGTCATTGAATGGTGGCGAAGGCAGAACAGGAATTAGCTGAGCCCGGACTGGAATGTAATACAACGCCGTATAGAAGATTGCTGCTTTATCGTAGTTGCGAGTGAAAGTGGCCATGTGAAATCTGGTGTTTAATTATTTTTGAGTAGGAGGTCTGGCTATGATAGTGAGCGAGTGCACATACGGGTTCACACCCCACGTTTATACTATTGTTGATTCTCGGCTTTGGGAGAATGGAGAGAATCGTTGTTAGGATCAGGTGAAGAATAGAGGGAGTAGTCGCCATTACAGGGGGAGATTAGTGCTAGCTCTGGAGAATCTTTTGAGCTTCTGCCTGTTTCATACGAAGGTCAGGGAGCCTGGAAGAAAAGCGGAAAGAGGGGCTCTTCAGCGAACGAATAGTCAGGAAGTAAGTGAAAACGACTTTGGGGCCTAGCGAAAAATCTATAATGAAAAGAAGATTAAAGACTGCTTGACATAACTAGGAAAGCTTCGGAGAGCTTGGTGGGATCACCTGGGGGGAATTTTGGATAATGGAGGTTTTGGTAACCTCAGAAAATTCTTCTATCTCCTGAATTAAGTAATGAAGGGAATGAATGCCCAACCGGATCAGCTCACTCCGTGAAAACCCCCTATTCCTTTAGCTTGAGTTGGCATTCATTTAACCGGCCTACTGGGCTACCTCGAAAATCATCGATGTGACCGGACCCAACTAATGAACCTATCGTTCCCCCTCTGCAATCAATCGGGGGAGGACTGATACAGGATCGGAACAACATACGGGAGAGAGAGAGAGCCCCATGTACCGCAGTAGCCTTCAAGTCGCAGTGACGGAAACAAAACGTTAGAGTTTGGGTAGATCTCTATTCCTTGCAGTATTGTCTTCATTTCCTCGCCCTACAGCCAGAGAGATGACGACAAAAAAGGACAAGCAACTCTGAGTATGATAAATAGATCAAAAATTGAGCAGCCCAGGTGCCCGAAGACAGCTGGCATAGTAACCCACCTTCGAAGTGCGGTGAAGGTGTGACTACTACGAGAATCCACCATTGATGAGCGAAGGACTCTGCTACCAGGTAAGTATGAGGAGAAAAGAGGGAGTGGGGGGGAGGAAGGTACTTATAGTAGGGAGGGCGAGTGCCAAGACTTTGTGGATTTTCGCCGACAAGAAACGATATGGTTGAGGGTTTAGCTAGTATCAGGGAGGATTGACCTGGGGCAGTAGGGCTACGCTAAGAATGAGCCCCTCCCTAATCATATTTAGAAAGTAGGAGGGCACTACTGGTTTATTGGACCAAACACCATCCTATTATACCTAATATCCGGGTAGGGCCAGGAAGCTCAAGACCCTGTGCAAGTCTTGGGCAAAGTAAGCCCCTCCGTTTGCAATACCCGTGCAATTATTGAAGATCCTGCTGAGTGACGATTCCGGCAGCTGCTCGGCCCCTGGAGAGGATTGGAGTGAGATCAACGAGAAAAGGGCCGATTCTTCAGTGCTTGAGTTAAACCAGGTTCTCGCCTAGGTTTTATCTAATTACAGTCATGGCTTATGCTGACATCGACCCTCGCCTACATGTGGAATTACCTTTTCTCCCTCTCGGACTAACCAAGCGCCGGCCCGATACTGGGATATTATGCTTTTAAAGGGCGGCTAAATCTTCTTTCCTACCATTCCGATTATTTCCCCTTTGTCCACCGGCCCAACCCCCCGAGAAAGCCCTAGGCCGGCCCAGGCCTACATCAAGAAGAGACGAGAGGAGAACGATAAATCCTTGAAGGCCTAGGGAGGGAATATATCTTACCATCACCTGGACAGTTTTCTCATCACACACCCACAACACTAGTAATCTTACACAATCATTCGCTCTCACTTATAAGCTATGCTTTTTCTTTTTTTAACAGCGCGGTAATTTACATAATACTTGATCCGCAATCCCTAACAAATGCTGTCATGACCCTCGCAGCCTAACCTCTTCCCCCCCCTCGCTTTTTTCTTTCCCATGGCGGATACTCTGGCGGTGGTTGGTCTATCTCCTAAAATACGAAGGAAGTTTTGCCCTTGGATATTTGCTATTAGAGTATATTATATATATCTCGGTTAGACACCCTTATCCGAGGGTTGTGTTTAGCTTTAACGTGGGCCGTCGTGAGGACAGTGCCTAGATAACTAGGAAATAGTGACTAATATGAATCTAAATTCACGGTTGTTATATAGTAGGGAAGTAATAAACTACTGTGAAAAACAAAGACTGAATGTTCCGATGATAACTACAAGAATCGTATATGCACCCCCCGCATCCATACCCTGCTAGGATGATTTTAGGAATCCTCATCCAAATAACGGTTCATACCTATAAACGCTCATACCGGTATGTGCATGCTAGATTCCTAGCTTCGATCCCAGACCATGATGATCTACAAGGGAGAATTAAAAGTGGAATCCGGAAAGGGAAGGAAGAGAAACGAAAGACAGGGGTGTCGAGGACTTGTTGGAGGCTCCAGTGAGAGATTTGAA
>Ga0307507_10007639_pt1 | contig 15530 bp, 16 predicted proteins | sample 7_EM_MG_FD_207223 | JGI IMG/M metagenome (GOLD analysis project Ga0307507, IMG submission 207223) | Populus trichocarpa ectomycorrhiza microbial communities from riparian zone in the Pacific Northwest, United States - 7_EM | ecosystem: Host-associated > Plants > Roots > Unclassified | place... | reverse complement strand
ACTTGTACCATACATTCAGCAAATGAAAGCAAACCTTTTGGAGAGGTCAAGAATTTCACCAACAAGAGGACGGAGGAACAATCACCAAAGAACCGGACGGCTTTTCCCTTGTTTCATTCCTTTTATTTATTTTCTCTCTCACCATCGAGAAACACGATAAAACCGAATAAACTTCAACCTAAGGGAAAAAAAAAAACCAAGAGCGAGCGTGTGACTCTAATACTGTCTGTGTGTCTGTCTGCCATATTCAGGTTCACTTTTTGCCTTCCGCTTCTCATTCTTTTTTTTTCTTCTCATTTTCCCTCTTTCATTCCCAATTTTTCTCTGCTCCTCAGCCTTTATGGAAAAAATCTACTTCTTGTGCGCCAAACGCGGCTGGGGTCTGGGATATCCCGATCCGTCCACTTCGCGCCAAAAACGTTTCATTCATATTTCATTTTTCCTCCTCCCGAATTCCACTATTTCTCTTGGCGACACAGAATGAGGTACGATGAGCAATGTAAGGCCAAATACCCGATGCGCATTGGCGCTGCGCGAAAGGCAATAAGAGACAGACAGAAAAAGGCTTCTATCCGAGCTGAGTGTGATGCTGATGGTTATTCGCTTACTATTTTCTCACTTTTTATTTTTTATTTTTTATTTTTTTCCCTTTTTTCCCTTTTTTCCCTCTCACCTTGCGCGGTTTATTTTCATTACCCAGTAAGGTACCCGTACCCTTTTCTCTCTCGAATGGATGGCGAACGCGGCGGCAGATGCGGGGAGAGCAAGGAGTGAGGGAATGTTTTAGTGGAAAGGGGGGGGACCGTAATTCGTGAAGAGAATCAAGAATCTTTGGATCCTGTCTTGTGAAAGGAAGGATAAAAGAGAAAGAAAAGGAAAGACATATCTTTTTTCTTCCCAAAAAGATGACTGAAAAACGCGAGGTATACAGAACCAATAGGGATTGGCGGATTTTCAGCTTCTCTTGCTCGCCATCTAATCGCTACACTAGAGGAGTGACGCCGTTACTGGATATATCTTCCGGTTGTTTTCTTTTTGTTTTACTCGCCGCAGCGCGAGTCGGCTGTCACGTCAGCCACTCGAATATGGATACCGGGATGTATGGCGAGATGTACAAGTACGAAATATGAGATGCGGTATGATATGCTGTGCCTCGTCAATCCTGCACTACCACCATACGACCTTACCTCCTTCCTTCCCCTTCTTTTCCTTCCTTCCTCTGTCATCTCCCTCACTTGCTTCCTTTGTTGTTTGTACTTGTACTAGTACAGCACCACCTCCCCGACTCCGGACCAGCCTGTGCCGTAATAAATTGGCTTGATATAGGCCGATACACAATGTCGCGTCTGGTCAGCAGGATGAGTGAGAAATATGAAATCATGTAAGGTGTCGGGGAAGTCTCGAAATAATGGGGGGGGGGAATAAAAAAAACCACCATTTCGTAACGATAAACCAATATCAGAGGACAAACACGTACTTTGATCTTTACGCCATTGGGGAGTTTAATAAATCTGAGGCCTTTCGCAAGTTGTGCTTGTCTGTTCGGTAGTGTGCGATATCACGCTCGTAGGGTGCGCCGCGATGGTGCCGCAGGGCAGTGTTCTTGTGATCCAATTCCTGCGTTTGAGGGATGGTCCTTGCTCGCTATTTTGGGCTCTCAGCCCGCTTCACCCGCGACTAGCCCCACTACTACTGGTACGTGCCCACATAATATCATACACAAACTCCCGTCAACGCGCAAACAAGTATTATTGTGATGGAATAATTACCAACCCCACGAAAGAAGGGACGATAGACGAAACACCTCAATAGATAAAATGAATCAAGTCGAGTAGGTGAAACCCCAGAAAATCCCTTTTCGAATCGATCCGGATATCACCTTCAAAGAAGAGTCTTATTGATGTTGAGAGGCGGAATAACCGAGATGTGGGCAGCCGAGTCAAGGTAGGACCACCGCCTCGAAGTCTGATTCGGCAAGCGCTTAGGTTTATTTGTGCACCTGGCGAATTGATTAATTCCCTTCTTTCTGCCTTCCCATATTTTTTCCCTCAGGCACGATCCGTGGACCCCCCCATTCCAACCAGTCAATCAGCCGGCATTCGTATTAAGGGAGGGTGGGCCCTCCGCCTACACCCACTGCAACCCACCCCCTCTGGCTCTGGCAGCAAATTCGGGTATCTCTATTTGACAAGGACCATTGGATCAAAAGCCAAAAATCAGGAAGGATTCACCACCACCACGAATCAAAATCCCCCCTCATGCATCACCTGCTTCAGGCGGAATTTACTCTGTCACTACCGACACCAACCTTACAATACTCGTACAGTACGCCCCCACCATCACCTCCCTCACTTTCTTTCTCTTTCTCTTCCCCCGTTCCCGGGAAAAACCCGAGGGACGATTTCCGCTCGGGAGTTGCGTTTGGTTTACTCCTTACTGTACTCGCGCACTCAATAGACCGCTTGGTTTAGTGAACTGCCTACCTGCCTAATTATCACAGCTAAGGCTGGCCCATGGTAGTCAAGTTGACCAATCAACCCCTAACCGCCAGTAAACCCTACTGAGGACCCAAGAAGGACAAAAATAATCATCCTTAGAGCCTCCTCCTCCTCCTCCTTCCCTCCAATCTGCCGAGATACAAGACACCCACGTCGCTGGGTGAAAGTCACTCCCTTTTCGATGGTGATGCACTAGAAAAAGAAAGACGACTTCAGTCTCATCACCATCGCGCAAGTGCCATATGATACCGGTAACATCCATTACCCCACCCTCGGATAATCCAAGCCGATCAAAATCGTGGCTTCCAAACTTTTCTAGAATTTACAATCTTGTTTTTTTTTTTTCCTATTATTATCATACCATTTCCATAACTTTTTTTATCTACCGTTTTTGCCCCAAAGCGACCGTTCATGTTTTACCATTCCCAAGGTATGTTACTCCCCTCGGCAATACCTTCCAGGGACAAGGAGCAAGGAAGTGAGGTAAAAGACGAGCACAGCAGCAGTCTAGAGTCCGGAAGATATCCGCCTGACGCCGCCCGATGTGGGTTCCGAATCGAGCGAGTGAGTGTTGTAGGGCGTATGTGCGTGTGTCTGTTACGAACGGCGGATATATCGTTGATTCGTGAGTGGACGGATGGACGGATGAGTGACGGATGAGTGGTGGGGGATGATTAATCATTCGATGGATGGATGGCGCTTTCTGATGCCGTGGGGCGAGGGGTAGGTAAACTTGATGAATCGATGAATGGAGGGATGCCACTACGGTAATCCACCTCCTGTGGGTCGCGCTTTTTTATTATTTTTACTCTTTTATTTCACCCTCCGAAGAAAAAATTCCTCAGCCGCGAGCCTTAAGCAAGCGGATGGGTGTGCATGGTAGGCTCCCCAGACCAGATGATCAGTGATCTGCGCGCGCGGTGCAGGCGAGTACTCGCGATGTCGAAGCGGTTTTAAAAAAGACTGCTATTGCATACCACCAGAGTTTGGCCCTTTTGCCCGTATTTGGGCGGTATGCAATAGCAGTCTTTTTTAAAAACGCTTCGACATCGCGAGTAAAGTGGTGAAGTCGAATAGCCTAAGGGCGGTTCCGCCAAAATCGGTTCATGCGGGATCGAGTGAAGTCAATCGCTCCTCGACTCAGGACATGCTATCAATGATCGATAAGGAAAGTCTGGTCATTGTGCTGCACTGTTGGAATAGACAAGGACTTTGTCGCACAATAGAGAACTGCTACTCTGATACTTAACCATGATAGGCCAAGAAATGGAAGAAAGTATTATATGATATTGACTCTCGCGTCTCGTTATGAATTACGGTTTGCAATGATAGCCTGATAGCCTAACGCAGACACAGCCTAGTGGTCAACGACTAGGCTAGCAGTTACCGGCACCGTAATGGCGGCGGACGCTTCTACCAGTAAGGCTGCATTAGCCTCCCCGGACCCGTCTGATAGGAAACGTAAAAACCCTCCTTGTTGCTTGTTCCCATGATACCTTCCATAGCGCTAGCGCATTCTGCCACTAACTTACTGCAGATGTTCTTCCACGGCTTGCCATGGTTCACCACAACAGTACTACGGTAGTACTAGTGTTGCCGAAGAACATTAATGATTACGGGGGTGCGAGGTCTGGATACATGGCCTTTTCCTCTAGGGATCCGGGGGTCCATCGGCTTACCAATCCAAATTAGGTACAGTATGAGGTTAGGCTTGAATAGGTTTTACTTACTTACTAGTGCCTTACTGTAAATACGAGTCTCTACATCAAAAACTTCTATTTTCCGAGGTGGATTACCATCCTTTACAACATAGGACTGCTCTTGGAAAGTATGATACCGGTAGATGCTGTCACAACGACCAAAACAAAGTTTTAAGATATCATACCCGTACTGGTAACCCAACGCGAGCGACATGAGGCAGTATTCCACTAATTAGTCAATCTCATCTCCTTATTCCCTCCTCTTCCGCGCGGGAGACAAAAATGGCAACCGGAATCCATCTCAGCAAGAACGTGACTGCAAGTACAAGTAACTAACTAGGGTAAAGTTGAATTCTAGTCAATCTCAGACAGAGAAAGACAAAGCGACCGGTGATAAACGGCTATGCATAATAACTGGACTTCACTTGTACGAGTACTTGTAAAACCCCCCCATAACCGCCATGCATCGTTGCGCGTATACGGTACCGCATGTGAATGTACAAGTACGGGGTGTGTGGGACGAGTAACCGAATCATGTTTCAACTGTACCTCACCCTATTCTACAAGTACGAAGAAAGGAAGGAAGGAAGGAAGGAAGGAAGGAAGGAAAAAACGCCCTCGGGTGTGAAAAGTTTTGTGGTCGCTTGCGTTTACATCACACACTTCTACTCGTATGGTGCCGGACAATCAAAATCTGCCCTCGCGGCCAAGTTGATCCAAAATTTCTAAATTGGGAATAGTTTCTTCTTGAGAGGGTACAAGTATAATAAAATTTCCTCTGGTAGAATTGTTTAAACAATAAATCAGAACTAGTCCATGGTTTTGGATTTTCACATAAGATCATACAGGAAGCCATTGTTGTAGTTAGAGTCAGAATTGAAGATGTTGCCCAACTTTATCAAACAGCCCTCTGCAACAGGATTTCAATCAACAATTTTGGATTCACCAAAGAAATGAGAATAAAATAAAACCCATTAGAGCTTTGAAAAAGGGATTATCTATAGAATTACCAGAGGAATTATTTTTAAAGTTTTTTCTTGGCTGCCGATAATTCAGCACGCCCGGATTTTCGGAGAACTTTGGGTGGAGGGCAGGTTTTGGTTGTCCGGCACCATACTCATTCCATACCGGTAGTAGTTTCTGGTAGTCTAAGTGTCATAGCGTACTGTAGCTTCAACTTCGCCATGCACACAAGGCTCACGTGGTCGGCCGATTGTTTCACGGTCCAGTGAGAAAGGGGAGGAAAAAGGCCAGGTAAAAGAAAAGCAAAATGTCGGCACTCGATGCCGGTAGCAGTGCGCTGAAGAAGGGAGTGAGGGAAGGAGGGAGGGAGGGAGGGATGAATTGCTCATCCTCTGTCTGTGCGTAGATGGGGTGGGCGAATAGGTGGGTGCGCTTTTACGGTAGGCTGGTTTGCTTGCTTGCCCGCGGCCGAGGCGTCCCCTTCTTCTTGTTCTCTTTTTGAAAAAGCCACACGAACAAGAGATTCTGCTGCGGTTTATGGTATCATATTATGATACGGTGAAGACTTGCGTTGGTGTGAAGTGGAGCGAAGCAGAGTGGAAGGGGAAAGGAAGGAAGGGGGGTGGGGCTTCAGCCCTATCCCAAAATAGGCGTATAGCAACTACGATTATCGGTATTATCGTGCCGCGCCGGGTTGGGCCAACAATGCCGACAGCCTATGCCGTGATAATTGTGATAGCGAAGCCATCATTCTCGGGCCGGGTGCTTCCGGCTTGGGTTAGGTCTAATGACGCTTTTAGGGTTTGGCCCATTGAACCTGCGGGTGATGGATAGGGCGTGCTATAAGTTATACCGCAACTCTCAACAGAAGAGGCAGCATTTGGACTCGTTTTTTTAATACTTTTTTTCTTGAGGTCTTCGTGCTGCGCTGGCTTGAATTGACCGTGATGTGCTGGGGCTTTGTTGTGCATTCATTACGGTGCTACCCAAGTATCATACTCAAGAGGTGAGCGCGATTGTTTGTCCAGCCTTTTGCTAGCCAAGACAAATTGGCGAGTGTAACTAAACAAGGGGCCAGTCTCGCCTCTCCTTTTTTTTTTGAGGGTGGAGAAAAGTCGGGCGAGCTACCGTAGTGGCTTTGCTATGTGCTGATCTCCGAGCCAATTACCGTACGCCCCCTCGTTTTCCTGCCTTACTCACAGCCCCGGTACTGCGGTTCATCTGCAATTAATCTGGTTGGACTACCGGTACTCGAGTACGGTATTGTATGGCCTCTGATGGGATGGGGGACTCGCTCGTAGAGCGTTATTGTTACAATATTTGCGGTTTTACTGTCGGCGAGAGGTACCGGTATGATACTGTACAGTACTAGTACAGTACACGTTCGCCTTGATTTTCCTGGTCTCGTCTGGTCACACAGTCCTCCACCTCATGATATTGGTGCCACAAAGTACTAGTGGGCATACCGGTGGTACGTAAAACCACTCTAGCCCTTACAATCTACAAGTACAACAATCCGTCCGCCGTGCACCGGGGGAGCTATACCGATAGCCAGTATTTCCCGAACCGTCTGATAGTACGGTAGGCACCTCCATGCAACAGAGATGGCTGGCATGTTTACCCGGTCCCGAAATCCAAGTCCAGACCCCAAAACCTCCAAGTCATTAAGAATTCTCCCTCCACAAATATTATAAACTCTAATACCCCCTTGATTTCGCCTTGAAATGGAACCTTGCAGCTAATTCCGCGCCCCCCCCCCCCCACCGATATCATCCATTGTAATAAGATGCTGGTATGTGCGAGGAGGTGAGAAGGGTGAGTCCGTCATCTTTGTTCGCACTTGACACTACTGGCTACGAACAACTCACTGATCATGGGAACCAAAACCTCAATTATGATACTCATCTCAGAGGCCGCAGGGTCCATAAAATGAGTCTGGAAAAGTTGCGGATCTGAGTTTGTGGCTCCTGCTTGCGTGTGGGAATGAATTTCATGATGGTGTGAAACAGAGGCGGAGGAACTCGCCCTTCTCACTTTCTCACCTTCTCGCACCGTACACTCCCCTTGCAATTCTCAACAAGTACCCCGCACTCGCAAGTCGGAGAGCACCCTATGGGTCCAGGAGAAGCCACTTCCCGAATAACCCCTTCTTAAGCGTCAAGGCGCTTAGACAACCATGCATGCGCGTTATACATCGCTCATCCTTGGTTACGTTACGTTGCGTTGCATTACACATTGCAAGAATGAACTCTTGCGGAATGTAATGTTTTTTTGTTTAGTTTCTATGACAGGCATGGAGGGAGGGGCCTAGTGTACCGGCACTATACATCCGACGTGTCCAGTAGGCCTGCTGATTGTGGGAATTCTGGCTGACAAGTGTGTTTTCATATTGTGATGCTAAGGATTACAAATACAAGCATCCACGTCCTCCTGTTCGTTCGCGCGCACTACCCGTCGGCAAGTACCTTTTTTTTTATGCCATTTGATATAGGATCATCATAAGGTCGGCCTAGCGCTAGTACGGTAGTACAGTATGTCCCTCCCCTCCTCGTGGAATGAAGGGAGGAAAGAAAGAAAGAAATCTCATATTAGCCCCCATTAAGCGAAGTCTTAGTGCACTCTAAGTCTATTCTTTCATTAAACCCAAAAAACCCCCCAAACAGAATTGAACCAATCTAGTCCAAACAAGGCGGTCGGGCCCGCCGCATGAACGCGAGCTCCTATTGCGCAAATAGTAAGATAAGATGAAATTAAATATTATATATAAAACCCCCGATCAAACAATTATAGGTTCGGGAAGGCTGGGCTGGAGATGAAGGAACGAAGGGCGACGAGGGCGGCTATCCCGGTAGGCCTTAAACGCGCTTACTTAGCCACGAGACCTTCATTCTAAAGTGGTGGGGGCCGCTAAATTTAAAGCAAGTGGACGAGCGTGAGTGGCGTGCGCGTGCGCGTGCTATTTCTTTTTTTTTTTTGAGTCAGGTGGGAAAAGTGCAGGAAGAGAGGAAGAAAGAAATAAAGAAAGGATGTGAGAGTGGAGAAGTAGGTGAACACCGTAGGTTAGCTTAGGCCGCCCAAACGCCCGAAGCGAGAGTGACGCTAGGACAGCAAAGCAAGGGAGGTTGGTACTCGTTAGTGCGGTTAGGACCTCGCTGTCTAATAGACCCAGGAAGAAGAAGGTGGAAGAAGCAAGGCAAGGCAGGGCGGCTCGTGCCCAGAGAGACACTACCTATGACACCTTAGGCATTGGGATATTTTCAATCGTAGCAAAAGTACCAACGGGAAAAACCTCACCTAACTGCTTCTCTCCTTCATTCGTTCATTCAGCCAGCAAGCTCTTTTCTTTATTCCCGCTCCTCCTCCATACATACACACATACTGCCCTCGCCCCCCATCCACCCCCACAGCGCTATCCCAGTCCCACCACCGGACCCGGGTACTCCGAGTGATACTTTATGAACCTCAGCCTTGCGATCCGGTCCCCTGGGCTCCTCCTCTTATCACCCATGCAAGGGGGTGCTTTCTGCATGACAACTCTTTCGTTGAGAATATTCCGCTGGAAGCCCCTCGACCGGGCCCGAGCTTCACCCGGTTATACCCTAGTACCCCCGCAAACCGCGGCTAGATACAAATCCCCTGCCGCCTAGTGCACTGTCCGTCTTCTGGTTTTGTTTTACTTGCATGTAATGTAGAGGTACTATTGGCGCTCACTCTAGCAGAAATTTCGTAGTCGCACCGGCCGCAGTAGTAGTACAAGTACTTGTCCCAGGCAGAAAGTATCCGGAAATGCGGGTTGTGAGTTTGTGATATGCACGGATTTTTTGCATCGATTTTGCGAACCCTTGTTTCCGAATACTTCTTGCTTGGGAAAGTAGAGGGAGCGGTGGTACCTTGCCGTCTTTGGAAGGGATTGTTAGCTACTGTATAGTACTGTACAGCACCGTTGGCAAGTCACGATGGGAAGGGGTTTTTTTCTTTTCTTTTCTTCTTTTCCTTTTTTTCTTCGAAGCAGCCTTGAAGGGGGTGGGAATGCAGTGTTTTCTTTTCGTTTTCTCCGACTGCTTTTTGATGCCAGTGCGTGGAAGGCTTTTTTCCTTTTTTCTTCCCCCCAATTTGATTTGCTTTCTTGTTTTGTCGGTGCAGGGATCGAGTAATTAGCGAAATGGCCGGATCGCTGGTTTTCCTGAGAGCTGTGCCACTTGGTCGTGAGCACCGTGTGGTGTGGTGTGGTATACGGTACTGGACTGCACGGTACTGGGCTGCATGCTGTCTAGCTGGATAGGGGGTGATGTTTCCCTTGTGGTTTAGGTCTTGCTGGCAGTGCTGGGCCCATGTTTTTTCTTTTTCTCTCTCTCCTCATTTCTTTTCTTCGGTTTCTTGGGGTTTCGGATTAGGCCATGGACCTTTGATGGATAGGATAGGGCAGGCATGTAGATAAGAAATATCGTGGGTGTGGTAAGTCCTTGGAAGAGCGATTTTGGACACGTCCGCTTTACGAGTGATAGAAGGAGCGATTGTCACGATTGCTTTATTGGACTGGTGGGGCTATCCATCCCTTATTCTTGGTGGTCAAGTGTTTTACTATCACCCTATGCCTCCTCCCGATTAGATGTTTAGAAAGAAAAAAAAACCCTTGTATTTAGGGCCGACTGGCGTGGTCACACTCAGCTATACCAGAGCGCTCGTGAGTGAGGGTTTTCCTTTCATCAGCCTATGTAGGTTATCGGATTATCTATTCCACTCGATTATCATACTCTAAGCTAGAGAAAGAAGAAGATGTATGATAAGACGCAAATGTTCTAGGATCATTTGATCGGAGGCAGGTCAACATTTCTACTTAGTAAGAGATACAATAGTAATGAAAGCCTTATTAGTCAAATCCCACGACGAGCCCTACTACAATCCCTGACCTAAGACATGCAGATCTTGCTATATACTAACCCCTCATCTAAGCGTGGAACTTTCCTCCTCCTTGAATTAATAAACTCTGATTGGATACCGTATCTACCGTAGTTATGACCCCGAGGCAGGGATAGCGAGGGATACGTCATAATATCACCCCTCGATCCAAAGAAACTAGGCGAGGCCTTAATACACTTTGATCCAAAAGTGCTCGTACGAGATTACCGCGCTCTTGGCCTGCTTGACCGGGTTATGAATCTTATGATAAGGTGTGGGCTATGCTAGGGCAATCATAAAATTATCCATCCGGTAACCTACCCGATGAAAAATAAACGACCCACAGCCTTCCCGTTCACCGTCTCTGTATGGCTGTGCGCACCGATAACATGTATGACAATAGCTGAAGGCGGGGCGGGGCGGGGGTTGTTACTGCTAATTCTTGCCGAGCGGGTACTGCGTCTAAGGAAATAGAGCAGGGAGATATTTCCTCAACCGACCTTTGTTTTTTTATCTTCCGCGGAAGCCTTTCTCTTACCTTTCGCACCCTTCGGAAGAGTTTGTTCTAGCACCGGTGACTCGTTTTATTAGGATAGCACGATGCAACCCTAGGGCGGGAAATTCCACTCGTCATGACCCCGAGGCCCGTGCTAGGCCACGAATATTGGTACACAAGCATGCAGCATCAAATGCAAGCGAGGAAAATCCTGAACAATATATTTTCAACCTTCCATCGTCATCACCTTCACCCTCACCACGAGAGGTCCGTACACCGTGGCTCAATACCTTTCTACATCCACCTTAATTTCCTCAGCCTTCCCCCTCACTCCTACTCCTCTGACCTACCCCGCTCACAGAGTTATTCCCGCGTGCGTGGTGCACAGTGCGTACATCGATGGGGGGACTGCAACTGAAACTGTGGGCCGTCTATTGGATCATTAACCATTATCCCCCTAACCACTCTTGGCTCACTCGCCCAACCTTGGCCGTGTCCAAACTTTTTTCGTATTTTCTCCCCCCAGCTGCCTGCGCAACAGGAGGGCAATACAATACACGAGTGATATTCTGTGAACTTTCCGTAATTTAAGGGATTTATTATTTCCTTCTTTTAGGCTTTGGGTGTTTACTTTCTCTCCCACTTTGTTTTTGTCGTGATGGGGCCCTTTAGCTCTGTGGGTGATTCATGATCCCGGCACTGGGAGGATAGGATAAAGCTAAATTTGGGAAAGAAAAATAGACCCCACGGTAATTGGATCGGAGTAAATCTTCTAACGGGTTAACTGGAAGGTGAGAATTCAGTTATATGAATGTCTAGCCAGCTAGCCAGCTAGGAGAACCCGACTTAGGGACTGTGTCGAGTGAATCTGCTGTATATTGCTGTGTCATCTACTGCGTTGCGCTGATTACAATAGGTGGCTTGTTCGACGACGGTGACAGTGCATGATGACTGAGCTGGAGCGTCAGGAATGATGCAAAGGCGCGCCAAAGCATGGTAATTAGAATAATATTTCTCCCTCCTCCTCCTACTTCTCTCCTCTCTTTCTGCTATTTAATGACGCGTGATTGTGATCCTGATATAGGGACTTGTAACAGGTACGATCCACCGGTTCAAGTTAAAATACCTAATGAGCTCATGATTAACATCGTGTCATTCGTAAGTTTTTTTTCTTGCTGAAAGCAGTCGTTTACCGGAGGAGGTGGCACAGTCCAGCTAAGTCTGCCCAAGGCGCGCATGATAGCGTTTGTGCGCTTCTCATGCAGGGATTTGGTTTACCCGGTGGGCGGATACTCGGGGCCAGTGCGGCAGATAAAATAGGATCCCCAGTTCATGTGGTGTTTAGGAAGTTGCCGTATGTCGCTTGATCCACTTTTACGACTCTAGTCAGCGCTGATTGTGGGCAGATCGGCTCTCCTTATGCGCTGTTAGGCGTCAGAAGCGCCTTCTTTTGGAGAGGTCAGGCGGCCTGCCGCATTTGTCCGTGTCTCTTAGAGTAACCGGTAGTTGAGTCTAATAAAGTTCCGGTATAGTTGCTTGGCAGCGATGCCACACGCTATCGCCTGAACATCCCTGCACTGGTGCAGCAGCGAAGACCGGTGTAGAGAGATCTATGCCCGATGCGAACACACTGATATGTAGCACCACAAGGTTTCTAAACTTATAAAGGTCCCTATGTTGACTATTTCTACCTTGGTGAAAAAAGCTCAAACTCGTGATGGCCATATCGATGGGTCCTGAATCTAGTCTGGCGACAAAAATTACTTCAAGGAGGTGAGAGTTTGCAATATTATTGATGTTGGGCCCTATTTAGCACTATGTAATATTGACTGAATTTTGAATATTGGCCTTGAAATATACACCACAGATAAGATATTTGGAGAAGATAGCTTTGAGTTCAAGAGATTTAGGAAAGAAAGTTTCTTGGAAGTAGAGAAATGAGGGAAGGAGAAAAGAGTTAGTAGGAGTAGAGAGGAATTAGTAGGTAAGAGCTTGGGAGGGGAGTGGTATTAATGAAGCTGCTATTGGGTATAACTAAATTCCTGCAGGCAGGAAAGTTGGAGTTATATCTGGTAAGCTGCTTGAAGAGAAATGCTTCAAGTTGATGCTTAGTTTTAAGTTGAGTGATACCAATATTAGATTCTATGCTATAATGTATGTGGTGGTAGGGAGGACTGAGCTAATTCTTGTGAGAAAGGGGCTGGGGGGGGGGGGGGGAAGAGAGAAGTGAGAGAGACTTGGACAAAATTTATCTTAATACCTATTAATATGCTATTATTGTTTTATGCCTATACTTTATCTCCCTAATAGACTGTGCGGGAACTTATTTGACACGAAGTGCACATGGTGCTCTCTTGGGCTTCTGTGCCAGCTGTCCTAACGCGTGTGCTGTACAGTAACTATTCGAGCACGCCTTCCTGCGGGACTTCGATTGATGATTTGTCCATCCGCGTGATAATTGCATTCCCCTGAGCCTTCTAAAAGATTTTATTTTATATTTTTTAGGGATGGTGGTGTTGCGTTAATTTGAGTATAGATGTGAGCACTCCTGCAATACTTGTATAATACCTCCCAATAGGTATCTGAAAATAAAGCTATTGATACGCAATGCAACCCCCACTAAACGGAGGAAGGCATTATCCCATTTTTAGATGATTTATGCTAGGCACAGGTATAATCACTTTAGCTTGGGGGAGCCCCTTGGCGTAGTACGGGGGTGATACCCGAGCGGGGGTTAAATTGGCAGTTAGTCAAGTGATCCAGTATGCAGAGTGCTAACTCAGTCGCCGTTCTCTGGCGTGCCATTGGGGTAATATTTCTTTGGCTTGAGTTGTGAAGCAACACCCTAGTTAATTGAATAATGATGCCGTTCCTGCTGTTTGAGTTAGCAGATTAGGGGGTTTCAATAGAATCCTTCACTGTAGATATTCCTCTATGGGTAGAGCAATATATCCCTTCCTACTCAAGGATAGTAAAGAAGGTTAAGAATTACATGATTATACAGGTATCATACCATTTTCTTTTCTTTTGTATAGTATAGAGCAAGGGCTGAGGGTTTTCAATAATGAGCTAGATACAATGCAATAGAGACGGAGCAGAAAGCAATATTACTTTAATGAAGAACCCCGAACCACTTTGTCTAAAGGGAGTTTGTGAAACTGGGACATATTTATTCTGTTATTACCACACGCTGATTGCCAGCAGAGTTCCGGGGGGTAAAGGGAGTCGGGAGAAGGTAGTCTTCTCAAGAGTTGGGGTGTTGAACATTGTATTGCACTTTTACATGTGAGACAGTGCCCAGTATCGAGCTCAGGACGCCACTTGACTCGGAGAATCCAAAGTACAGATCCCAGGTCCGTTTCCCCAGCACTCACTTCGCCTCGTGGGGCCGGTGTCTGTGAAGGTATAGATAGGGTTCTGATCCGCCTCTTCCCAGGAATGCTGGCCTGGAGCTTGCACATTCTTGCTTACTGTAAGTTTTCTGATAAGAAATTCTAGCTCAAAAATGCTCGTCTACTGTTTTTACATGACTGACCTGGATACAGTAGAAGAAAAAAATAATGCGTATGAGAGCTGCATAGCTAATCACTCGAGTGCCAAAATTGGGTGACAGCAATACAACATGGTACCGTCGGCTTCCAAGGCTCTTGGGAGGGGCCCCCTCCCCCCCATCCCTTCCTCCAATCCCCAAGTTTATAGAATTGGTAAAATACTTGCTGTGCTGGAATACAACCTCTAGCGGAAACTTATAGGGAGCGTGCAGCGAGGAAGGGTTGGGTTTTGGTGGCACCCCTGTCGCATTCTCTCATAAGTCAAATTAACCGAGGAGATCCTCGTTGTAAGTATTGGGCTTTGGGTGCGGCCATATCGCAACATCTAAAGAACTTACAGCGAAAATCTCTTATATCATATCTCTTCCTGTATGATATCTCTCCTAATACATGGACTAAGGGTTTAGGAGAAAGATTTTTCACAATACTGGAACCTTTCTTAATTAATGTTTCAATTCCCTCCCTCCCTCCGTGTTATCGGTTGTGATGCTGGTAATCGCGACATGGCCTATCACTCGGGTATTCCGAGCTTGCTGCAAGAACATTTTTATTCATAATTAGAATCTAAAAGAAATTGCTACAAGGCTAAGGGGCGAAGGGCACAATTGAGTGAGATATTCAAAGCAATGCTATATGATACTGATCCTAAACCAGCTCTTCCAATATCGAATTTCTAGTGCATTTTTCAGTAGTTTCTACTTTACAGCCAGAGGAAAAATAATAAAAAAACAAATCACAGGATAAAAACCACAAGCTACAAACAAACCAGAACTCCTCACGACAATAGAAATCTTCTTTGCCCTTCAATGAGCAAACAGAAGTCTGCGGAATTTGTAAATAGAAACTCATAAATCCTCCTCACCCGACCATGAAAGCAAAAAGCGCCAAAAAGGGTAGGAAGGAAGGTAGGGCATATGTGTGGAATTCCGATATTATATGATATCCTTCATCTACAAAGAGTAAGTTAATGCCCAGGGACAAGCAGCGTGAGTGAGTGACGGACTCTGAAGGAGAGGAGCATCTTTTTCCACGAGGCCTTAAATCGTGCTGGGGGTTATCATATCGCTTTGCGGGACCGTAGTAGGGCTGCCACTCTATTATGGCCATACATAGTAGCAAAGGAGAGCGGCGTTCGGCCGTCATTATCTGGCCTGCTAGGGTCGACCTCTTCACGTCCGAGTAATATTTTCACCACCCCCTCATGTCCACCCTTAGCGGCATGCGAGAGCGGTGTCCGGCCGCCCCCACCATGCTTGAAAACTGATTGGCTGCTCCTATCCGGCCTGTCGGGATTGACCTCTTCCCGTTCGGGTAGTAGTTTCACCGCCCCCTCATATCCGCCCCTAGCGGCATACGAGAGCGGCGTTTGGCTGTCGTTATTTGGTTTGTCGGGATTGCCCTCTTCCCGTTCGGGTAGCAGTTT
>Ga0307507_10007638_pt1 | contig 15530 bp, 12 predicted proteins | sample 7_EM_MG_FD_207223 | JGI IMG/M metagenome (GOLD analysis project Ga0307507, IMG submission 207223) | Populus trichocarpa ectomycorrhiza microbial communities from riparian zone in the Pacific Northwest, United States - 7_EM | ecosystem: Host-associated > Plants > Roots > Unclassified | place... | reverse complement strand
AATCCTCGACGCTATCGAGGATGGGATGTACCAGCCGGCCATGAAAGCAAGGATGAGTGAACTGGAGCAGCAGAAGGCCGACATCGAGAAGCGTCTTGAAGACGCTCCGGCCGATCTACCAGACGTGCATCCGAATATCGCTGAACACTACCGCGCCAAGGTGATCCGCCTCGCGGAAACGCTGGCCGAGCCGAAGGCCAATGTGGAGACCCGGGAAGACATCCGCTCGCTGATCGGTGAGGTCGTGATAACCCCCGGTGAGAAGCGGGGCGAGAGCCTCGCCGTCCTACGCGGCGAGCTGATGGCCATTCTCGACCTTGCCGCCGGACGCCGGAGAACTTCCAGGCCGGAAGTTATAACAAAGGAGCTTGCAGGTCCCCGCAACCCACGATACCGACACTCCCGTAGCGAAAGCTGCGGGAGTTTTGCGTCTTCGAGTCTTCCAATGGCTTGTGGTTCTATCCATCGGAGGATGGTGCGCAGTTAGCCTTCCAGAATGGCATCGATTTCGCCGCAGCTAGGGCAGGGGGTACGGACGTGAACCTTGCGAACCGGAATCTGGTCTCATCATCGTCTTGGATGGAGACGCGATCGGCAGAGGCAGGCATGGGTGAAATCACCAAACGAGGCCGCCATCGCATATGAAAATCATATCGCATGATGCCTTTTTTGATATTTGACCTGCTGATCACAAGATGCATTTTGGTCAAATGCGGGAAGCAAAGGAAGGTGATCCGACATTGGCGCGAGATTCGTTGAAGACCCACAGTGCTCCCGCCTTTGTGCCAGTTTGCCCGGCGTTGCAATTCGCCGAGCAGTCCTATGGTCAAATGTCGTTCCGTTCGCGCGGCGACGGAGAGGCCGTCGTTTTTCTGCATGGCCTGCTTGGCAGTTCCAAAAGTTGGGCGTTCCAGTTTGACCATTTCTCCCACAACTATCGGATGATTGCGTGGGATGCCCCGGGGTTCGGACAGTCCGACATGGTTGCAGCTTCGATCGACGCATATGTCGAGGCGTTGCGCGAGTTGATTGCAAACATCGGCCAGCCAAAGGTTTCTCTCGTTGGACATTCAATGGGCGGGGCGGTTGCCGCATGTCTTGCCGCTACGTTTCCGAAACTGGTTTCACGTCTCGTGCTATCGTGTTCACATCCTGGGTATGGCGATCCGGAAACAGCGCCGATGCCGGCGAAGTTCGAGCAGCGGATGCGCGAGTTCAAGGAAATTGGTGCCATTGGCTACGGAGTGAACCGGGCACGCGGTCTTCTGCCGGGTTCGGTTTCAACCTGCGTGTTTGACTACGCTGCGGAGATTGCCTCCGAGACCAATCCGGAAGGTCTGCGCCGGGCGACGCGGATGTTGCAGCTTGCCGACAATCGTCCGCTGTTGCCCAAACTAAAAATGCCGGTTCTCATTCTGACCGGTGAACTGGATACGGACGTCCAGCCGGGACTGAAGGCCGACCTGCTTAGACTGACACCGGCGACAAGACATGTCGAAATGCCGGGTCTCGGCCACGCTCCCTATTTCGAGGCGCCGGATTACTACAACGCGCTGATCGAAGACTTCCTGTCGGGAAAATAGCGCAAACAAGGAGCCTCGCTTGCTGGGTCTTCTGATCGGTGTTGCGGTCATCGCCGTCGCGGCAACGATGATTGTTCGAAACTATCAGCCGCAAACGGTTTTGCTCGTAGCCGGGTTGATCCTGCTGGCGTTGACCTCGCTGTTGTTTCCCGACCATTCCATCCTGTATCAGAAGGCCAAATCGACCGGGCTGAAGGGCTTCGACGTCTTCGCCTTTGTCAAGGAATCGCTGATCACGCAAATGAGCGGGATCGGATTGATCATCATGGCCTCGGCGGCATTCGCCGATTACATGGACCACATTGGCGCAACCGCGACCATGGTGAGGTTCTGCATCAAGCCGCTCAGCCTGATCAAGGCGCCATATCTCATCCTGGCGTCAGGCTACGTTCTCGGCCAATGTCTTCACATCGCTATCCCGAGCGCCGCCGGGCTTGCAATGCTTTTGCTCGTTACCTTCTTTCCGATGATGGTTTCACTTGGCGTCAGCAAGCCTGCCGCCGCGGCGATGATTGCGCTTTGCTCGTTCATGGATCTCGGGCCGGCGGTGGGGACGGCAAACCTCGCCGCCAGGACCGCCGGTATTCCGCCGGCAGTGTATTTTGTCAGGGATCAGGTCCCGGTTGCCGTATGGGTCATTGCGGTCGTCGCGACCCTGCTGTTTTTTTCGGCCCGGTATTTCGACAGAAGGGGTGACGGTAGCATCTTTCAGGCGCAGCCCGAACCGGCAACAGGCGAGCAGATACGCCATGAAGCTCCCGGCCTTTATGCGTTGCTGCCGTTGGTTCCGATCGCGCTGATTCTGGTGTTCAGTCCGCTTCTCGTCGGCGAGGTGACGATGGATGTCGTTACCGCGATGGTGCTTGGCTCCGTCGCGGGCCTGGTCTGCGAACTGCTCGTCAGGCGCGACGTCCGGACGGCCTTCAGGGGTTTCCAGGTGTTTTTCAACAGCATCGGCGCAAGTTTCGCCAGTGTGGTGTCCCTGCTGGTGTGTGCTGATGTGTTTGCGCAGGGCCTGGAGGTCATCGGGGCGGTCGGCTACTTGATCGGGGCGGTGCGCGATGCGGGCTTCGGCGTCAATGTGATGGCCGTCATCATGACGTTGATGGTCGGTGTGACCGCGATGATCACCGGTTCCGGCGTTGCGGCTTTCTTTGCGTTCTCGGGCCTGGCTCCCGGCATCGCGACAAATTTCGGCGTCAGTGCGGTCACCATGGTTCTTCCGATGCAACTGATGGCCGGAATGGGACGAGCCATCTCGCCCGTGTCCGGCGTCATCATTGCAGTCAGCAAGGCCGGAGAATGCCTGCCGTTCGAAATCGTCGGGCGCACCCTCATCCCGTCAATCGGCGGGATGGTCACGATGATGTTGGTCAACTATCTCCGGAACGGATGACCGAGAGCGGAGCCGCCGGTTGTGGCGGCGGACTGACACGTCGCTTCGGGCGCTCGTTCCTGCCAGCTTTTGACTGAGCTCGATGAAATCCGTCACGAACGGCCGCACCTCGCCGCGCCGGTAGACGAGGGTCAGCGGTGCGACCAGCGTCGGTGCATCGAGGATCGGACAATAGACGATACCCTCCTGGCGGATTTCCCGGATTGAGGCCGGTACCAGCGAAATGCCGACGCCGGCGGCGACCAGGTTCATGCTGGTCAGCATCTGCTCCACCTCGGCGATGACCAGTGGTTCAAAGCCCGCTCTGTGGCAGGCTTCGACGACATTGCCGTACATGCCCGGGGCGGCATGGCGGCGAACCAGAATCAACCGCTCGCCGGCCAGCGCGCGCAGCGCGATTGGCTTGTTCGCGCCTGAAGCCGTGCGGAGAACGAGATGATGGCCGGCCGGCAAGGCCACCAACATGTTCTCCCGAGCCAATTCCTTGAAAACCAGATCCGCGGGGCGCGCCACCGCCGCACGTATCACCGCCAAATGCACCTCCTCGCGAAGCAGCGCTTCGGTCAGACCGGCTGCGCTGTTGGCGTGGATATCGAGCGATACCGCGGCGTGACTATCGGCGTAGGCACGCAATGTGCGCGTCACGCCGGGGTGCAGCGAAGCCGAAGTGGTCAGTCCGATCGCGATCCGGCCGCGCTGGCCCATCGAAGCGGAACGCGCCCGCGCGATGGCGCGCTCGACACCGCTCAACACCGCGCGCGCTTCCTCCAGAAATCCCTCGCCCGCCGGCGTCAGCTCCACGCCTCGCGGCACGCGGGTGAACAGCTTGGTGCCCAGCTCGCTCTCCAGCGCCTGGATCTGTTGACTGAGCGGAGGCTGCTGCAATCCGAGCCTCATTGCCGCGCGCGTAATGTGCCGTTCTTCGGCGACGACCAGGAAATATCGGAGATGACGCAATTCCACGTACCGGCCCCATCATATGTCTGACATATGCAATACGTAGTTATTATATATTTTACAACTGCTGTCCCGTCCGAATAGATCCGAAAATGGGTACGTAGACGACCCTGGGTATAAGTGTGGGTGAGGGGAAGCTATGCCGAGTTATCGGAGGCAGGCTGGACTGTATGTATGCCGTGCCGGGTTGGCTATGTCGGCGTTGGTCGTGACGGCGGTGCTGGTCGCGAGCCCTGCGGCGGCTCAAACGGCTGCTAATCCGATCGAGCTGCTGTTCGTCGGCAACAGTTTTACGCACAGCAAATATCCCCCCTCGCTCAACTACAATGCCGGCACCGCCGCTTCCGTGGGGGACCCGAGTGTCGTTCACGATCTGCTGTGCCCGTCGACCACCGCGACCGGCGCGTGCACTTCGGGTGCCGAGGCGGTTCCTCGCGTTGTTCCGACATCAGCCAACACGCCTGGGGCCGACCTGACGGCAAAACTGAACTATCTGCAAGCCAATCCGTCGTCTGCCTACACCGAGGTTGGACCGTTCTCCGGTGTGGCCGGTGTATTTCTGCAATTCACCAAGGAGACCGGACTGCATTGCGAGGTCTCGATCGTCTCGGTCAGCAGCGCCACGCTGACGGGCTATCTCAACAACACCGGTAGCGAAGCCGGCATGCTTCCACTGATTGCGAACTCAAAGTGGAATCAGGTCGTGATGCAGGACCAGAGTTTTCGTCCGCTGCCGACGACGGTGACGGTCAACGGTGTCAGCGTGCCGACGCGCGGCAATCCTTCCGGGTTTCAGTCCGGCGCGACCGGCTTGATCAATGCCATCGATGCCGCCGACGCGGCGGCCGGCAAGGCCAGCGCCGCCATCACCCTCGAACAGACCCAGCCGCTGGCCTCCTATGGCTACACCAGCAGCAACCCAAATGCGCCGATCTTCGGGAGCAGCACGGTCGCACAAAACGGCGGCAACCCGGCCTTTGCGCCCTACGTCGGCGCCGCCAACCCGATGCAGCAGATGGCCGGCGATCTGCACAACGCCTATTTGAATGAAGCCACCTCGTATAATTCCGCGAATCCGACCAAGTCGCACGTCGGCGTGGCGTTTTCCGGCGATTCCTGGGTGAGCGCCATGAATCTTGGCATCGCCGTCACCAATCCCTACCTGACGACCAATTCGCCCAAGATGGTCAGTCTCTGGGACAGTGATCCGCTAATCGCGTGCTGCACGACGCCGATCGGTTACCATCCCAGCGCCTATGGCGCCTATCTCGACGCACTCACGCTGTTCTACAAGATCACCGGCATCGATCCGGTTCTCATGGAAGCCGAGTTCAACGCCAACGATCCGTTGTTCCAGTCATCGGCGGCGCATGCGCTCGGCATCTCGGCGAACGACGCGCAACTGCTGGCGATCGCGGCCGCCGACACCGTTCGCGCGAGTGGGCCGGTGTCGTCGTTCGAATTACAAACCGGCACCATCTGGGCTTCGCTTGGCAGCAGCGCCGGATTGCTCAAGGACGGTCCCGGCCTCGTGACGTTGATGGGCCAGAACAGCTATACCGGCGCCACCACCATCACCGGAGGCGTGCTCGCGGTGAATGGTTCAATCGCATCGTCCAGCCTGACGACGGTGGGCAACGGCGCCACGCTGACCGGCAATGGCACCGTCGGCAACACGCTCGTCAGCAGCGGTGCCCTGGTTGCTCCCGGCAACGGGACGGCAGCATCGTCGATCGCGGTCGCCGGCAATCTCGCCTTCCAATCCGGCGCGCAGTATCTGGTGATGTTCAATCAGAGCACGGCTGCATCCGCGAACGTCACCGGTACGGCCACGCTGGGCAGCGCCAACGTGAATGCAGTGTTCGCCGACACATCTGTGTTGAAGCAGTACACCATCCTGTCCGCGACGGGCGGCGTATCCGGATCATTTGGTTTGCTGAGCACGAATCTGCCTGCGAAGTTTCAGACAGCACTGAGTTACGATGCCAATCATGCCTTCCTCAACGTGAACCTGAATTTTGCCGCTTCCGGCGGCCTCACCGGCAATCAACGGGCCGTCGGCAACGCACTCAGCAATTTTTTCAACAGCAATGGTAGCATCCCTCTGGTTTATTCCACGCTGACCCCTTCCAGCCTGGCGCAAGCCTCCGGCGAAACCGCCACCGGCTCGCAGCAGACCACCTTCAATGCGATGACGCAGTTCATGGGGATCATCAACGACCCCTTCGTCGGCGGCCGCAGCGGCGCGGTTCCGGCGACCAACGCGCCGGCCTTTGCGAGTGATAGTCAGGCAAACGCCTATGCAGCGAAGGGACGCGGACATAGCGCCGCCGAGCGTGACGCCTACGCCATGTTCACAAAAGCGCCGCTGCGTGAGAGCCTCGATCCGCGCTGGAGCGTGTGGGCGGCTGGCTTTGGCGGATCGCAGACGACCGACGGCAACGCGGCGCTCGGGCAGAACTACACGACAAGCAGCATCTATGGCACGGCCGTCGGCGCGGACTACCGCTTCTCGCCAGATACGCTCGCCGGCTTCGCGCTGGCCGGCGGCGGCACCAATTTCAGCGTCGCCAATGGCGGCAGCGGCCGCTCCGACCTGTTCCAGGCCGGCGCCTTCGTCCGCCACAACGTCGGCCCGGCCTACCTCTCCGGCACGCTCGCCTATGGCTGGCAGGATGTCACGACGAACCGCACCCTGACGATTGCGGGCATCGATCGCCTGCGCGCCGAGTTTAACGCCAATGCCTGGTCCGGCCGCGCCGAGGGCGGTTACCGCGTTGTCGCGCCGTGGGCTGGAGGGGTCGGTGTCACGCCCTACGCGGCCGCACAGTTCACGACCTTCGATCTGCCCGGTTATGCCGAACAGGTGGTGTCCGGCGCCAATACCTTCGCGCTTGCCTACGGTTCGAAGAGCGTGACGGACACGCGCTCGGAACTCGGCATCCGCACCGACAAGTCCATTGCCGTACTGGACTCGGTGCTCACCCTGCGCGGGCGCTTCGCCTGGACGCATGATTACAATCCGGACCGCTCGATCGCGGCGACCTTCCAGGCGCTGCCCGGTGCCTCCTTCGTCACAGGCGGCGCTGTGCAGGCCAGGGATACCGCACTCACCACGGCTTCCATCGAGCGCAAATGGACCAACGGTTTCTCGCTCGTGGGCACCTTCGAAGGCGAGTTCTCCAACGTCACCCGCAGCTATGCAGGCAAAGGCGTGTCAAGGTACACTTGGTGAGAGGGTGACGAACTGCCGAAGCCGCAGGCTTGGCAGAGCATCGGCAAACCACCACCGGCAACGGACTTCCCGTCCTCGCGAGTGCTGCTGATCATTGCAGGAGCGAATGAACCTGCTTTGACACATGCCTTCGGAGGGCACCGAGTCTCGATTATCCCTCTCGCAGCAACCTACCATTTTGATCTAGATTCAGCCCTTTCGGCCCCAACCCAGCATCGTCATTCGATTTGTCGCAGCAGATGATGGCAAAGCTCGGTGCTGCCTTTACCTAGGTCCGGACGAGCTTGGCCCGTCATCGCCGCCAAGCTTTGGAGCTCAGTGTGCCGCCAGAGATCGCCCAGTTCATTTTCCGGCCAGGGCTACCCTCGATCTGGAAGCGCCGGCAGGCGTGCTGTTGGAGATGTTCGGCGCCGACGTGCAGATCTACGACGACGGGGCGCAGCGCTTCCGGGCGCGCACCGGCGTTCTGCGGATTCCGCGCGAAATCGCGCCGTGGACGCGCGCGGTGGTAGGGTTCGATCAGCGGCCGCTGCTCTTGGCGGTGCCGGCGATGCGGAGAACGGGCTGTGGCCGACACAGGTCGCGGCGCTCTACGGTATCCCGCTCGATCGCGACGTGAGCCGTCAATGCGCCGGCATCATCGCGATGGGCGGCGGCTACCTGGACAGTGATCTCGCCGCGGCGCTTGCTGCGATGAAGCGCAAGCCGCCGCAAGCGATTGGCCAGTCGGTCGGCGGCGTCACCAACCAGTTCAGCGACGGCAGCCCCGCGGACCAGGAGATCGCGCTTGACCTGCAGGTGATGGCCGGCCTGCTTCCGGCCGCACGCATCGTGGCGTATTTCACCGCCAACACCGCCGCGGCGCTTGCCAACGCCATCAGCTGGTTATCTTGGACTGTCGCTGGACACTCTGTTGAACACCTATGGCCACCATCATCTCGACTCCTTGTCGGATGCTGTTGAGAAGATCGCCATGCGCGATCCGATGGGTGAACGGCAGGCGCACGTATCTGGTGCGGTGATCCCGCTCTAGCGAAACAAAACTTAGTAAGTTACTGATTTCACTGGCGGGCCCGGCAGGACTTGAACCTGCAACCAGACCGTTATGAGCGGGAGGATATCGATCAGCTTCGTTGAATTCGCTGCGTTTTCGTTCGACTTCGATCGCGTTCGTTGTGGTTCGTTCACGACGTTTCTGGTGCGAAACTGGTGCGTGAAGGAGATGGCGGCCGCTACCGTACAGCAATCGCAACAGCAGCCAGTGCTGCCGGAAGGGACCAGGCCCAGTCTCCCGCCAATGATGCTGCTGCCGCGGCAACGACACATCCGAGGAGGAACCCGAACAAGCGACCCAGCGAGCGATTCAGCGGGGTCGAATCGTGCGGCAGCAGGGGATGTCGGTCCGTGAGCAAGTCCATCGCTGACAAGACCGCGTTGGCCAGATTGCCGGTCATCACCGCCGTCGAGATCGCACCCGGCACCGCCAGGCGGAGGAGAGCGCATTGGCAGGCCATGGCGGACACGGCGATCATTGCGGCCGTGCCGGCGAGCAACCCAACCGGATCGGCCGATGCCTTGGTGATGACGCTGAAGATCAGCAGTGCGACAAGAAGCAGAAATTGAACCAGGAGCAACAGTCGCGCCAGGCTTGGACCGTGCCGGCGCGAAGTCCGCGCGATTAGCCAGACGGTCGCCAGCGCCAGCATGAAGACCGGGATAGCCAATAGCTGCGCCCAGTGAAACGAGCCGCCGTCAACGGCCACGCCGGCGGCCAGCACGATATTGCCGGTCACATGCGCAGTGAAGACGTGACCCAGGGTGAAGAAGCCGGTGGCGTCGACCATTCCGGCGATCATGCTGAGCAACAGCGGCAGCCGCGCTTCCAGCCGCGACAGCTCCGCTGCGTCGTCCGCCGGGTCCGGTGTCCTTGCGAAGGTGCGGGAGTCTCTCAAGAGCATCGACATCTTTGGCCGCTCCGATCTTGACGGCCGCGCGGACGTCCCGGCCGCTCCGGCTATTGCGCGGTCCAGCCGCCATCGACGGAGATCGTTGTTCCCGTGATCTGGTCCGCCGCCGGTGAACACAGAAAGGCCACGGTGCCTCCCAGTTGCTCCGGGGAAGCGAAGTTGAGCGACGGCTGTTTCTCGGACAGCAACTCCTCGACGGCTTGCTGTTGGCTGATGTCGCGTTGTGCGGCGATGTCGCTGATCTGCTTTTCGACCAGAGGCGTTCGCACCCAGCCGGGGCAGACCGCATTGCAGGTAACGCCGCTTCCGGCGGTCTCCAGGCCGACCACCTTGGTCAGGCCAACCAGCCCGTGCTTGGCGGCGACGTAGGCGGCTTTGTGGGTCGAAGCGACAAGGCCATGGGTGGAGGCGATGTTGACGATCCGTCCCCAACCCTGTTTCTTCATCTGAGGCACCGCTGTCGCAATACCGTGGAACGCCGCCGACAGATTGATTCCGAGGATCGCATCCCACTTGGCGGCCGGGAACTCGTCGACCGGGGCGGTGAACTGGATGCCGGCATTGTTCACCAGGATGTCGAGGCGGCCGAATTTCTCGACCGTTGCTGTGATCAATCCGCGCACAGCATCCGCTTTCGACATGTCGGCACCGTCATAGACGGCGCGGACGCCGTGTTCGCCTTCGATCCCCTTGCGGATCGCCTCGATCTCGCTCGCGTCGCCGAAGCCATTCAACACCAGGTTGGCGCCGAGCCGGGCCAGTTCCCGCGCAATTCCCAGCCCAATGCCGCTGGTCGAACCGGTGACAATGGCCACCTTGTCCTTCAACATGGGAATTCCTTGGGTCGCCTGATCGAAGTTCATGCGAGGGTTCATGGTCGTGCTCCCTTGGGTGCGGGTTGGAACGATGATTAGTGGGCGCCGCCGGCACTGAGCTGACCGGGCTTCTTCAGCATCATGGAAGCGGCAAGGGCCACGATCAGCGCGGCGCCCAGCAGCAGGAACAGATCGCTGAACGCGAGGATGAACGCCTGCTTCTGCACGATTTTGCCGATTGCGACATAGGCGCGGTGTGCGGCATCGATGTGATCGATCACGCCTTGGCTGATGAAATACTGCGTCAGCCTCTCGACTCTTGCCTGCGTCGCCTGCTCGAGCATGGAAACCGGCTGCATCAACACGTTGGAGTGATACTGCTCGCGCTTGGTCAGCAGCGTCTGCAACAGCGCGATGCCGACGGCGCCGCCGAGGTTGCGCATCATGTTGAACAGGCCCGAGGCCGAGCCGGCATTCTCCGCCTCGATGCCGGCGGTGGCGACGGCCGAGAGCGGCGCGAACACCAGCGCCTGGCCGAAGGCGCGAACGATGTTGGGCCAGAACAACTGGTCGGTCGCGTAGTCGTTGGTCATGTGGATGTTCATGAAGTTGGAGCCGGCGAACAGCGCGAATCCAACGCCGATGATGATCCGCGCGTCGAAGCGCTGCATCAGCCGTGGCACCAGCGGGATCAATAGCAGTTGCGGCAGACCGGTCCATGCCAGCACCATGCCGATCTGCTCGGCGTTGTAGCCCTGGATCCGCGCCAGATAGACCGGCAGGATGAACACCGAGCCGTATAGGGCGATGCCGAGCAGGAAGTTGGCGAGGATGCCGAAGCCAAAATTGCGGCGGACCAGCAGACGCAGGTTCAATAGCGGCTTGCCGGCGGTCAGCTCGATCCACAGGAAGGCCGACAGCGCCACCGCGGCGACAATCGACAGCCTGACAATGAAGGGCGATCCGAACCAGTCGTCCTTGTTGCCTTCTTCCAGCACGGTCTGGAGTGCGCTGAGGCCGATCGCCATGGTGATAATGCCGAACCAGTCACCCTCGCGCAGCAGCGACAGCTTCATCGGTTCGGATTCGAGCGAGAACCACAGCATGCCGATCATCAGCGCGCCCGGCACCAGATTGACGTAGAAGATGTATTCCCAGCCCCAGTTCTCGGTGAGATATCCACCGATGGTCGGTCCGATCGCCGGTGCAAAGGTCGCGGAGATCGCAAACATGGCAAGGCCAATTGGTTGCTTCGCTTTCGGCAGTAGCGTGATGATGAGGGTGAAGGCCATCGGGATCAGCACGCCGCCGGAAAAGCCCTGCACGGCGCGCAGTGCGATCATCTGCGGCAGGTTTTGCGCGAGCGCGCAGGCCGCCGAGAACACCATGAAGAGGAAAGCGTTGGCCAGCAGGTAGATGCGGATCGAAAACACCTGGGCAAGCCAGCCGGAGAGGGGGATCACCACGATCTCGGCGATGAGGTACGAAGTCGATATCCAGCCGCCGTCGTCGATGCCGGCGCCGATCGCGCCCTGAATGTCGGCCAGCGAGGCGTTGACGATCTGGATGTTGAGCACCGCCATGAAGGCGCCAAGGGTAGCGCCGACCACGGCGATCCAGGTCTTTGTCGGGACGGGGACGCCGGTGGGAACGCTGTCAACGGTGGCTTGCTGAGGGGTCATGGTCGTTCTCGTCGTCTGCGAGGGGGCGCGTTAGGTGCGGTCAACTGCGGAGCCTGGGCCCACGCGAAGCGACGCGTTTGCCGGCTTCACGTTCGCCAGTGGCCGCCGACTTGGTGTTGACGGTCGGCTCGGCCGACATGCCCGGACGCAGCAGACCTTTCAGGTTGTGATCGTCGAGCACGATCTTGACCGGTACGCGCTGCACGATCTTGGTGAAGTTGCCGGTGGCGTTGTCGGGCGGCAGCAGCGCGAACTCGAGGCCGCTGGCCGGCGACAGGCTATCCACATGGCCGCGCAGTCTGGTGCCGTGGAAACTGTCGATGGTCAGCTCCACCGGCTGACCGTTGCGCACATGGGTGAGCTGGGTCTCCTTGAAATTGGCGACGACATACACTTCATCGAGCGGCACCACCGCCATCAACTGTGTGCCGGCCTGCACGAATTGGCCGACCCGCAGTGAGCGCGCGCCGACGGTGCCGTCGACCGGCGCGGTGACGGCGGTGTAGGAGAGATTCAACGCCGCCTGCTGCTCCATCGCGACCGCGCGATCTCGCTGTGCGACCGCCTGCGCCCGCTGGGTGGTGAGTACGTCGACCCTGCGTTCGGCCGCCAGCAGCCCGGACTTCGCGTGTTGCCGTTGCGCGTTGTTGGCACGCAGCGCTGCATCGGTCTGCTGGGCGCGTTGCACCGTGCCGGAGCCGGTCTTCATCAGGCCGTCGTAGCGCGCCTGCTCTTCCTGCGCGAATTTCAGGTTGGCCTCGGCGGCGGCGACATCCGCGGTGCCTTGCTCGATGACCGGCTGCTGCAAGGCGAGCTGTGCATCGAGGTTGCGGACGGCGGCTTCGGCGGCGGCAACATCGGCTTCGGCCTGGCGGAGCGCCGCGCGAAAGTCGCGGTCGTCGATCTTCGCCAGCAGCTGGCCGGCCGTCACCGGCTGGTTGTCGCTCACCAACACCTGCGCGATGTAGCCGGAGACCTTCGGCGCGATGATCGTCGAGTCGGCTTTGACATAAGCGTCGTCGGTGCTTTCCAGATAGCGGCCGGTGGTGAGGTAGTAATGGCCGAAATCGGCGGCGGCTGCGAGGCCGAGCGCCGCCGCCAGCGCCAGGGCTGCACGTTTGATTGCCTGCCGCGAGGGGCGAAGGCTGGTTTTGGCTTTTTGCTCATCGGCATAGGCAAGTGTCGACATGACGTTCTCCCAAATCTGCAGGATGCTTGAAGCTCAGTCGCGGCGATGGACGTCGTGGGTGATCATGCCGAGCTCGGGGGCCGGCCGGTCGAGACGTCGTGGCTCGGCCAGCGTGCGGCGGATGTCATCCAGTCCGCTCTGCCAATGCGTGCGCATCGCGCTCAACCCGAACTCGTAGTCCCTGGAGTGGCCCTCGTAGATCTTGGACTGGTAGATCAGATGGATGATGTTGTAGGAGCGATGGCGGGCCAGATCGGCAATGGCGCGGATTTCCGGATCATCCTTTGCGCTCGCCGGCAATTTCTCCATCGTCCGCTGCAGCGCCTGACGCATTGTCTGCATCCGCGTCATGTGGTCGGTAATGGCGCGCGTCCGGCTGGAATATTGAATGTCCTTCTGACGGCTCGACACTTCCATCATGTCATGGGGAACACGGCCCCTCGCCGACCAGAGATCGATCTGGAACGTCAGCGTGTCGCGCGGCTCGCCGGACAGCACGCGGGAAAGGGGCGTGTTGGAAACGACGCCGCCATCCCAATAGTGCTCGCCGTCGATTTCGACGGCGGGGAATCCCGGCGGCAGGGCACCGGAGGCCATGAAATGCTTCGGTACCAGCCGGCGTTCGGCGGTGTCGAAATAGGTCAAATTGCCGGTGCGGACATTGACCGCGCCGACGCTGACGCGCATTTCGCCCGAGTTCAGGCGGTCGAAGTCGACGAGTCGCTCCAGCGTCTGCTGCAACGGTGCGGTGTCGTAGAAGCTTGTCGCCGCATTGCCCGGGAACGGGGACCAGAGCGGCGACGGGAAACGTGGCTTGAAGAAGCCGGGCTGGCCTTGGACCAGGGCTCGCGTCGCCGCCATCGCGTTGCGCACCGAACTGATGTCGAACGCGAAGGGCAACGCATTGGCCAGCCCTTCGCCGGCGGGCCACTCGATCGAAAAGGCACAGATGGTCTCCCAGAATTCACGCAGCCGTTGCACCCGTTCGCCTTCGGGCGAGCCGGCGATGATAGCGGCGTTGAGTGCGCCGATCGAAATGCCGGCCAACCAGTTCGGCCGGATGCCAGCCTCATGGAGGCCCTCATAGACTCCGGCCTGATAGGCGCCGAGCGCGCCGCCGCCTTGCAGCACGAGGGCGACGACATCGTAGGGGAGCGGCTTGGGTTGCTGCGCCACCGGACTGATTTGCTCGCGTATCACGTTCAACATTGCCAATACTCCCTGCATTGCGGTTGACCCGATCACCCGGCATTCGCTTCGATCAAGATTTCGGACCCGGTCCCGCGTCGACGCACGGCAGCGCCAGGCGCCAGATAGTCGTGGACCACGGTGCCGAGCCCCAGCGTCAGGTCGGCAACGACGTGCTTGGCCGACAGCACTTGCAGCACCGGCAGCTCGGCGACGGGCGCCAGGGCATGCGAATACAGGTCGAGGGCCGCCGGCCCGGTCCATGCGCCCTTCACGGTGATGTCTTCGAGGTGGTAGCGCACCAGTTCGCAGATGCGCGGCATGCCGTCGACATGCGGGATCACCTTGAGCAGGAAATTAGGTGCGGCGAGCTTTTCGGCTTCGACCGCGGTGTCGAGGGCGCGGTGCTTGTAGCCCATGGTGCCGGTTGCGATCCGAACCGAGCCATAGTTCAAGGTGTCGACCAGCGTGTCGATTTCGACGGCGAGCTTCGGCTGCGCCAGTTTCTTCGGAAAGCCCCACAACTCGCGTCCGCCGGCAATGGGCGGATGGTCATTGAGAAACATCTGGTGGGTGAAGCTGCCTGTCTCGCCCCGGTAAGACACCGGGATGACCTGACCGCTTTCGGTGTAGTCGCCGAAGCCGGTCGAGTCGGGCATGCGGATGAACTCGTAATTCACCACCGGCTCGGTGAGTTCGAGCGGCTCCGGCACAATCCGGCGCAGCGCGTCGGGATCGGTCCGGTACTGGATGATGAAGTACTCGCGATTGACGAAGCGGTAGGGGCCAGGTGGAAAAGCCGGGTTCGTCAGCGGCATGGCGAAGGCCTTTGTTCGCACGGTCTCATGTTTCATCGCGGTCGAGCTCCAGGTTGATCGATTTTGTGCGGGCCGCGCTTTGGCGCGGGATGCGCGGCCCGTATCTGATGAAGCACTTGCCGCGCGCGTGTCGGCACTAACCCGACAAACGGTCAGTAGTCCCAGAAGGCCGGGACCCAATGAAACGCGTCGCCGGCGACGGCCACATGGCCGACGGATGGGAACGGCATATGAGTGGCCACCAGCAGTCCGCCGGTCTCCGCCAGCTCTCGCAAAAGGCCGGTACGGGCGCGGGCCGCTTCCTCGGGGTAGTGTTCGAAGCCGTTGTGCCAGTCGGGGTGTTCGAACCCGACTGCGAACACGAGATCGCCGGCGAACGTCAGCCGGTCGCCGCCGGACGCGAGGCGGACGATGCTGTGCCCGGGGGTGTGACCGCCGGTGCGATGGATGACCACGCCCGGCGCCACTTCGTGCTCATCCTCGAACAGCTGAAGCTGGCTGCGGTACTCTTTCACGAACCGTTTGGCCGTCGCGCGAAGCGCATCCGGGAAGCCGTCCGGCATCGAGACGCGGGAGAAATCGGGCGACTCCCAGAACTTGACCTCGGCGGCTGCCACGTGGATCTGCAGGTCCGGACGCAGTTGCTCCTTCACGCCTTCGACAAGCAGCCCGCCGACGTGGTCCATGTGCATGTGGGTAA
>Ga0307507_10007637_pt1 | contig 15530 bp, 19 predicted proteins | sample 7_EM_MG_FD_207223 | JGI IMG/M metagenome (GOLD analysis project Ga0307507, IMG submission 207223) | Populus trichocarpa ectomycorrhiza microbial communities from riparian zone in the Pacific Northwest, United States - 7_EM | ecosystem: Host-associated > Plants > Roots > Unclassified | place... | reverse complement strand
ACCAACCCAAAAACTGCACAGCTTACGATTGGCGGTGAAATGAATACCATCGGAGTCCTTCCCCGGGTGTGGAAGTATCGAACGGTACCACGGGAGCCTTTCTTCCTCTTGGTACAACTTGACTGCTGCCTCTCAACGATGAGCTAATCGGTTGGTCTTTTGTAGGATCCGTGACGTGATGAGCCCCTTGCAGCGAGAAACCAAGATTAGCCTTGCGACCCCATCGTTCGTCGCCTGCCGCAGGGCTACTCTTCCCTGATTCCGCTGAGGCACTCTTCAATGTCTTCAGTGTCCTCCTACAGCGCATAAAGTACAACCGGCGCTCGTGCGGTTTAGTGACAACGATACTTGGGCGTGGGCAGCTGGGATGCGAGGGAATTCGAGGATGAGTGACAGAAATGGAATCGAAACGACGGGAAGTGAGGCGGGATCCTACTTTAGATAATGATGAAAGAACCAACTCTAATTTAGGATACTGTTTGGGTACGTACGTCCGCTCGTCTTTTGACTTTATATGCATTTTAGGTTTCTAATATTGTCTCCATGCTGGATTCGATATTGTTTTGAAGATCTGAAATGAAATACTGCACTCTCTTCTCTTCGTCCCCGTGAGTCCACTGAAAGGCGTCGTTTGCTTGTTATTCCTACACACGTCCGTTGACCGCGCTTTTTCGGGCGTCTCCTTGCTGGCTTGACGCCGAACCACGTTACTGCACGTGGACCTCTCGGAACGTGGATTCAGGCCTCGGCAACTTTCGAGTTCTTAATCAGGAACATCAGCCCCGTGAAGCGGTCCGCTACCCATTCTGAAAATTAACGCCGCACAGCATCGACGCTCTCTTCTGAACCACGATGTCTGATCTTAGTCGTCCCCGCGAAAACCGTTTGAAAGGAAAGTTCAAGGGATTGCTCGATCGCCTCAGGGGTGCAGATAATGAACGCCCTCGCAGTTCGAGGTTGGTGTTCATGAACCCCCATGCCCGCAGATAGCATCCTGACGAGATCTAGGTTGGTGTTTACAAGGGAGCCTCAAGTTAAGGGAGAGGGTACGTCTCTGGTATGTGTTTACAATACTCAAATAAATTCTTTGGCTCACATCATTTAATTTGGTAACACCAGCATGTAATGCAGGGAACTGGCAATGTCATTATGACAAATTCCAGACTCTATGTGGCTCAAAATGTGTGTCCTGTGATTACAGCATTGATGGTCTGAGATACGGATCTGACTTTTTTCTCAAGATTGAAGTTCATGAACATGCCAGCAGGGGCCAAGATGATCCCCTCCTTGTTCCCCAAAAGCCCAATTCAAGTGCCTTGTTTACAGGTCGTGAGGACATTCTTCAGAGGCTGAAGGGTCACTTTGCACCTGAAGATGAAGGGGATAGATGCAGAAAGTCATTCTTGTTGTATGGTATGGGAGGTATTGGAAAGACACAGATTTGTTTGAAGTTTGTTGAGGAGATGACTGAAAGGTAAGTTTTTTCAGACATAATATTTCAGATTTTATGGATGACAAGTACATGTAGATTCTCCCACATTTTCTGGATTGATGCCTCTTCTGAAGATACTATTGCTCTTGGTTTAAAGGGTCTTTGTGCTCATCCTGAGGCTCAAGCTGCTGGTATCTCTGTGTCCCCCAAGGCTGCTCTTATCTGGATTGCATCTTTGCAGGGTAATTGGCTGCTGGTATTTGACAATGCTGATGGTGCACCTGAAGTTGTAGAGAAATTTATTCCATCTGGTTCTCAGGGCAATATTCTGGTTACTAGCAGAAATGGATCTCTTGGGCATGTCACATCTTTTGAAAACTGTCTTGAAGTTGATCAGATGGCTGAAAAGGAAGCCATATCACTCCTAGTGAAAGCCAGCCATCTAACTGACCTGCCAGAGAATGTTTACAGCATAGCTCAACAGATTGTAAAGGAGCTCTGTTGTGTGCCTCTGGCTGTTGATCAAGCTGGAGCTGCCATTGAAGCTGGTCTCTGCAGCATTGATAATTATCCAGAGCATCTCTCTCAATATAGGAACAAGCTTATGAACCACCCTTCATTTAGGGGGGCATCTCAGTACAATCATACAGTCTATGAAACATGGGATTTGTCATTTAATGAAATTGAATCAAGGGCAAACAAAAAATATGATGGGCATGGTAGAGCAGCTGCTCAGGCTGCTATTCTTATTCTTGAAACTGCTGCATTTCTACATCATGAGAATATCATGGAGGCTGCTTTTAGAAAGGCTGCAATGGAGTTTTCCAAAGGACAGCATGGTAGACTTGAAAGAAAAGTTAAAACCTGTATCAATCAATTGCTTCAGCTGGGGAAAGATCAGTCTTGGAATCAATTATTCTTTCATGAAGGACTTAGAGTTCTTATGTCATTTTCTTTGATCAAGCGGTGCTCCACCTCTCCAGCAATCTATGCCATTCATCCATTGATGCATCAATGGAGTAGAGATAGGATGTCAATATCTCAAAAGAAGTGCATGATGCAAGTGTCAAAATTGATCCTGGTAAACTGTATTACAAGAGAAATGACAAATGAGAACATTGCATTCAACAGGGTTCTTGTACCACACATCAAAGCCAATTATCAGTCAGAAGATGAAAATGGCTTCAAAAGAGTGTTTGATGATGATGAATATTCCAAATTCAGTTATGTATTCCACAAAAATGGAATGTGGAAAGATGCAGAGTATCTTGAGTATCAAATAGTAGAAATGAGGATGAAGAAGCAGGGGATAAAGCATCCATCAACACTAACCAGCATGGCCAATCTTGCAAGAACATATTCAAACCAAGGAAAATATGAAGAGGCTGGGGAGCTGGTGCTGAAGGTTCTGGATCTGTGTAGAAAGGTGCTGGGGCCCAAACACCCAGATACATTGACCAGCATGGCAAATCTTGCAAGAACATATTCTGACCAAGGAAAATATGAAGAGGCTGGGGAGCTGGAGCTAAAAGTTCTGGATCTGAGCAAAGAGGTGCTGGGGCCAGAACATCCAGATACCTTGACCAGCATGGCAAATCTTGCAAGAACATATTCTGACCAAGGAAAATATGAAGAGACTAAGAAGCTAAAGCTAAAAGTTCTGTATTGGCGTAAAAAGGTGCTAGGGCCAGAACATCCAGATACCTTGATCAGCATGGCAAATCTTGGGAGAACATATTCAGACCAAGGAAAATATGGTGAGACTGAGAAGCTAGAGCTCAAGGTTCTTGATCTGCAGAAAAAGGTGCTTGGACCAGAACATCCAGATACCTTGACCAGCATGGCAAATCTTGCAAGAACATATTCAGATCAAGGAAAATATGAAGAGACTGAGGAGCTAGAGCTTAAGGTTCTGGATCTGCGGAAAAAGTTGCTTGGACCAGAACATCCAGATACCTTGACCAGCATGGCAAATCTTGCAGTCACATATTCAGACCAAGGCAAATATGAAGAGGCTGAGAAGCTAGAGCTTAAGGTTCTGGATCTGCGGAAAAAGGTGCTGGGGCCGGAACATCCACAAACCTTGACCAGCATGAATAATCTTGCAGTCACATATTCAGTGCAAAGAAAATATGAGGAGGCTGGGGAGCTGAAGCTGAAGGTTCTGGATCTGTGTAAAAAGGTGTTTGGGCCAGATCATCCAAAAACCTTGACCAGCATGGCAAACCTTGCAGTCACCTATTCAGACCAAAGAAAATATGAAGAGGCTGAGAAGCTAGAGATTAAGGTTCTGGATCTGCAGAAAAAGGTGCTGGGGCCAGAACATCCACAAACCTTGACCAGCATGAATAATCTTGCAGTCACATATTCAGAGCAAGGAAAACATGAGGAGGCTGGGGAGCTGAAGTTAAAGATTCTGGACCTGCATAAAAGGGTGCTGGGGCCAGAACATCCAAATACATTGATCAGTATGAATAATCTTGCAGTCACATATTCTGACCAAGGAAAATATGAGGAGGCTGGGGAGCTGCAGCTAAAGGTTCTGGATCTGCATAAAAAAGTGCTTGGGCTGTATCATCCAGAAACCTTGACTAGCATGGCAAATCTTGCAGTCATATATTCAGCTCAAGGAAAATATGATGAGGCTGACAAGCTGCAGATGGAAATGCCAAATTTGAGCAACTCAGAAAACCTTGCAAATTGCAGAGGAATAAATGGCTGGTGAAGAGTCTATCATTCAGCTTATTGATATTTTTTAATCCCAATTTCTGTTTAGACTATGATCAACTTATTAAGAAAGGAAGTCATCTAGGAAACTTACTCCAAGACACAATAATATACTTTCATAATGTACTGAGTGTAATCTGGAAAGTATAAGAACAATTTAGGGAGATGTTGAATATGAAACCCTTGTGTGACTGGCCCAATAATGTTTTGTGCAAGTGCAAGCATGTCTAACAAATGAAGAAAGGAAGATAAATCTGCATGGCCATGGGGAAGGGGAGTAACTCATAAACTGACCAAAAAAAACACACCTATGGCCCCTTGGCCTCAACACCCTCCTCATCCCCCCACATAGCCAAAAACACACTAAAATCTCTCAACCTCTTCCCCCATCTTGTGCTATGAACTCCTCCAAAGCCTGTCATTGGGAACCCACCATGGCCACCACTGATACACCCAACAGAGAATCCCACATTAGCATTTGACTGATGGTAATCGTCCTCCAAATTGAAAAACCCCTGCCCTTGCTTGACAGTACTCAACTAATGATCTGAGCCTTGCTGAACATGGATGAGAAAGGTGATGATGGGAGGGAGGGTGATTGTGAGGATGTGTTTGACCTTGATCTGGATTGGAAGTGCTTTGACTTGGGGGCACTGTGGTTGGGGAGAGGTGAGATGGGTTGAGCTTGGCCAGATGCAGAGGCAGAGGTATGGCTTGCAGAAGACTGATTATGACATGAATCTGAGGTTCCGTTTGAGTGGGTGCTGCTCTTTCACTTTGTGCACACATAGAGACCTCCATCAAGATCTTCCTCTTCATCAGCTTCCTCTGTTTGAGGAGGGGCAGATACAAAGTGCCCAAAACCTTCTCTTGATTGCTGGGAGTGGGATTGAGAGTGAGACCAATAATTAGTGTTTGAAAGTCTGGTCTGGTCTGGTCTTTTGGTGCCCAGTGCCTTAGACCGTAACCGTAACCGGTCCTCCCAATTCCAGAAACTGCCAAAAACTGGACCAAACTGCAACAGACCAGTCTTTTGCAGTCTTTTGCAGTTACAAGACCGGTTTTAACCAGTTATAATCTTAACTGGTTCATGACTGGTCTTGACTGGTCTTAACCGACATTTAGCAGTAAAATAAACATATTTTAAGAATATACAACTAGTAGCTACAGGAGGCACATATGAACAAGACATACATATTAGTGGGGTGGTGCCAGCAGAACAGTCCTTGACGAACTTGCTGCGAGTAATGTAGAGGTGGCTTCTGGCATTGTTGTTGGGCTTGTGTCATCATCATTGGGCCTGCCACATCATCATTCAGCTTGCTGTGTTGTTGTTGGGCTTCTGGTGTTGTTGTTGGGCTTGTGTTGTTGTTGTTGGGCCTGTGTTGTTGTTGTTGGGCCTGTGTTGTTGTCATTGGGCCAGTTGGCACAGGTGGAAAGAGACCGCATGATGTACGGCATTTGAGTCCTTTACAGATTCTTGTTTCATGTGGGGGGTAGAGAGAGGAGAGGGCAAGTCGGCATTGGGCTTGGGGGTGGATCAGCATGGAAAGCTGGAGGCACTATGGCCGTGTCGATCACCTTCAGGTTCAGGCATTCAACGTTCAACGGTCGAAGTCAGAATCAACATTGATTCAATGTTTGAAGGCTGTGACACCGAGAAAGGAATGGTCATGCATTACAACTACAAACAACTTTTCATGAGATTTGAAGTGCAGTCTCACATGCAAAGCACTGTAGTTTGAATTTTTACATAGAAATATATGCCTGAAGACTGGCCTGATTTTCAGGCTCAAAAGACCAGTTAAGACCAGTTAAAACCTGTCTTTGCTCAGTCTTCAAAAATTCGAAATCATGATGGACCATTAACTGGACCGTGGTTCACAGTCTTCATTGGTCTTCCTAATTTGCAGTCCTCATTGGTCTAGGTCTGGTCCAGTTATGGTCTTTTTCCAGTCTCGTAACCGGACTTCCAAACACTACCAATAATGAGAACCTGACAAAGACATAGCCATAGTATTGCCCCCACCAGCTCCACTAGGATGCTCCAGCAGTGCCTTCCTGCCAGGCCACCACTCCCCTGAAACCCCTTGAAATGCTCTCCATCACCAATGATTCCAGCCTCTATGACGCTCTTCATCTCCTTCCTCACCTTCTTCCACTGTCTCCTCTCCTCCTTTTCCTTGAGATGCTTTGCCTCTGCCTTGGCTGCTTCAGTGGCTTTGGAGATGGAGATGTCTTGAATGGTGGATGGAGCAGTGTCAGAGTCGAAGGTTTGCATTGTTAGTGTTGTTGTGGGGTGCTAGCACTGCTGCTGCAGTGACAACAGAATAAGAGCATGTTGTCAGCATCATCCTCTGGGAGTTGGATAGGTAGTTGTCCAAAGAGGTCAAACCTGAACAACATTATCCTCTGATGCTTCCCATTTGGTGGAGACACAGGCTGTCAAGTTCTCCCATTGACACTCACTCAGGTGAGTGTTCAATCTATCATTGCTCATTGAGGGTAAAGCTAACACAGGGAATGGAAGGGTCACTCATGATGCACAGTAAAAACAAAAGTCAAGCAATTTCAAGCTCCAGTTATCCATAAGTCATGTTAGTCATCTCCACATCAGCATAGTCATGTAATCATATCAGGTAGGAAAATGTGTGAGATACAATTTTCCCAGACATTTAGGCACTATTTGGGGTTTCTAAGCCATGGTACAAGCTCACCATTGTATGCTATCTTCTTATCTCTGACCAGACTCCCATTTTTGCTCATCAACACTAGTTACAACTCTCATGAGGCTGTAAGTCAGTTGTGGGAAATGTGCTTACAATATAAGGTATTTATTCTGTATCATGTTCATACCCACCATTGACTAACAGGTACACTTACATTGCACATTAGATGGCTACAAGGTAGTGTGGATGTTCTCAAGAAGCTAATGGATCACTTTGCACCTCAAGATCAAGTAGATGGATGCAGAAAGTCATTTTTGTTGTATGGTATGGGGGAGCTTGGAAAGACACAGATTTGTTTGAAGTTTGTTGAGGAGATGGCTGGAAGGTAAGGTTCTTCAGACACTCTATTTTTGATCTTTTGACAAGTACATCTAGATTCTCCCCTGTTTTCTGGATTGATGCATTTTCTGAAGATACTATTGCTCTTGGTTTAAAGGGTCTTTGTTCTCATCCTGGGGCTCAAGCTGCTGGTATTTCTGTGTCCTCCAAGTCTTCTCTTCTCTGGATTGCATCTCTGCAAAATAAATGGCTTCTGGTGTTTGACACTGCTGATGGTGCACCTGAAGTTGTAGAGAATTTTATTCCATCTGGTTTTCAAGGAAATATTCTGGTTACAAGCCAAAATCAATCTCTTTGGCATGTCACATCTTTTGAAAACTGTCTTGAAGTTGATAAGATGGCTGAAAAGGAAGCCATACCACTCCTAGTGAAAGCCAGCCATCTAGCTGAGCTGCCAGAGGAAACAAGCTTATGAATCACCCTTCATTTAGTGAGGCATCTCAGTACAATCATACAGTTCCTGAAACATGGGATTTGTCATTTAATGAAAGTGAATCAAGGGCAAACCAGAGATCTGATGTGCATTGCAGAGCAGCTTCTCAGGCTGGTATTCCTATTCTTGAAACTGCTGCATTTCTACATGAAAATATCATTGAGGCTGCTTTTAGAAAGGCTGCAATGGAGTTCTCCAAAGGACAGCATGGTAGACTGGAAAGAAAAGTTGAAACCCATATCAATGAATTGCTTCAGCTGGGGAAAGACCAGTCTTGGAATCAATTATTCTTTCATTAAGGAATTAGAGTTCTTATGTCCTTTTCTTTGATTAAACAGGGCTCTTCAGGAATCTACTCCATTCATCCTTTGATGCATCAATGGAGTAGAGATATGATGTCAATATCTCAAAAAAGGTGCATGATGCAAGTGTCAAAATTGATCCTTGTAAATTGTATTGCAGAAGAGATGACAGCTGAGAACATTGCATTCAACAGGTCTCTTGTAGCACACATCAAAGCCAATTACCAGTTAGAAGAGGAAAATGGCTTCAACAGAGTGTTTGATGATGATGAATATACCAAATTCAGTTATGTATTCCATCAAAATGGAATGTGGAAGATGCAGAGTATCTTGACTATCAAATGGTAGAAATGAGGATGAAAAAGCAGGGGATGAAGCATCTGCTGACACTGACCAGCATGGAAAATCTTGCAGTCACATATTCAAAGCAAGGAAAATATGAGGAGGCTAGTAAGCTAGAGCTAAAGGTTCTGGATATGCGTAAAAGGGTGCTGGGGCCAGAACATCCAAATACCTTGACCAGCATGGCAAATCTTTCAAGAACATATGTTGACCAAGGAAAATATGAGGAGGCTGAGGCACTGCAGCTCAAGGTCCATGATCTGAGTAACAAGGTGCATGGGCCAAAACATCCAGATACCTTGACAACCATGGACAATATTGCAAATATATATTTACAGCAAGGAAGGTGCAAGGAGGCTGAGGCACTGCAGCTGAAGGTCCTGGATTTGAGTAAAAAGGTGCATGAGCCAAACATCCTGATACCTTGACAAGCACGGAACATCTTGCAATAATTTATGTGCTTCAAGGAAAACTTGAAGAAGGTAAAAGCTTCTGATGGAAATGTCAAATTCAGGCAATCCAACACATCTTTGTCATTCTGATGATCCTGACAACATCAACAAGGCACAGGAGTCTGATGACTCAGATGACATTGCTGAAGCAGAGGAATCTGATAACTCATATGACATCAATGAGGTAGAGGAACTGTGTGATCCCTCTACTGGTGACAATTGAACTCTTTTTCTTTACTTTTTCATACTTTCTACATACATCAATAAATCTTGAGCTATCTTGTAGTTTTTATTAGGTAGATGTAATAAAAACAGATATTCTTGTTCTTTCTCAGAGTTTTAAGACTAAAAGTCACTAAGTCTTGTCTTAGAGACTTTTCATCTGATATCTATGCTTATTTTTCAGGTGTTAAAATCCTGTAAAAACATTTTATTTTGTATTCAATAGAGTTATGTATTATTTTAATAGATTCTATCTCTCTTTTACTGTGACTCTATGATTTTCTTTTCTTATGAAAGCCAAGAAATCACAATTTTTATAACCAAATACAGTCAACACCCTCATAACCCATGCATTGGATAACCCATAACCCCTGAAATCCCATAGGCTTTTGGGTCCACCAAGTTGGTAGGCAGGGATTTGCAACCCATAACCCATAAACCTACAATAACACATAACCCATAGCCCTTGGTGGGCAAAACCCATAGGTTTTGGACCCTAGCTTAGGGTTACACCTACCAAAAATGGTCATAAATTTAATATTTTTCACCTTTTTTACCCCTGATGCTACACAAAATCAACCATAGTACCAATTTTTGGCCTGCTAATCCCCAAATTCTCTGGAACCAACCTACAAAGCCCCTCCCCCCAAATCAATCTTTGCCCAATGATAAAGTCAACACCATTGAAGGGAAATACACCGATAATAACTTGCCCAAATGGCACTGATTGTTTACCTTCCACTTGAACAGACCTATTGTAACAAAGAAAACAAAGATTTTCTCAAAATTTCCACAACTTTTGTAGGTCTTATTTTTTTCCCACCCCCAAAAACCCATAGCCTGAACTGTCCATTGAAGGCTATGGGTTATGATGGTGTCAACTGTATGCAACACAAACCCATAATTTTTTTCCTGCATCATTTATCTTTCATCATAAAGGAGACTCACCATTACTAAGGGAGTCACTAAATCTTCCATGGCAAAATTTAATAACAAGGAAGGGACAAAAACATATCTGAATCATGTAGGAAACTTATTCCAAGGTATATGAACATACTTTTACAATGTAACCTTGAGAGTATAAGAAAAATTTGGGAGATGATGAACATGAGGCCCTTGCATGACTAGCTCAATAATGTTTCATCCCAGCAAGAGGTGTCAGATCCACAGATCATGGCCCTGTGTACTTTATCAAATTTCTTTTTACTCTCAGCAGTGTAATGTCCAGTAGGTGTCAATGCAGGTAGGCTACTAGGCCCTACCACTACCTTGGCATCCCCTGTCAGTTGGCAGTCACAAAGTGTCACATTTTTTGGCAGATGAGTGTGACAGATTGTGACTTCTCAAAAAACAGATCATCATGAATTCATTGTTTTTTTTGACAGAGGAAAGAGGAAATAGGTTGGATTAGACCCAGGAGGCCTGTCCTAAATTTTGTGGCAAGAGGTTTTGTGGAAGGGCTTAAACTCAAAAATGTGCTGACTGAGAGGGGATGCTGAGGTAGTGGTAGGGCATAGTATGATTCAACTTAGGCAAGGTGTCCAACTGATCTCCTTTTATATCTTGAACAATTCAAAATTTATCTGGTAAATCCTGAAGACAGGTCAAATCTTCTGTGCAACTGGGTAATATTTCTTAGTCACAAGAGTTTCCTTTGTCATGGGTTGTTCTCTGTAAAATTCACTTGGCCATGCCTTGCCATCATAGTTATATACACTGGATGCAAGCCACATTAATTTGGACCAAATTATTGTAAAAGAATTATAAGAAGAAATTTTACAATAACAATGTCTGAAATTTTATAAAATTATTGTGAATTTTATTTGACAAACAGTCGTGTTATCTCAAGAAAAATTACAATATGTAATTTTATAACCTTTCAGACATTGTTACTGTAAAACTATTTGAAATTTCTTTACAATTTCTTTACAATAATTTGGTTCAAGTTAATGTGGCTTGCATCCAGTGATATCACATTCATCATGGGTTGTCAATGTGACTCCTGAATTTTGATTCTGCTCAGAATCATATTTTTTAAAGTAATTTATTAAAACCATCTTACACTGACCTACAAAAAGATTGTCCAACCCTTGTGGTAACTCTAATATGAGAATGGCTTGGGGTGAGCATTTGAAAAAATGTGGATAAAATATTAGACATGTCAGACTCCTAGATGACTGCAAGGAACATAAATATTGGAGTGATTTGAATAGGTGGCAGCGAGGTGGAAAAAAGTGCTGTTTTTCAACTACCTCAAGACAATATGCTTTCTAGCTGGAAAAAATAGATGTTGTAGTACAGGATAGTCAGAACTAATACCAAGTTGATTTACAAAATTTCATTGAGTGGTTCCAAAGTTATATGCCAATTAATTTGGCCATTTTGGCCTATAAAATGAAATATGACCCTAAAATGGACACTTTGTGGTGTGCATAGCTCTTGAACCACTCAATGAAATTTTTTAAATCAACTTGGTATTAGTTCTGACTATCCTGTACCACAACATCTATTTTTTCCAGCTAGAAAGCATATTGTCTTGAGGTAGTTGAAAAACAGCACTTTTTTCCACCTCGCTGCCACCTATTCAAATCACTCCAATATTTATGTTCCTTGCAGTCATCTAGGAGTCTGACATGTCTAATATTTTATCCACATTTTTTCAAATGCTCACCCCAAGCCATTCTCATATTAGAGTTACCACAAGGGTTGGACAATCTTTTTGTAGGTCAGTGTAGCTGCTTTGTCCTTTACATTTAGATTTTCTTATTTTATATATTCAGAAATGTACAAATTCCATTTATCTTCTGAAGAGAATTTACCATTTGTAGGTAACATGAATAATTGAATTTTGCATCTTCCTTCACCATCTTCTTTGAATATTATAGCAACTCCTCAATCTCTGATCAAATCATCAAGTGTTGAAAATATTTCTCCATTGTTGGCTTAATATCTACTGCAATCTGCATTTTTAAAATATTTTGTGGTTTTCCTCTATCAAAGGTAGGCAACATAGCCTTCTTTCCAGAGTTAGGATCTGTTATGGTCACTTTCTGTCCACCATCCATAGAATTTATGACCATGCTTCCAGTCAACACATCAAAATGTCTTCTTAACAGTACTTTGTAGGCTGGATCCTTTATTACCTGGACTTGTAGATAAATCATTATTCCTCCAAAATTAAAAGGAAGAGTCATGACAAGACCCAAGGTCCTTTCCACCATCCTCACACCTTAATGAAATATTCAATGGAAGCACAATGAAATTGCTATGGAACAGTTATGAAATAGGTAATGAAATCACTTGGAAAACTTATGAAAGATATATGAAAACCTCACCACAGTCAATGAAATACTTAGACAATTATATGAATGAAATAGATATTACATCCTAATGAAATGCATCTCATAAACTCTGTGACAGTTTGTTTGAAAGATCAATGGCCTATGTTCATATTTGGTGATAAATACTGGTTCCCACTGGTGCATCTGAATCATGTAGGAAACTTACTCCAGGACATAATAATATACTTTGATAATGTACTGAGTGTAACCTGGAAAGTATAAGAACAATTTAGGGGGATGTTGAACACTGTGAGATAATGTTCCATCCAAGTTGCATCTGAGTGCAAGTATGCTTAACTGTGGATGGCTATTACCAAGTCCTACAATGACATTGTGACTCTGGTAGGTTTAGTTGTAGATGTATTTGGAGCTGACATAACAACAGCCATAATTTTTGCAGTTAATACATATGAGCCTGTGACCCATGCTATGCATTGGCTAGTATGTTACTCATTGCTCAAAGATTTGAAATCACAGGCAAGTCTCCACAGGCAATTCCCATCTTATGATACCTGAGTCTACAGTTTCTCTTTGATTTGATCACATTATTTTCACTTACACAATGTCATGATTCAACTCATGTTAGTTACTTCAGTCTATGTGTTGTAGTGTGACAGTATCATTTTTCTATTCATCATACCACCACTGCATTTACTCTGCTGCTTGGCCACATCATACCATGCCCTTCATGAGAGACAAAAGTGAGTGATCCAAGTTTGGGAAGATCACTGAATATTCTCCTAGAGGTATTCTAACATTCATCAGCTCTTATACTCATGAACTGAGTTATATGCCTGTGACTGGAAAGGCTGGCATCAGACATTGGCAGCTGATGGTGGATGTTGGTGGATATTGGTGGATGACAGCAGATCCTGGTATCTGTTGTGTACCTAGATAAGATAGTGAAAGATGGCAATTTCCATCAGAGTTGGAATTAGTTTGTTCATCCACCATTGTTTACTGGATTTCAATAGATTTCATTGATGCTCAAATGACCCCTGAGTACTTCTGACATTTCCTGACCACCTCTTATTGTCTGATCTTTGTGTGATGTGGCCTTTCCTGCCTTCCCCTATCATTCCTGCACAAGGGACCTGTCAACAACAGAATTGAGAAGAAAACACTTATTCTTATCACAGAAGCTCTAGGTCTTGAAGCTACTGGCATGAAGGAAGTACTTATACCCTGAATCAAGAAGCACCTCCAGGCTCACCCTGAGCTTACACAAGACCAACACTTTCAAAGACTCTACTCCTATCATCCTCAAGCTAATGAATTGCAAAAGACTTTGAGGAAGACCTCAGATGAGGCAGAGGATGAATGTAAGGAGCAGGCAAAGCTAGCTGGGGATGCAACTGGGTATGTTGCTTCCACTTCTAAATCTTGTTCCACTCTGACACTTGTGCAGTGCAAATCTGGTGCTTCTTAAGATGAACCAGACTGTGGATCCTCCTGCCAAATTCATTAAGCTAGGTAAAATGACTGAGGCTGTGAAGCCTAGTGAGTTACCCACTCTTCAAGGTTCCATTCTCTAACTACATAATCAAGGGGTTCTACCCACTCCTGAAAGGAAAACTGATCATTCTGAGGATGAAAGCAGCATCAGGGAGTCACTCTGCTGTGGAAGGTTGCCAACACAAAGACATGGTGATCCACCATGCAACCAAAAGCTGAGATCAGCTCTACAATTGACCAGTATGATATGTATGGTGCATGTCACTTAGTCACCACTACTTTGGACAGAGGCCAAATTGGCTGAAGAAAAAAAAATTGCCATACCCCACTGTGGCACCACAGGCCAATTTTTTTTGACTTTGTAGATGCATTTACATGGGTTGTGCACAATTTTGAGGTGTTTATGTCAGGAAAATATTATACACTCAAGTTCTGATAGAGCTAAAGCCTAAGTGCAGCATATAAAGGAAGATTTTTATTGGTTTGGTATTATCCACAGTAAGGGGTGGCTGAAATGACTTGATTAGATCTGTTGTATATACAGTTTCACAGCTTCTGGAGACCAGAACATATAAGATATAATTGCCATATTCCTCAGTTTTCAGTATTTTTTAAAATCATCTAACAGTTTTTTTCCTTTCATCAATTGGATCATTTCTGTTAAAGGGATAAGAAAAAGGGTAAAATTTGGGCTGTCAATAAACTTTGTACAAAAGTAGTGGTGACTACAGTGATTTGCATATTGTTTTGCACAACATATTTTCATGAGCAGTATTTGGTTGTGTTGAAACATGATGTTTTTGGTCACCAAAAGGTTCAGTGTTTGTACACTTTCAAGCTAAAATATAATTCTGACACCGAAAAGTGTTGAACATGCATGTAGATCATGCAATAGGAGAGTAAGAGCTGTTGGAAGTGTTCTGGATGTGGAAAAATAGGGACCACAGTGAATTCAGGGTTTGGGAGGTGACCAAAAATGTCATGTCACAACACAACCAAACAGTGCTCATGAAAATTCATTGTGCAAAACAATATGCAAATCACTGTAAGTGACATGCACCATAGATCCTGGTATGGTATGTAGCCACCAATAGTTTATGGGTCTACTCTCAATATTCCATCAGTCTATGGCTGGCCTGCATGTAAAACCACTTGAGGTTGCTGCAACAAGAGTGGAGGCATTGAAATCAAATGCAAAGGCCCTCAAGAATCCTTCTGGACCAGTTGATGCAGAATTTTTAACTTACCTCCACACACTCTAGATTTGGTACTTTCATCAGTAGTTTTTCAAATAGCTTTCTTGTAACTGAAAAAAAAAAAACAGCAAAAAGGGACAAAGTGGCAGGTCAAAAAACACATGTGGCTAATCTGAAAAAGCAGAAAAGCTATGGAAAGTGATGAGAAGATAGAAAAACAAAATGTGTATCTACAAATAATGCCAACAATATTACAAGTTTGAAATGTGAGATCAAGATGGTAATCAATACAAGTCATTACAACATGCCTGTACAAATCTCTCTGCTAAAAAACAAAACACTTAGAAGTGTAAACAGACAGGAAAGGGGGAGGAAATGGTACCTTCAGCCCAGATCCAGAACCCAACACCAAGAACCACCAATGGACAAAGAAATTAAAGGGAGTCAGGATGCAGTAGCTCATGACTGAACATGCATCAAGCTTGTGAAGACTTGATGGGCTCCAGGGTGAACTGTCATGGAAGTAAGCTTCTGCAAGGTGTAATGAAGCTACAATACAA
>Ga0307507_10007636_pt1 | contig 15531 bp, 5 predicted proteins | sample 7_EM_MG_FD_207223 | JGI IMG/M metagenome (GOLD analysis project Ga0307507, IMG submission 207223) | Populus trichocarpa ectomycorrhiza microbial communities from riparian zone in the Pacific Northwest, United States - 7_EM | ecosystem: Host-associated > Plants > Roots > Unclassified | place... | reverse complement strand
TGTTCATGATTCTTCTTCTTCAAGCTCCCATGTATCATCAGAAGTAGCTGAAACTTCAGGCGATCTCATTTTTTACTTGGATGGAGCTCACAGTCCAGAGAGTATAGAGGCATGCGCCAAATGGTTTTCTGTTGCCGTTAAAGGAAACAACCAATCACCACCATTGGTTTTGTCTTCTTCACACAACATTGAAAATATAAACGTAGTGCGGAAAAATGGTCACGTGCAGCATGAGAAATGCAACATTCAAGAATTCAATAAAATATCAAAGAAGGTAATATTTATGATAACCAGCTGGATTAGTTTGGGAGCTTCTTGTACTGAGCTGTTTTCTGGCTGCTTATTTAATTCCACCATTGTTCATTTATTTTGCTTACTGATAAGTTGTTTAGACTGTTCATTCTGGTTTCATTTATTAGTTCATTTATTAGCTTCTCACTTATCAATACTCTTACCTTCATGTAGATTCTTTTATTTAATTGCATGGAGGTCAGAGATCCTCAGATTTTGCTTCCACGGCTTGTGAGTACATGTGCTTCTTCAGGTATTGCTGCTGTAATCTTTTTATCTTTTCAATCAAGAGCTAATTATATTGGACTTTTGCCTAAACTCGTCAATCTCTCTCCACACACGCGTGTGACTTTGCTAAAATAATGAGTAAGGCTTTGTCCATTTTCATCTTAGTTTAACACAATCTTGGCTTATGACAACCATTAGGAACAGGTGTACTGTTTTATCAGGTTTCTCTGTTGGTAGTGTTTTATGTATTGTCTCCCTAAACTCGCCCATCTCAAATTATGCTGGACTTTCTTTTTATGCTACTTAAATTGATTCCTGTTTTTTTATTTGCTTGCTGTCTGTGGCTGCATTGTTTTGTTGTGGTGGTTAAGCCATAACACCTATTACATGGCAAGTCATGAAAATCAATGCTCCCTCATATACTTATTTCTAGCAAAAAGAATCATCTCTTGTTTTTTTTTTAAAAAAATAGAATTAATTGAAAAATGCACAAGAGATTGGGTGGGTTTCCCCAGAAGTACCAAAAGTCTGGTAATTTACACGGTTTGTGCTTGAGAATGACAATTCAAAAAAACTTCAGCTGATTTATGATGCCAATTTCAGTTATATATCAATTCTCTAAACAAACAATTGAGATTCAACATGCTTCTTTAGTGATAAGAAAAGGCCCTTCTTTCAATTGTTGTCCAAACACATCTAATGGAATCAGGTTTTCTTTTCTGAGGAATTATTCCTACAAACACAAAGCTCCATCTTTATTTTTCATCTTACTTCTGAACATTAATTATCTGCATATTTGTAAACACTCAAGAGCACTGATGTATTCAAGATGATTTGTGTCTTTGTCAGGTACTTTCTTCTCAAAGGCCATTTTTGTTCCAAGTATCTCAACATATAACAAGGTTACTTCTGGTACTTCAGTCATTCCTTCAGATATCTCTAGCAAGGACTTGTCATGGCAATTCAGCCTGCAGAGACTCTGGGAGAGGATTGTCCACGGGATAGGTACTTTTATTTGGCTTTCTGAATGCTTATATCTTTTTATTATTATTATTATTATTTTATTATTATTATTATTGTTTTGCATATTTGACTTCCTCTTCCATTAATAAATGCCAGAAAATGATGACCGAAGAGGTTGGTTTTCCATAAAATAGCAAACAAGCCACACTATGCAAAGAGTGCCAGCTTAAACTGGCTACTGTATTGTCTCCTTTTCTTTTCCCTCTGTATTATAGGAATATAGAAGGAAAATTAAGAAAGAAAAAGCATATGTGAGGAGTGAACTGAGGGAGCTACATTCATAGCAGCAGCATGAACTCTCACAGTATAGTGGCCCTGGATTTGATGTATCATTATTCTTTTTAACCGTAATATAAATTTACCCACTTTTGCTGTTTAACCAATCAAGCATCATTGCAAGTGAAACCAGGGCCATAGTCTCCATCGCTAATAGGTCCAATGGAAAGCCTATGTGCTTCTTCCTACTCTTCCCCAGACTATGTCTACCTGACTCTGTGTCCCTGAATATAGTTTTGCATGTTCTTCCTGCTTAGGCCATTCAAATCATAACATGCTAATGATTGTTGTTTGTCGACTGAACCACTTTTGGTGTCATTGCATTTTGTAATAGGCAGAACCTTAAGTTTTTTTCTTTTTCTTTTTTATTTGCCTGCAGATACAGATTTACTTGAAAAGAGTACCAAGATGGATGGTGCAGAGACCTCACCACATCGTGAATTTCTTTACGAGGATGCTTCTAATTGCAGTCCTTCAAATGGTTATTTGGCTTGCAGCGCTGTAATTCCTTCATTGCCATTGACAATAAAATGGTTGAGGGATTGTGTTAGAGAGAATCCTTCCCTACGACTTCAGGTAAGAATTCTTTCTTAGATGGTTGCATTTCGTTACCTAAAAATGTGCACAGTGAAAATACTGTTACCACTTGGATATTGGAATTGAGTTACAATTTTTGTTCTTTAAGGACAGGGACCAAGGCCAGATACAAATGACAGGTTCCCAAAGTTTCCTTTCAAAATTCCTTCCCTTTCACCAATTTGAAAAAAAAAAAAGATTTTGTGAACTATTGTTTGGATCACCAGAACATGCTCTAGAACCGAGTGAATTTCTTCTACCCTTTTCCTTAGTGTTTTTATTAAAAAGTAAAAAAATTCAGGAAACAAGTGGGATGCAGATGTCTTCACTTGTGTCATGAATGGCTTTTAAAAAAAAACAGTTATGCCTGCCTTATCTCATGCAACCCATCTCTGAAAGAGATAAATATTGTTGCAAGTGCGTTGATTGTCAATATTGACAGTAGTGCTAACCAGGATGCCATATGCTTGTTTTGGTGCATTAACAGGTTCTTGTCACTGGATCATTGCATCTGGTTGGAGATGTACTCAAGGTGATAAGGAGATGACGTAAATTAGAAGAGGCGCCAGTTGGGATTGTCCTAAAAGTTATTAACTATTCTTCAACGTTGATTTTCGTCCACATTTTTAAAGGCAGCCAAGGTATATCATACAATCTAATAATGCTTCTTCATTCAAGTTCAAGTGGGTGGCATAATTATATATTTTTTTTTGCAAGTAACACTTTGTATCATTATTATCGTTTACAAAAACTCATGTATTGGAATATGCAAAAGGCTTCCATATGTCTGGTTTTGTCTTCTGAATCAATAAATTTATGTTTGGAGATTTAAGAGCATGCTTAGATATCTTACTTTGTTGTAATTACTCTTTCATGCTATACCCTGGGGATCGGAGGAACAACTTCTGTTTTTTTTTTTTTTTTCCCCGCGGCCCAAAGTGAGGCTCAATTTTTAGGTTACACAATGGGGTAACCTTCTCCTGTTCCTAAATCTCCATCCGTTTTTAACCTTGGACCTTCATGTAAAAACCTCAAATCTTAACCGCCGAGGCATCTTTGAAAGTAAATGTTGATGCTAAGTGAATGGTTTGTTTGTGAAATCTCCATCCATTTTTTGACCGTGGACTTTCCAGTAAACTTTCAGTAGAAACCTCAAATCTTAACTACAGAGGCGCTGGAGACGTCTTTGAAAGTTAATGCTGATCTTGTGTGAGTGGTTTGTTTGTGAGGTGATATTAGTTGCAATGGAAGCCTTAACTTTTCAATAAGAGATGGCACTTCTTTATGGCTTCTGTTTGAAAGTTTCTATGCTGGCATTGTGCCATAACAAGAGTTTTAGAATTGTGGTCGTGTAATGTTGTTAAGCTTGCTTGGACAAAGGGAGGAGCTGTTTAAACTAGATTTCGAACGGAAAAGAAATGAAGGTTTCGAAACCTAGGATGCTGGTTTATTCAACACCTTTTGTGCTTTTAGTTTCTGTAAATGTTTCACCAATCATCACAAATAGGCAAGGACTGATCAAATTAGTTGACAACTCACTATTACGGTGTTGGTGTGGTGCCCTTGATAGAAATTGGAAAATCATTGAGGATGGTCCCCATATGATGGTGATAATCAGAGGATGAAGCTGAAAGCTTCATGAAAATCTCACACTTTTGAGCCCTTTGCTTGTTATCATCCATGTGACCCGCAAGCTAATTTTAGAAGTTGCTAAGCTTTATAAAGCAGAATTATCCAACAGTCCTGTGCCATGTTAGAAAGAAGATAAGCTTTCATCTGTGATCCACTAGCCCGTTTACATCCCCTTTGCTTTTCTTGCTTGGAAAGTAGTTGCTTTCTTTAGGTGCTGTACTCAGCCAATGATTCAAGGTATGACTCGGAAACATCCACTGTTAAGATAATTAGAGCAGCATTATGATTGTATTAGGCACTCACATTATCTAAAACATGTGGAAATCCTTCTATAGAACTCGATGAAAAGTTCCATGTCTCCATGATGCAATTGGTTCAGCTAATGGTTTTCAGATAAAGACGATGACGCACATGTCACGCCCCTCTATTGAGGGGTTGCCATTGCTGATCCACTACGGAGGTCGGGCTCCACTGGTTCGTGGTAGTGGTTTTGAGTCGGTGTTTACCCTTCGAGTGTCTGCTAATTTAAGGAAGTACACTGAGAAGAAATCTGGTTAAAAGGTGCTCATCTCTCCTGAATTATTATTATTATTATTCGGTGGAGGCATAGATAATTCTTGAACAAAAAGTGAAGTGTAATTAATTCGAAACGAATTTGAGTCTTTCTATTAAATCTTCTTAGGTTTATATCCATCTTTTCCTAACAGACATGTGCTTGTCAAATGTTGGGATGACTTGATTTCAAACTCAAATTTATTAAATAATATTTTATTATTGTTTCAAGATAAAAAAAAAAAATAAAGATGAAGATAGTTAAAATAGAAGAAACAGGTCATTTTTTATAAAAAACATTTGATAGAAATCATAAACATATTTATTTTATGTTTGTTTCCGTGTTTCCAAATAAATATGTTTTTTTATTGTGTATTTATTTTTTCTATTGGCCATAAATTAAATGTAACCTTAAAAATAAGTTATTGAATTTTTTATTTAATAACTATTTGTATTTTAGTGTGTGTTTGATATAGTGGTACAAGATACTTTATAAAAGTGCTTTTCAATAAATAAAAAATTATATTAAAAAATTATTTTTTTTTATTTTTTAAAAAATTTAATATCAGCACATCAAGATCATTCAAAAATATTTTTAAAAAATTAATTTAAAGTTTTTTCAAGGAAATATTTTTAAAAAACACTTTAAAAAACAGATTCCGATGAAAAACAGATATTTTGTTATCCGTCCACGAGGAGATCTTTTAACCAAAAATTTCCTCAACGAAAACATCATTTAAGATGTAAATGATGTTGTCAAGATTCGAGTAGAAAAATTCATCATTTAGTTATCCGTGTATGAATATTCATCTAGTAATACCTTCATTATTAAAAAAGATAAATATTTGGAAAACACACCAAACTGCATAGGTAGAAAAAAAAAGAAACATGCATGTCATACAAGTGTAATTAAGATCGAATGTTGCATCCTTGAGTAGGGTGATTACGTTTGTATATAATTGTTAATTTTAAAATTTATAAAATTAATTAAAATATATAAAAATTGATTCAAATAACTATATTAATTAAAAAAAATAATCATTTAGATGGTGGTTTAGTGGTAAGAGCTTGAGACCAAGAGGTTTGCTCTCTCTGTGGTCTCAGGTTCGAGCCCTGTGATTGCTTATATAATGGCCACTGGAGGTTTACATGGTCGTTAACTTCAGGGCCCGTGGAATTAGTCGAAGTGCGCGCAAACTAGCTCGGATATCCATATTAAACTAAAAAAAATAAAAAATAAAAAATAAAAAATGAATGTTGCATTTATTGCGATGATCCATAGCATTTATCACAATGCTGGTATCAAAACATAGCCCACCGGAGATGGTAGCTCTCTTGGTGTCATGTCCCAATCATCACGACAATCTCCCTTTAAAATAAGTGCCGAGAAACAAAACAAGAATGTTAATGCTACGAAGAACCAAGTACAAAAATATATATTATTTCTAGGTAAATTATAAATACCACACCAGCTTGCTGACTCGTGCTCCAATGGCACCGCAAAACTTTATTCCACCGGCTATTCAGCTCTGTTTAATAACGTGATTGAAATTATATTTTTTAATTTTTTAATTTTTTTTATTGAAGTTTTTTTTAATATTTTTAAATTATTTTAATATGTTCATCTCAAAAATAATTTTTTAAAAATAAAATAAATTATTTTAATGTATTTCTAAACGAAAAACACTTTAAACCGCAACCGCTATCACAATCTCAAAGAGACCCGAACATGACGGTGAATGGTCTAAACCCGTCAACATTGTGGGATGGTTGAGGCTGTGTTTTGGCATGCGACGAGTGGTGATGGGTTGGTTTGAGTCTTGGTTTTTAATGGTTCATACTCTCTTTGTTGCTTGGCATGAGCCGGTCCAAATTTAAGTCGAGTTTTAAATAATCAAGTAAGATTTTCATTATTAAAAAACTTAGTTTCAAAAATATCTATTACATTTACAAATAAGCTATTAGATTTGTTTGTAAACACGGTGCATCGTGAGATTAAACTCGTAAACAAACATAGTATAAGAAGGTATGTGATATTTTTGTGTGGTAATACGTTAATCGTGCTTTACCAAAAATATTGGATGATTCATTGGCGAGGTTATTACGAAAATAAATATTATTTATACTTACCAGCAAAAAAGAAAGGCTCATTCAAGATGGTCTTTCTTTTTCTATCGATCCTATAATCCTGCCAATGCTTGATAAAGCTTGGAATCTTGTTTTAAGAAAAGTTATGCTCAATCATTTTTATTTGTTTTCTTATGGCCACCGTTTTAAAAAAAGTAAGAGGACTATTTTCTCCTAATTTATCATGGACCGTTATCATATCCCGCGTGCTAGCATAGTAAGCAGCTAGTTTATTTCTCGCGCTATGTTGTTGTTTCAATTAATTTTTTAAATTTATTTTAAAAAAATAAATGATGTTTCACCTGCTATATCCAGCTCAGGATCTAGCTATCCATATGTGTGGTCGAAAGATCATGAGGTTGGTTTTTTGAATTGAAAATACATTTATCAATCCATTTTCACTCAAAAGAATTTAATAAATACTATAAAAATCTTTATAAATCATTTATTAATATCAAAATACTTCAAAATCTCCAAAAAAAACCAAAATCAAAGTGGAACTCGATCTCATTTTTTAGACATGTTTATTGGGAAAATCCACTCGAGCTCTCATTATCGAATTAAACTTATTAATATCAAATTTGACTATTTTTATTGTTGATATCGAGACAATCAATCATTTTCTTTATCTTTTATCGTTTTTTGACAATTTTTTCTCGCATCTTTATAATTCAGTGACCGAAAATAAATGAATTTTTAGATCAAAATAAAAATTATCATGTATTTAAGGTGAATCATGTATTTTCTTTATTTCTAAGTTTAATTTCATATAATTAAACTATAAAATAATTACATAGGAGGTTTTGAAAACTTTTTAGTTTTTGTTAATTACTTAAACAATTTAAAGTATAAGTTATTAAACCTTGCATGGCCTCTTAGATTGATTTATAGCTTAATTTAAATTATTATTTTTTTATATTAATTTTGTTAAATTTATGCGACCTGACATGTCAATTTACGATTTTATTAATCTAACTATGTTAACTCTAATAATTTTTTTAAAATTATTTTATCTAAAATAATATTTTTTAAAATTTGTCTGACAATTTAGGCCTTCATTTCAGCAAATATTAAGCCGAGTTTAAAAATTATATTTTAAATGGTTAATATGAATTTTTTTTATTTTTAGGTTTAAATTTTAAAATCAATATCTAATAAAATTTATTAAAACAATAAAATTGTTTAGAACAAAGTTTTTATAAAAGATTTTTAACTCATTAATTTTTTTACATTCAAGGAAAAATCTATATTAAAAAGAATTTCTTACGTTTATTATTCATGATAAATCAATCAAACTTTAATAAAAGAAAGAAAGAATAATATTAATAAAATTAAAAAAAAAAAAAACTGAAAGACGGCAATAACCCACACCCAACGACAGAAGTCCTCCGTCTCTCGTCACATTCTTTCCTCCATTCCATCGAGAACAACTCCTCCCTCCCTCTCTCTCTCAATAAATCCACTCTCTACTCACAAATTCATTTATCTGCTCACATTTATGCACCACTAACCCCCCTCTCTCTATATTTATTTCTTTCGAATGGCGGGTTCAAGACCCACCACCTCAATATCACAAACATCTTCTGCCAATGTTTTTACTTCGCGTTTATTATTACTTCTAACTCTTCTTCCATTAACCTTAGCCGCTTTTGCATTTCTTCTTCAATGGCGGGGCGGGTTGACCGACCCCATTACCCGGTGGTCTCCTGATCACCACGAGTTTCCCGGAATGGAATCTACCAGTGGGTCGATTAAGGATACGGTTAGGAATTCGGGTTCGGGGTGTACGGATCTTCTGGGTCAGAGTCATTCCCTTTCCTTTCCTTATTTTCGTGATTGGAAATTCGGGTTCGGGTCGGATCTGAAACCCAAGGTGATTTATTTTTTCTTAGTTTTTGTGGGGTTGGGTTTTTGGGATGTTTTAAGAGTGGTTGACTTTTTATGGGTTTGTTAGGATTTGGGTTTTCGGGTCTGGTTTAGGATCTGGGTATCTGGTAAATGCTGATTCCGATAGTATATGATCAGGATTCCATTAAAAAGATTGATTAGACATTAAAAATTTAAATTTATGGATTTTTTTATTAATGATCTTGGTTTGTATTTTTGGGTTTTTTTTAATTAAATTCAATATTTTTAGCTTTATTTTCTGTCGATCATGTGTATGATAATTAAAAAAACGGAAAATAAAATATTTTGATTTCTGCAATGTATATTTTTTGTTTTATCTGATCACTGAAAATAGGAGCGAGGCAAGTTATTTTGATGCAGTCTTGGTTTGGCTTTAAATTGTTTGATCACCGCAAAGATACGATCAACAAGAACGTTTCTGTTGGGTGATTGTGTTAACAATTGTTTGAATATTGACCCGTTCATTTTAGCATTGCCTATGTGGATAATTTGAGTCGAATGCATATTAGTCCTAGAATTAGTTTCATTTAGCTTACCCTGGTTTATGGCAATTTGTTCGGAGTCTAACTACTTTCTCCATCTGTCCTAGTTGTTCGTTAGTTCAACAACTGAACTGATCGTTGATAAATGCAGCTACCAGATCGAATGTTATGGATATTAAGATGTTTTGTTCTTTTGAAATGTTTACTTTTGTGAGTTATGTGATGGAAATTAAGACACTTGCTTTCATAATTTTGCTTCTTGGCAGATATGTATAACAACAAGCACCTCTGCTGGCTTAGAGCAGACTTTACCATGGATTTTTTATCACAAGGTTATGGGAGTCTCAACTTTTTTTCTTTTTGTGGAGGGGAAAGCTGCCTCCCCCACTGTATCTAAAGTCTTGGAAACGATTCCGGTGAGTTAATTTTCAGTTTCCTGATACCACATCTGTGTTATAGCTTTAACTTGTTTTTATGCTTCTGGGGCTGTGTGTTTGCTTTTCTGTGGTTTTTTCTTTATTCTGTTTGTATCTTCTGAATGTTTGTTTTGATGGGCTTTGCACGTCTTTTGCAGGGGGTAAAAGTTATATACAGAACAAGAGAATTAGAGGAACAACAAGCTAAAAGGTTGATGTCTTTTCTCTTGGATGTCTCTATTTAAGTTAGTTAAGCTGAAATACTTTGAACACCAGTCCCTCCTCTTCATAGATATGATATACAGAAAAGATGGCAGCATCTTTTCTATTGTCCACATTTAGAATGTTGGTTAGGTGTGGGTGATTTGGTTTTGTCATTTTATGCTCTGTGTACTCTTTCAAATCACAGCTAACCTTGAATATGTTTGTTGATAATTCAAGATACAAGGATTTAATAGAGTGGTTTGGTCAGGGAACTTCTGAAGAATATTGACCATCATGTGGTGAAATGTATTTCTATTGAAGTGGCCATGAACTTAATATACGTGCTTAGGAATGATGTAAAGTATTTGAATAGATACTGTTTCCTTCACTTAGACATTGTTGAATGTTACTCAACTCAGCTTCAGTCCTAATCTACTCAGTGGCGATTATATGTTCTTCTTGTCACTATTCTATTCTAAAATCAGGAAAACTAGCCCCTTCTTTCACAATATTTTTGATATTGGTTATTCTTGTCCTTACATATCTGTTATTTTTAATCTGACCGAATCTCATTTAATTTTGTTATTTTTATTATGTTTTGGGCTATTAGTCGGATCTGGAATGAGACTTGGTTGGCAAGCTTCTTCTACAAACCATGTAACTACGAGCTATTTGTGAAGCAATCCCTCAATATGGAAATGGCTATTGTCATGGCAAGGGTATGAAGAGTACATTCTCATATGCTTCATAAGCCATCTCTTATTGAAATTTTTTATGACATCTTTACATATTTTATGTATTGAAATTTTAGGAGGCGGGTATGGACTGGATTATCCATCTTGACACTGATGAGCTCATTCATCCTGCTGGAGCTCGTGAATATTCCTTGAGACAGTTGCTCTCAGATGTGCCTGGAAATGTTGATATGGTTATCTTTCCAAATTACGTGAGTTGAACTACTTTTAGAAAATTTATATGATATATATTACTTCTTGCAAGCTTGATTTGTGGGCTTTGGTGTCAAAAAATTTATGCTCAACACAATGTGTACCTATTGGCTTCTTTTGTACTACCATTCTTCTTGAAATTTGATGATCATAAAATCCATTTCAGGAGAGCAGTGTTGAGCGAGATGATATCAAGGAACCTTTTAGTGAGGTACCTTTTATTTTTCTCATAACTTAAGCTAATTCATTAACTGTTGCCTAATATGTATTTGTCAGTGTGTTTTTGGATTTTTAGTGTTTCCTCTCTCAGACACGCACCACTAGTTCATATCTTCTTTTTTTTTGTGTGGATGTAGGTCTCAATGTTCAAGAAGAACTATGACCATCTTCCCAAAGATGTATACTTTGGAAATTATAAGGAAGCAACCCGTGGTAATCCAAACTATTTTCTGACATATGGGAATGGGAAATCTGCTGCTCGTATTCAAGATCATCTTCGTCCTAATGGCGCACACAGATGGCATAACTATATGAAAACACCCAAGTACTGTCATTCTATCTGACAATTTCATGTGCATGTCATACTCTTCTCTTGTTTTATTCTGTTGCTTTTTGTATGTTCTGCTTGTGAATGCATATAAGAAATGAACTTCAATTTACCATCAGATGAATAGGACCTGACCATGCATTTTATTGCATTTGTGCATCTTTTTTTGGCATGTCACCACTTCACAGTCATTGCCTGTATTTCAGTTTGTGTATCTGCATATTCTGGTCATCTATCCTGACTTGACGCTGCCGATGCATGCATAAAGAGTTGAATCTATAGTTTCTTTATTTGCTGCACTCCTTTAAAAGTTTCTCTGTAAACTTTGCTAGTGAGGTTAAATTGGAGGAGGCTGCTGTTCTGCATTACACATACCCTAAATTTTCTGATTTGACTTCAAGACGTGATCGGTGTGGATGCAAGCCTACAAAAGAGGATGTCAAAAGATGCTTCATGTTGGAATTCGACAGAGCTGTGAGTTTTCATGCATGGATTTCTTTTCTGCTCTGTGTTTCTAGGTAGAAATATTGCCTGTTGAATTTCTCGTGTTCCTCTTATTCTTTTGAGGAGAACTGATTCTGTTGCCAAGATGACCTTAGTCTGCACAATCAGCATAATCTTAGTTTGGGATTATATATGTTGTTTTTATTTCCCTCGCAGTTGATGCAACTTCTCTCTCGGGTTTATATTTATCAGAAAAAACATGATGAGAGCATTTCATGACAAGACTTGGTATTCTATTAATGTTCACTTACAACTATATCATTGTTTTATACTGAACAGGCATTCATAATTGCTTCAACAGCAACTGAGGAGGAAATGCTTCACTGGTACTACAGATATTACCATTTTCCTGCATTTTGTTTTACAGTCTTGATGTGAATCCATTGACCCCTCTTGAAGTTGCATAAATACCGAACATTGTGCAATCATAAAATTAGAGATTTTATGCTCTCAATTCCAACGTTGAGCGAGTTTCCTTCCATCATTGGGATTGATGATGGTTTTTGCCCTAAAATGCATATCTGTATCCTAAATAATTGGTTGTTCAAAAAAAAAAACATCCTAAATAACTGCTCATCATATTCAATTCCTCATTGCACCAGGTACCGGGAACGCATTGTGTGGACTGACAAAGCACTGAACCTGAAACTCTTGAGAAAAGGCATCCTGACCCGCATCTATGCTCCCATGGTGTGTTTTACTGCCCAAATTTTCCATCCAAAGCTTTCTTTTTCAAGTCCCATCTTTGAACTGCAGAGGAGTTTGTTTGGTGTGGATCTCAACGAGCATATTCCTGATGCCTTCTTAATTTTCTGTTCACAGGTTATTGTACAGAGACTTAGGGAAACTGGTGTTTTTACCTCTGTGATAGCATCGGCACAGAAGGTCTTGTCATCAGTTACGAACTCTTCCACAGCTGGAGTTGCTTCCTCAAGTAAGATTGGCCATGATGGAGAATCTAAGGCAACTGCAAGAAGGGTCTTGCAGATCCCTGACAACGCCTCTTTTTCTTCAGCAATTCCACCCCTATCTCCTCCTGGCCTGGAAGGTCTTTACATGGAGATGTGATCGCATTACATGCACATTAACCCTTACCCCCTTCTCGCTGGTCGTGTTATTGATTGAAGAGGTATGTAAAGTTCTTGACAATATTGATGAGCAAGAACTTGAGGTAGCAAGAAAAGCAGTTATCACTGTTGAGATGGGGCACTTCGATGTGCAGTTTCATGGGGCTCTTTCCCGATCATTACCCAAGCGCTGATGTACATTTTGGTTTAGATATTAGGTTATGTAGAGTGAGAGGTGTAGAGCGAGATTCTGATTATACATCTTGATTTTTGTCGTCGTGGTAGTTTTTCTGGTTGCCATAGCTGATTGCCTGCAGTTGTAATCTGAAGCCCCTGCTAATCCAATTGCTGGTTTACACGCTGTATGGGGAAACATATAACAGCATACGTTCCCCATTCAAGATACGAAAGGTGGACCTTCCATCTCCTCTATCTCTACTTTAGCAGCTGCCTATTCATTTATTCTGATGAAAATGTTTGTAATTTTGTCGGCTCTTATTAGATCTTGCAGGCAAATGTATCGATGATACAAGTAGTAGTTCGACTTTAATGATCGCCTGGAAATTACCGGACAAATAAAAAGAACAATAAAAGGAGAAAAACACCATGGCAACTTAGCTAAAGAAACCCTTGAAATGTTCTCCATTGTTGGAGTCCAAGGAGAAATCATGATAAGAAATTTTTTTTATTAATTTAGACATGCATGTTTTACCTCAAACTGAAACTTGATAAAGTGTTATAATTTCAAGTTTTGTCACAAGATTTTTTAAAAAATAATGTGTATCAAGATTATATGTTTGTAATATATTTAAGTTTTGATTCTAACATGGCTGTGATGAGGTATTTTCCAAATATATATTGGTATAAAAAGGACACGAAGCTTAGTCTCGATATTTTTCTAATAATTGAAAAGGAATTTGAAGCTTAGCCTCGATATTTTTCTAATAATTGAAAAGAAATTTAAATAAAATAATTTAGTCCTGTTTGAAAATGGGATTCAAATAAAGATTTATAGAAATTATTTTTTAAAAAAATATATTATTTTGATAAATTTATATATATATATATATATAACTACTTTTTAGTCTTGCTGCTGACAGCTACAGCCAAATTTAAAGTCAATTCAAGCATAAAAAGACATGTGGGTGCCATTGCTGCTGATGAAAAATCTAAAATGAACATTGAAATCTTGATAAGTGTTTTTAATAAAATTAATCGGCGTGTCAATATTCGTTAAAAAAAAACAGTAAACTATAAACAAAATTACTGGGATGCTAAGCGATGAATGCAGCCGCGATGCGTCATGTGAACGACGACGTGTATGTGAAGCGCTGGCTTTTCATCCTTTCTGTTAGCTGCGAAAAATGAATCTAAAGAGATTGCTTCAAAGAGGATAGAAGCCATTCAACCATTTATCCGTCTTCAGTTTCAGCTTCAGTGTGAGCTCAGTTCGATGTGGTTCTGTTTTGATAGTCTTTTTTTTTTCCTTCGTTAAGAAATTACACAAGGTTTTTGATCAAAGGTGTGACTAAAAAAATGGCAAAATGGCAAAATGCAAGAGAGCTCTAGGAAATTCTTGTTGTCAGTGATATTTCAAGCATCTGTTCATCAGTCTCCAGATATGTAAATTGATGATGATGATGATCCAGATTTTTGTTAGGTTTGGGTGGCTAGATTACGACAAGTATGGCGGTGGATGATGATTTGAGGTTTTATATTTAGTAAAGAAAGGGAGAACGGTGATTTTGATATTTTAACATAGTTAGAGTTTTTTGAGTCATTAATTGAAATAAAATATTATTTTTTTAAATAATTCCAAATTTTTGTTGATTTTTTTGGGCATATGTATATTTAAAATGTTATATAATTTATAAATTATGAGAATAGAAAGTGTGATTTTTTTATTTATCTAGCTTTATAGTATATTGTGATTCTTTGTATGACCTGAATTTTAATTTTAATTGTGTTAGAGTTGACTCGGCATGATCTATTTGATCAAGTGAGCCTATTATCAACCCCGATACCTGATTTAGCTCCAATATTTTTTTAAGATCATTTTAGTCTTTGCCTAACCTAATTAGGTTAGAATGTGAATCAATGAATTATCAAAGAATAAAATTGAAGAAAAAGTTTGGAGAATGAAATGAAAAGACAATATCATTGGATCGACCTTAATTGATCCGTGTTAACCTATCAAATTCATGACTCGAGTCATGACACAACTACAATGAGCTAATCCGTTTTTACCATGTATCTCTTTCACTTCTCCCTCTCTTCTTTTCTCCCCAATTGGAGCTTTATTGGTCTCAGATAAGATGGAATTTAGGATTTAATTAAAGAGTTATCAAATAATTAAGGACCAGATAAAAAAAAATATTGAGGGACCAAATTAAAATAAAAAAGTCACATGCAACTTCCTCCAGAGTTTTTAAACTCGGCTTAAGGCCGGGTCACGAGTTTTGTCCGGGTCACCCGGATTAACCCTATTTTTTTTATAAATCAAAATGACATTGTTTTGATTTTTTTAAAAATAATTAACAGGTTGCAACTGAGTTTTTAACTGATTCAACCAAGTTTTTAACTTTTTTTATTTTTTTAAACTCGGGTCGATTCTAACCCCAAATCAATCAGATCCCAGGTTAACTCGCCGGTCATTCTAGGTTTTAAAACTATGCTTCCTCCCAGCTTGGATGATTGTTTTTTTTTTTTTTTTTTTATTTTTTAATTATATAGGGAAAAAAAGAAGAATAA